>Ga0181529_10001793_pt1 | contig 27057 bp, 22 predicted proteins | sample PEATcosm2014_Bin_36_FD_119763 | JGI IMG/M metagenome (GOLD analysis project Ga0181529, IMG submission 119763) | Peatland microbial communities from MTU Mesocosm Facility, Houghton, MI, USA - PEATcosm2014_Bin10_30_metaG | ecosystem: Environmental > Terrestrial > Soil > Wetlands > Peat | place... | reverse complement strand
GTATGCAAAAGCGCTCGGGAGAAAAGACAGGAAAGCATGCACCGCTCCCCCCGGCCAACGAAAGGGGATAAGCACCGACAAAAAGACCGCGAACGCCAACCCGATCAAAGCCAGTGACTGCGGTGTCTTTAGGGTGAATGATTTTGTCAGCGCGGGCAGTGAGATCAAAAAGATCAGCGCCGCTAGAATCAGCTCAATGCGGTAAACCGCTAGCGGCCCGAATAGGGCGGCCGGCGTGAGGTAGGACGTAACGAAATAAAAAACGCTTAGAACAAAGCCCATTGTGAATGGCCTTAGCAAATGCCGTCGGCTGAAGGAGAATTACAAGAATAGTGCCGGAGTTATTCATTCGGTCGATCCCGGCGTAAGGGAACCTGCAACCAACATACGCATTTCTACGCCTCATTGTAGCAAAAGCGCAACAGCCCCGTGAACCGGACCGGTCAGGGCCTGCTACCATGGGACAGGGCTGTGAACTCGACGACCGCACGTTAGAGGCACCGATATGGATGGTGAAATCGCCCCCACAATGGCAGGCCATCTGCCGTCGCTCGACGGCCTGCGGGCCGTATCAATCGCTCTCGTCCTGCTGGGCCACCTGAGCGGAACGCGGGGCTTTGTAAAGGCTGATCCGGGCATAGGAGACTATGCCCACCTGGGAGTGGTCGTCTTTTTCGTAATCTCGGGCTTCTTAATTACGCGCCTTATGCTTTTGGAACGCACAAGAGAGGGGAGTGTATCTCTCAAGCTCTTTTATGCCCGGCGGGCGCTGCGTCTTTTCCCGGCGGCGTACGCATTTATCGCCTGCGTCTGCCTTCTCTGGTGGGCCGGAATTGTGCATTTGCAGGCCAGGGATATCTGGCACGCCGTCACGTACACGGTGAATTTTATGCCGGGAAGGTCATGGGAGATTGGTCATCTGTGGTCGCTTTCCGTCGAAGAGCAGTTCTACCTGATTTGGCCCTGCACCTTTGTTATATTGGGACTGCGGCGGGCGGGTTGGGTCGCCTTAGGGGTGATTCTGTTTGGGCCAGTCGCGCGCTCTTGCGCCTGGCTGTTCCTGAGGGGAACCCCGTATCGCGATCTGGAAATGTTTCCATTGGTAGCAGATAGTCTTGCAACGGGCTGTCTCTTGGCGCAGGTCAGCGGCTGGCTCGAAGGGAAGAACTGGTATCTACGGCTGTTCCGTCCAGCCTATTCGGTTGGGTTGATGGGTCTAATCCTGTTGATCAATCGCTACATGGGTTACACGGTGGTTTCCGTCTTCGGCACATCTGTCGTCAATGTAAGTCTGGCTATCCTCATTCACCGCAGTGTTTATTGTTCCCGCGACAGAATTGGAAGAGTCCTCAACTGGAAGCCAATTGCATTTGTAGGTCTTCTCAGCTATTCACTCTATCTGTGGCAACAACTGTTTCTCAACCGGAATTCCACCGCCTGGATAAATGCGTTTCCACAGAACCTGGTTTTTACGGTTGCCGCCGCGCTGGGGTCATATTTTCTGCTTGAAAAGCCTTTGCTCAGGCTGCGCCATCGGTTACGTGAACGGCAACATGCAAAGGTAGAATCAATTCCATGAAGCTGCCTCGCCATGCAGAAATCTGGCTTGTGCCGTATCTGAGGGACCGCCTGCGAAAGAACATGCGGCCTGCGCGGCCGAAGCGTGCCTGGATTGCCATCACCGACCACTATGAGCCGCTGGGCATGGGCGCGTCGGTTGAAACCGCGCTCGGGCGTGTTGCGCGGTGGCGCGACAAGTGGCCGCGCATTGCCGCCGACGCCCCCAGAGACGCCGCGGGCCAGCGTCCGCAGTACAGCTTCTTCTACCCGCAAGAGGAGTACCGGCGCGAGTTGCTAGACGGCATAGCGGAGATGGTCCGCATCGGCGTCGGCGACGTCGAAGTGCATTTGCATCACGACAACGAAGAGCGCGACGCCTTCATCCGGAAAGTTACGGAATTCTGCCGCCGACTGACGGATGACCACGGCCTGCTTCGCCAGCAGGACGGCCGCACCGTCTTTGCCTTCATCCATGGCAACTGGGCGCTCGACAACTCTCGTCCAGATGGAAAGTGTTGTGGCCTCAATGGCGAGATAGCACTTCTGCGCGATCTCGGCTGCTATGCCGATTTCACCATGCCTTCTCTTCCCTCGGCGACCCAGGGGCACATCGTGAATCAGATCTATTGGTGCACGAATAGCTCCGGCAATCGCCCGAAATCTTTCGATCGTGGAATCGAAGCCACCGTTGGCGGCGGCAGGCGGGGCGACCTGCTCATGATTACCGGACCGCTTGGCTTGCGCTTCGGAGAACGGCTGCTGCCGCGCCTGGAAACCGGGGAGCTTGCTGGATACGATCTGCCGACGCCTGCGCGGGTGCGCCAGTGGTTCGATCTTGCGCCTGCAATCGGCGAAGATATTTTTTTAAAGCTCTACACCCACGGCGCACAGGAGAGGAATTTCGAGCCATTGCTCAACGGAAGCCTCGGCAACCTCTTCGGCTGGCTTGCGGAAGAAGCAGACCGAAGAGGCATCGAGGTTCACTGGGCGACGGCCTGGCAGATGTACCAGGCTGCCGACGCACTGATTCATGGCCGCGAACCTGTCTCTCTGTGCGCCGGCTGAAGAAATTCGGTAAAAGGATTCGCCGCGCTGCCATGCGCCTCGAACAGCAATTCACATCTTTTTAGGGCGTGATAACTCTGTCCGCAGCTTCTCCAACACTTTTGCCACCGTTGAGTCCCAAGTGTTCCCCTCGACAGATTTCTGCCGAAGGGCAACCAACTCCGGCGAGTTCGAGAGGAGCGCCTCCTCGATCCCGTGGACGAACCCAAGTCCATCCACAGCGGTGTGCACGGCCTTGCCGAGTAACTTCGCCTCAGCCAGCGGCACAGCCACGATCGGCTTCCCAGAGGCCAGGTACTCGCGCAGCTTCAAAGGACTCGACTGGGAGTTCAATGAGGTCTTTGTGTAGGGCAGAATACAGACATCGATAGCCTTGGCCCACCTTGGTAGTTCTGCATAAGGCCTCACTCCGGCAAAGATTATGTTAGGTAAATGCCTCAACTTAGACGCATCCACGGCCACACGTCCGATGAGCAAAATTGTCCAGTCTGGCCGTGTGCGGGCAATATCCTCCAAAATGGAGAGATCGACCCGTTGATCGATGAGTCCCCAGGCCCCGATGATAGGTCGAGGACAGAGTTTCAATTCTTCCGGTTTCAGGGTGCCGGGCGCAGTGGCAAGAGCAAAGGCCTCTGTGTCCACGCCATGTTGCGAAAGATAAATGTTATCGTTGAGCGGTCGGCGAGCTTCAACTAGCTTCCGATTGCAGGCGAAGATAATGTCGGCCGCTTTTGTGAGCTCGTCGTCCATTTTCTGAACAGCGATTCCGTCCACATCTGGAAGCTTTGAATAATCATCGATGCAATAGAATACAGTAAGCTTCTCTCCCAGATGTTTGGCCAGGAACCCCGGATGTGGCACATGAAACCAGGCGATCGTATTGGTGAAGCAGAGCCTTCGAATAGCTCTGCGAATGAGCACTTGCGAGAGAATTCTGTTTGCCGCACGGACAACGGCTAAACGGCGAAACGGAATTTGCGGCAGCGTCATGCGCCAGAAGTGCGGAGCGACTAGTTGCGGCGGCTGGAAGGTCATGCGGAGCTTCTTGATCAACTTGCGCAAATCGCGAGTGTTCACCTTGGGAGCGCGCAGCCCTGGCACCTCGACATACAACATCGGGAACCTGGCTCCCAGACGCTTGGCGATATGGTGGCTACTGGTGCGATTCTCTGCGAACCAGTCATTCCCAAAATAAATGAATTCCATAGACCGCCTCTTAGAAAGCGGCCCTATAACCGTCGAACATCCAATCTCCGCATGAGACTGTGTAAATGGCCCGATGTAGTTTCGCTTCAGTAGTATCATATTCTCTTACGTACGATTTTCGCTTCCTGAAGCCACCTTTTTACACATTCCTGAGGTTTCCGGCCTCAATCCAGCCTCCACGCTTGGTCGCGATCTATTATTGAACCACCTTCACTCGATTGCGGAAGAAGCGAATCAACAAGATATTCCGGGTCGCTGGATGGCAGCTTAACAACGTGCCAGGCAACCGGCGTGCTGATTCAAAGCGTGAAATCTGTTTCTGCTACGGCGGATGCTGAAGGCTGAGGGTTAGTTTCCACCTGTCGTCCCCGGCATCTTCTGACAGTATGCAAAGGATTGTCGTCTGTGTGGGGCGATGTTAATGTAGCTGTGAGGGGAATCCAGTATGAAGGTTATGCACGTAGTTGGAGCGCGGCCAAACTTTATGAAGGCGGCTCCCGTATATCGTGCGCTGGGAAGCAGAGGGCACGAGCAGACGCTGGTGCATACCGGCCAGCACTATGACGCGCTCATGTCGGATGTGTTCTTCAAAACATTGGAGATTCCGAATCCAGACGAAAGCCTGAATGTCGGCTCCGGATCTCACGCGCAGCAGACGGCCATGATCATGAGCCGATTTGAGCCGGTTGTACTGGCGCACAAGCCGGATATTGTGCTGGTTTATGGGGACGTGAATTCCACCGTTGCGGCCGCACTGGTGTGTTCCAAACTCGGTATTCGTGTGGGGCATGTCGAGTCAGGCTTGCGCTCGTTCGACCGCTCGATGCCGGAAGAGATCAACCGCTTGGTTACAGATCAACTCGCGGACATTCTCTTTACTCCGTCGGTTGACGGCGATGAGAATCTTGCCCGCGAGGGCATTGCCAAGGAGAAGGTATTCCTTGTCGGCAACGTAATGATCGATACGCTGATTCGATTCTTGCCGGAAGCGGACGAGCTATTTCCAAAGATCAAGGCAGAGTTATCGCTGGGATCTTATGGATTGGTAACGCTTCATCGTCCATCGAATGTCGATGACGAATCGACGTTCTTGCCGATGCTGCAGGTGCTTGATAGTTTGAGCAGTGAACTTCCCCTTATATTTCCAGTCCACCCGAGGACGCGCCAGAAATGGTCGGCGCAGTTGCAACAGTGTAACCCGAATCTCCATGCCATTGAACCGCAGGGATACCTTGAGTTTCTTGCGCTTCAAAAGAATGCCAGGGTTGTCATAACAGACTCGGGTGGAATACAAGAGGAAACCACATTTCTTGGAACGCCATGCCTCACATTGCGCGAAAACACCGAGCGCCCAATCACCGTAACTCTTGGCACGAATGTCCTGATAGGACGAGATTGGGAATTGCTCCGGAAAAAGTTTCATGACGCACTGAACGGGGGGCGCGGGCAGGTTGGTCATCTTCCACTATGGGACGGGAAAGCATCCGAACGGATCGCCGAGATTCTTACTCGGCAAGCTTTTTAACGGAGCATTTTTCAGAGACGCAAACAACGCGCTATTCGGAAGTTGTTGAAGATATAACTCGGACGGAAGATGAGTCCTGAGGGGCTAAAGCCATCGCTGTTTTGCGGCATTTACGGCACGACTGAAGTTGTGCCCTTTCAAAACATCAACTTGTGCGGAGATTCCTTAGCTTTCCCTGTTGCGGGACAACTCTGCTTGCAGCTTCTCCAGCACATTCGCTACCGCTGCGTCCCATGTGTTAGTCTCGACCGATTTCTGGCGAAGCGCAACCAGTTCGGGCGTGTTTTCAGCGAGCGCCTTCTCGATGGCGCGGACGAATCCGGGCCCGTCCACAGCGGTTAGCACGGCATTGCCGAGCAATGTTGCTTCAGGAAGGGGAACGGCGACAGTCGGCTTTCCGGCGGCCAGGTACTCGCGCAGTTTCAGCGGGCTCGACTGCACCATCAACGAGGTCTGCGTGAACGGCAGAATGCAGACATCGATGGCCTTGGCCCAGTTGGGCAGTTGCGAATATGGCTTCGTTCCCGCAAAGACGACGTTCGGCATCCGTCTTAGCGCAGGCGCATCCACGGCCACGCGTCCGATGAGCAAGATCGTCCAGCCCGGTCGGGCGCGAGCTATATCTTCCAGGATCGTGAGGTCCACCCACTGATCGAGGAGTCCCCAAAAGCCGATGATCGGCCGAGGCAGGCCTTTCGCTTTCTCAGGAATTTGTGTGTCGGGTGAATTAGCCAGTGCGAATAGCTCTGTATCCACGCCATGTGGTGAAAGATGGATGTTTGCGTTGAGCGATCGATGAGTATCAATCAGCTTCTGATTGCAGGCGAAGACAATGTCGGCCGCCACCGTGAGTTCGTCGTCCCTCTTCTGCACGGCGATTCCGTCCACGCCGGGCAGCTTTGAGTATTCATCGATGCAATAGAAGACAGTGAGCTTTTCTCCCAGGTGTTTGGCGAGGAACCCTGGATGCGGCACATGAAACCAGGCGACCGCATCGTTGAAGCCGAGTCGGCGAATGGCTCTCCGGATGAGCATTTGCGAGAAACTCCGGTTCACCGCACGGACAACTGCGAAGCGACGAAACGGGATTTGCGGCAGCGTCATGCGCCAGAAGTGCGGAGCGACCAGTTGTGGCGGCTGAAAGGTCATTCGAAGCTTCTTCAGCAGCTTGCGTAAATCGCGAGTGTTCACCTTAGGCGCTCGCAACCCTGGCACCTCGACATACAGCATCGGGAACCTGGCGCCCAGTCGCGTGGCGATGTGGTGACTGCTCGTGCGATTCTCGGCGAACCAGTCGTTGCCAAAATAAATAAATTCCATTGGTCTCCACTCAGGCTGCGGCGCCGTTACCCTTTCACTGTCAATCCGGAAGAAAATGACCGGGAAACTGAAAGCGCTACCACCTCAGCAGTATAATCGCTCCATGAAGCTCAGCCCAGCGCGAGCTTCTACGGGTTTCGAGGTGTGCTCCTTCCACTATGAATAAGTTCAGAGTTGGAATTATCGGCGCAGGCTATGTTAGCGCGCATCATCTTCGCGCCCTGAAGTCTCTTCCGTCGGTTCAGGTGGTCGGGGTTGCCGACCTTGACCTGGCCAAGGCGCAGGCTGCCGCAAAGACATTTGGCCTGCCCGGCGCTTATGGAAGCGTCGAGGAGTTACTGGCTTCCGGCGTGGATGTGGTTCACGTACTTACGCCGCCGGTTTCTCACGCGGCGCTCAGCATCCAAGCCCTGCAGGCAGGCGTGCACGTGCTGGTTGAAAAGCCGATGGCGGAGACGCCGGAGGAGTGCGAGCGGATGATGGCCGCGGCCAGTTCCAGCGGACGCACTCTGGGCGTGGTTCACTCCGGCAGAATGGACCCGATTGTGCAGCGCGGCGTGGAAATCGCTCGCCGCGGCGTTATCGGCACCGTTCTTTCCATTGACTTTCATCGCAGCTCCGATTACGCGCCATGGCCGGGAGGAGGCAAGCTGCCGCCCCAGTACCGGAAAGGCTCCTATCCCTTTCAAGACCTCGGTGTGCATGGCCTGGCCATTGCGGAGGCGTTTTTGGGCCAGGTCAAATCAGCGAAGATCGATTTCCGCTCCACCGGTTTAGACCCGAATCTCCTGTTCGATGAGTGGACGGCAATGGTGGACTGTGAGCTCGGCCAGGCTCGCCTGTATCTCTCGTGGAACGTGCGCCCGATTAGGAGCCAGGTAATTGTGCATGGTACGCGCGGCGTCCTGCAGATCGACTGTTTCTTGCAAACCTGTTATGTGACTAGGTTGCTTCCGGGACCGAAGTTTGCATCCCCCGTGATCTGTGCCATGCGTAACGCCGCCGCGAGCCTCTACCAAGTGCCGCGCAATGTGTTGCGATTCATAACCAAGCGTCTGCCAGGAGCGCCTGGCATCCACCAGAACATTCGTGAGTTCTACACCGCTCTGGAGCACGGCACGGCAGTGCCCGTAACCCCTGAAGAGGGCTTGCGACTGGTGAATGCGATGGCGCCCGCGTGTGCTGAAGCCGACCGGCAGCGCGACGCTCTCCGGCAGGCACAGTTGACGCCCCGTCCCCCCGCCGATGTGCTGGTGACCGGTGCAGGCGGGTTTCTCGGTGGCAAGCTGCTGCGCCGCCTGGTTCAAGAGGGTGCGAAGGTGCGCGCGGGTGTTCGCCGTATGCCCAAGGATCCGCTGCCCGGAGTCGATTACGTTGCGGGCGACCTTGGCGACCCCGAGTATGTGGATATTCTCGTCGCCGGAGTGGGCGCAGTCTTCCATGTGGGAGCTGCGATGAAGGGCAGCCCCGCTGACTTTCAGCGCGGCACGGTCGCCGGAACCCGGAACGTGATTGGCGCTTGCTTGGAGCACCACGTCGAGCGAGTGGTGTACGTCAGCTCACTGAGCGTACTGGAACACGCCGGGCGCCGCGCGGGCAAAGTCACCGAGAACTGGCCGCTTGAACCTCACGCCGAGCTCCGCGGCGCCTATACGCAGACCAAGCTCGAAGCCGAGCGAATGGTGATGGCTGCGGCAAAGGAGCAAGGCTTGCCCGCATTTGTTATTCGTCCGGGTGTGATCTTTGGCCCCGGGGTCGAACCGAGCAGTCCGGCTGGCAGTTTTGCGATGTTCGGCCGCTGGATTGTTGTTGGAAATGGCTCGTTACCGTTGCCGCTCGTCTATGTGGACGACGTTGTGGATGTGCTTCTGCTTGGCCTTTCTCGCCCCGGTGTGGAAGGCGCGCTTGTCAACCTGGTTGACCCGGCCGGAGTCACGCAGCGTGAGTTCATCCGCATCGCGCAAGCCGCCAAGCCGAAGATCAAGGCCAGTTACGTTCCCAAGCCCGTGTTGATGGTGGCCGCGGTTGGAATCGAGTTGCTTGGACGCCTGCTCAAGCGCAGTGTGCCTCTGTCGAGATATCGCATCCGCTCCATTCGCCCGCTTTCCAACTTCGATCAGACTGCCGTGCAAGAGCAGCTAGGATGGACGCCTCGCGTGGGTGTTGCCGAGGGCTTGCGGCGGACCTTCACGATCTCGCCGGCGATACAATCTTCATCCTTGCCGGAGTAATCGGATTTGGTGGATTGTTATGCTCAGGATCGCGGTCGTCACGCGTTATTTCCCCAGCTCGGCTGAGCCCTGGCAGGGCCGGTCGGCCTACCAGACGCTGCGTGTGCTTGCTCGTGAGGCCGATGTGCGGGTCTTCTATCCCAACGCAAGTTATCCGTCGCTGCTCAAGCCGCGCAGCAGGAGTTATGGCAAGCTCGACGCCTCCTATAGCCCGCCTGATGTGAAGGCGAGCTACTACGACTATCCCGCGCTGCCCCTGCTCTCTCGCCCGCTCAACGGATGGATGGCCGCCCGCGCTCTGCTGCCGCACGTGCGTAGGTTTGCCCCCGATCTGATTCTCAGCTTCTTTCTTTATCCGGACGGCTATGCCGCTCTCAAAATCGGCAAGGCCCTGACGGTTCCTGTCGTTGCCATGAGCATAGGCTCTGACATCAACAGGATCGGCGATCCCTTATCTGCCATGCACACACGCACGGTTCTCCGCGAGGCCGATTTTCTGGTCACGGTCAGCGGCGATCTGCGCAACAAGGCTGTCGCCATGGGCGCCTCGGCGGTGAAGACGCGTGCCATCATCAACGGCTGCGACCTCTCCGTCTTCCACGTTACGGACCGTCTTGAGGCGAGGCGGAAGCTGGGCATCGACCAGGCTGCGGAGGCCGTCGTTTACATCGGGCGCATGGACGTGAAGAAAGGCCTTCGCGAACTCGTCGAAGCGGCGGCTTCGCTGCGCCCGAAGCGCGCGAACCTGCAAGTTTATCTGATCGGCGAAGGGCCTGACAGGACTCTGATCGAAAGCGCCATTCAGGCGAACAACGCCGCTGGCACCATCCACGCGCTGCCCGGTTGCGCCTTCGACGCTGTTCCCGTCTGGATGGCCGCAGCCGATCTGGTCACCCTGCCGAGTTACATGGAAGGCTGTCCCAACGTGGTGCTTGAGGCGCTCGCCAGCGGCCGGCCGGTCGTCGCCACGAATGTCGGCGGCATCCCCGAGATTCTGAGCAGCGAGTGCGGACGGCTCGTGCCCCCTCGCGACCCCGGTGCGCTGGCTGAGGCCCTTGCATCGGTCCTCGACAAGACCTGGGACGCCAAGGCGATTTTCGCGCACGGCAGCCGAAGCTGGGAGGTCGTCGCGGCAGAGTTGCTTGATATCTTCAAATCGCTCGTATCCACCCGGCAGGCGGAGGAAAATGCCCGTTAGCTTGCCGCAAAGCCCAAAAGAAGCCTACGCATGAGCGCCCCGTGCCAAGCTTGCCGATGGCTCAGCCGCTTGCTTGCAGCCATTGAACTTACCACCATGCTGGTGATCCCCACTCCCATCGCCTCGTGGTGGGCGCGGGCCGACTCCGCCCCCGTCAAATAGCCTGAAGGCGACGTTCTTATCTTCCTCGGCGCCGCGGGCGAAGACCAAGGTGGCATTTCGCACTCAACCTACAGGCGTGCGCGCCAAGCGCTTTTTGCATGGCAAACCGGAGGCTTCAGGAAAGTCATGATCAGCGGCCGCCGCGCGTCTTCCGCAAGTTAAGCGCCGAAGTTACACTCATGCGCGGTCCCGGCTGTGCCTCATTCCACAGAGCATTGGAACGAGCGCTTCTCCTCCCTCGAAGTCATGCTGATTGAATCCATCAAGATTGTCTACTATGCAGTCCGCGGCTGGATCTAGAAGTATCGCTTCAGTTCTATGCTCTCTTCGCCCGCATCGGCTTGATTCGCTTCCCTGACGTTGCGGGGTGCGGCGGGATAGGCATCGAAGCCGAATCCCTTATCCTGGGCAGAGTGTCGGGGCCCCCGCCGACCTGCGGGTCCTGTAGCTTATAGAGTAGTGACCTGTAGCTGATGTTCAGCCATTTGGCGGTCTTGCGGCGGCTCCAGCTATTCGTCTCCAAAACCTTCAGAATGATCTGCCGCTCCAGATTCTGCGTGGCGGCTTTGGTGATCTCTTTCAGAGAAACGGGGTTGGCCAAGTCGATTTCGGTGTCCAGCATAGTCGTACTGACCGGGGTAGCCGCAACCAGGTCCGTCGCCAAGACCTCTTCGCTGCCGATCAGAACATAGCTGCGCATCATGTTTTCCAATTGCCGTATGTTTCCCGGCCAGTCGTACCGCTGCATCAAGCGCGTCACCTCGCGCGAAAGCGGCTTCGGGGTACGGCGAAACGCCCTCGAATGCATATCGAGAAAGTAGTCGATCAGCATTGGCAGGTCCATCGCCCGTTGACGCAGCGACGGCAATTCAATGGTCACGGCGTTGATGCGGAATAAGAAGTCCAGCCGGAAGCCTCCATTTTCGGCTTGTTGCCGCAGGCTTTCGCTGGCCGCGCTAACCAGCCGGGTGTTGACCGTCCTCGACTCTTGCCCTCCAACACGCATGAAGCTTCCATCCTGAAGCAACTGCAGCAACTTGGCCTGCACAGACAGATCCAAGTCGCCAATTTCATCCAGAAACAGGGTTCCCATGTGCGCCAGTTCCACGCGGCCGCGCTTGGTTGCAAAAGCCCCGGTGAATGCCCCCTTTTCATAACCGAAGAGTTCCGACTCGATCAGAGTGTGCGGAATCGCGGGGCATGCCACCTTGACCCAGGCGCCCTTCGAGCGATTCGAGAACATATGCAATAATTTGGCGAAAATATCCTTGCCGGTCCCGCTCTCGCCCTGCAACAGCACCGGAACGGTCGTCGCGGCAACCCTTTCCAGTTTCTCCCGAGCAGCGGCCATCAAGGCTGATCGTCCGAAGATCACTTCAGTCGGGGGCAGATCGCGAATATCGAGTGATTCAACTGCGCGCGTCAAGGGCATTTTTCACCCGGACTCACAAGTAAACCAACCCTAGTTGTATGCAATTTTCCGGCCAGACCCAAACCTTGGTTGGTAACTAACATATAGCGCGTAAGTAACTTACAAAAAGGTTCAATAGTAATCTTGGAGGCCTTTGTGCGGCGGCGGCGGCCATTTATTGCCCTGGAGTATGAAAATCGTTGCACATAAAAGAGAATCAAATTTCACTTTTAAGTGGTATTATGAGCAACAAGCAGCATGAGCTTGGCTTCCACGAGGGAGTAAATTCCCCCTTCCTCGTCACGGTTCGCGATCCCCGGGCGGGCGGAGTTTGTTCTACACTCCTCTGCAAATCACCGCAGGGATTGTTCAAACATCATGGTAGTGATCATTCGATGAGAAGAATTGTCTCCCGTAACCAGGTTTGAGGGAGGAGGAGAAACCGGGATGGTGAAAATTCCATCAGGCGCGCCTATGAAGGCGAAAAGCAGGTGCAAACCCTGCATCTGGGCTCTTGACCCAGATCCGGCAATCCTGAATTATCTCCATCGCATTCTCGCGGACCGCTTCAGCGTGAGCCTTTTTACCGAGGCAGCGGAACTGATTCAGAGCCTGAAAAACTCTTCTGCGCCTGATCTGCTCATGATGGACTGGCAGGTTGCCGAAGACGGCGCCGGGGAGAACTCACTCGGCTTGCTCAGCAGACTTCACGCCTCCAACCCTACGCTTCCGATCATTGTGCTCACCTGTTCAGCCGAGTTGAAAGAAGTCGTTGCGGCCACTCGAATGGGCGCCACGGACGTAATCCTCAAGCCTTTTAAAAAAGACGACATCGATTTGGCTGTGCAACTGTGCCTCAAGGAGCCGGGCAAGCAACCCGACGACGACGACGAGGAGGTCAAGGAAATCCCCCTGAATGAGAACACCTCCTTTGTCAGAGCTTGCAAGCGCATGAAGGAGATCGAATCCCAATGCAGGCTTGTGGCGCGCGCCGACATTCCGGTTCTCATCCTCGGAGAGAGCGGTACGGGCAAGGAAGTCGCGACCCTGTTCATCCACAAGATGTCGGTCCGCAGCCAGCGCAGCTTCATGAAAGTGAATTGCGCGGCGATGCCTGCCGATCTGCTGGAAAGTGAACTCTTTGGCTATGAGCCAGGCGCGTTTACGGGCGCGATCAAGTCCAAGCCCGGCAAGTTCGAGATTTGCAACGGCGGCACAATTTTCCTGGATGAGATTGGCGAGATGCCGGCCGTATTGCAGGCAAAACTGCTCCAGGTTCTTCAGGACGGGAGCTTTTCCCGCCTGGGAAGCCGGTCCAGCGTCAAGGTCGATGTGCGCGTGATTGCCGCAACCAACATCGATATCAAGGCGGCTATCGCGCAAAAGACCTTTCGAGAAGACCTCTACTACCGTCTGAATGGCTTTACCCTGAAGATGCCTCCGCTGCGCGAGCGCATTGAGGAGATTCCCATCCTTGCCCGCCACTTTATGCGCAAGGTGGCCGAGAAGTACGAGCGCGCCCCCTTGCCGATCTCGCCTGCTCTCATGCAGGCTCTCAGCAGCTACTTGTGGCCGGGCAATCTTCGTGAATTGGAGAATACGATCAAGCGCTACCTCATCCTGGGCGACGAGCAGGCGATCATAGACGAGCTGATTCCTCAGCCAAACCAGGCATCGCAGGTGCCTGGCGGAGGAGACAATGGAAACAACGGAAGCCTGAAACACCTTATTCGAAATTTGAAGGGTGGCGCCGAGTCCGCTGCCATAGCAAGAACCTTGGAGGGTACCGGATGGAACCGAAAGGCAGCCGCGAGCGACCTGCAAATCAGCTACAAGGCTCTGCTATACAAGATCAAAGAGTACAACCTCGTTCCGCCACAAAAGCAGTTCAATCCGCTCCCGACACACAAGGCATAACCCAACCCGGCAGTGCCCGTAATTCAACCAGGTCTGAAAAGGTCGTGATCCAGTTCGGATCCAGGACGATCAAAGGGTATCTCGACTCGCCGGCCTATAGCACCTTGGAAGAGTTGTTGAGTTGCGCGTCGCACACTTCGCCGGAGAGCTTCCGCATTCGGCATCTAGCATCGGATATCGCGGAGGAAATATCAGCCTCAGATGTCAAGGCTGTCTTTTATGTAAACAGCTTTGAAGGCGACTCGGATCACCAGAATCTCAACTTTCATTCGCGAGCGCCCATCGTCAATGGCATCTGGGTGCGGTTGCAATTTATCGATGGCGAAGTCATGGAGGGGATCGTCTATAACTCCATCCGTTATCTAGTCGATTCAGGCTTCTTCCTGCAGCCCACTGATCCTGATAACAATAACAGGCTGGTGTATGTGCGGAAGAGCTGGCTCGCTGACCATCGCGTCCTTGGCATGCGCAAACTCTAGGCGCTGGCCGCAGCCCCTTCAGAATCGAATCGTGGAAAAGCTCTGCGGCAACTCAAAGCCCGGCCAAAGCATCTTCAACTTCCGGTGCGGCCAGCCCAGCGAGAAGCCGGTTTCGAGGCCGGTTACGCCCTGGTGGGCGCACTCGGCCTCGATTTCCTTCTCGTGGATAGCGCTGGGCAGCGCGCGCCGGCTGACCAACCAAAACTCTAATCGACCCGCTCGACCAGCAGAACCTGCTCGTCGTTGTCGACTTCCTGGAACTTGACTTCGATGATCTCGCGACTGCTGGTGGGCACGTGTTTGCCGATGTAGGTAGCCTCGATGGGCAGCTCGCGGTGACCACGGTCGATGAGCACAGCCAGTTGCACACGGCGCGGGCGGCCGTGATCGAACAGGGCATCGAGCGCAGCGCGCACGGTGCGGCCGGTGTAGAGCACATCGTCGCACAGCACCACATCGCGGCCCTCGATGTTGAAGCCGATAACGCCCGGCGTGACCACCGGGCGGTTGCCCGCGGTGGTGAGGTCGTCGCGGTAGAACTTGATGTCGAGCACGCCGGTGTCGACCTTACGCTTCTCGATACCGGAGATCAGCTTGCCCAGCCGCTCGGCCAGCGGAATGCCGCGGCGTTTGATGCCGATCAGGGCCAGGTCTTCGCTGCCGTTGCTCTTTTCAACAATCTCGTGGGCCAGGCGCACCAGTGTGCGCTCGACCTCCGAGGCGGACATCAACCTGCCCTTGGTGCGCAGGAGAGGTTTGCTTTCAGCTTCGCTCATGGATATTCTCGCGGCCTGGCTTTCACAGCCAGCCTCTCGCAGGATGATACGAGGGTTGAGGCCTCCGAGCAAGTTGTGGACCGATAAAACCGAATCCGCGGCGCTTGGACGGGGGCAGAAAATTGCTTGCCTGCGGGGCCGTGAGGGCCAGCCCACAGGCGCATAAACGCGGCCTAGAGTTCCGGCTGCCGTGTGCGGCCCATAAGCCGCGCACCCAGCGCGCCCCCTGCGGTCGCAAAAATAACCAGCGTCAGAACCACGAAAACGATAACGCTGAGGGTCATGCCGCCGCGCCCTTCCGGGGAATTCAACATTGCTTTGGCGGCGAGAATCGTTTGCGCATCAAGGCCCGAGGCCGCCCACTGTTGGGCGAGCTTCTCGCTCACCTGGGTCTGCCAGAAATTGTCGAATACTTTGCCTTGGTGGAAAAAAAAGCGCATTGCAAACAGCAGGACGCTCATCGTCGCGGCTGCTATCCACGCGCCCAGCAAGCCGGTGACCAAGCCAATGCGGGCGCCGGCCCCGATGGTGATCCATGCCGGCCGCTGGCTGCGTAAGTACAGCACAACCGCCCAGGCGCCTGCCACAGCCATCCACACAAGACCAAAGATGCCCACCAGTGGATATCCGCTGCACAGTAACCCTGCCGGAATCGCCAGCTTCAGAGCTGCCCGCAGCGCCGGCTTCCAATCGACGCTGCCTGCATCCTGTACCGCCCCGTCCCAGCGCTCCGGCTGGGTTTGCCCAGGGGGGGCGTCAGCCGCGTACACCAATTGCGGCAGGCCGCAAGCGGGGCAATAGCAGTTTTCGGCCAAAATAGCCTGGTGACAGCGGTTGCAGGTGATTTCCATACATCTATGAGCCTAAAGCATTGCCAGGGTCCACACAAGCATGGGACCCAACCCATGCACAGCCAACACCAAATCGGAGTCGCGTCAGGCTGCGGGGGTGAGCTTTGCGGCCACAATGGCCTCAGCCGCGGCTACAACCTCTTCCAGCGTCAGATTGGTCGAATCCAGCAGAACGGCGTCCGGGGCCGGTTTGAGCGGGGATTCGGCTCGGTTGCGGTCTCGCAGGTCGCGGGCGCGCAGGTCGCGGATCACCTCTTCGGGCTGCTGGGCGGGCTTGGGACCAAGTTGATCAAAGCGGCGCATGCCCCGCACCTCGGGGGCGGCATCCAAAAAGATTTTGACTTGGGCCTGGGGAAAAACCACGGTGCCGATGTCGCGGCCCTCCATGACCACCCCGCCCTCAGCGCCCATCTGCTGCTGCAGACGGACCATCCAGGCGCGAATGGCAGGCCATATGCTGACCCTGGAGGCGGCGTCGGTGACTGTTTGATTGCGAATCAGGCCGGTCACGTCCTCGCCGTCAAGCAGGACGCGGTTTTCCTCCTCGCCCGGCTCCAGTTTGCCGGGTTCAAGGCGGATGCTGGTTTCGGCGGCAAGCCTTTCCAGGCCGGCGCTCTCATCCAAAGGCAGTGCCACGCGCAGCGCCTTGAGGGCAAAGGCGCGGTACATGGCCCCGGTTTCCAGATTCAGCAGGCCAAAACGCCGTGCCAGATGTCGGGCGATGGTGCTCTTCCCCGCGCCGGCAGGGCCGTCAATGGCGACGATGACCTTGCGGGCCAGATCGAGAGAATAGAAGGAGGTTTTGTTCGCACTCATCCGCGTTTCTTCGTCCCTTGCTTGGGCCGGGCTGCAAAGCCAAACCGTTTGCTGCTGCCAGCCTTTGTACTCGTGGCAAGGGCAGGCTTCCGGCTGCTGCTTGCGTGAGCTGGCCGTGCGGCGGGCCGGGAGTCCTTCCGGGGGGCACTACCGTTGTGGGGCGTTGCGCTGGGGTTGCCGGTAGTCTTGGCGTTGGAATGAACCTTGTGCTGGCTCCAGGCGGGCGCTGAAGACTTGGCAGAGCGCGTGCCGGAAGCGGATGGACGAGCCGCTGGCCTGCCGTGTCCGTTCGAGGCAGACCGTGCGCCGTTGGCCGTGCGCGAACCGGTCGGCCGGGACTCAGCGCCAGCGCGCCGTGCCGGACGACTGCTGGAGGACGATTGCGCCGGCTTGCGATCCCGGGAGTGGGCGGCAGGACGGCTGAAATGGGGCCGTGCAGTTGCGGATTTACCGCTCACGGCTGGTTTGCGGGCAATCGGAGTGCGGGGCGCGTGGGGCTCGGCAGGCTGATGTGCGACCGCAGGGACGGGCGCAGCAGACAAGCTCTGCTTCTCGACGGTAGGCTCCGGCAACTCCTCATCATGGGAGCGCAGAAAGTATGCGGAGGCCGGTATGGACGCGCTGGCGTACATCGTGGGGGGAGCAGCGAACTCCGGCAGCGTGCCGGCAACATAGAAGTGGGGCGCGTGCCCCAGCGAGATGGTGTGTACTTGGCGCGTGGCCACCAGACCGCGCAGCACCTCACGCACCTTGCTGCGGGCTGTGAGCGGGGCGAGGAACAGCTCCACCTCTTCCATGCTGGCGGCGATGACCGCCTGCAGGTAGATGGAGGCAAGCACCGAGATGGCTGTCACCTGGGAGGTGGAAGCGCCTTCGGCAATTGCTTTCTGGAAACGCAGCCGAAGCAGTTGCCACTGGGCAGCCTGGCCGGGAGCGGAAACGACAGGAATAATGCGGAGCTGTTGCCAGAGTTCGGTGATAGCGCGCAGGACAGCGCCTTCGGTCACTTCCCGGCCCAGAGCATGGGTGAGTTTGGCAAGGGTCGTGTCGCCCGCTTCCAGCAGCTTGTACGCCTGGATGGCCAGTTGCGAAACCTGGCGCGAGCCGGTCAGTTGCGGGTTGCGTCGCCAGTCGCGGTCGCCGCGCAAAGCATAGACGTAAGGCAGAACCCAGCTTGCCACCACAAAGTCGGGCTGTTCGCCAGGTAGGCCCAGAAGATTCAAGCGCACCGCCACGCCGTCTGTCTCCAGGCGCACCAGCAACTCTTCGGCTAAGGCAATATGTTGCGGATCGGGTGTAGCGTCGCGCTTGCCTGCCACGGCCTCGACAAACGACGGCGCAATGGAGGAGGAAAACTGCCGCTTGGGCAGGAAGAGACACAATCCAGTCTCCTCAATCCACGTCCGGGCGTCTTCCAGAGTGAGGGCCCCATGTCCGTTCTGGCGCAGCCTTTCGGCGCGCGATGCTTCCAGTTGTTCCGATGTCAAAGAAAAACCTCGCTTCCAGGCTGGCGTTGGCGCCGGGCTGCCCCGTCCCCTAAGAGGAGGGCTGCCACCTTCCACCTGTTTCAGATTCGATGGAAGGCCCGCTGGATCTCCTTCCAAGAATACAACAAAGCTATTGGACGTCCATGCGGGCAACTGGTTGGGTGGCTGGTCTTTGCCAATTCCCCTAGTAACCATTCTATCCGAACCGGGTCAAGAGGCGTATTAACCTTGATGGCCGAATGACAGGCGATGGAGGCGGCAATTCGCGTTCTGAGAGCTCTAATATCTTGATTCTGCGTGGGTTCGTCAGAATCCGCGCCGGATTGCTCGATAACCTCGGCCAACATCCTCTCCAGAGCCATTCCCTCAAGGCCAACCGGGGCAGCTTTAACCGCAAGTGTATGAGGGCCAAATGGTTCCACCTCGAAGCCGTTCCGTTCCAGCTCCTCGGCGATGCTCGCGAAGACCACCATCTGTGATGCCTTTAGTTCCACAAGCAGGGGCATTAGTAACCTCTGACGTTGGACCTGTTCCACTTGGCGGTCTCTTAAAATTTTTTCAAAAAGTATCCTCTCGTGTGCCACATGCTGGTCAATAATCCATAATCCATCGTCGCCGGTGGCCAGAATGAACGACTCGCGCAACTGCCCCAGCGGGCGGAGCGAGCCCAATTTGTTGAGGTTGGCGGCGGCCTGTTCGGCCTCCACCAGGGCTGTTTCCGCCGCGGGATTCGCGCCGGGCGCTTCGCCGGGGTTTGGAGAGCAGTCGCCGGCGGTTGGCAGGCTGGCCGGTTGAAAGAGCGCCGCGGCGGCCTCGCCCCACGCCTTTTGGTCCTCCCAGCCGCTGGGACGGAAGCTCTGGGCGGCAAAGGGCAGCTTGCCGGGAACGGGTGGGGGCACGCGCGGCGTCAGCTCAAAGGCTTCGGCGTCTGCCCTGGCCGCCTCAAACGCGGCTGGATCGGAGTCAGGCAGCGGCAACTCCTGCTCACCCTCCGGCGAACCGGGCAGGGGTGAGGTGGCCGGGGGCATCAGCGTGGGGCTGGCTGTGGGAGCGGCGTTCAGAGCAGCCAGAAAGCCGGCGGCGGGCCGCGCCTTGATAAGCGCTGTGCGCAGGCTGTCGCGGACAAAGTCGTGAACCAGGCTCTGCTGGCGAAAACGAACCTCGGTCTTGGCCGGATGGACGTTCACGTCCACCTCTTCGGGCGGCATCTCCAGAAAAAGCAGCACCACCGGGAAGCTGGTGGGCGGAATCACGTTGCGATAGGCCTCGGTAATGGCGTGCATCAGCAGCCGGTCGCGGATCAGGCGCTTGTTGATGAAGATGTAAATGGAGTTGCGGTTCAGCTTTTGCAGCTCAGGCTTGGAGTAGAAGCCGGTGAGCCGCAGCGCGCCAGGCAAGCGAGCTGGCTCGGCGGGGTCTATTTTCCACGGCGGCGGCTCGGGCAGGCCGGCGTGGGCCAAGGGGGTCTCGGCAGCCACGGGAAGCAGTTGGGCCAGCGTATCCTTGCCGAAGACCTGATAAATCCGTTCGGCGGTCCGGGCGACAGGCGGCGCGGAGACGATCGTGTGCGTGGCTGAGAGCAGCTCGAAGTGTTTCTCCGGGTGGGCCAGGGCATAGTGAGTGACTAGCGCCGTCACGTGGGCCAACTCGGTGGATTCGGCGCGGAGAAATTTGCGCCTGGCCGGGGTGTTGAAGAAGAGATCGGCGACGGCCAGTGTGGTGCCGCGAGGCAAGGCCGCGTCGTCCACGTGGAGAATCTTGCCCCCGGCGATTTCGACGCGGGTTCCGGCGCTCTCTTCCCCGGTGGCCGTTTCCAGGGTCACGCGGGCCACTGAAGCGATGGAGGGCAGCGCCTCGCCGCGAAATCCCAGCGTCGCAATCGAAAGCAGATCATCGGCGGTGCGCAGCTTCGAGGTGGCGTGGCGCTCGAAGGCCAGCAGGGCGTCGTCGCGGTTCATGCCCTGGCCGTCGTCGGTGATCCGGATCAGCTTGCGCCCGCCCGCCTCGACCTCGACGCGGATGCGGTTGGCGCCGGCGTCCAGAGAGTTCTCCAGCAGCTCCTTGACGACCGAGGCAGGCCGGTCCACCACCTCGCCGGCTGCGATCTGGTTGGCAACTTGGTCGGGAAGTACGCGGATGCGGCCCATACGGCTTTAGGGTAACTCAGAGAGGGTGTGTGGAAGCCGGTTGAAAAGCGGGTACTCTTCAGCGAGTGATGGGTATCTTGTGGGGCCGTTGGCAACTAGAATTGTTTTCCAGATGACGCCTGTGCGAGTCTTCTGAAAGCCGTGTGAGCAACCATGATCAAGCTTCCAGAGTTTACCGCTGCCAAGGCCAGGGCGACACAGCTTCTTCGTCCCAGCACGAATTGGGGCCGCACTACGCTGTGGTCTGGCGGATTGACCCTTCTCCTCAACTCTCTACGCTGGATTTCGGCTTCCGCGTCAGGGTCGGCGCTGGCTGACTGGGCAAACTTCTTTACCCTCATTTTCGCAGTCTGCGCCTTGCGGTTTGGCATCCGGTGGGCCAAGCAGCGTCTCATGTGGCGGCTACGTTATCGGCTGATCGTCACCTATATCTTCATCGGGGTCATCCCTATTGTGCTGCTGCTGACGATGGCAGGCGTGGGAAGCTATCTGTTTGCCGGGCAGTTTGCCACCTATGTCGCAATATCGAATTTGCAGTCATCGCTGCATCATCTGGAAGCGGAGAATGATGCCCTGGCTGTGCAATTGGGCACCCTGGCCCGCTCCGCTCAACCAGATAAACAGATCATCGGGGAACTCTCCGCCGTTTCGGGCGAGAATTTTCCGCAGCGCACGGTCACCGTGTGGCAAGGGGAAGAGGGTTTCATGCTCTCCGCCGGAGGTGCGCTCATGAAAACTCGTCCCGCCAGAGTGCCTGGTGTCATCAAGGGAGATTTCAGCGATTTCGTCCTGGATGGGGACAGCTTGCATCTGCGTGCGGTGAAGCGCTGGGTCCAGGGCGGCTTACAGCGCACCGTAATCTCAGACGTTCCCATCACGGCGGAAGTGCTTCAGTCGGCAACTTCGCTCCTTGGCTCGGTGACTTTGATCCCGGCTGACCGGGGAGGCGACCTCCAAGTTCCTCCCCCGGCCAAAGCCACGACCAGCGAGCGCAGGCGCGTGGAGACCGCGGGCGTTCCGCCGCCTACCGGCCGATTCGATCCGACATTTCGCTTTTACACGCTCTTCAACGCAGTTGACTGGGAGACTGGAAAATCACAAACCTGTGCAATCGGCGTCGTCACCCGGCCATCGTTGCTCTACAGAATCCTGTTTGCCACGCTGGGCGACAGCGCGAAGCTGCTGAAATACGGACTGCTGGGTATCGCGATTCTCTTGGGGCTGGTTGAGTTGGCGGCGCTCTATATTGGCATACGGCTGTCGCGCAGTATGACGCGGTCTGTGGCGGAACTCTATCGTGCAACGGAATATGTAAACCGTGGTGATCTCACCCATCGCATCCCGATTCGCGGCCGCGACCAGATGGCGGTGCTGGAACAGTCGTTCAACTCCATGACCGAATCGCTGGTCAAGCTCGCGGCCGAGCAGAAACAGAAGCAGCGGATGGAAAGCGAACTCGCCATCGCCTACGAAGTGCAGAACGTGCTCTTCCCCGGCAAGTTGCTCGGGCTCTCCTCGTTGGATGTCTACGGCGTCTGCCATCCTGCGCGCTCAGTCAGCGGGGACTACTACGATTTCATTCCCCTGGGCAGCGACCGGCTAGTGCTGACCATGGGCGATATCAGCGGAAAAGGGATCTCCGCCGCGCTGTTGATGGCCACGGTGCATGCCTTCATTCGCGCGTATTCGATGGAGCCGGAGACGGTATTGGCGCCGGAGGCATTGGGAGATGGAGCGCTATCCAATGTCGATCGCCGCATCTACTTCCGGGGAGACGGCGCCGCTCCATCGCGGCTTTCTACCGGAATGTTGATGACCACTTTGAACTATCAGCTTTTTCGCTGCACCCCGCCGGAGAAGTACGCCACCATGTTTCTCGGATGCTACGATGCGGCGGCGCGCGAGCTGACTTATTGCAACGCAGGCCACCTGCCGCCGATCCTGCTGACCGGAGATGGAAGCCTCTCCCGCCTCGACGCTTCCGGCACGGTCGTCGGACTTTTTGATGGTGTGGCTTATGGTGAGGCCACAGCCAGGATGCGGCCCGGTGATCTGTTCGTCGCATTCAGCGATGGCGTTACCGAAGCGGAGAACGATTCAGGCGAATTCGGTGAGGAGCGCCTGATCGCCTTGATCCGGGAGCATCGCCATCAGCCGCTCTCCCGCATCGGCGATCTCATTACCAGCTCGGTGGCGGATTGGATCGGCCAGGCGGAGCAAGCGGACGACGTGACCGTGGTTCTAGCCCGCGCCCGTTGAGCCGGCTTTACCCAGGGATCAGTTCGATAGGGCCGAAAAAATACGCTTTAGACACCCATGCCGAACTCGCCGGGCTGTTCGCCGGCGTGGGCGTAGAAGTCGTAGGGGGTGCGGTGGTTGAACTTGTAGCGGTTGCGGAGCTCGCAGCCTACGAAGATGCCCACGGCAGCCACAACCACTCCCACGGAGAGCCAGCCGATCATCTTCAGCGTGCAGGATTCCTTTTTCTGGTCTGAAGAGGCTTCTTCCGCGGCGTTCGGGGCTTCAGTTTCAGTGGACATGATTGCTCTCTCCCAACTGACCATGATAACGCAGTCTTGCTGGGATTGACGGGCCGAGCCGAGTTGCGACAGGCAGGTCTTGCTTACTCGGTAAAGTCGATGCGAGCCAGCCATGCGGCTTTTGCCTCCGCTGGAAGAAAGCTGGCGCGGATTGAGTTGGCGGCCAATTGGCGGAGTTCGTCTCGGGTAAAGCCCTGCACGGTGTGGGCCAGCAGGTATTCGTTGGCCAGATCGGAGCCGAAGAAGGACGGGTCGTCGGAGTTGAGCGTAACCGTGAGGCCCAGATCGAAGGCGCGGCGCAGCGGGTGAGCGGCAAACGAGGGACAAACTCCGGTGCGGACGTTCGACGTGGGGCACAACTCCAGCGGCGTGCTCCGCACTTTCAGCTCTTGGACAAGTTTTTCGTCCTGAATCGCGGAGAGCGCGTGGCCGAGGCGCTGGGAACCGATGGCCAGAGCTTCCCAGATGGCCTCGGGACCGGTGGTTTCGCCGGCATGGTTGGTCAGTCGTAAACCCGCCTTTGCAGCTTCGGTGTAAAGGGCATGGAATGGCGCGGAGCCGGCGCGGCGCTCGTCGCCACCCAAGCCGATGCCGATGATCGAGGGATAAAGTGGGCGCAGTTCGGCGGCTTTAAGGAAGACCTTCTCAGCCTCCTCGACGGCGAAGTGGCGCACAGCGTCGAAGATCCAGTAGAGCGAGAGGCCCAGTTCGCGCTCACCGCGCTTGCGGGCACGCTCCAGGCCGGCGAAGATGGGCTCGAAGGCGGCGGGATCGTTGTCGCTCCAGTGGTAAAAGACGCCCACCGAGACAAAGACTTCGGCATGGACCACGCCCTGCGCGGCCAGGTGCTCCATCATGCGCCAGGCAGCCAGCTCGTAGTCCTCGGGGCCGATCAACCGCCCCGTCACGGCCTTGAAGGCATTCATAAAGCCGGTGAAGTCCGTGAAGCGGTAGAGCGCCTCGGCCTCGGACAGCGTGAGAGGGCACGAGTCGTGGCGGGCGCTCAGTTCAACCAGGGTCTCAGGCAGAATCGTGCCCTCGAGGTGCAGATGCAACTCGGCCTTGGGCAGGCGGCGGATGAAATTCTGTATATCGGTCACGGTTTCAAGTTTACCGGGAGTTCGTGCATTCCCGGTCCCAGAAGCGGAAACCGGGGCAGACGACATCGGGTTTTCGACCTTGCTGAATTAATCTGCAAGTTTCAAAGATTTATTTAGGGGGGGGGAGGGGGTAGGCTTTTTCGGGGGTATAAACCGGGAGGATAGTTGACAGAACAGACCGGGCACATTCCTTACAGATTCTTCGTATCTCCACGGCTTCTCCGCTCATCGTGATTCCATCCCGATGCATTTTTCTCACCTAATTAGTTTGCTCGAAGAGAAGGTAATTTTCTGCACGGAGAGATCGCGATCTCGGGGATCGGCAAGTTGGGGTTTGTCGTCTCCCAGGTCTGAAAATCCAGACCTGGGGCACCCGAAGTTATTGGTTAGTGGCAGGATGGGCGAACTGCCATCATGAACTTCTACTTCAGCCCGGCAAACTCCGAGCGGTGACGGCTGTAGAAGAAGTAAATCAGCAGGCCAATCACGAGCCATGCGAAAAAGGCCATCCAGGTCATGATTTCCAGGCCCATCATCAGCACGACGCAGAAGATCATGCTCAGAACCGGGAGGAGCGGCCCCAGCGGAACGCGGAAACTGCGGTGGCGCTCCGGCTCGCGATAGCGCAGGATGAGCACGGCGATGGAAACCAGGACGAAGGCAAACAGGGTGCCGATGTTGGAGAGATTGGAGACGGTGCCGATGTCGAGCAATCCGGCGGGAATGCCAACCACGAAGCCAGCCACCCAGGTGGCCACCGCTGGAGTGCGGAATTTTGGGTGAATGTGACTGAAAACAGTGGGCAACAGGCCGTCGCGGGACATGGCGAACCAGACGCGCGCCTGGCCAAGCTGGAAGACCAGGATGGAGGAGATCATGCCCATGAGGGCGCCGATGAGGACAAAGAGCCGCACCCATTGCAGTCCTCCGCCGCCGGGAAGCAGGGAGAGCCGCTTGAGGGCGTTGACCACCGGGGCGGCATCGCCCATGACCGACTGCCAGGGCACAATGCCGCTGAGCACGATGGCGACCGCACCATAGAGCACGGTGCAGGCCACCAGCGTGGCCAGAATGCCGAAAGGAAGGTCGCGCTGCGGGTTTTTGCACTCCTCGGCTGCCGTTGAAACCGAGTCGAAGCCGATGTAAGTAAAGAAGATGATGGAGCCGCCGGTGAGCACGCCGGTCCAGCCGTTGGGCATGAACGGATGCCAGTAGTGCGGCTTGATGAAGCTGGCGCCAGCAAAGACGAAGACCAGGATGGCGGCCATCTTGACCAGCACCAGGATGTTATTGGCGCGGGCCGACTCCCGGATGCCATGCACCAGGATGACCGTCAGGATCATGACGACGAGGAAGGCGGGAATGTTGAAGCCGAAGTGCCAGCCGGAGTTGTAGAGATTGTTGCCCGCCAGATCCTGCAGGCCGGTGGGCAGATAGGCGGGCGAGATCCACTTTGCCGGCGGATGCAGGCCAAACCAGTCCAGCAGATCGACAATATGGGCGGCAAAACCAACGCTGACGCTCATGTTGCTGAAGGCGTATTCCAGGATCAAATCCCAGCCGATGATCCAGGCGACCAGTTCGCCGAGCGTGGCGTAAGTGTAGGTGTAGGCGGAGCCGGCAATGGGAATCATGGATGCCAGTTCGGCGTAACAGAGCCCGGTAAAGACGCAGACAATGGCCACCAGCACCAGCGAAAGCGCCAGCGCCGGTCCCGCGCCAGGGCGTCCCGCCAGAGCCGTATGGTAGATGACGTAGTGGAGCAGCGGCGTATCGCGGACGGAGGGCAGATCGAATTTCTGGCCGGCCATGGCGGTGCCGATGACCGTAAAGATGCCTGATCCGATGACCGCCCCGATGCCCAGCGCGGTGAGCGACCACGGGCCGAGGGTCTTTTTCAGGGAGTGCCCGGGTTCTTGCGAATCCCGGATCAACTTATCGATGGACTTGCGGGCAACAAGTTGTCTGAACAGGACAGTTCTCCTCATCCCGCCGTCGGCGGAAACCTCTGAATCGCAAGGTCCTGCCGGTTAGGGGGGATTTCCAGGTTCAGGATGCCTCCGACGCAGTGTACAGGGTGAGGGTTCCCTCATGGAAATCCTCACCCTTCCCCTTCGGGTCCTTAGAAGGGCCGGCAGGAAAAGGCCGTTGGAAGGATGAAAGTAGGCTCAGGCTCCGGACCGGGTGCGGCCTCGCGTGCCGGCCTGGAACCCTGATGCAATTGCGGGGCGGGCTCTCAGAGCAAATTCAGGGTTGATGTGGCGTAGCAAAGATTCTGCAAGATGGGCTTTCTCTTGAGGAAAAAGCCACTTGAGCTCATCGGCCCCCATGACAGCAACCCTGAAACTGCTCTTACCGCTTCGAAACGCCGCGCGCCATCTTCTTTACTTTCTTCTTTGCCGAGCCGCGCGGTTCGGTCCGCTTGGCCTTGGGAGCGGCCTTCTTGCGGGCGGCGCGCTTCAGTTTCTTCCGTTCCTGCGTGTCTTCAATCTTGGTGGTGTCTGCCACTTGTAACCTCTTTCGCTGCAATCTCTTCAAAGTTTCCCGTAAATCGGGTGTATGTGACCCCTAGAATAACAGGGTTTGCGCGGTGGCGAAAGCGCCGCGGGCGCGTGAAAGGCGGTGTTCGCTCTGTTTCCGGCGTACAATGAAGATAGATTTGGATCATCAGACCCGGCTTCCAATGTGGAAAAGCCTGTTTGGCTCTAGCCATCCTACCGCTCCTGACGAGTTCTGCACCGCACGCAACAATCACCTGTTGACTGGAGTGAAGATATGCGTTCTGATAAGATACACCGCGCGCTTGCGCAGGGAATGAACCGCTTTGAAGTCTGCCAATTGGTTGCCAAAGGCGTTAAGGCTACCCATAAAACCGGCGCGCGCTTTGAAGATTCTATTAACGATGTGCTGCAATATTTAGGTACTCACGTTACGCTTATGGAAAATCTACACCCGGCAGTTCCGGGGGTCAGCGTCAAGAGCCTCAAACCAGCCGCATAGGCTTACCGGCCCCAGCGTTAACCTGCAAGGGTGAAATTCCCGCCAAACGCAACAAATACTGCCAAATGCAAGAGAGGGACGGCATCGCTGCCGTCCCTCTCTGTTACATTTCGAACCGGTTGGAAGGGGGGTAACCCTTAGACAACCTGAACGTTCTCAGCCTGCCAGCCCTTGGGGCCCTTGGTCACGTTGAACTGGACCTTCTGGCCTTCTTGCAGCGAACGGAAGCCGTTCGACTGGATGGCGGTGTGATGGACGAAGACGTC
>Ga0181529_10001791_pt1 | contig 27089 bp, 23 predicted proteins | sample PEATcosm2014_Bin_36_FD_119763 | JGI IMG/M metagenome (GOLD analysis project Ga0181529, IMG submission 119763) | Peatland microbial communities from MTU Mesocosm Facility, Houghton, MI, USA - PEATcosm2014_Bin10_30_metaG | ecosystem: Environmental > Terrestrial > Soil > Wetlands > Peat | place... | reverse complement strand
GAGAAGCGCTCGATCCCGATGGAGGCGAGGTAGGCCGGCAGGTCGAGGAGGCTGTCGCGATTGAGGGTGGTCAGCGTGCTGTTCGTCTGGACCGGGATTCCCGCCGCGCGGAGGGCGCGAATGCCCGCCGTCGTCCGTTCCCAGGCGCCCTCGACGCCGCAGAGCTCGTCATGGATGTCCGGCAGGGGGCTCTCGAGGCTCACCTGGGCGCTATCGATGCCCGCGGCCTCGAGCGAAGCCGCGCGCGACGCGGTAGCGAGGCTCCCGTTCGTGATAAGGTTGACTCGAAGGCCCAGGCCCTTGGCGTAGGCGGCGAGCTCCTCGAGATCGGGCCTCAGGAGAGGCTCTCCGCCCGTAAATGAAAAGAAGGGAATCTTGGCCTCGGCCTTGAAAACGCGGATTATGCCCTTCCATGCCTCCGTCGACAACTCGCCGGCGCCGTCCGGGCCCGCCGCGGCCTGGGCCGACGAAGGACAGGACGAGCCGTCGCAGGACGCATAGCAGAAGCGGCAGCGCTCGTTGCAGCGATAGGTCAACGCTATCTCGCCGAGGATGGGCAGGCGCGTGAAGTCGAAGTCGTAGGGCCTCCGGCCGAAACCCTCGGCGGTCGCGGGCGCGCGTCCCTCGTAGGCGGCGCGAAGCTCCTCGAAGAAGGCCAGAAGCTGCTTCGCCCTATTCTCGACCTCGATACCCGGCATTTCGACCAGACGCCCTCCCGAGTCGAGCCAGGACATGAGGCCGAGGGCCGAGCCCCCGAGCTTGTAGACGCGGTTGGGCGGCACGATGAGGACCGCATCTTCCTCGCGTACGAGGAGCCATGGCCTGATGCCGCGGTAGAAGGACTCTGCCTTCGCGAGTTCCTCGCGCTCAGGTTCCTCGCGCTCAGGTTCCTTGCGCGCGCCTGCCTCGATGCGCGCGCGGAGCCTGCGATCGCGCAGCCTCGTCAATGCGCCCCCCCGGAGACGCAGGCGGAGTGACAAGCCGAATGGCATGCCGAGTGGCAGGCGGAATGGCAAGCCGAATGACAGGCGTCGTGGCAAGCGTTGTGGCAGGCCGAGTAGCAGGCGTCCACGGTACCGCCCGTGGGGCTGAAACAGCCCGTAAAGCAGGCGGCGCTCCGCATGAACTCGGCGTAGCCGGTGTTGATTTCCTTGGGCAAGGCCAGGGCGGCGTAATAAGTCAAATGGCGGCTCATATAGCCGTAGCCGAGCCAGTAGAGGTAATAGGGATCTCCCGAAGCCAGGGAGCCGGGCGTCGAGGCTCTGGCCGCGGCTTGATCGTCCGCCGCCTCCTCGGCTTCCCCTATCTTCTTGCGATAATAGGCTTTGGTGGCTTCGAGATCGCAATCCCAAATCTTTTCCTGGAGCTTCTTGATCGCGGCCTCGAAAAAATCCGCCATGAGCCCGGAAAGCACGCGGCCCTCCGCGTCGAAGGCGGCGAGGAAGCTCTCTTCGTACTCGCTCTCCGCCTTGACCGGGCTGACGATCTTGATTTGAAGAGGGTTCTCGGCTACGAGCTCTACGATGCCTTGACGGCGCAAGCCCTCGACCATGATGGCCGCCGCCCTCGGCAGAGGAAGCTCCATGAGCAGGGCCGCCTCGAGGGGATGCAGGCCCTCGGCTACCTTGCCGGGCACCTGATAGGAGCCTACGAGGATGCGCGGCGGGGACCAGGCGTCCCCGGCCCAGGACATGCCCGCGAGCATCGCCTTCCTAGCCCTGAAGGAAGCCAGCCTTCGGGTATAGAGGAAGAGCGCTATCGCGATCAGCGGAAGGAAGACGGCGAGGTCGACGAGGGGCTTCGCGCGCAGGTTCCGCTGCAAGTAATCGACCGGCGACATCGATTCAGGTGTCGCCCCATCCTCCGCGGCCGCGCCCTTCCCCGCGCTTGCCTCCTCCTCCGTGGCGGCGCCCTCGACGGAGTTTGCCTCGGCGCCTTCAGCGGCCGCGCGGCCGGATTCCGCGAGCTCGGCGGTCAGGCCGAGATAGGCCTCGGGGAAATAGAGCTGGAGACGCTGCTCGCCCTGGGCAGGGACGTCTTTTTCGTAAAAAAGGCCGGTGAGATAGTAGCGGCCGTCCTCGCCCTTCGTTCCGTACCAATCGATCTTGTTCTGCGCATCGACGGCCTTCTCGGTCCGCATGGGGATGGCGGCCTTCTCGGCTTCGCTCAAGGAGGAGGACTCGACCGCGACCGGCAGGACGAGGCGAACGGCTCGGTAATCGAGGGGATCGTCCCAGGAGACCGGCCCCCAATCGAAGAAGACGAGCTTCTCGCCCTTGTCGGAGGTGGTCGCGCCGACGAGGCCCTCGCCGGCGAAGTCGCCGCCGTAGGTCAGGTTATAGTAGGCCTTGCCGGCGAATCCTCGGCCTCCCGCGAGCACGACGTCGTACTTGCCGCCGCCGAGGTCGGCGATCGAGAGGGCGCTGCGGCTGCCGTCGGGGAGGTCAGCCCAGCAGCGCCGCATGTCCCAGACCGGCTCGAAGGGCTCGCCCTGAAAATAGAAGCCGTGCATCGCCCCGCCCGAGACATTCCATTCGAGGCGATAGGTGATCGTCGCCTTGCCGTCCGTCCTGAGTACGACCGTCGTATCGTCGGAGGCGAGTCTCGCCTCGAGGGCGGTAGCCGGAAGCGAGGCTGCGAGGAGGGTCAGGAAGGCGGCGAGACCGAGACCCGGCAATCTGCTCACTTGAGTTCCTCCTCGATGGCGATGCGGTCGGCGGCCGCGATCTCGCCCGTGACGGCGGCTCGGCGCGTCGCCACGAGGGCGGCCTTTTCGCGGAGGACGCGGGCTGTCCTCTCGGCGGCTTCGGTAAAGGGAATCGCGTCGGGCAGGTCGAAGCGCCTCTCGATCGAGCTTTCGTCGGCCTCCTTCAGCCAGGCGTCGACGAGGGCGAGGGAATCGACGACGGCCGCGACACCCTCGGGGTCATAGCTGCCCGCCCGCGCGCAATCCTCGACGAAGTTGCCCGCCTCGAGGACGAGGAGGTCCCGCGCCGAGGCTATACGGGGCTCGGCGAGCCTGAGGGCCGCCAGGCGCTTCCGGGCATCGGCCGCCTCGGACAGGCGGGCAGCCGCCTTCGCTCCGGCCTCGCGTCCGAGCTCGGCCGCGGCGGCGCGCTGCCCGATCCCGAAGGCGAGTCCCAGGATCGCCAGCGCGGCGAAGGCGCCCAGGGCGATGACCAGGGACAGCGCCATGGTCGACCCCGCCGAGGCGGGCCGCGAAAGCGACCCCGACCGCGACGAAGAGGGAGGCGAGGCCGAAGGGGCTTTTGGCGTAGGCGCGGGAGAAGGCTCGGATTTCCATGGGAGGATGCTAACCCATGGCAGGCGACCGGGCAAGTCAATTGCGGCTTTCTCGCGGGGTCGGGGAGACGAAGGCCGACCAGGCCGGAAGCTTGTCGGAAGCCTTCCGGAAATTCCTCGTCGGCACGGGGCTCGAGGAAGGCAGCCGCGCGATCAGGATTTCCCTCCTGGGCGAGAAGGGAGGCGTCCAGGGACATTCCTTTCCTATCTCGAGACCGCCCAATGAAGGCGCGAGGAGACCGACGAAGGCGGAGGCCGCCTTCCCGCCGTTCAGGCCGAGGCGCTCGATCGTAGGCCTCGACGCGATGAACTCGGCGAGGGGGTTGGCCGATTCTCCCCGGATGTCCTGGTCCAGGCTTCCCTCGCGCTCGCAGGCGGCGATCACGTCCCACAGCGCTATGCCGGCCCTCTCGAGACGGCCAAGGCGCTCGAGGTAGGGCGCTCCGGGGTCGAAGCCGAGGATAATGCCCATGAGAGGCCAAAAATGGTTGCGCTCATGCCCGTAGTATTCCCGCCGCTCGAGGGACTTCGCCGACGGGAAGGATCCCAGGATGAGGATGCTCGGGTTCTCGGCGCCGACTGCCGCGAAGCCCCGCAACTGCCTCATGCCGAAGGGAATGCCCTGAGATACTGTTGCGGCGTCGGACGGCGATCCGAGGGCGCGTTCCTGAGTGGCCAGTAAGGGTCGCGCAGGAGGAGGCGGCCGAAGGAAACGAGATCCGCGCCGCCGTCCGCCACGATCGACCTAGCCTCGCCGAGTTCCGTGATGAGGCCTACCGCTCCCGTCGCGATGCCGGCCCGCTCGCGCATGGCTCTCGCGAAGGGAACCTGGTACATCGGGCCGACGGCCGGTTTCGCGTAGGGCACGAGGCCTCCCGAGGAAGCGTCGACGAGATCGACGCCAAGAGCCTTGAGCTCGCGCGCATAATCGACCGAAGCCTCGAGGTCCCAACCGTCCGGGACCCAATCGGTGGCCGAGACGCGGACGAGCATGGGCATCGAAGCGGGCAGCGCGCCGCGGACGGCGGCCGCGACCTCGAGCGGGAAGCGCATCCTGTTTCCGGCGCTGCCGCCGTAGCGGTCGCTTCTCGAATTGGACAGGGGCGAGAGGAATTGATGGAGTAGGTAGCCATGGGCCGAGTGCAGCTCGACGAGGTCGAAGCCGGCCTCGACCGCCCTTCGCGCGGCGGAGGCGAAGGCTTCCAGGACCTCGTTCATGCCCGCCTCGTCCAGAGGCCTCGGCGGGGCATAGCCGGGAGCGAAGGCGAGCGGGCTCGGGCCGGAAGTCGTCCATCCTCCCCCTTCAGGGGGAAGCCAGGATCCACCCTCCCAGGGCACGGCCGTCGAGGCCTTGCGGCCCGCGTGGGCGAGCTGGATCCCCGCAGCCGCCCCTCCGGCCTTGATGGCGCGCGCGACGCTGCCCAGGGCCCTACCGCGCTCCTCATCCCAGATGCCGAGGTCCGAGGGGGTGATCCGCCCCTCGGGAAGGACGGACGTGGCCTCGATGACGACCAGGCCGACGCCTCCGATCGCGCGCTCGGCATAGTGTCGGAAATGCCAGTCGCCCGGAAAGCCGTCCTCGGCGGAATATTGGCACATGGGCGATACGGCGACGCGATTTCGCAATTCGAGCGAGCGTAGCTGAAATCCTTCGAAGAGAGGGTCCGACATGAAACCTCCGAGCATGGTCGCAATACGGGCTATTTGGCCCTATGACAATACTCTGATTCGCCGAACGATCCAATACGCCGTCCATAATTCCCGGAAACGACGATTCGACTTGATGAATGCTATTCCAATTCGTATATTCTATTTAGAATACTTCAAATGGAATAGTGAATGGAGGTTCTCATGGCGGAGGAAAAAGTCGGCAACCTTCTCGGCTTGGCCGTCCTCTCCCTCCTTCGGGAGCGACCCATGCATCCCTACGAGATATCCTCGCTGATGCGTGAAAGAGGCCTGTCCGCGAGCATCAAGCTCAACTATGGCTCATTGTACGCGGTCATCGAGGGGCTGAAGGCCAAGGACCTGATCCGCGTCAAAGGAACCGAGCGTGAGGGGAACCATCCAGAGCGGACCATTTACGAGGTCACCGAGGCGGGCGTGGCGGAACTCTCGGAGCGCCTGCGCTACCTCGTCGGCACGCCGGTGAAAGAATACCCGCGCTTCGTGGCCGGCCTGACTTTTTTGGCCCAGCTCGAGCCCACTGTAGTCCTCGGGCTCCTCGACGAGAGGACCCGGTCCCTGGCGGCGGATAACCGCGAGCTCGAGGGAATTCTCGACCAACTCATGAAAAAAGGCATCGATCGGCTTTTCCTGATCGAGATCGACTACCGGCTCGCGATGCAGCGGGCGGAGCTCGAGTGGATCCGCGTCCTCGCGGAGGGAATATCGAAGGGCGAGCTCGCGGCCCGGCGGGGCGGCGGCCTCGCGTGGAAGGCTCTCGCGAGCGCGTAACATTAAGGAGACTATATGGGACTCGAATTCGAAGGCGAAGCTCCGCGGCTCAGCGGCGTCACGCTCTTCCTGGTGGTGGCCGGCCTGCTGCTCACCCTCTTCCTCGAGGCGCTTGACCAGACGGTGGTAGGGACTGCCTTGCCTAAGGTCGTAGCCTCGCTTCACGGCTTCGACCGCTACGTCTGGACGGTGACTGCCTACATCCTCATGGCCGCCGTCTCCGTGCCGATAGCCGGCAAGCTCTCGGATCAATTCGGGCGAAAGGGCTTCCTCCTCGGAGGAACCGTCCTCTTCCTCGTCGGATCCGCCCTCTCCGGCACGGCTCGGAGCATGGACATGCTGATCCTCTCCAGGGCCATACAAGGCATGGGGGCGGGGACGGGCATCGCCCTCGCGCCGGTCATCATCGCCGATATCTTCCCGCCCGCCGAGCGCGCCAAGTGGCAGAGCCTCTTCGGGGTCGTCTACGGCCTGTCGAGCCTGGTCGGCCCGACCCTGGGCGGACTCCTGGCCGACCACGGCCCACTTCTCGGGAACCTCGTGACCGAGAGCACGCGCTGGCGCTGGATCTTCTACCTCAACATTCCCCTGGGCGCCGCCTCGATGGCGATGCTTGGGAAGGCCCTGCCCGCAAGGATATCCTCGAGGAGCGGAAGCTTCCGGGGCTGGGCCGACCTCAAGCGCATCGACTTCGCCGGGGCCCTCCTCTCGGCGGAAGCGACGGCCTGCCTCCTCCTCGGCCTGACCTGGGGCTCGAGCCGCATCTACGCCTGGGACTCGAAGGAGCTGCTTTTCACGTTCGCGCTCACCCTCGTCCTCTTCTCGGCCTTCTTCCTGGTCGAGCGCTCGGCCCGCGAGCCGATACTCCCCCTCGACCTCCTGAAGAACCGCGTCTTCGCGGCCTCAGCCCTCGTCTCCCTCCTGCAGATGATGATCCTCATCGGCCTCGTCATCTACCTTCCGCTCTTCCTCCAGACCATACTCGGCGTATCAGCCACGGGCTCCGGGGCGGCTCTCACTCCGATGAACCTCGCCTCGGTGGCGGGAGCGGCGATCGGAGGCGGCCTTCTCGCGGCGATAAAGAAGCACCGGCCCATCACCCTCGTCGCCTCCGGCCTGCTCTGCGCGGGAGCCTTCCTGATCTCGACTATGAGCGCGGGCACGAGCCTGGGCCTGGCCGTGCTCTTCATGACCCTGGCAGGCCTCGGCATCGGCCCCTTCTTCTCGGTCCTGACCGTCATCGCGCAGAATTCCCTGTCGGCGGATAGGCTGGGGATAGGGACGAGCGTGCTGCGCTACCTGGGGCAACTGGGCGCGGTCTTCGGCGCGGCCATGATCGGGACGGTGGTGAACGGCGCGCGCTCGGCGGGCATGACACCGGCCGCCTCGATCGGGCGGGGCTTCGCCGTCCTCTGCTTCCTCAGCGTCGGAATGCTGCTGGCGACCTTCCTGATGCGCGAGAATCCGCCCGCCGTCCGACGGGCCGGAGAGACGGAGGCTATCGCCGAACCGGGCCCGGTCTAGACACGGGGCTGCCTTTGCTAGACGTTGAACTTGAAAAAAATTACGTCCCCATCGGCCACGACGTACTCGCGGCCTTCCTGGCGCAGCTTGCCCGCCTCGCGAAGGGCCTTTTCCGAGCCGAGGGCGACGAGATCCGCGAAGGCGTAGACCTCAGCCTTTATGAAACCCTTCTCGAAGTCGGTGTGGATCACTCCGGCGGCGGCGGGCGCCTTGTCGCCGGCCTTGATCGTCCAGGCCCTGCATTCGTCCTCGCCCGCGGTGAAGAAGGTACGCAGGCCCAGGAGACGGTAGGCGGCGTGGATGAGGGCCGAGAGCCCCGACTCCTCGAGGCCCAGCTCGGCGAGGAACTCGCGCTTTTCCTCCTCGCTCTCGAGGTCCGCGAGCTCGGCTTCGAACTTGCCGCATATGACGACGCAGTCGACGCCGTCGGCCCCGGCTATCCGCCGCACGGCATCGATGTGCGGGTTGCCCGATTTCACTCCGGCCTCGTCGGCGTTGCAGACGTAGAGCTCGCGCTTCATCGTGATGAGGAAGGAGCGACGGACCGCCTCGGCCTCGTCGGCATCGAGGGCGACTGATCGGGCCGGCCGGCCTTCCTGGAGGACGGGGCGGATCTTGGCATAGGCGGCGAGCTCGCGCTCGGCCTCCTTCTTCTTCGCCGGGTCCTTGAGCTCCTTTTGAAGCTTCTCGGCCCGCTTGTCGAGAGTCTCGAGGTCGGCTAAGGCCAGCTCCGTGTGGAGGAGCTCTATATCGTCCGCCGGGCTCACCTTGTTGGAGACGTGAGGCACGTCGGCATCGTCGAAGCAGCGCACGACGTGGACGAGGAGGGCGGAGTCGCGGACATGGGCGAGGATGGGATTCGAGCCTTCCTTCTTCGACGAAACGGAGCCCAGGCCCGCTATGTCGACGAACTCGACCGTGGCCGGCACCTCGCGCTTGGGCTTGAACATCGCGGTGAGCCTGTCGAGCCGGGGGTCCGGTACGGCTATGATTCCGAGATTGGGATTTTTCCCCGAGGAGGAGAAATTCGAGGTTTCTGCCTTAACCCGCGTGAGGGCGGTGAAGATGGTGCTCTTTCCGACGGTCGGCAGACCGACGATTCCGCAGTTAAGGGGCATGTGTGACCTCGCTGGCTGCAAGCCGATTCGATGCGATACTGTATCCGGATCGGAGCCTCGCCTTCAAGCGCCGCCCTGCCCCAGGAAGCGATCCATCAATTCGTGGCCTCGGCCGACGAAGAGACCGCTTTTCCTCGCCTCGATCTCGTCGTAGCGGGAGAAACCGGATTCCCTCTCCTTCCCCTTCTCGTAGATGAGGAAGGGGACGGGCTCCGCAGTATGGGTGCGCAGCGAGAGGGGCGTCGGATGATCGGGCAGGACGAGGATCCGATACGCGCCGAGGCCCACCAGACCGTCGAGAAGGGTCCCTACTACGCGCTCGTCTATCAGCTCGATGGCCCTGACCTTTTCCTCGATCTCATGGTGATGACCGCATTCGTCGGGAGCCTCGATGTGGATGTAGACGAAGTCCTGGCCGGATTCGAGCTCCCGGATCGCGGCCTCGGCCTTGCCCGCGAAATTCGTATCGATGGTCCCGGTCGCGCCCTCGACGTCGATCGATCTCATGCCGGCGCAGATGCCCAGGCCCTTGACGAGGTCTACCGCCGAGATGACCGATCCTCGAAGCCGATGCCTTTCCGCGAAAGAGGGTATCGCCGGCTTCCGACCCTGGCCCCAGAGCCAGATCGAGTTCGCGGCCAGCTCTCCCCTGGCCTTCCGCTCGGCGTTCAAGGGCTGCGCGCGCAGGATCTCGTAGCTTTCTCTCATCATCCCCAATATGGCTTCGGAGCCTTCTCCCCTGGGAAGATGTCCGAGTATAGGCCTTTGGGGTATGTCGTGGGGCGGCGTCAGACCGCAGCCCAGAGGGCCGCCTTTCCACACCATGCAGTGCCGGTAGCTGATGCCGGGATAGAAGGTCCTCTCGTCGGTCCCGAGCCGACGCTGCACCTCCTCGATCAGGATCCGCGCCTCGCTCGTGGCTATCTCGTCCGAGCTGTAGTCCAGCATGACTTTATCGACGTACTCGCCCTCGTCGGAGAGGGAGACGAGATTGCACCTGAACGCGACATCCGTCGGGGCGAGGTCTATTCCCATGCTTACGGCCTCGATGGGAGAGCGGCCGGTATAATAGGCGGCGGGATCGTAGCCCATCACCGAGAGGTTCGCCACGTCGCTAGCGGGCGGGAGGCCATCGGGTACCGTCTTGACCATTCCCAGCTCCCCGCGCTTGGCGAGGGAATCTATATGCGGCTTCCTCGCGGCCTGCAACGGAGTCTTGCCTCCCAGCTCCGGGACGGGATAATCGGCCATGCCATCGCCGAGAAGGACAATGTATTTCATTCCACGCCTCATTTTGCCAACGTCGACATCATAAACGCGCTTGATCCTATCGAATGTAATTCGATCGCTGCAAGGGTCTTGGTCACAGCGAAAAATAATCGCATTTGTTTCATTAATTGAAATATCTAACTTGCTGATTGACACATTTCGCTTTACAGCGCTAGTAGCTCCGTTTAGGATGCTTCGAAGGAGAGATACCATGACCGATCTGGAAGCTCTGTATTCCGCCAATACGAATAATATGAAGAAATCCATCATACGGGAGCTTCTGAAGCTCACATCCCAGCCGGGCATCATTTCCTTCGCGGGCGGACTGCCCGACCCCAAGACCTTCCCCGTCGAGGGCCTGCGCCTGGCCGCGGACAAAGTCTTTCGCGAGCGAGCCGAGGAGGCGCTTCAATATGGCACGACTGAAGGCGACGCCGAGCTCAAGGACCGGCTCATCGACTTCGAGGCGCGCCAAGGCGTCAGGCTCGATCGCGACGATCTGCTCATCGTCTCCGCCAGCCAGCAGGCCATCGATATCGCATGCAAGGTCTTCCTCGATCCGGGTGATGTCGTCATCGCCGGTCGGCCGACCTATCTGGGCGAGATTCAGGGTATTCAATCCTACCGAGCCGAGCTTCTCGGCGTTCCCTTCGGCGCGAACGACGACGGCTTCGATATGGAAGAGCTCCAGAGGCGCTGTTCGAGCGCCACGGCCTCGGGTAGGAGGATCAAGTACATCTACGTGATACCCGATTTCCAGAATCCGACCGGGATATGCTGGAGCGTCGAGAAACGCCGCGAGCTCCTCGAGTTTTCCTACGAGCGCGGACTGCTCGTGGTCGAAGACGCGCCCTACCGCGAGATACGCTTCCTGGGCGAGAGCCTGCCCTCGATATACCAGATGGACCAGGAGGGGGAACGGCGCGAGAACGTGATCGGCTTCAAGACCTTTTCCAAGATCCTGGCCCCGGGCACGAGGCTGGGTTGGATAACGGCGAGGCCGGAGATCATCTCGAAGTTCGTCGTCGCGAAGCAGGCGATGGACCTCTGTTCCAACGTCTTCGCTCAGGCCTGGGTCGCCGAATACCTGAAGACAGGCGCCATCTACGCCCATATCGAGGAGACGCGAGCCCTGTACCGATCGAAGCGGAACCAAATGATAGGCGCTTTGGAGAGGTATATGCCCAGGCGGCCCGACCTGAAATGGACCAAGCCCGAAGGCGGCCTCTTCCTCTGGATCAGCCTGCCCCGGTTCATCGACACCGAGAAGATGTTCCTGTCCGCGATCGAAAAGAAGGTCGCCTACGTCGTCGGCTCGGCCTTCTACTTCGACGCCCCCGAGCGCAACTCGATGCGGATCAATTTCTCCTACGCCTCGCTCGAGCAGATAGACGAAGGAATCAAGCGGCTGGCCGAGGTAATCGGCGACGAGATAGGGAGGCACGAGGGCCTTGAAAGCCGCGACGCTAATCCGCCGCCGATTCCGACGAGTAGCTTTCGAGGGTAAGAACGCTCATGGGCGATCCCGGGCCGGCCGATGCGCTCTCGGACTTGACGAGGTAATGCGGAAACGCGGTCGAATACCAGAGGGAGCTCTTTCCGAAGAAGGCCCCGAAGATCCCGGCCAAGCCGAGCTGCGCCTTCCAGCATTCGATGCCCTTGCCTCCGACGGGGATCGTCTCCTTGCCCGTCACGCTCAGGTCGAAATCGAAATTGCCCGCCGCGCTCGTGCTCAGGAAGACGATCCTGGCTTTCTGCCTAAGGCCCCAGGGGAAGACGCGAAGGGTGTAGACGAGGGATTCCATCACCGATACGGAAATCTCGTCGGGTCCCGTCGGCGCCTTGTTCTCGAGTATCGTCGTCGAGCGCTTCAGCGTAGCATCCTTACCGCGGTTCGTCACTTCGGCATAGCTCGCGAGGAGAGTCGCGGGATCGAGCCTGAGAAGGATATCCTGCTCGGCGGAATGACTCGTCAGCTCGTACCAGCTCTGACCTTTCGAAGCGACGAGCCGCGAGACTACCTCGATCCGGTCCAGCTTGTCGCCGATGGTCCTCGCGTAGACGAAGCGCTCCTGCGCCGGTAAGGCGGAAGCGACCGACGTGGCGCTCTGTTCGGCCCCGAGGTCGGCGGCGAAAAGCAAGGCGAGGATCGCGGAGGCGAGCCCGTGCTTCATCGATTCACCTCCTTGTCTATCCGGCCGCTCGGGCGGGAGACACCGGCACGAGGAGGCTGATCCGCCCTCCCCCCTCGGGCGATTCGTCCGCCTCGATGGTCCAGCCGTGGCCGAGAACGATGGAGCGCGCGATATAGAGGCCGAGGCCCGAGCCTTCGCCCGCTGGGCGGCCTTCCCGGGCCGAGCTCCCCCGATAGAAGGGCTCGAAGACCTTTTCGCGCTCGGCCATGGCTATCCCCGGGCCCTCGTCGTCGACGTCGAGGCGGATCCCGTCCCGGACGGCGCCGGCGGCGAGCCTGACCGTCCCGCCTTCGGGCGTAAACTTGAAGGCATTGGAGAAAACGTTCTCCAATGCCCTGGAGAGAAGGTTACGATCGAGCGAGAGCTTGAGCTCGCCTACCGCTTCGAGGCGCGCCTCGAAGCGGATACCGAGCAGGATCGCGTCTTCCCGCGCCTGGCGCGCCAGTCCCTCGAGAAAAGGTCGCAGGTCGGTGGGCTCGAAGCTCATCCGCCACTCTTCGGTCTCCATTTTCGCGAAGGAGATGAGGCCTCCGATCCGGGTTTCGAGGAGCCGGGCCTTGGCGCGCATTATGCGGATATAGCGCTCGAGGATGGCGGGATCGTCGGCCAGACCGTCGTCGACCGCCTCGAGATAGCCGCCGATCGAGGTCAGCGGAGTCCTGAGATCGTGGGAGACCGCCGCGAGGAAGCGCGCCCGCTGGTCCCGGTCCTCGCGCAGCGTGGCGCGCATCCCGTCCATGGCATCCGCGAGTTCCTCGATCTCGCGGATGCCGTGGACGCTTACCGTCGTCTCGAAATCCCCGGCGGCTATGCGGCCCGCCGCCGCCTCGAGCCTCAGCACCGCCCTCCCCAGCTGGGCGGCGACGAGGGCCCCGAGCAGGAAGACGACAGCGACGAGGCCCACGAGGGCGAGGCTGGCGGCGACGGAAGAGGTGACTCGGGCCTCGACCCGCTTCCGGGCATCGGGAAGCCAGGCATAATAGGCGCCGACGGGCCTGTCCTTGAACGACATAGTCTCGGAAAAGAAGCTCGGCGCGGAGAATTCCCTTCGCGCCGCCTCGGCCAGGGCCTCTAGGTCGGGTCGGGCCCCCGGAGGGAATGCCGCGGAGCTCGAGTAAATCACGGCTCCGTCGATCCCCGCGATAACGAGCTCGAAATCGGCTGGGGGCCGATAGCCGCGAGTCAGGACTATCCGCCCGCGGGAATCGACCCGAGCGGCTTTCTCGAGCTCCACTATCGCCTCGCGGCCGTGCACGAAGGGTTGCTCGCGGCCGCTCGTGGCGAGGACGAAGGAGACGACGCCGACGAGGGCGAAAGGCAGTATCAGCGCACCCGCCGCGAGCCCGCCTAGGACGAGCTTGAGGCTGGCCGGCCTCCTGCGGCGCCCCCTACCCCCGCGGCGCGGCTGCACGGGCACCATCATCGGCCCTCGCGACGCGTATCCTCGCGACGCGTATCATCGCGAAGGAAGCGATAGCCCGCTCCCGGGACGGTGACGAGCCATCTCGGGGGGGCGCCGTCCTCTTCTATCTTTCGCCTAACGCGCTGAACGTGGACGGCGACGGTCGAGAGATCGCCGTGCTCGAGGCCCCATACGGCCTTGAAGAGATCCTCGGGATCATAGGTCCTGCCTTCGTTGACCGCGAGGAAGGAAAGGAGCTCGAACTCCCTTCGGCTCAGGTGGACTCTCGCGCCGCCGCGCTCGAGGACCTTGCCCTCGAGATCGAGGAGATAGGGCCCAAAGGCGATGCTCCTGCCTACGGGAGCGCCCGCGCCGTATGCGGCCCGGCGCAGCTGGGCCTTCGCCCTCGCGGCAAGGACCTTGGGCGAGAAGGGCTTCGACACGAAGTCGTCGGCCCCGATGCCGAGGCCGGCGATCTTGTCCTCGTCCGATTCCCGGGCGGAGACGATGATGACGGGGGCCTTGCTGAGTTCGCGGAATCCGCGAAGGAAGTCGAGCCCGTCGGCCCCGGGAAGGCCGAGGTCGAGGAGGAGGAGTTCGGGCAGGCGCCCGGAGCATTCCGCATCGGCCTCCTCGGCCGAGCCCGCTATGACGGGGACGAGGCCTTCCCGAGCCAGGTAGGCCGCGATGAGCTCTGCGATATCGCGATCGTCCTCGACGATGAGGACGCGCGCGCCGGCGCCCTGCGACTCGATTCCCATTGTCTTCATTATACGCGCGCAGGGCAGCGAGGCTCCATACCATCGCGATGAACGGCCGATGAATTCCTTCGAACCGAGGGGATAATCGACGGGCCGTCCTTGCATAGGGGAGGCCCGAGTGAATATCTTATATGGCGAACGCTAAAATCGCCCGCAAACGGCCCATGTGGCCGACCCGCGCGGGACCGCCGCTCGTCGCGAGGGCGCGTAACGCTCGCCAGGGCCAAGAGTCAAGGAGTACGTATGACGATCGTAGAGCTCCAGGACGTCAGAAAAGTCTATCCTCTCGGGAAAGTCGAAGTCGAGGCTGTGAAGGGCGTCTCGTTCAGCATCGAGAAAGGCGACTTCATCTCCATCGCGGGGCCGTCTGGTTCCGGCAAGACGACCATCCTCAACATGCTGGGCTGCGTAGACAGGCCTACGTCCGGCACCGTCGTAATCGGAGGCAGGCCGACTAAGGACTTGAACGACAAGCAGCTGACTACGCTCCGCCACGAGACGCTCGGCTTCATCTTCCAATCCTTCAATCTCATTCCGGTGCTGTCGGTATACGAGAATATCGAGTTCCCCCTCCTCCTCGGGAAGAAAGGCCCCAAGGGCAGGGAGAAGAGCGATTGGATAGAGTACCTCATCCGCGAGGTAGGGCTCGAGCAATGGCGGACGCACAAGCCCAACGAGCTTTCCGGAGGCCAGCGCCAGCGCGTAGCGATCGCCAGAGCCCTCGTGACGAAGCCCCAGATCGTCCTCGCCGACGAGCCCACGGCCAACCTCGACTCGGTCACCGGCGAGCAGATCCTCGACTTGATGAAGAAGATCAACCGCGAGATGGAGACGACATTCATATTCTCCACGCACGACGCGAAAATCGTGGAGCTGGCCGATCATATAGTCCGCCTTCGCGACGGGCTCGTCACGGAGAACGTGCGCCCAGGCAGGGACTCCTCCGCCCATGGCGCCGAGAGGAGCTAGGGCATGCCCGTCCTCGTCCGCATAGCCTTCAGGAACCTGCTCGAGCACAAGGCCAAAAGCCTCATCATCGGCGTCCTCCTCGCCCTGGGGGTGGTCATCCTCATCGTGGGGAACTCCTTCATGGACACGGCCGCCCAGGGCGTCAAGGACACTTTCATCGGCAATTATACGGGAGACCTGTTCATCGCCGCCAAGGCCAAGACCCCGGTCAGCCTCTTCGGCGCCGCCTCCTTCGGCCAGAGCGATACGGTCCAGACCCTTCCCTACTTCGATAAGGTAATGGCTAAGCTCGAGGCAGAGCCCGGGGTCACCGGCGCAACGAGCCAGGTCACCGGCTTCGCGCTCGCGTCCATCAAGGGCGCTCCCGACACCGATACCGGGGAGGGTCCGGGCTTCGTCCTCCTCTTCGGCATCGACCCCGCGAGCTATTACAGGCAATTCACCCTCGCCCATGCGGTCCAGGGCAGGCTCCTGGAGCCCGGCGAGGAGGGCCTCGTCGTCTCGCAGGCGACCGTCGACCGGCTCAAGAAAAGCCTGGGCGTCGCGCCCAAGATCGGCGATACCATACTTCTGACGGGCATAGGCAAATCGGGCTTCAAGATCAGGGCCGTACCCCTCGTCGGCGTCGTGGCCTACAAGACCGAGAGCGAGGCGACCGACTTCATATCCTACGCCGACGTGGACACGGTTCGCCTCCTCATGGGACTCACCCTCGGTACCGACGAGGATACTCCCGTCACTTCCGCTCAGAAGGACCTCCTCGCCGCCTCGGGCGACGAGCTCTTCGGCGGCGAGACCGTGATTACCCAGGGAAAGACCGCTGTCCCGACGGCGCGGCCTCCCAAGGCCGCGGTGCCGGGGAAAGTCTCCCAGGCGGACACCGGCGCCTGGTACTTCGCCATGGCCAGGCTCAGGAATCCCTCGGCCGCTCCCGCCGTCATAGCCTCGCTCAATTCCTGGTTCGCCAAGGAAGGCATCGACGCGCGTGCCGACGGTTGGAAGGCCGCAGCCGGTCCCTTCGCCGCCAGCATCGACGTCGTGAGGATCGTCTTCAATATCGCCATCATAATAGTGGCCGTGGTGGCGGTCATCATCATGACCAACACCCTGGTCATCTCCGTCATCGAACGCACGGGGGAGATAGGTACGATGCGCGCCCTCGGCGCCGGAAAGGGCTTCGTCAGGAGGATGTTCCTCATCGAGACCCTGACGATAGCCCTCGTCTTCGGCGTCATCGGCGCGATAGTCGCGTTCGGCGCGGTCGGGATAATCGATCTGGCCCACCTCAAGGCGACCAACGCCTTCCTGAAGATCCTTTTCGCGGGCAACGTGCTCCATCCCTCCTTGAGCGCTCCCGCGGTGGTCTGGAGCCTCGTCCTCGTCGGCATCGTAGCCGTCGTCGCGCACCTCTATCCCGTATCGCTCGCCCTGAAGATCCAGCCGGTACGCGCCATGCAGACCGAATAGGTGGAAACCATGGAATTGATCAAGCTCGCCCTGCGCAACCTCTCGCGCCAGAAGAAGAGGACCTTCCTCCTCGCCGGCGCCATAGCCTTCGGAATCATGATCGTCACCGTCATCAACGGATTCGTCGGAGCCTTCGTCTCCAATATAAGCGAGAATTTCGCCAATCTGGCCGCCGGCCACATCTTCATCCAGGGCGTGGAGAAATCTCCATCCGGCAAGGAATACGACATCATCCGCGACGACTCGACTCTCCTGGCCGCCGCCAAGGAGGTCGGGATACCCGCGAAATACATCACCAAACGCTCGTCCTTCCAAGGAACGATCATCTTCGCCGGCAAGACCGCCCAGCTTACGATCGACGGAGTAGACTTCGCCGGCGAGACCTTCCTGCCCGAGAGGCTCGTCTTCACCTCGGGGGGCATGCAAGGCATGTCCGATAAGCTGGGCCTCATCATCTCGGAGCCGATAGCGAAGAGGCTCGACGTCCGGGTCGGCGACAGGGTCCTCGTGGAGATGAAGACCTACACGGGACAGAACAACGTCGGCGACTTTGCGATAGCCGGCATCACCGTCGATCCCGGCATACTGGGATCGATGGCGGGCTACGCCAACAAGGCCTACGTCAACCAGCTCCTGAACCTGGAGCCCGACGCCTATCAGTCGCTCGGCTTCTACCTGCCTTCCCTGACGGGAATGGACAAGTACGGCTCAGCCCTCTACGAGAGCCTGCGCAAGAAGGCTCAGGTCTTCGACAGGGGCATCGCGGACGAGCAGCAGAATTACGTTCGCGCGATGATGAACCAGGCTAAGAAGGAGACCTGGTCGGGCATCAAGTATCGGGTCTTCACGCTCAACGACATGCTTCAGCAGGTCCAGCAGATCGTCAACGTCCTCAATTCCGCCAGCCTCGTAATCCTCATCGTCCTCTTCCTGATTATCATGGTCGGAATAACGAATACCTTCCGGATAATCATGTACGAGCGCATACGCGAGATAGGGACCATGCGATCCATCGGGATGCAGCGCGAGGAGGTCCGAGGGCTCTTCCTCTTCGAGGCGACCTTCCTCGCCGTCGGCGGCGTCCTCGCAGGCATAATCTTCGCGCTCATCATCATGGGAGGGGTGTCCCTCGCCGACTTCGGCCTCAACAGCCCCCTGTTCATCATCCTCAAGAACGGGCACATGACCTTCAGGGTACCTTTCCTCAGGACGGTCTTCGACGTGGTCATCGTCGCGGCCCTGACCCTGGCGGCGGCCTTCTTCCCCGCGAGGAACGCGGCGCGGCTCGATCCGGCCGTGGCCCTGCGTACGGTCAAATAAAGGAGCATCAGCATGAAACGCATAAGGCGAAGCCTAAGGCTCGCGATCATCGTCGCGCTGGCCCTGGGCGCCGCAGCGGCGGCCTGCGCCGCGACGACCGACTACGAGGCCCTGCTCAGGGCGATAGACGAGCTCCAGACCTTCGACAAGCAGGACTACAGCGCTGTCTACGACATCGTATCCGAGAAGCCAGGCGAGAACCCCAGCACCACGCAGGTCAAGATCTTCCGCCGGGACGACCACGACCAGATCGTCATACTCATACAGGAGCCCGAGAGGCAGAAAGGCCAGGGCTATCTCAAGATCGACGACAACGTCTGGTTCTACGACCCTGAGAGCGGCAACTACTCGCACTCGACGATGAAGGAGAATATCAACGGCTCGGAGGCCAAGAACTCCGACTTCAAGAAGTACACCTTCGCCGACGACTTCGACATCGTAAAGACCGAAGAAGGCAGGCTCGGGGTCTTCGACACCTGGATCCTCACGCTCCAAGCCAAGAACGACGAGGTCTCCTACCAGAAAATCAGGCTCACCGTCCGCAAGGACAAGCCCGTTCCATTGAAGGAAGAGGATTTCTCCGTCTCGGACAGGCCGATGCGCACCATCTATTACCTGCCAACCTATGTTCAGGTCGGCGACAAGCTCATACCGGCCAAGCTCAAGATGGTGGACGAGGTGGACAAGGGTACGCAGAGCGTGCTCACCATCTCGAACGTCTACGTCGGGAAGCTGGACGACAAGTACTTCAAGAAGACCTTCCTCGAAAGCGCCCAATAGGAAAGCGGAAATGGAAATCCACCAAGCCACTATCGACGATAAGGCGAAGCGTCGCCGAGACACCTTGGCGAGGCTTATCGCCGCCGCTCTGACGCTGTCGGGCGGCGCCCTGGGCGCCCAGGCGGCGCCCGCCCAATCCCCTTCCGAGGACGATATGTTCGGCGCCCCGGAGACCGTGACGCAGACCGCCAACGTCTCAAAGGAAGCCCAGGGCCAGAGCGACTTCCTCAAGTACGACCAGGTCAAGGTGGGCGGGTCCTTCACGAGCAAGGTCGGACTCACATCCGCATGGGCCTCGCCTTGGAACGGGAGCGAGCGCCTTCTCCCGCCCACGAACGATTACGTCACCCCCGATATTCAGGGAGACGTGACGATCGTCGCGAAGCCGCTCGTCGACTTCGGCGTGAACATGGACTTCCGCACGAGCTGGCCCTTCACGATCGACAACACGAACCCCCTCGCGCCGACGGCCCCCAATATCTCGACGGCCTCCCTCACGAGCAGCGGCACGGGCACCATCCCCAACATCTCGGTCTGGTCCCTCTACTCGAAGTTCAACTGGCTGGACAGGGTCTATTTCAGCGCCGGCCTCCAGCCTCTCGCTTGGGGCGTCAGCAAGGGCTACTTCCAGCCCGCCGACAACGTATTCGCAGCCTCGACCTTCATCGACCCGGCGAACCCGAGCGCCGAGCGCCAGGGGCCTATCTCGATAAAGACCACCATACCCCTGGGCGTCACGAATAATTTCTACATCTATGCCGGCCTGCCCACGACTACCGCCGCGAACGGGTCGACGACCGTGAGCATGGACCCGGGCGACGCCCGCTTTGCCGCCAAGGGGGAATACGGCTTCGGCAACACCGAGCTCGCGCTCGCCGCCTATTATTCCTACAACGACCATCCCCGCGCCCTCTTCATGGGAACTACAGGCATCGGGTCATGGAATCTGTTCGGCGAGGGTATACTCAAATACGGGAGCGAGCGCTACTTCGTATCCACTACAACGCCCGGTCTCGCCAACCCCCTCGGCCTCACCGCCGACCAACAGTCGGGCGATTTCTATTTTTCCGGGACGGTCGGGGGCTATTACTTCGACGCCGATTCCCGCGTCACGATCATGCTCCAGTACTACTACAACGGAGAGGGCCAGACGGGCGCCTCCGCGCAGCAGGTCTATCAGTATCTCGTTTCCGAATTGGGCAATAGCGTCAACCGGTTCGACAATATCAACATCGGAACGCACTACGCCTTCGCCTCGCTCTCGGACACCGATCTCTTTTCGCAGGCCTTGGGCGCCGACAAGCTCGGGGCCTCGCTCATAGTCATATCAAATCTCTCGGATTTCTCCGGCTACATCCTCCCCAGCATCAGCTGGAAGTTCTTCGACTACATGAGTCTCCAGCTCGGGGCCACGTTCAACTTCGGACCGGCGGGCGCCGAATATATCGCCTACGGCGTCGGGCAGCTCTCGAGCCTTTCCGGCTTTCCGAGCGCGCCAGGCGCCGCCCTCGATCTTACCCTCACAGTAGGGACGGGCACTTTCTAGACAAGGGGGTTACCCGCAAATAATCCTCGGAATCGCCGCAACCAGGTCCCCTCGAAGCCGCTCTATAGGGGCGACAGAGAAATTTTTCCCTTCGTCCATCCTTCGAGCGCGAGGTCGGAACCATGCGAGTGAACGTCCCCTTCAAGATCATGAGCCTGTATTCCACCATCTGGATGCGCGCAAAGGCTCGCGTGATCGTCAAGGGCCTCGACGACCTCCCGCCTCGCAGGCACGGCGAGAAGCGCGTCTACATCCTCCTGAACCACTCCACCACCTTCGACATCGTAGCCCTCATGCACGTATCGAAGGAACCTTTCGCGATAATGATGGACAAGGGAGCGTTCAACTTCCCCATTATCCGCCACGTCCTCCACGGGGCGGGCTTCATACCCCTCGACAAGTCGGACTCGAAGCCCGCGGTAGAAGCCTGCGCCAAGGCTCTCGAAGACGGCAGGCCCCTCCTCATCTCCCTCCACGACGGCGATTCGACCCTCGGCGAGCGGGGAAAGCCGAGGACGGGCGGCATCCGCCTCGCCCACCTCGCGGGCGCCAAGCTCTACCCGATCTTCCTGAAGGTAGAGGACGACCGGATCCGCCGACTCAGCTTCAGGGGGGTGAACGGCACCGAGTATCCCTACACGACGTTCCGGAACACTTTCTATTTCATAGAGTTCCTCAAGCCCGTGGATCTTTCCTCGCTTCCTCCCGAGCCGGGCCGCGAGGGCTACTTCGAGGTGGCCGAAGCCCTGGACGCGAAGGCCGAGTCTGTGGAAGAACGCTACGAAGCCTATCTTTCCGACAACCGCGAGCGCTTCGCGCCCCTGCGCCGAAGAGGCGGCTCGCGGTTCAGGGTCGCCTGGTAAGAGCCGATTCGGAGGCCCGGCGTCACCTCGAGCGTCGGAAGAGACCCGCGAGGCTGAGCCTGCTTTCGACGCTTTCGCCGTATTCTCGGACTCGGGTCAGCTCGCTGAAGCGCCGACATTCGACGACGGCGGCCTCGAGACTCTGAACCGGCGCATAGCCGAGCTCGGCGCGGGCCTTGGCCGAGCTGCACACGTTGCGAAGACTCCCGGAAATGACGAAAGACCTCGTCAGGCTGCCCCTCGGCGCGATGCGCTCGGCGACCGCGGCGATGCCGAGGAGGATGGGTCGCGGGAAGACGATCGGGCGTCGCTCCGCCGGCCATCCTTCGGCCTGGGCGATCCTCGCGACGAGACCCTGGAAATCGGCGTAGCCGAGATCGTCCTCGTCCCTGCCCGCTATGACGTAGCCTTCGCCCGGCCTGCCTCTCGCCAGGGCGAGTACGGCTCCCCGTGCGAGGTCGCGCGCGGCCACGAAAGACGTCGAGCCTTGGAAGGAGAAACGGAGCCTGCCCTCCCAGACCTTGTCGATCAGCATGGAGATGGCATGATGGAGATCTCCCGCGCCTACTGCCGTGCCGGGGAATACGGTAACGACGGGAAGACGCCGATCGCGGGCATAGGCCTTGGCCAGCTCCCATCCCGCGAGCTTGGCGTCGATATAGGCCACTTTCATCTTGGATAGGAAGTCGTACTCTCCCCGGACGGAAGCGTCCACCGCGGCGAGGGTCTCGGCCGGAGAGCCGAAAGAGATCGGCCAACGCGCGTCGCCGTAGGGAGACGAGGCCTCGTCGGCCCGAGTCCCTCCGGGAGTCCCGTCCCGCGCCCCCTCCCCGAGGGCGCAGACCGAGGAAACGTACAGGAGCCTCGAGACGCCGGCCTCGAGGGCGGCATCGAAGACCTTCTTGGTCCCGAGGACATCGGTATCCCAGACCGATCGCCTAGCGGCGGAGCGATAGTCGACGCGACCGGCGAAATGGGCCACGAGGTCCAGGCCCGAAAACTTTCGCACCAGGTCCCCGTAATCGAGGACGTCGAGGTCCTTGACCAGGACTTTCAGGGGGTCGACGAGCCTGTTGGTCCTCGTGCGCGAGGCAAAGGCCGTGATCTCCATGTCGTCGTCGGCGTATTGGCCCCGGACGCGACCTTCGAGGAGGGCGGCTATGAAATTGGCTCCGAGGAAACCGAAAGCTCCGGTCACGCCGATTCTCTTCATTTTACCTCTCGTCAGACGGTTGAACCCGAGTTCATCGACGGCATACTATACACGACTCGGAGGCATAACGTGAATATTCTTGTCACAGGGTCCTCGGGCTTCGTGGGCCGCCGTCTCGTCGAACGCTTGATCGACTCCAGGCCCGGGGACAAAATTGCGGCCTTCCTCCTCCCGAGCGAGGCGGTACCCGAGCCCTTCGCGGGCAAGGTGGAGATACTCCGCGGCGACCTGCGGGATCCGGTCGCGGTGAGAAGGGCGATAGAAGGCAGGGACCTGGTCTTCCACGTGGCGGGATTCATCTCGTACTGGATACTCGACTCGGGAATAATGAAGGACGTAAACGTGGGCGGCGTCAAGGCTATCGTCGACGCCTGCCTGGAGTTCAAGGTAAAGCGCCTCATCCACGTCTCCTCCGTCGGCGCCGTCGGCTTTCATCCCGACGGAAGCCCCGCCGACGAGGATACGCCCTTCAACTGGCCCGAGAGCCTCGGCTATATGACGACGAAGCGCGACGGGCAAAAGATCGTGCAGGACGCCGTTCGCGAGCGCGGGCTCGACGCGGTCATCGTCAATCCGGCATCGGTCATGGGTCCCGGCGACCCCGTTCCGGGCACCGCTCATAATCGGCTTTACGCGGACATGTACGCCAAGCCCTTCTTCTTCGGAACCTTCGGCGGCGGCCTAGCCGTCGTCGACGTCCGCGACCTCGTGGAGACCATTCTCGCCGCCGCGGACAAAGGCGGCAAAGGCCAAGCCTACCTCTCCGTCGGAGCCAATGTCCCTTATTCCCGCGTGCTCGAGCTGATGGCCCGGAGCGCGGGCAAGCGCTTCATTCCCTTCGTCGCTCCCTCCTTCGCCCTCGTGGCCGCGGGCTGGATGGCCGAGACCATTTCGCGCCTGACGCGCAAGCGCCCGCTGATAACCGTCGCCTACGGCCGACTCTCGTCCTGGACGGCCTATTACTCGAACGAGAAAAGCCGCCGCGAGCTCGGCGTCGCATACCGGCCCCTCGAGGAGACGATAGCCGACGGCTGCGGATATTACGAGCGGACCTTCCTTAATAAGCCATAGGCGGCATGGAAGCCATGCGCGAACGATTCGAGGAGGCTTCACGCGGCGCGCGAGGAGATTAGGGGGAAACGGAGAATCTCTCCCTTGCCCCTAGTCCCTCCCCGGGATCCAACCTCGCTCGCTGTACCACCTGCCCGTCTCGGCTATCGCGTCGATCGTGCTCAGGGCCGGCTTGAAACCGAGGAGCCGCTCCGCCTTGGCGGTGGAGACTACCCAGCGGCGCTGGCGCATCTCGAGGAGCTTGTGCCTGTCGAGCAGGGGCGGCCGCCTCAGCAACGGCTTGATCGCCTCGGAGCAAAAGGCCACGACCGCGACCAGCCATTCGGGCACCCGTATCCTTAGTGCCTTCCTGCCCAAGGACTTCTCGACCATAGCCGAGAAGTCGTCCCAATCGTACTCGCCCTCGTCCGCGATGAAGAAAGCCTGGCCGTAGGCGGCGGGATTCAGGATACAGGAGACTATGGCCCGCGCGAGGGTCTTCACGTAGACGAGCGACATGACGTTGCGCTCCCCTACAATGACTCTGAGGCCTCGCGAAACGAGCTTGAAGTACTGCAGGAAGTCGCGGTCGCGGGGGCCATAGACACCGGGCGCGCGGATGATGCTGAAGTTCATGCGGCCCGCATAGCCGCGCAAGGCGGCTTCGAGCGCGGCCTTGCTCCTTCCATAGGGCGTGAGCGGCCTTTGCTCGTCGTCCTCGTCGAGGCAGCGTTCCTCGGGGCAGGGCCCCGAAGCGGCCAAGGAGCTCATCGAGATTATATGTCGAGGCCCGTTCGGAAGGGCGAGGGCGGCCTCGACGAGATTGATCGCCCCGCCCGCATTGACCGCGATGAAGCCCTCCTCCGTCTTCGCCCGCGTGAGGCCCGCGATATTGACGATCGCCTCGCAGCCCGCGAGAAAGGGGCCGAGGCTCGCGCCTTCGGTAACGCTGCCCTCAAAGAACCGAAGACGATCGCTCGCGGGTATCCCCTCGAGCCAAAGCTTCCCTTCCTGGGGAAGGACGAGACAGTTGACCCTATCGCCGCGCTGCAGGAGGAGCTCCACTACATGGCTTCCTACGAAACCCGTCCCGCCGGTAACCGCTATCCTCATTACGCCTCCGTTTCCTCGATAGGACGGGGCATGATACTATTGAATCCTGTGGCCATGCAACGATTCTCCCGTGCCGGTAACTTTGGGGGGCCCGTGATACGGATCAGCAAGCCTTGGGTAAAAGGCGCCTCATACATCGCCCTGGCGGGTTTCTCCTGTCTGCTTTTCTCGACCTTCACTCCGCCGCTGCTCACTCCGGCGATGGCGGCGCGACTGCCGATACTCGGAGGCCTTCCCGGCGACCTGGCCGGCTATTGGGCCCGCTTCTCGCTGTCCTTCCTCCTCCTCGGCGCCGCGCCGGCGATCCTGGCGGCCGCCTTCAGGGAAAGGCCGGCCGATCTCGGCCTCGTCCTGAGGACACCTCTGCTGCGAAAACCTCTCTTCTGGCTCCTCGTGCCCGCGGCCATGCTGATCGGGGCCTTCGGCGCGACTTCTCCCGACCTCGGTTCCTTCTATCCTTATTCGCGTGACCTCGTCGCCAAAGTCCGGGAAGCGGGATTCGCCCCCTTCGCCGGCCATTTCGCCGCCTACTTCATCCTCTACTACGTCCCCTGGGAATTCTTCTTCCGCGGCTTCCTCCTCTTCCCCTTCACCCGAGCCGCCGAAAGGGAAGGAAGCGGCCCGACCGCGATCGCGACCCTGGTCCTCTTCCAGACCATACCCTCGACCCTGCTGCACTTCGGCCATCCCCTCTCCGAGCTCGCGAGCGCGGTCGTCGCCGGCATCGTCTTCGGAGCGCTCGCCTGGAGGACGCGTTCCATCGTGCCCGGACTCATCCTGCACGCGGCCATCGGCCTCGGCACCGACGGGTTCATCGTCCTCAAAGGGGCGGGCTACCTATGACGGCCGCGCCCCGTCTCATCCTCGTCACCGGCGCGTCGGGCTTCATCGGGCGGCACCTCTGCGCCGCCCTTGCCTCCCGCGGCGACTCCGTCCGCGCCCTCTACCGCCGCGAGGAGCCGCCTCCCGAGCTCCTCGCGCTGAGCGAGCGGGAACCCACGGCGGCGAATGCGACGGGAGGCCGCGGCCGGGTCGAGCTGTTCCGAGCCGATCTCGGCGATGAGGCTTTAGTGCGGAAAGCCGTGAGCGGCGTCGACGCCGTGATCCACTCCGCGGCCCTCGCCTCGGACTGGGGGAGACTCGAAAGCTTCATCGAGGCCAACTATGACGCGACGATGAGGCTCCTCGAGGCCGCGCGGGATTCGGGCTGCGGCACCTTCGTCTATATCAGCTCCGCGGTGGTCCACGGATTCGGGCCCCACGTCGACAGCACCGAGCGAGGGCCCTACTACCCCCTTAAATACCCCTACCAGATCAGCAAATTGATGACTGAGGAATATGTCCTGGCCCAGAACGCGTGGAGCTTCAGGACTACGGCCATCAGACCCTGCAACGTCTACGGCCCGGGGGACAAGGTATCGACCTACGGCATGTTCGAGGCGATACACGACGGCGTCTTCGGCTACATAGGCACGGGGGAAGCCCTCACCTGCCCGATCTACATCGCCGACCTCTGCGATGGGGTCCTGGCCGCCCTCGACAGCCCCGATACGGGCGGCGAGGCCATTCTCCTCACCGACGGCCAAAAGGTTACCTGGAAGCGATACGCCCTCGCCATGTACACCGCCCTGGGCTCGAAAAAGCGGCCGATGGGCACGCCCAAGCCTCTCGCCTTCGCGGCCGCGTGGATCATGACGGCCGCCGCCCGAGCCGTCCGCAGCCCTTCGAGGCCGCCTCTCACGATGTACCTGATGGAGCAGGCTTCGCGGGACTACCATTTCTCCAACGCGAAGGCGCGCGCCCTCCTCGGCTTCGAGCCAAGGGTGTTCTACGAAGAGGGCCTCGCGCGGACTGCGAGCGCGTACCTCGAAGAAAGGGCATTCTCATCGAGCTTGAAAGCCGGCCTCCGCTAGGCTAGTATCGAGGCGGACAGGGGGTCGAGCCATGAAGGCCCAAAAGATAAGCGATAGGATCTACGCGCTGCACGCCGACGTGAAGACCGAAGACCTCTTCGAGGGGATATGGCCCATACCCGACGGCGTTTCCCTCAACTCCTACCTGATCAAGGGCGAGAAAGTCGCCCTCGTCGATCTCGTACGCGATTGGGGCGGAGCCCCGGCGGCCCTCGAATCCGGCCTTTCCCAGGCCGGCCTGGGCTTGGCCGACGTGGATTATCTCGTGCTCAACCACCTCGAGCCCGACCATACGGGATGGCTCGCCGACTACAAACGCATCAATCCCAAGGTCAGGATATTCGCGACCGCCAAGGGCGTCGAGCTCGTGAAGAGCTTCTACAAGGTCGAGGAGGGCGTCGAGGCGGTCAAGACGGGCGACCGCCTCGATCTCGGGGCGGGCCTGGTCCTTTCCTTCGTTGAGGCGCCCAACGTGCATTGGCCGGAGACCATGCTCACCTTCGAGCCGTCGACGGGCACGCTCTTTTCCTGCGACGCCTTCGGCAGCTTCGGCATGCTCGGCGATCGCATGTTCGACGACGAGTTCAACGCTCGCGAGCACGAGCGCTTCGAGACCGAAGCCCTCCGCTATTATTCCAACATCATCGCGAGCTTCGGGCCCTTCGTGAAGCGCGCGATCGACAAGCTCTCCGGCTTCGACATACGGGTCGTGGCTCCCAGCCACGGCATCGTGTGGAGGAAGGAGCCCGGCAGGATCATCGAGCGCTACGGGAAATACGCATCCTACCTCGACGGGGGCCGCGAGAAGGAAGTGTGCGTCATCTGG
>Ga0181529_10001788_pt1 | contig 27118 bp, 20 predicted proteins | sample PEATcosm2014_Bin_36_FD_119763 | JGI IMG/M metagenome (GOLD analysis project Ga0181529, IMG submission 119763) | Peatland microbial communities from MTU Mesocosm Facility, Houghton, MI, USA - PEATcosm2014_Bin10_30_metaG | ecosystem: Environmental > Terrestrial > Soil > Wetlands > Peat | place... | reverse complement strand
GGTCATCCACGCCCATCGGATGCGGCACCGTAAAATATATCTGGAGGATCAATCAGAACGATTGCCCCACCTGGGAACGATTGCCCCGCGCAATCCACGGAGGAAAGGCCCGGCTTGAAGTTTTTCACGACCCTGTTGCTCATCGCGCTGGTTGTGGCTGCGTTTGCGGCCTGGGTGATGTACGCTCCGATCGGCCCGGCCGCGGGAACCTCCGACGCGGCTGCCACCTACGTTGACATCGCTCCGGGCACGGGAACGCAGGCCATCGCCGCGCAACTGGAGCAGGCGGGAGTGCTGCGCAGCCGCTACGCCTTCGACCTGCTGCGCGTGGTCAAGGGCGGCAAGCTGATCGCCGGGGAGTACCGCTTCAACCAGCCTGCGACGGCCAGCGAGGTGTACTCGCGCATGGTTCGCGGCGATGTGTACACGATTCCGGTGACAATTCCCGAGGGCTACAACATCTTCGAGATCGCACAGGCGGTGGAAGCTGCCGGGCTGGGATCGCGCGAGGCGTTTCTGGCCGCGGAACGCAGCCAGACCGGGCTGATCGCCGACCTATCGCCCCAGGCCAGTTCGCTGGAGGGCTTCCTCTTTCCGGACACCTACCGCTTCAGCCGTCACGCCACGCCGGAGCAGATGGTGGGAGCGATGGTGCGCCGCTTCCGCCAGGCTGCGGCCCAGCTTGGACTGACGCCCGATGCTTCAGGGAGCGTTGCCCGCACCGTTATTCTTGCCTCGCTGGTGGAAAAAGAGGTCAGTCAGGACGGGGAGCGGCCGCTGGTCGCCGGAGTATTCGTCAACCGGCTGGCGCAGGGCATGCCGCTGGCGACCGACCCCAGTGTGATCTACGCGGCGCTGCTGGGAGGGAGCTATCGCGGCGCGATCTACGCCTCCGACCTGCAATCTCCATCGCCCTACAACACTTATCGCCGTGCCGGGCTGCCTCCGGGGCCGATTGCGAACCCCGGCGTGGCCGCGCTGAAGGCGGCGCTGGCACCGGCGCGCACCGATTATCTCTACTTTGTGGCCGACGCCGAGGGCCACAGCCGTTTCTCCGCCACGCTGAAGGAACACACTCAGCAGGTGGAAGCCTACCGCCGCGCGCTGCACCAGGCCGCGCCCGCCAGCGGTCCGCACCAGCCCGTACATGCTCACGCCCAGCATCAGGCCACTCGCGATCTGCACCAGCCCGCTCGCGCTCGCGTTCCGCACCAGCCCGCTCGCGCTCGCGTTCCGCACCGGCCGGCCCACTCCCGCGCCCTGCGCCGGGCTGCCCGCTGAGAGCCGACGGGAACCTCCGAAATGGGGACGAGCCCCCAGCCGTCCGGCGCATCTAATTCATATTGCAGAGCATCTCGCCAAAACAGCCCCGTCCGCACGCACCACCAGATATACTAAAAGTACGTGTCGATGACGATCAAACAAGCCGTGGCCTGTGGACTGCTCGCGATGACTCCGGCGCTTACTGGATGTCTTGTGCATACGCGTGCCGTCCTGAAGACACGGCTGCCGGACGTGGTCTTCAACTCGACCCTCGACCAGTTGCTCAAGCAAGTGGACGACCGCAACGCTGCGATCCAGAGCATGACGGCCACGGTTCAGATGTCCACCAGCACTGGAGGCAGCCTGCAGGGCAAGGTTAAGGAATCCATCAGCTTCAATGGATTCATCATTATTGGCAAGCCGGAGCAGATCAACGTCATTCTGAAACTGCCTCTCCTGGGCAGCCAGGCGCTGGACATGGTCTCCGACGGCAAGACGTTCAAGATGCTGATTCCGCCCAAGAATTGCGCCATTGTCGGGTCGGATGTGGTGACCAACAGCTCCCAGAAAGGCCTCTACAGCCTGCGGCCGGCGGTCATCCTGGATTCGCTGTTGATTCATGGACTGGAACCCGACCAGGTCGTTTCGATGACGCAGGACAGCCGCGTGATTGAGAACCCGAAGAAGCGGAAAGACCTGATCCAGGACCCTGACTACGACATCGAGTTTCTCTCCCAACCCCAGGGGCAGACTGCTCGCACACTGCACGTCGTCCACATCGACCGCATGAACATGCTGCCCTGGCGGCAGGACATCTACGATGCCGACGGCAAGGTGGCGACGCAGGCCTTCTACAGCAACTACCAGAAGTTCGGCGATGTCACATTTCCTACCAAGATCGTGATCCAGCGCCCGCTGGATGAGCTGGGCCTCACCATCACCATCACCAAGGCTACATTCAACCAGCCGCTGCTGGAAGACCAGTTCAAGCTCGACATTCCCGAGACCACCGCGCACCTTACCAACATGGACGACCCCGCCAGCGCGACGATCAAAGACCCGTGCGCCGTGCATGGGACGCAATCGCAGCGTTGATCTGGAGCGCCAGCGCCAGCGCGGCGCGGCCAGCCTCCACCGTCACCACCGGCTGCGTGTGCCTGCGCACCGAATCTACAAACGAAGCGATCTCCATCCGCAGCGGCTCACCGGGCTCGACCGGGACCTTGCTCAGCGACATCCCCGGTGCAGGCTGACCGTTTGCCGCGGCAGCACTGGCCAGCGCGGCCAGATGCGCCAGATCGAGCCCTGCCGCAGCGGTTACGTCGATCAAGAGCAGGTCCTGGCGGGCGAAGTCCAGCGAAATGTACTGGTGGGGCTGAAAGAAGCGCATCTTGCGCACGCGCTCCGTGCTGACGCGGCTGGCGGTGAAGTTGGCCACGCAGCCATTCTCGAACTCCAGCCGCACGTTGGCGATGTCCACCTTGCGCGAGAGCACGGGCAGGCCCACCGCGCGTAGTTCGCGCACCGGTGAATCGACGAGGCTCAGCACCAGATCCAGGTCGTGGATCATCAGGTCCAGCACCACATCCACGTCCAGCGAGCGCGGGGTGAAGATGCTGAGGCGATGCACCTCGAAGAACATGGGGTGGTTGAGCAGGCCGCGCACCGCGCGCACCGCCGGGTTGAAGCGCTCCAGGTGACCGACCTGCACCGTGCGACCGAGGTCGCGGGCCAGACGGACGATCTCGTCGGCCTCGGCGAGGCTCGCGGCTATGGGCTTTTCGATCAGCAGATCGACGCCTGCGGCCAGCAGCGTGCGCGCGCACTCCGCATGATGCACCGTAGGCACGCAGAGCGAAGCCGCGTCCGGTTTGCAGGCCGCGAGACACTCGTCGATCGAGGCGAATCCGGGGATGGCGTACTTCGCCGTTGCAGCAGACCGCGCGGCTTCACCGGAATCGACGACAGCTACGAGCCTGACCGGCGCGCCTGCCTGCTCCAACTCGCGATAGACGCGCAGATGATTGCGCCCGAACGCTCCCGCGCCCACCACGGCAACGCGCAGGGGACTGGCATCTTTCTCTGTCAATGCATTCGCTCCGGCCACTTACTTCACCGGAGCTTCAACAACTTGGCGGCAGCGCGCGTAGAGTTCGAGCAGCTCGGTCACCTGGTCCTCCGGTTTGGACGAGGCGGTTACGCCGAAGCCTGTGCCGCCGGCGGCCTTGTTGCCCACATGCGCCTGCGAGGCCACAAACTTCAGCAGATCGAGCGCAATGTCCTCGGTGCGGCGAGCCGCGTTGCATCCTTCACTCATGAAATATCCCCTCTCATTCCAGACCCGATGTTAACGGCCAGCCCCGCCGCGAAGCAAATCCAAATAGATGTCGGATTCTAGTTCGTGCCTCGGCCACCTGTTTGCTTCACCAATACGACAACTTCGCCTTGGCTACTCTGGAATATCAGTCTGGTGGCGGAAGACAATTCTTTCGATTGAATCTTCTGTTCGTCACATGCGAATGACTTAGCATCGGGTCCCCCACTCACTACGGCGAGGCCATCTTTGAGAGCCGAAACGCAATATGGATGTCCCCATGCGTCTAAACTGTCGTTCGCATTCATGCCAACTGCAGAACTCAGCAATGGAAACTTATGATTTGCACGGTTTGCTTGCAATGCTTCACCGATATGCCGCGCGGTTATCGCAGTGTCAAACAACTGGGCGTACCGTCTAAACTTCTCAGGTTCTCTCTGATACTCGGCAATCAGTCCATCGCTCTTTGTAGCAGTAGACGGTGTTAGCACGGCGTCCAGTCCTGTGCCTTTGCTGCTACTTCCGTTCTGTGGGTTCACGGTCCCAAATATCGCCTCACCAAGCGTACCCTTGAACGCCAGTTGAATGTCTGTTGCCTGAGCGGCAGTGATCGGTATGGACATGTGTCTCAACGAGTAGTACAGCCACCCACCCAATGAACCAACCACTATCACAACCAAACCAGCAATCATCAGGAATCGTCTTCGCATGTCACCGACCTTAGGCTTCTCCCCATACCACTATGCTCTCACCCTGCGCGGACGGCGCAGAGGATCTCGTAGGGGATGGTTGCGGCGAGGCGGGCGTGGTCGTCGGCGGTGATGCCGTTGCCGAGGAGGACGACCTCGTCGCCGATATGGACGCCGGGGATGGCGGTGACATCAACCATCGTCAGATTCATTGTGACGCGGCCGACGATTGCGGCTCGCTGCTCTGATCCGTCGCGTGCGTGCAGGATGACCCAGCCGCCGGGGCGCGCATCCGAGCCGGAGAGCTGGCGGCGGAGGCCGTCCGAATAGCCCACGGGCAGCATGGCCAGACGCATCGGCGCGGGCGCGGTGAAGGTCGCGTTGTAGCCTACGGTTTCGCCGGCGGCCAGATCGCGCAGGGAGAGGACGCGCGTCTTCCATGTCATCACCGGACGAAGCGCGGGGCGCAGCATCGAGGATACGGAGGCCGCGTCCGCGCCCGTAATCGGCGAGCAATAGCCGTAGAGTGCAATACCGCAGCGGACCATTGCGCGGGCGTCGACGGAGCGGGCGAGATCGACCAGCCAGGGCGAAGACTGCGCCGGATTGTCCACCGTCGAGCTGCTGCCCGCATGGACCCACTTCGGCGCGAGGCCTCTTGCCAACACCTGCTTGACCGCCGTCTCGAAGCGGCGCTGCTGTGTCTGCGTCAGTTCGGAGTGGGCGACCTCGGCCGCGCAGAAGTGGGTGAAGATGCCATCCAGCGCGAGGCCCGCGGCCTCAACCTCCGTCAGCAGGTCTTCCATCTCGTCGCCGGGATGAACTCCCTGCCGCGCCATGCCGGTGTCGATCTCGACATGGACGGCGAGACCAGTGCCTTCCAACCAGCCGACCTGCTCCGGAGTCCATACGACCGGAGTCAGCGCGTGCTCTGCGATCGCCTCCACATCCTGTTGCAGGAAGCCGCACATTACCAGGATTGCGGGTTGGTTCTCTGGCGCTATTCCAGCCTCGGCGAGCGCCTGCCGCACCCGCGCGCCCTCCGCGGCAGAGGTGACGCCAAGCCACGGCGCTCCGGCGCGGGCCAGAATTGTGGAGCAGAGCTCAACTCCGTGTCCGTAGGCATTCGCCTTAACCACCGCCAGCACCGCGGTCTGCGCTCCGGCAGCCTGCGCGATGGCGCGGTAGTTTGCCGCCAGCCGCTCTTCGGAGATCTCAATCCAGCTTGTCATTGAAAGTGGAATCGCCACCGCCTCAGCCTCGCACCATTACATTCTTGCAATATCTTTTGCCTCCAGCACCTGCATAGGATACCCCTGACTGGCCACATGCAGCATGGCGCGCCCAACCTGCCTGGTGCTGGTCATGACCTTGGGAAACGCTCGCAGCAACAGCGGCAGGACCGGTTTCAGCAGCATATACGGAATCCGATAGGCAGCGGTCTTCGACTTGATCCCATCGAGCGGTACGATCCCGCCTGGGCGGAAGAGATAGACCGACTTGAAGGGCATCGCCAGCAGCGCATTCTCCGTCTCTCCCTTCACCCGCGCCCACATCTGGCGTCCATTGGCATCTGTTCCCGCGCCGGAGACATAGACGAATGTCGTTCCACTACCGGCAGAGGTTGGATTCGCCTGCAAAATCGCGTGTGCGGCCGCCATCGTGATGTCGTACGTGATACGGCGATACTCCGGCTCCTTCATGCCGAACGAAGAGACGCCCAGGCAGAAGAAGCACGCGTCGCAGCCCGCGAACTCGCTCCGCAATCCTGAAAGATCGTAGAAATTATCGGCGACGATCTCGCGCAGCTTCTCGTTCTTCACCGGCGCGCTGCCCGCCGAGGCCCGCCGCACCACCGACAGCACCGCGTCGACATCAGGGTCGAGCAGGCACTCCCGCAGCACGCCCTGCCCCACCATTCCGGTCGCGCCAAACAGGATTATGCGCATGGTTTAGTATCCACCGGGCTCGTCTTCCGCCAGGTTCTCGAAGCGGGTGAAGTCGGAGCGGAAGGCGAGCTTGATGCTTCCGGTGGGGCCGTTTCGCTGCTTGGCGACGATGATCTCGGCCTGGCCCTTCACGTCTTCATTGTCGCGGTCGTAGTACTCCTCGCGATGGATGAATGCGACGACGTCGGCGTCCTGCTCGATGGAGCCGGACTCGCGCAGATCGCTGAGCAGGGGCTTCTTGTCGCCGGCGCGCTGCTCGCTGCCGCGGGAGAGCTGGCTGAGCGCAAGCACGGGGATGCGCATCTCCTTGGCCAGCGCCTTGAGGCCGCGCGAGATGGAGCTGACCTCCTGGGTGCGGTTCTCAAAGCCTCGCTTGCCGGAGGCGCTGGTACCGGTCATCAACTGCAGGTAGTCGATGACGATCAGATCCAGACCACCCTGTTGCTGCTGCAGGCGGCGCGCCTTGGCACGCATCTCCGGCAGGGTGATGCCGGGCGTGTCGTCGATGAAGAGCTTGGAGTCCATCAGCCGCTCCAGCGCCTTCATCAGCTTGCCGCGGTCGTCGCGCAACATGGAGCCAGTCTGGAGCTTGCGCGATCCGACCAGGGCCTCGCTGGCCAACATGCGGCGCAGCAGGCTTTCCTTGCTCATTTCCAGCGAGAAGATGGCAACGACTTTGCCATCCTGCACGGCGGCGTTCTGCGCGATGTTGATGGCCCAGGCCGTCTTCCCCATCGAAGGCCGCGCCGCGATGATGATGAGTTCCGAGTCCTGCAGGCCGCTGGTCATCTTGTCGAACTCGGTGTAGCGCGTGGCCAGGCCGGTGACCTCGCGGCCCTGCTCGTAGAGTTTGTCGATGGATTGGAAGCTGCCGGCGACGATCTCGCCGATGCCGGCCAGACCGCGCTGGATTGCCGAGTCGGCGACATCGGCCAACTGCGCCTCCACGTCGCCCAGCACGGTGATGGCGTCTTCGCTCTGGTCCGCCGCGCGAACGCCGCCGTCGTGGAAGATGCCCATCAACTGGCGCAGGAGGCTCTTGTCCTTGACGATCTGGACGTAGCTCTCGATGTTGAAGTTGCGCGGGATGCCCTCGGTGAGGAACGCGAGATAGGCCGGGCCGCCGATGGAATCCAACTCGCGCCGCCGGGCCAGTTCTTCCTGGACCGTCAGGTAATCGATGCCCTGCCCCTTGGCCATCATGTCAACGATGGCGCGGTAGATGCGCTGGTGCGAGTCGAGGGAGAAGTCCTCAGCCTTCAGCTTCTCGGTGGCGTCGCTGATGGCGACGCTGTCCAGCAGCATCGCGCCGAGGATTGCGACCTCGGTGTGAACGGACGAGGGAAGACCGTCTGCGGGACTCAGTTGCGCCAAGGAAGCCATAGATGAATTATCCTCCGGGCAGAGCCTGAGAATAACCGGCACAAATTGTTGGAAACCGGGACGACTCGGAGTTTGTGCAAGCGGAAACCGCATCCCAAGCTGGAGCCTGACCATGTCCTCCCCCAAATACCCTAGACTCCCACCAAGGCCTCTGCTATACCGGGTACACCCATGCGTCCCCCAACCCTGAAGTTCTGCGTGTTCGTCGCACTCGTTCCGGCATCCCTCTGCTTCCAAACTTTGGCGCAGGTGCAAGGCCCTGCTGCTGCCGCTGCGGCTTCGCCGGCAACAGTCTTGGGTCTGGCGGCCTATGCGGACGAGCCGCTGGTGATTGAGCGTTCGGAAACTGTGGTGGAGGCGGCGGCGGACGGGACGGGGTGGATGCAGCGCACACTGGTGGCGCGGCTACAGTCCGATACGGGAGTGAAGCGGTACAGTGTGCTGAATATACCGTTTGCGGGCAACTCGCAGCATGTGGAGATTGCGTACGCTCGGGTGATCCATGCGGATGGAACGGTGGTGGAGACGCCACCGACGGAGGCGATGGACATGCCGGCGGCGGTGACGCGCGCTGCGCCTTTTTACAGCGATCTTAAAGAGTTACAGCTTCCTGTCCGCAGCCTGCGCGTGGGCGACCGGTTCGAGCTGAAGTACCGCATCGTGCGTACCAAAGCGGAGACGCCGGGTGAGTTCTGGGGGCAGGAGCGTTTTAGCGAAACGGCGGTGACGCTGGAGCAGACGCTGGAGTTGCGGCTGCCGACGGGGATGTATGTGCAAGTATGGAGTCCCACGATCAAGCCGGCGGAGTCCAGCACCGCCGCGAACGGGAGTATTCCGGCGCAACACATTTATCGATGGAGCGCTCCGCAGTTGAAGCCGACTGTCGGCAAGGAGGCCGAGGCTGCATTGGCGGCGCAGAAGAAGGTGTTGTGGACGGCGGAGCAGGAGCTGGACGCGGAGCAGGGCAAGCTGCCGAAGGTGGCGTGGACGACCTTCAAATCGTGGGAGGAGGTGGGTGCGTGGTATCGCGGGCTGGAGGCAGATCGCATCGTTGCGGACGACACAGTAAAGGCGAAGGTTGCGGAGCTGACCAAGGGCAAGACGACGGACGAAGAGAAGGCGCGGGCGCTGTATGACTACGTGGCGACAAACATCCGCTACATCGGCGTGGCGTTCGGGATTGGGCGGTACCAGCCACATGCGGCGGCGGAGATCCTGAGCAACCAGTACGGCGACTGCAAGGACAAGCACACGCTGCTGTCCGCAATGCTCTCCGTCGCAGACATTCAGGCAAACGCGGTCCTCATCGGCGCCGGCATCCGCTTCAACCCCGATGTCCCGTCGCCCGCTGCGTTCAACCATGTCATCACCCGCGTCACGCTTAGCGCCGCGGCAGGGCAACCTGCCAAGCATGTCTGGCTCGATACCACTGCCGAGGTCGCGCCCTGGGGCATGATCACACTCCCCACTCGCGACAAACAGGCTCTGGTCGTCTTTCCGGCCGCTGGCGCTTCCACCGCCGCAGATGCTCCGCACGTTGTGCCCGCCGCCATCGTACACACTCCGGTGGACCCACCGTTGCCAAATGTGGAGACAGTGGAATCGGTTGGGTCGCTGGGCGCGGATGGGGTGTCGACCTCGCACATCGCGATCACCTTCGGCGGCGATGGCGAGATCGCTGTGCGGGCGGCATTCCGGATGCTACCGCCGGATAAGTACGATGCGGTCATGCAAGCGATAGCGAAGGGGATCGGGTTTGCGGGGACGACAAGCAACCCCGATATTACGCGGCCAACGGACATGACGCAGCCATTTAAGTTGTCGTTCGACTATAAGCGCGAGAAGGCAGGCGACTGGGAGCACCTGAGGACGCTTCCTGAGGTGGTGCCGGCGAGGTTTCCCCAAGTGACGGAGATGGAGCCGCCGGTGCGGGCGATTCAGTTGGGCGTGCCGCAGACGGAGACTTCGACCTCGGCGATGAAGCTGCCGGACGGTTGGAGCGCGATCCTGCCGCCAGCGGTCCACGCAAAATGCGACTATGCGACCTACGACATGACTTACCGCCTGGAGAATGGCACGGTGTACGCGGACCGGAAGATCGTGGTGCTGGCTAAGAAGGTGCCGGTAAGCGACTGGAGAGCGTACAAGGCGGTTGTGGATATGGTGAACCCGGGCAAGGAGCGGTACATCCAGTTGGTCACCGCTGCCGCCCCCAAGCCGCCGGAGGAGCGGACCAAACAGATCGAAGACGCGCTCAACAGTACTGATCCCATACTGAAAAACAACGTCGCCTACGCTCTGGCGAACAGCAAGAGTCACCTCTCCGATGCTCAGACACTCGCCGAGCAAGCCGTCCTCCTCCAGGAGGAGGAAGCCTCGAAGCAGGTATCCATGAAAGATAAAGATAAGGTCAAATCATTTGACCAGATGCAGATTCTCGGCACTGATTGGGAGACCCTCGGCTGGGTCTACTACCGTCAGGGTCAGATGGAAAAAGCTGAGACCTACATGCACGCGGCCTGGGAATTGAAGCCGAGGAACGTCGATATCAACATGTATTTGGGAATCATCTGCGATGCGCAGCACAAACCAAATGACGCGACGACTTTCTACCGGATGGCACTCAGCGGAACCACCTCTACTGCCACTCAGAACGCCATCAAGACCCGCTTCGATCGCCTTGGCGTCACTACGACTGACCCTCTCCCAATGGAGGTCACGACGGCTCTGCCTTCACTCACCATCCAACTCAACGCTGCTGACACCGAACCGCTCGTCGATATTCTGCTGACGCACGACAAACCTCCGGTCGTCAGTGTTCTGAAGGGCGACAAAGCGCTGGAAAAACCGCTGGCCGAGGCCATCAAGGCCGATCGCGTTAATCCTTTTCCCGACAGCGGTCCGGAGAAGGTGCTGCGCCGCGCCCGCGTAACCTGCTCGTCTGGCGACAAGCCGACCTGCGCGTTGCACTTTCTTGGCTCGCAGGTGGCCATGGAATCAAGCATGAACGGCAATTAAGACAACATAGGTCATTAGCGCTACTGCCGCGCAGGAAGCCTTTGGTGTACCTCCACTATAGGAAGACTTCGGGCTAGGCTGCGACCGCGCCGTGCTGGGCGTTGCATAGCGGAGACAGTCTCATCCGCGCTTATGCTAGAAAATGCTCAATGGCTATCGGGTTATACGCTACGCTGTGCGGCGGCGGGACTGGATCTCGAGGAAACAGTTGACCAGGGTGACGGCGGCGGGGGTGACGCCCTGGATGCGGCTGGCCTGACCCAGCGTGCGCGGACGCACCCGGCCCAATGTTTCGACCATCTCGCGCGAGAGGCCGCTGCAGGCTGCGTAGTCGAACCACGCGGGAATCGCGCGCTGCTCGTCGCGCTTGAGGCGCTCCATCGACTTGCGCTGCTGCTGGAGATAGCCCACGTACTTGATCTCCGTCTCGACGGTCTTCATCTCGTTGCGCACCCACGCAGGCAGACGCGCATCCACCACAAACGCGGGTGCCCCATCTTCGCGCGTCTCTATCGCGCTAAGGTGGGGCGGGTGACTCATCCACGCGCTCAGCTCCGGCACACTCACCAACGATGCAGCCAGCACCGGCCACAGCGACTCCACTGTGACCTCGGGGCGCTTCAGCATCTGCGCGTAGGTCTGCGCGCGAAGCTCCTCTGCATCGCCGCACAACGACTCTCGCAACGTCGCCGGCAGCGCATCCAGATCCACGCGCGTCTTGGTCAGCAACTGCTCGAAGGCCGCTGCGCGAGACTGCTTCGCTTCATACGCCGCCCAGGCCGCATCGTCGATCAGGCCAAGGCGGCGGCCGTGCGGAGTGAGCCGCCGGTCGGCGTTATCAATGCGCAGATGCAGGCGAAACTCCGCGCGCGAGGTAAACATGCGGTAGGGTTCATCGGTGCCCTTGGAGATGAGGTCGTCGATGAGGATGCCGGTGTAGGCCTCGGTGCGGTCCAGCGTGAAGCCGGTAAATTCGGGTGCCCCATCCATCGCGGTTTCCCCGCAATGGGTGGGATGGAGCGCCGCCCGAGCCCACAGCGCGGCATTGATTCCGGCCATCAGTCCCTGGCAGGCGGCCTCCTCATATCCGCTGGTGCCATTAATCTGACCGGCGAGATAGAGGCCCGCGAACTTCTTGACCGCCAGTGTGCGGTCCAGCTCGGTGGGGTCGATGGCGTCGTACTCGATGGCGTAGCCGGGACGCAGCATCTCGGCGCGATCGAGGCCGGGGATGGAGTGAACCATCGCCACCTGCACCTCCATGGGCAGGCTGGTGCTCATGCCGTTGATGTAGACCTCGTGAGTGTTGAGGCCCTCCGGTTCGAGGAAGAACTGGTGATGCGTCTTGTCCGGGAAGCGCACGATCTTGGTCTCAATCGACGGGCAGTAGCGCGGGCCGATAGCGGAGATCTGCCCGGTATACATCGGTGAGCGATGCACGTTCTCGCGGATCAGGCGCAGCGTCTCCGGCGTTGTGGTGGCAATGTAGCAGCTCACCTGGGGCAGCGCCGGAACCCACGCACCCGCTTTCCGCTGACTCGCTGACTCGCTGACCTGCTGACTTGCTGCTCTGAAGCTGAACGGGGTGGGGTCTTCATCCCCCGGCTGCTCTACAAACTTCGTCCAGTCGATGGTGCGGCCATCGAGGCGCGGCGGGGTTCCTGTCTTCAGGCGGCACTCGCGCAGGCCCAGCCGCTTCAGGGCCTCGCCCAGCAAGACGCTGGCCGGTTCGCCACTGCGTCCTGACGCGTACTGCTGTTCGCCGCAGTGGATGATGCCATTGAGAAACGTGCCGGTGGTGATGACCACGGCTCCGGCGTGGACCACGCGCCCATCGCGCAGGCGCACGCCGCTGACTCGCTGACTCGCTGACTCGCTGACTCGCTGCACTTCGAGGTCCACCACCTCGGCCTGCTTGATGAAGAGGTCCGGCTGGCTCTCCAGCACCTCGCGCATCTTGATGCGGTAGAGGGCCTTGTCACACTGAGCGCGGGGCGACCAGACGGCCGGACCGCGCGAGGTGTTGAGCAGGCGGAACTGAATGCCGCAGGCGTCGGCGACCTCGCCCATGATGCCGCCCAGTGCGTCCACCTCGCGCACCAGGTGCCCCTTGGCGATGCCGCCGATGGCGGGGTTGCAGCTCATCTGCGCGATCAGGTCGAGGTTCAGGGTGAAGAGGGCCGTGCGCAGGCCCATGCGCGCGGAGGCCACCGCCGCCTCGCAGCCCGCGTGTCCGGCGCCCACCACCACCACATCGAACTGTTCGGTAAACGCCATCTTTCTATTTTATGTGTCCAATCGCATCTTCTTGAAGCGCATGGGGTCTAAGATAGGGAGGCTCGATTCAGAGCGTCCAATTCAAGCGGCTAAGTTGGAGGGTAGAGAACGATGCGACTCCGCACGAGAAGTCTGATCGCACTTGGCCTGGTCCTCACCCTGCCAGCCTTCGTTGCAGGCGCCGCGCAGACAGACCCCACCGCCGTTGACCAATTCGCCGCGCCGTCTTCGCAGGGCGTCCCGCAATCCAGCGTTCCCACCCTCCACGTCACCACGCGCGAGATCGTTGTAGACGTTGAGGTCACCGACGCCAACGGCAACCCGGTGCACGGCCTCAAACAGTCCGACTTCAGCATCGAGGAGAACGGCAAGCCGCAGCCCATTCGCAGCTTCCGCGAGTTCGGCACGGAGGTCCCGGTCGCGGAACCGGCTGCGGTAAAACTTCCGCAGGGGGTCTATACCAACAGCCAGTCGACGCCGGCCAGCGGCCCGGTCAACATCCTGCTGCTCGATGCGATGCATAGCACTAATGTCGATATCGTTCGCTCGCTGCAGGGCGCGGTCGGATATCTGACCACGATGCCGCAAGGCACCAAGGTCGCCATCTTCTGGCTCTCCGAGAGCGGACCGCACATGTTGCAGGGATTCACCTCCGACCGCGACTCGCTGCTGCGGGCGGTGCGTACTGGTCGAACCGACATCGGGGCGTGCCTGAATGGACAATGCCTCAACCGTTACTTAATGGAGAAGTACACCATCGATGCGATGAACCAGATCGCCGCATATGTCTCCGGCATCAAGGGACGGAAGAACCTGCTCTGGTTTACCCCCGGCATGCCCGTCGATCTGATGCGCGACGGCGGCTATGGCTGGGCTCCGCCTCAATTGCAAAACCAGAGCCAGGGCGGCAATAGCAGAGGCGGCATGTTTGGCAACGACGTCGCAGCCCCGGACATGAGCCTGGTGCATCGTCTGATGGATGTCTATGAGCGCTTCACCGCCGAGCAGATCGCCGTCTCTCCTATCGATCCGCGAGGCGTTCTGTTCAACATGGGAATGGCACAGTTGAAGGCAGAGGCGGTTGCGGCAGATACCGGAGGCGAGGCCTTCTACAACAGCAATGATCTGAAGGCGTCGATCGCCAAGGCCGTTAGTGACGGCTCGTGGTTCTACACCCTTACCTACATTCCGCCCAAGCAGAAGGACGATGGCCACTACCACCACATCAAGGTCGAGCTCGTCGACCAGCCGAAGCTGCACCTGGTCTACCGCCAGGGATACAACGCCGAGCGGGTGCCGACGCTGGATGCGCCCGCCCCGGGCCCTGCGCTGATGAAGGCGTCGATGGAGGGCAAAGCGCCGGTCGCCACGCAGATTCTGTTCGACGTAGGGGTGTGGCCGGGCGCCCTGTCCAACCCAGCCTCCGGCCCGCAACCGCAACCGGTGACAAAATCGAAGGCAGGTAAGACTGTTCGCTACGAGATCCACTACGGCTTCCCTCCCAGCGAGATCGCCTTCACAGAAGAGCCCGATGGGACGCTCCACGGATCGCTCGAGTTCGACGCCGTTGCCTACGACATCTTCGGCAAGCGCGTCGCCCTGCTCACCCAGACCGTCCCGATGAACCTCACCGCGTCGCAGTACGATGAGTTCGTCGCCAAGCATGCGTTCTCATTCGTCCAGCAGCTCGACCTGCCGCTGGGACAGATCTCGCTCCACGTCGGCATTCTGGACAACATTAACAGCAAAGTCGGCACGCTGGAGGCTCCCGTCTACGTGCGTCCAGTCAATCCCTCGCAGCCCGCCGCGCAACCCAAGCGTTGAGCGGTTTCAGCGCAGGTCTCTACAGGAGCGAAGAACGTTTGCGTGGTTTTTCCTCAGGAAATACTACTTTAATTATTCTCGCGCGATACCCGTTGCGGTGAAACCGCTCTAAAACTCCAGGCGAAGACCTAGCTGAATCTGGCGCTCGCGGGCTTGGCTGGTTCCCGCTGCGGTGTATGCGCCGAAGGGCTGCACGTTCAGGCCCTCAGTGGCAACGGTTGCCGCATTCTGGAAGACCAGCGGAGTTACCTCTGGGCCTGTGGTTCCGTTCAGCGGCACCGGTGTGCCCATCAGGAACGCGCGCTGCGTGACGCCGGAGAGATTCAGCCGATTCGTCAGGTTGAAGGCCTCCGCCGAGGCGCGCAGGCGCAACCCCTCGCCTGCCATCGTCCGGCCCAGGCGGAAGGTGCGGCTCAGGCGCATGTCGAGGTTGGCCGAGTCGGGCAGGCGCAGCGTGTTCCGCCCCACCGTGGGCAGCACCACCGAGCCGCCCGAGCCGTTGATGCTCTCGTGGCCACCGGGCAAACGCGTTCCTCCGTAGATGTCGTAGCTGTAGCCGCGTCCGCGCGACTCGGAGAAGATCCACGCCGCCGACCAGCCATCGGCCAGCCTCCACACCGCGCGCTCGGCTGTCGCGGAGATCCCCGAGCCGCCGTTGCTGTTCAAATGGGGCGACCACACGATTGTTGCCACCACGCGATGGGGAAAGTTCAGCGCCGAGAGCCCCTTTTCGTAGCGCACCGTGAAGGGGTCAAACTGTCCGTTGGTGCGCGGTACCGCGCCTGCGCTCTGGCCAAAATCGATCGCCTTGGACCACGTCCACGCCACGCGGAAGTCCAGACCGCGCCCAGCCCCGCTATAGCCGTCGCGGCCCGATCCGATTCCGCGCCGCGCCTCAAGCGTCATCCCGTGGTAGCTGGCATTGGCGTTGGAGACCAGGTCCGTCACCGGGCCGAAGCTGGGATCGACGCGCGCCGTGTAGACCGGGATGGTGAAGGTCTCGCCATCCTGCACGCCGATTGCGCCGGTCCCGCCCTGTAGCTGAAACTCCTTGACGTCGGTCGAGGGTGCAATGTTGATGTCCACCGAGTTGGGCAGTTGCCGGTCGAGGTTCAACACATAGCCTACGCGCGTCAGCACTCCCGCACCCAGCCCGTGCTCGATGGAAAACGTGCCTTGCTGGACTTCGGGCAGGCGAAAGCGTCGGTCGAAGACAACAGCAGAAGTGGTTGCGGCCACCACTCCCGTCGGCGGCGTGAGGAAAGAGCAGGCGTAGCCGAAGCCGACCGTTGTGGCCTGCGGACAAGTTGTCTCTGTGGTGGGTAGAATCCTTATCCGCGTCGTGGAGCTGGGCAGCGCCGTGTCCAGCAGCGCCGCGCGGATGGTTGCGCCGGGCAGCTTGCCGAAGTAGACGCCGTAGCCGATGCGAAGCACTCCGCGCCCCACTCCGAAGGGTTGCCAGGCAACGCCCACGCGCGGGCCGAAGTTGTTGCGGTCTTCGGGGAAGACGCTGGTCGCGCCAACCGCGCCGAAGACCGCGTCCAGCGCCGCGTTTGGCTGCTGCGGAAGCGGAAGGAACTGGTACTCGTAGCGCAGTCCGGCGTGGATGGTCAGCCGCTGGGTTGCGCGCCAGTCGTCCTGAAAGAATCCCGCCCACTCCTGGGTGTGGAAGCTCACGCTCTGCTGGCCGAAGCTCTGCGAGTAGGAGCTGAAACAGAAGTAATGCAGCTTGGAGTTGATCGACGGACAACCGCCGTTGGGGTACGCGTTCACGTTGAAGGTGTAGTCGGTAATCCAGTCCACCAGCCCGCCCGCCTTGCCGCCGGTGGCACCGCTGTCGTAGCTGAAGGTTCCATCGGCGTTGGTCAGCGAATCTGTATAGTCGCGGAGCGCGCTGAAGTCGCCGCCAAATTGCAGGAAGTGCCGCCCGCGCACCCAGCCGGCGAGGTCCGCAAGCTCCAGGCGGCGCTCGTCGGGATAGGCCTTCTGGCCCAGCGCCGCGGGCGTTCCAAAGACCAGCCCCTGCGGCCCGATGGAGACCTCCGGCGGCATTCCTCCGGGGCCGATGTTTGGTTCCTGCGCCAGCGGCGTCTGCGGTGACTCATACTGCAACTGGCGCCCGTACTGCACACGCAACTCGTTGCTCAGGCGGCTGCTGATGAATTGGATCCAGCGCGCAACGCCCGCGTCCACCTTGCCGTAGCTCGATCCCAGGCTGGTTACGCTGCGGTCCACCACGGCCTCTGACCGCGCACCTCCCGGCGAACTCCAACGCGCCCGGTTGTACTCAAGCACCACCCTGCTGCCGCTTCCGTGCTGCCAGTCGACGCGCCCGAAGTTGACCGTCTGGTCCGCACGGCGGGCGACGGTTCCCGTCAGACTATTGAGGTAATTCAGGGCCACATTCGTCTCGACCGGGGATACGCCACGATTCGCCAGCAATGCCGTCTGCGTCGCGGTCAACGCATAGAACCCTGCGTAGCCGGGCGCGGAGATTGCAGGGAAACTTCTATGTTGCTCATCGAACGCATAAAAATAAAAGAGCCGCTGTCCCTGGTCCGCGTTGCTGCGCGACCAACTGCCGTCATTCGTGCTGGAGAGAAATCCCGGAACCGGCCCGCCAATTCTCCCGCCAAACTGCTGGCGCTGGTCCTGCGGCTTCACCACCGCGCTGGTCACCACGCCGTCTGCGTAGTTCGACGCAATGGAGAACGGATTGGCCGCCGCCCACGCGCTATTGCGCACCGTATAGAACCCCATCCCATGCAACCGCGTTCCACCCGAGCGCGAGACCGTCGTCACCACTCCGCCCACCCCGTGTCCATAGAGCGCCGAGCCGTAGGCCGTTGCGTCGCCCTGCCCCAGAACACGGAACTCTCGCACCGCCGCCTGTGAGAAGACATACGACGAGCCCGCGCGCTCGCCGCCGTCGGCCACCGAACCCGCGCCGCTTCCCACGCCCGACGCCCGGTCGTAGACCGTGTCCGAACCCGCTGCAACCTCCTCCTCCACGCCCGCACCCGCCGCCGCTCCGCTGAAGCTCTGGTCGCCGCTCGTTCCATCAGTGCGCGAGCTGTTCTGGGTCACTGCGACCCCGCGAAAGCTCAAGTCAGCGGAGTTCTCATCCCCGCTCGCCGCGCCATTTGCCCCGGCAACGGTCAGCGCCAGCGAGCGCCACTGGCCGCCATTCACGGGCAACGCGGCCATATCTGCCTCGGCCAAATCTGTCCCACCGCTACTGGCCCCACTCGGCGAGTTCGGCATTCCAGAGACAGGCGGCTGCATCCGCGCCACAACCTCCGTCACCTCACCCAGCCCTACCTCCACCGGCTCCGGAAGCGTCAACTCCACCCCAGCTTCCTCCACCGACAGCTCATACTCGCCCACCGGCAGCCGCACCAGTAAGAATTCGCCCTTCGACCCAGAGCGTGCCCGCATCGCAAGCCCCGTCTCCAGATCGCGCGCTACCACCAACGCCCCTTCCACCGGCGAGCCCGCAGCACTCAACACCTGCCCACCGATCGCCCCATCCGCCCCACTCTGCGCCCACATGCGCCCACCCACCCCAAAGGCCAGTCCCACCACGCAGCAGCCCAACCAACTCAGCAAGCCGCGTCCAAACCTCATTCCATTCCCCTTTTAAGCTCTGATTTCCGGGCAGTGGTTCCCGGACGAAAAGAAGACGACAGCAAGAGGCGTTTCCGCGCAACACCACCCAAATCTGTTTCTGAGACCAAGTCCATGATTCTCAGCGGTCGCCATTTTGGGAACACGCAGCGCGTACCGAACCGGGTAGCCGAAGACTAACCGACTTTTCCCGATTAGGGAATTCTAATCTCTGTTTGGGATTTTCTGCCGCTTCGCACTCCGCATTGCGCCCCCGCGCCTCATCCCACACCAGTCGCACGAACCGCGCGCGTTCAGGATTCCACGCCGGCTCACATTTTTCTCTCATCCTCCGATAACAGATGTGAGGTCGTATGATGCCCGCCGAGACTTATATCGCAAAAACGATCGAGAACGCGCCCGACGCCATCGCAAGCCATGTGCGATGGAAGATCGCCCTGTTGCTGGCCGCCCGAATGCGCGAGCCGCTGAGCGAACGCGCCACCCGTTCCATCCAGCATCCCGAGGAGGACTCCATCCGAAAATGGCTACTCAGTGAACGCACGCTGCACCTGCGCGGCACGCCGGAGTACCAGACCGCGCTCGACCTGCACGCTGCGTTTCATCAACAGATGCTCTCCATCGCCAACCTAATTAACGGCGGAGACTACGAGCAGGCCGAACGCCTGATCAACGCCGCCGAACCCTTCCAGAACTCCTCCACCGCGCTGGCCAACGCCATCATGGCGCTCGACCGCACGCCAGACGGAAAGTCCGCGACTCAGAAAACATCTACTACTGCCGTGCAAAAGACTCCGACTTCATAGACGCGCGCAGCGTGCGAACCACGCAGCCTTCCGTAGCCTGAGCCTGCTCGGAGATCGGCGTCTTGCGCGGGATCATTTTTTCGGCGTGTACTCGCACCACACCAGATTGTCGCGATAGTCGATGTGCAGCACCAACTGGGTCAGTGCCGGCGCGCCGATAAACCCCGATATTTCCACCCCGTCAGCGTGCGAGTCCTTGGACGTATCGATGGCTGTCATACTCGGCGAATCCAGTCGCAGGCCGGCGAATGCCAGGGTGAACTTGACCGCCTCGTAGACCTTGTCCACCTCGCCAGAGATGCCGCGAACCTCTGTGTCCCGATCACGCGAGACCTTGGTCACTTCTTTGGCCGCAGCCGGTGAGATGAAGTTCAAACTCGCTCCCGTATCCAGGATGAAGAGCTTTTCCTTCCACGCGGTGTCGTCCTTTATCCGCTTGGTCTCAACGATCCCCGTTGGCATCAGAAGGTCGTGTCCGTAGCGATAGATGCGCTGCCACTTTGCCATCTCTGGCGCAATATACGGGTCGTGTGCCTCAACAACCTCATCATCGCCTGTCGCCTCCGGCGTCGCCGCAGCGTCCTTCTTCTCTCCCGGCCGCTCCGGCAGCGGAGCGATGCGCAGTTCGTGCTTGGGGAAGTCCAGCGTAAGCTGTGAAGCGGCGAAAACATCGCCGCCGATCAGCCCGTCAGAGTCCAGCACGCTCCACTTCTCTAGAATCTCCACCGGGCAGTTGGTGAACTCGATGCCGCCGATCTTGATGCTCGCCACATGCGCGATCGAGGTCTTCACGTCTCCCTTGTCGCCGACGCCCCACATCTGCGTAGCGTCCTCGCGTTGAATGCCAAGAAACATCGCCGCCGCGCGCGAGATTGTAATGCCGCTTGCGCCTGTGTCGATCTGAAGCCTCCGTCGCTTGCCATTGAACTGCACATCCAGTCCCCACCCCACGAAGCGGGTAGGCCCATCCATAATCTCGGCCATCGAAACCTTCGCCTCGCGCGGCGAGGTTGGTGCCATCCGGCAGTCCGACACATGATAGAGAGATTCCTTCTCCAGATTTGTCTTCAGTTTCGCCCTGTTCTCTTCACTGATCTGGTCGCTGTGCTCTGCGTAGTCTGCCCACTTGACCAGCCGTTCCTTGCGAGGCAGGGTTGCGATCCACGCCGTATTGATGTCGTCATCGGTGGGATGCAGCTTGTACGCCTGCTCGATCAGACGCTTGCTGGAGGCATGCATTCCCGCGAGCCCGTCGATCCTGGCGATTCCGTAGTATGCACGCGCGTTGCACAGGTCCGCCTGCGCAGATTTTTGAAACTGTACGAATGCCGCGCGCGAATCGCCCTGGCGCAGACGCACATCGCCCAGCGCGGTCAGTGCCATCGAACTTGCCGGCGCAACTGCTGCCCACGCTTCAGCGTCCTGCGCTGCGTCGTCTACCTTGTTCTGCGCAATCAGAGCGCGCACAAGCCCCTCGTGTGCCGCCTCGTTGCCGGCACTCTTCGCCAGCAGAGCGCGAAATAAAGTCTCCGCGGGGGCGAAATCTCCCCTGTTTAGGGCCGTCTCCGCGGGGTTGGGCGCGGCCGTGTTTACCGAGCAAGACTTCCGCACCGGCGCGGCTGAAGTCACAGGTACATTCGTTCCAGCAGCCGCAGCCTGGGCTTGTGCGTGAGCTACAACGCCGCTGGCCCCTAATCCGGCCAGCACAATCCAACCAACACACATCTCCGCCAGCAACAACCGGGCCCTCGCCACTGTTCTCTCCTCTAAGAACGCGATTGCGAAATCATATCCTCTCGGCCTTCAAATGCAACCGCTTTTCCATCACCGCTATTGCCTCGGCGCTCTGGTCCACCATGCAGAAGGCGCGGCCGTTCTTCGCCGCGGCCTCGCCAGTGGTGCCGCTTCCGGCGAAGAAGTCCAACACCAGGTCGCCAGGGTTCGAGTGAACGCGCACGATCCGCTCCAGGATTCCCAGCGGCTTCTGCGTGGCGTAACCAGTCTTCTCCTTGCCATTGGTGGGAACGATGGTGTGCCACCAGACGTCGGTCGGCGTCTTGCCGCGAATCAAGCCGGCTAATATGCGTTCAATCAATGCTGTAATAATTTTCTTTCCGTTCTGTTAACCGATCTGTTAACGTTTGTAGTGCTGCGGAGGCTACTCAAAATGAACTGCATCGTTTACGGAGACAATCTTCCACTACTGAAAACCATTCCTTCGTCATCGGTTGACCTCATTTATATCGATCCGCCGTTCAACACTGGCAAGACACAAACACGGCAACAGATCGTAACGATTCGCGATACTGAAGGTGACCGTACAGGATTCCAAGGAAGACGTTATCGAACGTTGAAGGTTGGTTCAACGGGGTACTCGGATCACTTTGACGATTACTTGGGATTTCTGAGGCCCCGCTTGGAAGAGGCATACCGTGTACTGACTCCTACGGGAAGTATGTTCTTTCACATCGACTATCGTGAAGTTCATTATTGCAAGATAATGCTGGACGATATCTTTGGCAGAGACTGCTTCCAGAACGAGATCATCTGGGCTTATGACTATGGCGCACGAGCGAAACAGAAGTGGCCAGCCAAGCATGACAACATTTTGTGGTACACGAAGAATGCTGAGCAGTACACATACAATCTAGACGCTTGTGACAGAATTCCATATATGGCTCCGGGACTGGTGGGCGAGGAGAAGGCGGCACGGGGTAAAACGCCGACAGATGTGTGGTGGCATACCATCGTGCCTACCAACGGTCGTGAGAAGACGGGCTATGCGACGCAGAAGCCGTTAGGAATTCTGGAACGTATCGTGCGCGTTCACTCCAATCCCGGAGATCTAGTGCTGGACTTCTTCGCCGGAAGTGGCACTACTGGCGAGGCTGCCGCCAAAAATGGACGAGAGTTCATCCTCATTGATAGTAATCTTGAGGCAATCAACGTGATGGAACGCCGACTAGCAAAATTTGTATGTTCAGATGAGGTTATCGAAGACGATAATCAGTTGGTGGAGAAACCAACTCTAGTATTGTGCGAGGCGTAGCGATGAGTTTCAACAGGCTTGTAGAGATCACCAACACTCTTAAACCCAACTACCCTGAAAGCACAGCATGGGCTGATAGCCCTTTTAATTGGATAAGAAGCCTTCCTCCTAACAACAAATGGAGTATCGCAAGAATTGCTATCTGCGGATTTTTCCAGCATTACGGCATTACAGCCACCACCTACAGACATCAGATAAAAGTCAATGGTATGGGACTCTTGCATAGAATCGCTCTAATGTGGGAGATGGGCGCAATCAAGTTTGAAAACATCAGAAGAGATACCGACTTTGACTTTGTTCTCTGTTTTGCTCTTTACCCTCACACAGCCTACGGATGGTTGATCCCTAAAAGCGAGATTTGGGTTGACGGAGCCATTCGGAAGGATCGTCCCGGAATAACCAGTCAGCATAAAGGTGCTGATGCTTGGATACATGTCGATCCTGAGAAACCCCATCCATGGTTGAAGAAGTACGGCGGAACAATCGACGAGATGATAAAGGTGGCTCAGAAAAGCCTGTAGAGCATTGATTTTCCTTCCCATCGAAAATGGTATTGGCAGAACGCCGAGGTCTTTCTACTCCAGCGCGGCAAGGAGTATCGTTTTCACGGGCCAAGATTGCGGTGATCCGGGGTGGCGAAATGGCTGATGATGCGACTCTGAACTCCTGTAAGCCGCAAGTCCAAACTGCGGCGGCGGACGCCCCAACCCTTGCGTCGAGCTGCGTCTTCGCCATGCTCTCCGATCGCGGCCGCGTGCGCCACTCCAACCAGGACGCCTGCGCCGCGCTGCCTGAGCATGGAGTCTTCGTCGTCTGCGACGGCATGGGAGGCGCGGCCGGGGGCGAGGTTGCCAGCCATCTGGCGACGCAGACATTTCTGGACTGCCTCGCCCATCGCCATTGTCCCGCATCCGATTCAGCTGCGTCCGATCCAGTCGCAGGCAATACCTCCGCAACTCGTCCCCGAGCGCGGATAGCTGAGGCCATTCGCGCCGCCAACCAGGCCGTCTACCGGCACTCGCGCAAATTGCCCAGCCTGCACGGCATGGGCACAACGCTGGTCGCGCTGCTTAGGGAGGATGACGCGCAGCGGCCAGAAAAAGCGCGAGTCAGCCCCACCCCGACACTGTGGATTGCCCACGTCGGCGATAGCCGCTGCTATCTCTTCCGCTACGGCGAGCTGCACCAGCTCACCGAGGACCACTCGCTGGTGGAGGAGCAGGTGCGCGCCGGGCTGCTGAGCCGAGTGCAGGCCACAGCTTCGCCGATGTGCAACATCATCACTCGCGCCGTCGGCTCGCAGCCCACTGTGGTGCCGGAGATCGCTTCGCACGCCGCCCAGCCCGGCGATCTCTACCTGCTCTCCTCCGACGGCCTCACCCGCGAGTTGGATGACGACGAGATCGCACATATCCTCGCCCGCACTGCTGGATCTGCCGCAACGCTCGACACAGCCTGCCATGCGCTCGTAGATGCCGCCAACGCAAAGGGCGGACGCGACAATATCACTGTTCTGTTGGTCGCCTGCCCATAGACACTCGGAAAGACTGGCCCTCTTCCAACGGCGAACTCCAGTTCCACATCGATACGGGCCTGCATCCTTTAGACTCGTACACGAAAGGAGAGACGATTGCGCAACGGGAGTGCACGCCTCTTTCGCGTGGCGCTGGCCGCCAGCCTCAGCCTCTCGGCGCTGCTCTACTTTGTGTGGAGCTGGCGATGGCCGCTGGTGGGCGATGCATCGCTGATCCACTACATCGGATGGCTGATTGAGCGTGGCTGGGCTCCGTACCGCCAGCTTGGCGACATGAACATGCCCGGCTCGTACCTGATCGAGCTGGCCGCGATGCACCTGTTCGGCATGGGCGACCTGGCGTGGCGGCTCTTCGACTTCGCAATGATGGGCGCGGCGGGGGCGTCTATCTTCGTGATTACGCGGCGCACGGGCGCTGCGCAAGCCGATGGCTGGCTCGCCGGTCTGTTCGCCGCGTGCCTCTTCATTCTGGTCCACGGGCGCGACGGGCTGGCCGAGGGCGGGCAGCGCGACCTGACGATGGCGGTCTGCCTGATCGTTGCGACGGCCTTCCTGTTTGTGGCAATGCGCAGAGACTGGCAGTGGGCGGCGGCGGCATTCGGATTCTTTTCTGGCGTGGCGTTGACCATCAAGCCCACCGCGCTGCCGCTGACCGTGGCGCAGCTTCTGCTGGCAGTCTATGTCCTGCGCGGGCGCGGGGGGCAGGGAGAATCGCCGAACCGATATTGGCTGCGATACGCTGTGGCGGCCATTGTGGGGTATCTGGTTGCACCGGGCTGCGCGCTGGTTTTTCTGCTGCGGGAGCGGGCGCTTGCCGCCTTCTTCGCCAACCTTCACGGACTGGTGCTTTACTACTCTGGGCTGGGACATCGCCCGCTCGGCTTCCTGCTGCTGCACAGCGTCTCTCCGCTGCTGCCTCTGGTTATGCTGTGGCTGGGGGTGCTGGCGCTGCACCAAGCGCATCCGTCGATGAACGGAGGAGAGCGCGCAGGGATGGACTGGGAGCGCGTGGCGCTGGGCTGGGAACGCGCTGCGCTGGGCTGTGGCGCACTCTTCGGACTGGTCTCGTACCTGGTGCAGGCGCGCGGATTTCCCTACTATCGCTACACGCTGTTGATCTTTCTGCTGCCTCTGATGGCCGTGGACTTCACCCGCGCCTCGCAGACACAGATCTCCGCCCTCAGGCGCTCGAAGGCCGCACGCTGGCTTGCGCTGGCCGCGCTCTGTTTTGGCGGGTTTTTCCTCGCGCCGCAGTCTGACGTGCTGATGCATCGCTATCGCTGGTGGGAGACGGACTTCATCAGCTCGCTGGAGCAGAACCTGGACGGGCTGGGCGGCGAGCGGCTCTCCGGCCACATACAGTGCATCGACACAATCTCCGGCTGCGGCAACGTTCTCTACCGCATGAGGCTGGAGCCCACAAACGGACTGCTGGTGGACTTTCCGCTCTTCGGCGCCGACGACGTTCTGTTTGTGCGGCAGACGAGGGAGCGATTTTTCTCCGCGATGAACGCATCTCTGCCACAGGTGCTCGTGGTCTCGAGCGCGCTGTATGTGGATGGGCCGGGAGATTATAGCAAGCTGGACCGCTGGCCTGCGTTTAAGGCCTTTCTGGCCGAGGACTACGCGCTCGAGACCGAGTGGTCGCCCACGCGAAACGCGCGCTGGTGGAGTCGCGAAGAGACTCCCGCCAGCTATCGCATCTATGTGCTGCGGCCACGGCATTGAGATTGTTGCGCTTGCGGACTTGATCACCCGCGGCCCGTATCCGTAAAGGCACGCCCCACAACAGCGCGGGCCGCTAATCCACAGCGGAGCGGCGTATCTTGAGACGTATGCGCATGACGGTTCTCGCCTCCGGATCGAAGGGCAACTCGACGGTGATCGCTAGCCGCGGGACGCGCGTGCTGGTGGATGCGGGGCTCAGTTGCCGCGAGCTGCTGAAGCGCATGGCGCTGGTCGACGAAGACGCCTCCGCGCTGGATGCCATCCTGATTACGCATGAGCATACGGACCACGTTGCGGGCCTCTCGGTGCTGGCGCGGCGGTTGCGCATTCCGGTCTACTTCACCGAACCGACGCACCGCGCCTGGGTGCGGCAGATGACACCGCGAACCACCATGACCTACGCCAAGTGGCTGGAACACGTGCAGAAGGAGAAAGAGGCGCGCGCCGCGCAAGATGCGGTGGAGGATGGCACGATCCAGATTGCAGCGGCATCCGCCGAAGCGGAGGCTGATGAAGAAGACGCTCCGGAGGCCGCGATCCGGCGCGATCCGGCCAGCCTGCCTGCGGTGGAGTACTTCCAGCCGGGGATCAGCTTCTCGATCGGAGATCTCGCGATTACGCCCTTCACCACGCCACACGATGCGGCCGATCCGTGCGGCTTTGTCTTCGAGTCAGCTTCGGAGTCGATCCGGATGGCCATTGCCACCGACCTGGGTTATGTGCCGCCCAACGTCAAGCGGGCGCTGGAGCGGATCGACGTGCTGCTGCTGGAATCCAACCACGACCTGGAGATGCTGAAGGACGGCCCCTACCCGTGGGCGGTGAAGCAGCGTGTGCTCTCCCGCGTTGGGCATCTCTCGAACCACGCGACCGCCGAGTTCCTCAGCCGCGACTACGACGGCAACGCCACAACCATCGTTCTCGGCCACCTGTCGGAGACCAACAACGCTCCGGAGCTCGCCCTGCTTTCGGCCGAAGAGGCGATCCGGGAGCGGGGGAGGCTGCTGGGCAACCGCGTTGTGCTGGCCCAGCAAGCCGCTCCGATCGCCCCAATCTGTCTATAACTTATTTTGATTCAATGTTTGGCGGAAGAAAGTGAGCGGCTGTCATGCCCCTTTGCGTTGTTGTACAGTCGTGACAGAAACCGGCCCAGTTTGTTCTTTTCCGGGTTATGCGCTATCAGATCAATTAGAATGGTGTTTATAACACTATGTTAAATTTCGCATTACGAACTTCCAGATCGCGTAGCGTGGACGAACCGCACTGCACCGATCCGGTCATTGGGGACATTCTGGCCGGCTGGCGATACGACGTCTCAGGCGTCTCGCCCGCGATGCGCACGGACTACGACCATCACCTGTCTGAGTGTGCCCAATGCCGCCGCCGCCAACATCTGGCGCGCACCATCGATGTGCTGCTGATCTCCGTCAGCTCGCTGTCGATAATGGCCTTTCTGCTGGCCGCGGCTGTGCTGCACCGCATCGAGGCTATTGCGCACCTGGGCAGCAGCCTGCATGGCCACCTGTACCACACGCCGATCACGATCTCGTTGGAGGCAACGGCCATTGCCGGCCTGGTCATCTCGCTGACTCTGTGGGTGCTGGTCGCTATCGCTACGCCGATTCCCGGGCTGGTGGCGGATGCGATCCAGCGCATC
>Ga0181529_10001787_pt1 | contig 27120 bp, 22 predicted proteins | sample PEATcosm2014_Bin_36_FD_119763 | JGI IMG/M metagenome (GOLD analysis project Ga0181529, IMG submission 119763) | Peatland microbial communities from MTU Mesocosm Facility, Houghton, MI, USA - PEATcosm2014_Bin10_30_metaG | ecosystem: Environmental > Terrestrial > Soil > Wetlands > Peat | place... | reverse complement strand
GAACGCAAAGTACGCGCCCTTGACACCGCCCTTCCCAAACAAAAGCTAGTCCACGCTCTTTTTACGGCCAAAGGTCCGAAAAATACCCTTGACAAAGCTGACGCTGTCATACATGGGGCACGGAGCTTATCAGCCTGGTTTAGAGCATTTTCGGAATACACGTAGACTTTTTGAAGGGCGTGCAAGGTGGCTTTTTCTTTGGAAATAAGCCACTTGAGTACATGCTTTCGGTCTACACCAATTCCGAAAATGCTATAGATCGCGGCTTTCCGGCCCTGAAGCAGAGGTTGAAAGCCGCAGGTCCTTCGACTCCCCTTCGCTGTGCTCCGGGTCGCTCAGGATGACAACCAAGAATGGACGCCCGCACCGGTCCCGGTAGAATCGTCTGGTGGGCCTCACATACAACGCGATCGCAACCAGCGAAGCCGGCGGACGGCGGGGGCAGATGCACTTGCCTCATCAGACCGTCGAGACGCCGGTCTTTATGCCCGTGGGCACTGTGGGCACGGTCAAGGCTGTTCCCCAGGACGTGCTGGAAACGTTGGGCGCGCAGATCGTTCTGGGCAATACCTATCACCTCTACCTGCGGCCGGGGCACGAGGCCATCCGGCGCATGGGCGGCCTGCACAAGTTCATCAGCTGGCCGCGGGCCATGCTGACCGACTCGGGCGGTTTCCAGGTTTTCAGCCTCAGCCAGTTGCGCAAGGTGACGGACGAGGGGGTGCGCTTCAAGTCGCATCTGGACGGGAGTTCGCACTTCTTTACTCCCGAGCACTCCATGGACGTGCAAATCGCGCTGGGCGCGGACATCGCCATGGCCTTCGACGAGTGCACAGAATACCCGGCAGAGCGTACCAGGGCGCAGGAGAGCCTGCGGCTCACCATGGCCTGGGCCAGGCGCTCGCTCGATCATTTCCGCGCGCATCGCGAAGAGGTCCCGTGGCACGCGGAGTTGGGCGGGAAAACGCAAAGCCTGTTCGGTATCGTGCAGGGCGGAACGTATAACGATCTGCGGCGCGAAAGCGCCCAGCGCCTGGTGGAGATGGACTTCGACGGCTACGCCATCGGCGGCCTCAGCGTGGGCGAGCCGCGCGAAAAGACCCTGGACATGATCGCCGAGGTTTTGCCACTGTTGCCCAAGGACAAACCCCGCTACCTGATGGGCGTCGGCTACCCGGACGAGATCGAGATGTATGCCCGCATGGGCGTGGACATGATGGACTGCGTTCTGCCCACCCGCGCCGCGCGCCACGGGTTGCTCTTCACCAGCGAAGGACGGCTGAACATCAAGGGGCAACGCTATGCCGAGGATCAGGGCCCGCCCGATCCGGCGTGCGAGTGCATGGTCTGCCGCCGCTACTCTCGCGCCTACCTGCGCCACCTGATGCAGGCTGGCGAGGCGCTCTCGGGGACGCTGAACACCATCCACAACCTGGCCTACTACCTGGGAATCATGGAGCGGGTGCGGGGTGAATTGAAAAAATAATTCCCCGGCTGACTGCGTGGCGGATCAGGCCGAGCGCGACTTCCAGACTGCGTCGCAGGCGACGGCCAGAGTGATGGCGGCGCTCTGCCAGAGAATGAGTCCGGAGCCGAAGCAGACGGTACTGGGCAAATGTTCGGCGGGCACAAACAAGAGTGCCGCCACCGCCCACAGGGTCATGAAGACTCCGGTGCCGATCTGGGGAATGTTGCCGAAGAGACGCCCCAGAGGAATGAAATGCAGCCCCACAAGGATCGCCAGAACAGGAAGAAAAGCTGCATCCTGCTTCAGTTGGTGGAGGAAGAAGCCCGCGACTCCCACAGCAATCCAGGTGATCGCATTGATGCGCAGGAAGGCGCGGCTGCGTGCGGGATCTTCGGGCTCCCTGGGCAGGCGGCGGGCAAGGCGGAGGAGCCAGATGCCTGCGGCTGAATACGCCAGCACGCAGACCGCCAGCACGGCGAGGTATAGAGGGATTGCGAGCTGGCGCTGCAGCAGCGCGAGAAGCATCCAGAGTCCTCCGAAAAGACCTAGAACCAAAACGCCGATTCCCCTGCTACGAATTGGATTCACCGATTCGATTTTCAACGCTTTCTCCTACATTGCTCCGCCGAGCAGTTCTTTCAGCGCCCGCACATATTGGGTGAGCGCCGCGCGCCCGGCTTCGGTCATGCGATAAAGGGTCTGCGGCTTGCGTTGAACGAACTTCTTTTCTACCGAAACGTAGCCAGCTTCTTCGAGCTTGAGGAGCTGCGCGCCCAGATTACCGTCCGTTGAGCCGGTCTTGGCGCGCAGCCAGGTAAACTCCGCCTCGTCCACGCCGGCCAAGAGAGAGAGCAGGGCCAGGCGCAGCTTCCCGTGGATCACAGGATTCAGCTCCGGCAGCTCAGCCATTTACGGCCTCCAGTTTGCGCGCGCGCCAGTCGCTGATCATCCCGTAAACGCCGAAGACAATCATGCAGAAAAAGATGGCGCTCAGATAGACAACGGCAACCGGGGTGCTCTTGCCAAAACAGGCAAAGACCGACGAACCCCACCAGATCAGCGCGCAGGCGAACTGAGCCTTCCAGCGCAGCAAAATCGCCGAGGCCGCATAGGCCATGCCCAACATCGCCGAGGCCACCGAGATCTGGATGTACTCATCGATTCGGCCGCTGATGCCCAGCGCCGGAAACAGCAGCATCATCGAGACGCCGAGCGTGATCCAGATCGAACTCACCGCCCGGCCCAGCGTCGTGGAGGGCCGGCTGGCGGTCTTGCGCACCGCCAGCACCGCCGTCAGTACAGAGGCCGTAATCATCGCGATCGGCCACGCATAGGGAAAATGACCCAGTGCCGTCCACAAGATCGCAGTGCAGTTGGCCACGCCCCAAAGCACATAGACCCATCCCCAGCGCTCGTGCGACCGCCGTCCCTCGGCGATCATCGATTCAATCAGGATCAGCCTCTCCTTCAGTTCCTGTTCTTCCCCGCTCCTGGTCATGGAGATTCTCCCTTGAAGTTCTGTGGACTCATGCATGGTCGGCCTCCAGCCTGCGCAGGCGGGATTCGAAGATCATTGCGTAAACGCCGAAGACGATCTGGCAGAGGAAGATCGCAGCCAGAAACACGCCCGTGCATTGCTCGTCGCTGCCAAAGCACGCCACCACCGTCGCCACCCACCAGACAAATGCCGAGGCAATCTGCGCCTTCCAGCGGAGAAGCATGCCCGAGGCGCCGTTGGCGAGGCCCAGCATGGCGGCGACAATTGCCACAAAGATGTGCTGGTTGAACCTGCCGCTGAAGCCCAGAGCCGGCAACAGCAAGGCCAGGGACACCCCCATGGCAGCCCAGGTGGAGAAAATGGCACGTCCGATCGTCGTCGCCGGCGTTTGCCTTGGCTGGTTCTTCTGCTTGCCGCGGATGATGGCCCAGCACACGATCCAGGCGGCCATCATGGTGACCAGCCAGGCCCACGGCCATCGGTTAAACGCGGTCCAGCCGATGGCGACATAGTAGGCCACGCCCCAGAAGACAAAGGTCCAACCCCAGCTTCCGGTTGTGCGCCGGCCTTCGGCGATCATGCTTTCGATCAGTTCCAGCCTGTCTTTCAGCTCCCGATCAATGTTCTCGGTCATGGCGATTCTCCTGGGAAACCCCTTCTTGTGCTCAGAGCATTCCTCAATGCAGAGAACTCTATAACGCAGAGTATCTGAAGTCAAGAATTAATTTCATGCTTTTTTGCACTTGAATTCTAGGGCCAGACCGGGATGTACCGGGGAGCGCGAGATGCGCGGCTCACCCGGCGTGTCGTTTGCCTCAATCGCGCCGCGCAAAGTTCGGTCAACTTCGCCGTCACGCGGTCCAGGACGCCGGCCCAATCGCCCGGCGCTCCCTGGCGGAAGAGCTTTGCGCTGGGGTACCAAGGGGTGGTCTCGACCGTCTGCATCCAGCGCCAATCGGCGAGCTGGGGCAGCAGAATCCACACCGGCTTGGCCATGGCTCCGGCCAGGTGGGCGATGCAGGTGTCGGTGGTGATGACCAGGTCCAGAGTTGCCACCAGGGCGGCTGTCTCTGCCAAGTCCCGGTCGCGGCTGGAGCCGTCCAGAATGGAGACATCGCCGGGAAGATCGGCCAACTGCTCCGCCGGTGCGCCCTTTTGCAGGGAAACCCAGGTGATGCCGGGCGCGCGCAAGAGCGGCAGCATCGCTTTCACGTTCATGGAGCGTTCGCGGTCCGCCTTGTAGCGCGAATTGCCCGCCCAGGCGAGACCCACGCGCAGCGGCTGGTCAATTGGCCGAGGCTCCCGGAACTGCACTCTGCGATCCCCTGGAAAATGCACCCACTTGTCGAAGACCAGTTCCGGGTCGGCGGCCAGGTAAGCGCCCGGCCAGGGAACCCTTTCCGGGGTCGTTCCGAAGACAGCGGGCAGGCTCATCAGCGGACATTCCACATCGAATTCAGGCGGCTTGGAGCCCAGGAGCGCTGTCTCGGCAAGCCCGGAGCGCACCAGGGACAGTGAGCCGATCAGGCGCTCGACGGGGGCCTGCACTTGCAGAATGGGCAAGCCGCCGCGTGCGGCCGCTAGCGTAGCAAAGCGGCAAAACTGGATGGTGTCGCCCAATCCCTGCTCGGCGTGCAGCAGGATTTTGCGGCCGTCGAGCGGCGCTCCTTGCCATCGGGGCTGCGCAAACACCCTTGGCCTGCGGTGCACTTCGCGAAAGCGCCAGCGCGCCTCGTACTCCGGCCACCCGCGCCGCCAGTCTCCCAGCCGGAGGTGGGTCAGCGACAGATTATAGAGGGCTCCCGCACTCAGAGGATCGCGCTGCACTGCGGCCTGGTGCGCCTTGAGAGCCTCGTCCATCCGGCCCAGATCGAGCAGGGAGTTGCCGCGGTTGGAAGCCGCCGCCGGGTGGCCCAAAGCCTCGGCGAGTTCGAAGGCCTCGACCGCCTCGGCGAACCGGCCCTCGGTGTGGAGCAGGATGCCCCGCATATTGACCGCCTCGGCGTGCTTCGGATCGCGTTCCAGCGCCCAGCGCAACCATCCCCAGGCGCCGGCCAGGTCCTGCTCCCCGGCGCGGAATTGGCACCAGGCCACCAAAGTCTTTACCTGGGCAGGATTCAGCGCAAAAGCCCGGCGCAGATGCTTCTCCGCCGCCTCGGGCTTGCGCTGCTCCCGCTCGAGGAGCGCAAGGTTGATCCAGCCGGCGATCATCTCCGGGCGCAACTGGACCGCGCGCAACCATGCGGCTTGGGCGTAGACCTCCTGGCCCTGTTCACGCAGCAGGTTACCCAGGTTCAGCCAGGCGGCGGCAAAGTCAGGCCGCAAGGCAAGGGCGCGCCGGTAGCGCCTTTCGGCTTCTTTCGGCTTGCCCAGGCGGGCCAGCACAAAGCCCGCGGCAAATTCGCCTTCAGACAGCTTTGGGCGCAGCGCCAGAGCCTTCCCGTAGCGTTCAAGCGCCTCGGCATTGCGGCCCAGGAAAGCCAGCGCGTGGCCCAGGCCCACGTGGGCGGCCACCAGCGCCGGATGCTTTCTGAGGGCCAGCTCGAATTCCGCAATGGCATCCCGCGCGCGGCCCGTGGCCATCATCAGCTCGCCCAGGCCGATGCGGGCCAGGGCGTCCATACCGTCCAAGCGGATGGCCTCGCGGTAGGCCTGCTCGGCCTCGCCGCATCGCTCCGCGGCCTTCAAGGATTGTCCCAGGGCGACCCAGGCAACGCCCACTTCCGGCGCAACAGCTACGGCCGCCGAGGCCATCCTGACTGCGTCCTCGGTCTGGCGGCTGGCCAGCGCTACCAGGGATATGCCCACCAGCGCCTGCGGCTGGCGCGGGTTCTGCTCCAAGATGCGCTGATAGCCCAGCGCCACTTCGCTCAACCTTCCCGTCAAATCTCGAGGAGGCCTTGTCTGTTCTGCCGGCATGGCCGAATGGACTGGAGAACCGCTCAAGCCCGCAACCTCCTTCTTGAGTGCAAGACTCCGCTCCGTTGCTCTTTTTTGCACATTAAGCGGGCAGACAGGAGCGCTCAAGGGCGAAAGGGGCTGTCTTGTGGGGTTTCCACCGCCCCGCTTCCCGATTTTTCGCCGATTCGATTTCGGGACGGGAAGAGGCAGTCCACAAAGGGGGCTTCGCGCATTTACACTGGCGGAGATTTCTTTTCGGAGTTCTTATGACCCTTGAGTCTGAAGAAGCGCGTGTTCCGCTGTTGGAGCGTGACGAGGTCCCCGCCGAGGTAGGCGCCCTCTACGACAAGCTGTACGCCGACCGCGGCGTGGTGCCCAACATGTACAAGGCTCTCTCCAATGTTCCGGGGCTGGCTTTGGGGATTGTGGCGCTGCTCAAGCCGCTGATGGGAACGGGCGCATTGCCAGGCTGGTACAAGGAGTTGATTGCCACGCGCGCGGCAAAGCTCAACGAGTGCGACTACTGCTATAGCGCGCACCGCTTCCTGGCCGGCAAGCGCGGCGCCTCGGCGGAACAGGTGGAGGGTCTGGACAGCTTCGAAACGGGTCCCTTTAGCGAAAAGGAGAAGGCCGGCTTCCGCTACGCCGAGTTGCTGCACATTTCGGGCAACGCCGTCGACGAGGCCGCCTTTGCCGCGGTAAACCAGCACTTCGATTTTCAGGAGATCATCGAACTCACTGCCGTGGCCGCTGCCTTCGAGTTTTTTCCCCGCATCAACTCAGCCCTGCATGTGCCGGTGACACCGATCCCGGAAGAGTCTTCGGAAGCTGCTGGTTAGTTTCATTGCTGTTGGGATGCGTTTCCCTGGGAACAAGGTCAGGCGAGGGCATCGGCCTCCCTTCCTTGGCGTAGAAAGGACGGAATGCTGGTCCTTCGACCCGCTGCGCCTCCCGATGAACAGGGCACCGGTTAGGTATCGCGCCGCCCCTCCGGGGCGCAAACATCGTGTTGGGGCAAACTTCCCAGGGCTTCCGCCCTGGGCTACTTTCGCGCCGCCCCTGCGGGGCGGATAGCGGCTCGTCTTGTTCATCTCTGCCGTAACGCGCAGTAGCGAGTCGGCTGCTCCCGATGAACAGCAGATTGGGGTTCGTGCTATCCCACCCTTGGCGCGAGAACAAAAACGCGCCAAGGATGAGGCACTGGGCCTCTGTGGCGGGCCGGACCAGCTCATTTCAGCCGCAACCCGCCTAGAGCATTTTCGGAATTGGCGTAGACCGAAAGCACGTACTCAAGTGGCTTTTTTCCAAAGAAAAAGCCACCTTGCACGCCCTTCAAAAAGTTAACGTGTATTCCGAAAATGCTCTAGTTGGAGCTTTTCAGCAGCCAGTAGTGGAAGCCGTCCACGATGGCCATCAGGGCAGCCTGGTTCAAATCGCTGCTCACCCCGGCAGTGGTCCAAGGTTCGTGGCCCTCGGCGTGGAAGCTGACGGTGACGCGCACATGAGCGGCCGAGTCCTGGGCTGAAACATCGATGGCGGTCACGCTGAAGCGGCCCAGGTGCATCTTGGCAAGCGCCGGGTACCACTTTTCCAGCTCGTGGCGCATCGCCTTGGTCAGCGCATCCACCGGGCCCGCGCCCTCCGCCCGGGTTGAAACTACGGTGGATTCGCCAACGGACAGCAGCATCGACGCCTGCACGTAACGGGTGCCGATCACGTCCGATTCGTCAATCACCCGCCAGCTTTTTACGCCGAAACGGTTCTCCAGGGTGTTGAGCACCTTCATGCAGGCCAATTGGAAGGAAACCTCGCTGGCGGTGAAGCCTCCGCCCTCGATCATGGCCTGGTTTTCGTCCATCAGGGTCTGGGCTTGCGCGGAGTTGAGCGGCACGCCCAGCGTCTCGGAAAGCAGCACGACGTTGGCCCGGCCCGACTGGCCGTTGACGCCGATCGACGGGTTTGCGCCCACCTTCGCCGGGTCGCACCACAGGTAGGCGCCAGGATTCTTGCGCTCGCTGCTGCCGTGCATCCCAGCCCAGGTGCCGAATGCGCCCGTGCCGACGATAGGCGCGCCATGGGGCACATCGAGCGAGAAGGCCGCGTAAGCCGAATGCGCCAGGCTGGTCAGCCCGCTGAGCGCCTCGGGAGCAACGAACTGGGCTTCGCCGCGCAGTTGCATGGAGCCGATGACGGTGGTCAGATTGACGTTGCCGCAGCGCTCGCCGGTTCCCAGCAGCGTGCCTTGAATTTGCGCCGCGCCTGCCTGAATGGCGGCCCGGCAGTTGGCCTCGCCCAGGCCGCGATCCGTATGGCCGTGGAATCCGAACTTGGCGGCGGGGTAGGCGCGCACCAGGCCGCCGATGACCTCTGCCACTTCCTCGGGGCTTGCGCCGCCGGTGGTGTCGCAAATGACGAGTCTGCTGACGTTCTGGCGGACACACTGCTCGGTCATCTGGCGGAAGTAGTCCTGGCTGCGGCGGCAGAAGTCGGCCTCGCAAAGATCGCCGTTCTCGCGGCGTCCGCAGTTGGCGTCCATGGCGTGCTCGAAATCGACAATCACTTCCAGGCCAGCGTCTTGCAGACATCCGACGGTATCCCAGGCCATTAAGAGGTTCTCTTCCGGCGTGGTCTCCAGGGACCTCATCACGTCCAGCAGACGCGACTTGAGCACCACCACGGCGGTAGAAACCCGCTCCTTGTTGGCAATCATGAACTGCACGTCGGGCCAGTCCTGCACCTTGGTCCCGCGTCCGCGGGAGCGGCCAAAGAGGGCCAGCTTCAAGTCGCGGGTGTCCACGGAATGCAGCGCGGAGGTCAGGTCGGAGACAAACTGGTTGGCGCCGGCAAAGCCGATCTCGGCATAGTGAACGCCGAAGGCCGCCATGCGCTGCAACAGGCCCACCGCGTTGGGCGCGGAGATTTCGATGTTCGGCTGCTGCATCCCGTCGCGAAGGCTGGTGTCAAACAGCTCGACCGTCCTGGTTTTTGTGTCCGCCATGCCTGCCTGCTCCAGATTGTGAAAATGGTAGTGGGAAAGGATTGCTCTCAGAGCAGGTTTCCTGCCTTTATCATACTGCGGCACAGGATTTCCGGTTAGTGGGTGAACGCGCTGCGAAAGAGAATGGCCAGAAGTGTAAGGGCATGACTTCAGGGCCGCGGAAAGACTCCTGACCGGTCGAGCCTTGTAACAGTCCGGCGCGGGTCAGATGCGCCGGCGCCGGACTGTTAACCAACCGCCCCCCTCGTTCGTTGTAGGTGCAGAAGAGGCGCAACGCCCTCTTTCAGTCAGGGGATTGAATCATGCACAACCGTCGTCTCATGCAGTCTTGGGGTCTCCGCGCAGTCGCCGTGCCCGCCATTCTGTTCGCCACCTTCGCCGCAGCACAAACCCGGCCCGCGCCCGCCGCCCAGGCCGCGCCGCCCGCCCGCACCGCAGCGGCTGCCCAACCGCCAACGGCAGCCACTCCGCTTCCTTCGGAGAAGGATCTGGCCGCCACCCAGAGAGAACTCATCCGGCTGCTGCGCCTTAGCCCAACATTGACCACGGTCGTCGCGCACGATCCCACTTTGCTCTCCAACCAGGACTATGTGAGCCGCAACAACCCGGAACTGGCGCAATTCCTGGCGGCCCATCCAGAGATCGCGCGCAACCCGGAGTTCTATCTCTTTACGCACGCCAGACCGGAGGACGGCGGACCGGACGAAGCGCTGCAACGCGCGGTGTGGCCGGAGTACGTGCAGTCGAACAGGGAGCGCACTGTCGATGTCGTGGGGCCAATCACGGCCGCCGTGGCATTCGCCTGCTTTCTTGGCGCGATCATCTGGCTGGTCCGCGTCTTCCTCGAAAATCGCCGCTGGAGCCGTATCTTCAAGCTGCAAAGCGAGGTGCATGGAAGGCTGATCGACAAGTTCAGCTCCAGCCAGGAACTGGCGCTCTACATGGGCACCGAGGCCGGCAGGCGCTTCCTTGAAGCGGCACCCATTCCGGTCGGCTTCGAGCCGGAGCAGCGCGTGCCCAACGCGGTGGCACGGGTTCTGACACCGTTGCAAATCGGCATCGTGCTTTCCTTGCTGGGCTTGGGCTTCTACCTGCTTCGCAACACCAGTCACGAAGCGCATCTTCCTATGCTCATCTTGGGCACCGTGGCACTGATGCCTGGCCTCGGATTTATCATCTCGGCAGGGGTCACCTGGGTTCTGGCCGCGCGGCTTGGCCTCATGCCCGACAACCCCGCGGCTCCCGAATCGCCTTCCAACGCGCCTTTCACCCCACAGGACCGGCAGTGAGTTGGAAGGGACCGAGACCCCTTGAGAAAGCGCAGCCCTATGCTCTGGGAATCCATTCTTCCGAACGTCTTTGCCGGCAACGCGCCGCGGGCGGCAGAAGCGCCCATGGATAGCGACGCGTTCGCCGGATTCTACGAGCGTTCGGCCCGGCCGCTTTGGACCTACCTGGCGCGGGTATCGGGAGATCCCGCGCTGGCCGACGACCTGATGCAGGAAAGCTACCTGCGCTTCCTCTGCGCCTCTCGGCCGGACGATGGCGAAGTTGCCGGGCGGCGCTACCTGTTTCGGATTGCAACCAATCTGCTCAAGGACCATTGGCGGCGGCCGAAGGCTTCTTCCATCGAAGAGATTCCGGAGGAGTTTCTGGCCGCCTGCGCCAGTTCGGCGCAGGCGGATTCGCAGGCCATGCTCGGCCCGGCGCTGGCCCTGATGCGCCCCAGAGAGCGGCAACTTCTGTGGCTGGCGCACGCCGAAGGATACTCCCACAAAGAGATTGCCGAAGTCACGGGACTGGCCAGCGCCAGCATTCGGCTGCTGCTCTTCCGGGCGCGGCGCAAGATTGCCCGGCTGCTGCGGGAACAGGACGCGAAAGGCGGGATACAGCGATGATGCTCAGGCCTTGCACACGAGAAAAGGAACTGGCCGAGGTGCTGGCGCGTGGCGGCTGGCCCGATGGCTGCGCGCCGGACCTGCGCGCCCATGCCGGCGCCTGCCGCAGTTGCGGCGACCTGGTGCTGGTGACTGAAGCCTTCCAGAAAGCCCGGTCCGGGGCCATCGGCGCGGCCTCAGTCCCCTCTCCCGGATCGCTCTGGTGGCGAGCGCAATTGCGCCGCCGCACGGCCGCCGTCGAGCGCATCGGCAGGCCCATCCTGGGAGCGCAGATCTTTGCCCTCACCACCTGTCTGCTGGTCGCGGCGGTCTTCCTGGCCTCCCAGGCGAGGCGCGGAATCGGCTGGCTTACCTGGCTGGAACAGCTCCCACAAGCGGGTGTACTGCACCTGGATGTCTTGTCGCCCTCGACGCTCTTCGGTTCCGGCTGGAGTCTGCTGCTGATTCCCGTGCTTGCCACCTTGGCACTGCTGGGCGGCGTGGCGGTGTATTTGGGAACAGCGACCAGGGAATAGGGACTGGAAGGAACTGCCGGGCGCCCCATCCTTGCGTGTCTCTCAAGGCAAGGGTGGGAAAGCAAAAGCCTCAACCGCGCTGGCTGCCGGGCGCGGCGACTGCATCGGCGATAAGAGCGGCTTCCAGGGCGGGGCGCACGGCGTGGACGCGGACGATGGAGGCTCCGTGCAGGATGGCGGCAACGAGGGCAGCCAGGCTGGCTGCTTCGCGGGCTTCGACAGGGGCGTCGTGGCCGGCGTGCAGCGGAGCCAGCGTCCGGCCCAGGAAGGATTTACGACTGAGGCCAGCGAGAAGCGGGCGGCCCAGCGTGAGCAGTTCCGCCTGGCGGGCCAGCAACGCGTAGTTTTCGCCAAAGCGCTTGCCAAAGCCGTAGCCGGGATCGAGGACGATGGACTCGCGCGGAATGCCCGCCTTGACAGCCGCAGCTAGACTCGCCGCCAATCCAGCGCGCACCGTGAACAACAGCTCGTCGGACGCCAGGCGCGGCTGGGCGCGCCAGTCTTCCGGGCGTCCGCGGGTGTGCATCAGCACCACGCCGCAGCGCGAATCGGCACAGACGGCAGCCATTTCCGGGTCCCAGGAAAAACCGCTCACATCGTTCACGATCTCCGCTCCGGCGGCCAGAGCGGCGCGCGCGGTGGCGGCTTTGTAGGTATCTACGGAAACAACGGCGTTGGGACGGGCCTTGAGAATCCCTTCCAGCACAGGCAGGAGCCGATCCTGCTCTTCCTCCGCGTTCACCGCTGGAGCCAGCGGGGTGCCTGCCTCTCCACCGGCGCGCGAGCCGGGCCGGGTGCTCTCGGCGCCCAGATCCAGCAGATCCGCCCCCTCTTCCAGCAATTGCAGTCCGCGGGTGATAGCCGCCTCCGGGGAGAAATAAGAGCCGCCGTCGCTGAAAGAGTCGGGAGTGATGTTGACGATGCCCATGACCAGCGTGCGCTGGCCGAGGGCCAGGGTGCGGGTGCGGAGACGCCAGGAGGTGGGGCCTTTCGTCATGGGCTTGCCTGCTTCAGGTTCGGCATCGCGGTTGGGAAAACTGAAACCGATCCTGCGGAACAGCATACCTCATAGGCGAATCTCCGTACGCGAATCTTTGGCAGGCCCCCGGGGCAATCGGATGAAGGAAACGAACCATCGAAAGCAACGGGTTTTGAAAGGGCACGGCTTCAGCCGTGCCGGAAGGTGCGGTTGGAACGTCTGGCCTTTAGGCCCTGCGGGATGTTTTTTCCCAAATTTGAAACCTTCCCTCAGGGGCTCAATCCCATGTTGATTTTAAAGCCACTTACGGCACGACTGAAGGCGTGCCCTTTCAAGACCCTGCCTCAACATTCGTCTTTCCGCAGCCGATCAGGCCGTGCCCTTTCAAAGCAGTCCTAACCCGATTTCATATGTACATGCGATTGCCCTGGGCCGGCTCTCCGTTGAAAGCGTTCCGTTGCCGGTGCGGAACATCGGCTTGTGTTTGGGGCTGGCGCAAGCAATATACCCTTAAGTCAGGACATGCAGACCCCTTCCCCCAAGCCGCCCCGGCGCGGCATGGAGGCTTTTGCCTCCCGCGACTTCCGGCGATACCAGATGGCCCGCGGCATGGCCATCCTGGGCGCCGAGGCGCTGATGGTCGCAGTGGCCTGGCAAGTCTACGCGATTACCCATCGCGCGCTGGACCTGGGCTATGTCGGGCTGGCGCTGTTTTTGCCGGGGCTGGTGTTTCTGCTGCCCGCCGGGCACGTGGCCGACCGCTTCGACCGCCGGCAGATCATTCTGGTCTGCTACGGGCTCCAGGTTTTTGCCACCCTGGCGCTGCTGCTGCTCACGCACGCCCCCTTGCACGGGGTTTATCCCATCTATGCGGTGCTGCTGGCGATGGGGACGGGACGCGCGTTTTCCGGACCGGCGAGTTCGGCGCTGATTCCCCACCTGGTGCCGGAGCAGCATTTTGTCAACGCCGTAACCTGGGGCAGCGCCATCTTCCAGTTCTCCAATGTGACCGGGCCGGCGCTGGGCGGAGTGCTGTTTACCCTGCCGCTGCTGCACTGGGCTCCGGTGGCCTGGCTCGAAGGCGCGGGCATCGTTTACGTCTTCACCCTGGCGACGCTGGCCTGGTTTTTGTTGCTGATCGGCAGCTTGCACGTCCGTCCCGGCCGCATGGAGCAGCGCGACATCTCGCTGAAGGTGATCATGGCGGGTTTTCAATTTGTCCGCCGCACGCCCATGCTGCTGGGTTCTTTCTCGCTGGATCTGTTCGTGGTGCTGCTGGGCGGTGCGGTGGCGCTGATGCCCATCTTTGCGCACGACATTCTCCACCAGGGTCCGCGCGGCTTGGGCCTGTTGCGCGCGGCTCCGGCGATTGGAGCGCTGGCCATGTCCTTGACCATGGCGCGTTTCCCGCTGCGCCGCCACGCCGGGCGGAAGCTGTTTCTCTGCGTGAGCATCTTCGGCGCGGCCACGGTGATTTTTGCGCTCTCGCGGACTCTGTGGCTCTCGCTGGCCGCGCTGGCGGTGGCCGGAGCGGCCGACATGATCAGCGTCATTGTGCGCGGCTCGCTGCTGCAACTGGCAACGCCGCCGGAGATGCGCGGCCGGGTGAGCGCCGTCAACTCGCTGTTCATCGGCGCATCGAACGAGCTGGGCCAGTTTGAGAGCGGACTGACGGCGCAGTGGTGGGGCGCCAAGGCCGCCACGCTGGTGGGCGGGCTAGGCTCGCTGGCCGTGGCCGCACTATGGGCCGGGCTGTTTCCCGAGCTGCGCAATGCCGACGAACTCTCCTCGGCTGCGCTGCGCAAGCAGGCTGCGCCGATCCGCTAGAATTCTAGGAATTCAAACCTTACTGTGCATGGGCACGAGGCTGGCAAGTTAGGAGCGCGCGTGAAGACCTGGCAGAAGATCGTCCTTTCTACGTTGGTTACCTTGGCCATTGGAGGCATTTATTTGCTCTCCGTGTGGAAGCATCGCCGGGACCCCGGCGTCATTGGCCGGCAGGATGCCAGTCAGCAGGTAGACATGGATGACGTGGCCGTGGTGCGTTCCTTGTCTGCGGCGCACTTTGAAGACCTGCTGGCCTTGCAGGGGACTTCGGTGTGGATGAAGAACGGCTACGCCATCCCCTATTTCTCTTACGCCGCGGGGCAGGTGCAGTTTGGCAAGCGGGTGGGTCTGATTCCCGCGCTGCAGCGGCTGGATGTGAAGAAGATCGTCAAGTCCGCGGTGCCGGCGAATGTGTACGACGGCATGGGGCACGGCAGCCGCCAGGCCTTTGCGATCTTCGCGCTGCCCGGCGGCAAGGAGCTGTTCGCCACGCCCGTCGGCAATATGGAAGGCAGCGACGAGAACTACTTCTGCGACCTGCTGTTCTTCTACGACGATCCGCACGGCATCTACAACTACTGGCCCAAGGATGTGTGGGCGGCGATTGATGCACGCGAGGCAAAGGTGGGTATGAGCGAGTTGCAGACCCGTCTGGCCATCGGCCAGAACCGGCACACCACCAGCCGCGAGGAAGGCGACCGCACGGTTACCTACGACCAGAACGGGAAGCGCTGGACGATCACCTACCTAAAGAACAAGGCCACGGAGATCAAGACGGAGTAAGGGGAGCAGCTTTCAGGGAATTGGCTTTGCAGTGCTCCAAAAAAGGAATCGGGTGGCTGCCCAGCGAGTTGGGCAGCCACCCGGAAGTTTAACCCTCGGAGGCCAATTCAGGAGACATGCATAGACTATCGGCAGCTTGATGGTGTGTCTTGACCCAATGGAACGATTATTTCCTCCATCCCTGGGTGGAGATTGAGACGGAACCCATGAATTAGTCTGGGGACGCTCCTGTGCAGTGGGGACTGTTTCGAATTACTGTGGATGTGCGCAGTCTCGCGCTGCTTTGCTCTTCTGGAGGACTTTCGCCCGCTCCCGTGGCCAAAAAACCTGCCAACTCGAAGGATGCAGAAGTGAAGGGTACGGGCTTTAGCCCGTACGTTTGTGCTGCAAAATCGAGTGGGGCTTTGCAAGCTGCGGGAGTACGCCCTCAGCTAGACAAGAAGCGTCAGGGCACGACTTCAGTCGTGCCGCAAATGCGCCAAAATGAGCTGTGGGCTTTAGCCCCTAAGGGATGCATTGCGGAAGGCTCCCTTGCAAATGCCGCCTGCAAGGCCGTCGCGGGAACGAAATTGAGCGACGAGACGCTCCCGCGGGGGCTAAAGCCCGTCTCTCCTATTGGGCGGCTTGCGGCAAGACTGAAGTCGTGTCCTTTCAAACCAGGCCAAACCAATGCCTGGACCGGTCTTTCCGCTGCTTGCTTCGCTGCGGTAATGTTGCTTCGCGGAGCGCTGGGCGGGTTGGCCCTGGAGCCATCGACGCCGCTCCAGAATTACGGCCGCCAGTCGTGGGTGATGGAGAACGGGCTGCCGCAAAACACCGTGCAGGCCATGGCCCAGACCAAGGACGGCTTTATCTGGCTGGGCACCGAGGTCGGTCTGGTTCGCTTCGACGGGAATAGCTTCCAAGTTTTTGACCTCAACTCCAGCCCGGCGCTGCCGGGAAACGATGTGCGCTGCTTGCTGGAGACGAAAGACGGGGCGTTGTGGATCGGCACCAGCGAGGGTCTGGCGCGATGGAAGAATGGCGCGTTAACCACATTCACTTCCAAAGACGGACTTCCGGGGAATGACATTCGTGCGCTGGTAGAGTCCGGCTACCTTTGGGTGTGGACAGACCAAGGGTTAGCTCGATTTACAGACGAGGAGCGGTTCGTTGACTCTTCAGCCAAGACAGGAGTGCCGACCGGCGCGATTACCGCGGTGACGACGAGCGGAAACGGCGGGATGTGGGTGATGACGCACGAAAGTGCCGTCAGCTATGCGGAGGGGCACTGGGGATCACCCATTCTTCAGCAAAAGCTCGAACCCGTGTTTCCGAAGGACGGCGCCGAATTCATCCAGGAGGTAACGGGGGAAGTTGCAGTGGCGGCCAAGGGAATGGCGCAGGTGTTGCACGGAGATTTCGTAGCGGCTCGACTGGCGGCGGGTAAGGAACTACCCGGCAGCCGCATTCAGGCCCTATTCACAGATCGCGAAGGCAGTCTCTGGATCGGCACCAACGGCGGCCTGGCACGGTGGGTTGACGGCAAGGTGCAGCGGCTGCCGGTCACCGACCCGCTGGCCACGGCCTCAGTTCTGGCGTTGATGGAGGACCGCGAAGGCAATCTCTGGGTAGGCACTGAGACCGGCGGGCTGCACATCCTGCGCGATCAGCGCTTCCGCACCATGGGCGCGCGGGAGGGGCTTTCCTCCGACGCAACCACCACCGTGGTCGAGGACGGCGCGGGCACGCTGTGGGTGGGAACCGCCGGGGGCGGGCTCAACTCCTATAAGCCAGGCGTGGCAATAAAGGACTATTCGGTCCGCAACGGCCTGGTCAGCGACGTGATTCTCTCGTTGGCGGCCGCGCCCAATGGCGACCTGTGGGTGGGCACGCCGGACGGGCTCAACCGCATTCGCCGGGGGGCGGTGGCCGCATTCACCTCCGCCGACGGGCTGCCCGACGACTTCATCCGCTCGCTGCTGGCCGACGCCGACGGCTCACTATGGGTGGGCACGCGGCGCGGCCTCACCCACTGGACCCGCCCCGGCCAGCTCTCCCCTGCCGGCATGCAGACCTTTACCCAATCCAGCGGCCTGGGCAGCGACCTGGTCGGCGCCATGGCTCGTGACTCGAGCGGAGATCTGTGGGTGGCCACCTTTGCCGGCCTCTCGCGGATCAAGAGCGGCAAGATCGAGAATTACACCACGGCGGAGGGGCTTTCCAGCAACGTGGTCACCGCCCTGCTCCCGCGCGCCCATGGAACCCTGCTGATCGGCACGCAGGATCATGGCTGGAACCAGTGGGACGGGAAGCGCTTCACTGCGATTGCGGACAAGGGCCTGGAAAAGACCACCATCCACGCCATTCTCGACGACGGCGGCAATCATCTATGGTTCGCCACCGGCAACGGCATTGCCCGCTGCGACTGCGATATGGCCGGAGGCTGCACGCATTGGATCGAGTTTGGCGCGGCCGACGGGCTGCGCAGCCGGGAGACGGCCACCAACAGCCACCCCTCGGCATGGCGCTCCGCGGATGGGCACTTGTGGTTCGCCACGCCCAAGGGGCTGGTCGAGGTGGATCCGGCGCACTTTCCGGTGAACACGGTTGCAGCGCCCGTTGCCATCGAGCGCTTTGCAGTAGACGACGTTGCGCAAGCACTGCGTGCGGCAGACTCTTTGACGGTGATACCGGCGGGGCATGTGCACTTCCAGTTCGACTACGCCGGGTTGAGCTTCACCGCGCCGCAAAAGGTGCGCTATCGCTACATGCTGGAGGGCTTCGACAAGGGCTGGACGGAGGCCGGAGCGCGGCGCACCGCCTATTACACCACGCTGCCGCCGGGCCGCTACACCTTCCGCGTGCAGGCGGCCAACAACGACGGCTTGTGGAACACCGAGGGAGCGGCGCTCAAATTCGAGCTGCGCCCGCATTTCTACCAGACGATCTGGTTCTATCTGCTGCTGCTGGCAGCGGGTGTGGGCTTGGTGGTGCTGCTGCTGCGGCGGCGGTTGCTGGTGGCGCAGCGCCAGTTCAGCGCTGTGCTGGGGGAGCGCAACCGCATCGCCCGCGAGATTCACGATACGCTGGCCCAGGGCTACGTAGGCATCAGCGTGCAGTTGGAAGTGCTGGCCGAGTTGCTGCGCCACAGCAAGGTCGAGGCCGCCGCCAAGCATTTGGACACCACCCGTGACTACGTGCGCGAAGGACTGGCCGACGCGCGGCAATCCATCTGGGCGCTACGCTCGCAGGATTCGGGCGAAACCACATTGCCGGTGCGCATGCGGCGCATGGTGGAGACGGATGGAGGGCACGGCTTGGAGTCGAAGTTCAGCATTTATGGCGCCTACCGGCCGCTGCCGCCGGGCACCGAACGGGAATTGCTGCGGGTGGCCCAGGAAGCCATCCATAATGTAAAGAAGCACGCCGGGGCCAAGCACCTGTTTGTGCAGTTGGAGTACGGTCCGGCGCAAATCGCCCTGGAAGTGCGCGACGATGGGCGCGGCTTTGAAAGCAATGACAAGCTGGAGTCTCCGACGGGTCACTACGGATTGACCGGAATGCGGGAACGGGCCGCGGCCATCGGCGGGACATTGGAAATCTCGAGCGAGCCGGACGGGGGAACCGCGGTCAGGCTGAGGGCGCCGGCGGCGAGAGAGATGGGAACAGATTGAGTTTCGTGGGTTCCCACCCTTGGCGCAAGAACCAGGACGCGCCCAAGATGGGGCACGGCGCATTTGCGGCCGGCGGATAGTGGGGGGATGGGCATTTGTGCTCTCCCTGGTCTCAAAGTCGAGACCTGGGGCACCCGGAGTTGATGGTTGAGAAAGAGTGGGATCGTGGGAGAACCTGTGACAAAGGAACCGATACGCGTTCTGGTAGTGGAGGATCACCACGTGGTGCGCCAGGGGCTCGTGGCGCTGATCAACGTGGTGGACGGCCTGGAGGTGGTGGGCGAGGCGTCCGATGGCGTGGAGGCCATTGCCCAATATCGCAAGCACCAGCCGGACATTGCCCTGATCGATCTGCGCATGCCGCGGCTGAGCGGAGTTGAGGTCATTCAGCGTATCCGCATGGAGACGCCCAGCGCCCGCTTCATTGTGCTGACCACCTACGACGGCGACGAGGACATCTATCGCGCCTTGCAGGCCGGGGCGAGAGCCTACCTGCTGAAGGGCATGACCACCGACGAATTGATTGCGACCATTCGCGCGGTTCATGCTGGCAAATCGCATATTCCGCCGGCCATCGCCGAAAAGCTGGCCGAGCGCATGGGCACCGAGGAGCTGACGCCGCGCGAGTTCGACGTGCTGGAGCAGATTGTCCATGGCAAGAGCAACAAGGAGATCGCCACCGAGCTGGAAATCTCAGAAGCCACGGTGAAGACCCACATCAACAGCCTGCTGGGCAAGCTGGGGGTGACCGATCGCACCCAGGCCGCCACCGCCGCCATCCAACGGGGCATTGTTCCCCTGGAATCCCTGAGAAAGCCGAAGCCATGAAGAAACTCGTTTTTTGCGCAATTTTTCTGTCCTTGGTTAGTACGTTCCTGCACGCGCAAAAGGGGGCGTGGCGGCAGGCCAGCGACGCGGAACTGGCTTCGCTTTTGCCGGCGCGCGCTCCGGTGGAGCGGGAACACATTGAAACCGAGATGCGCACCGCTTCGGGCATCGTCAACGGGCGGGGCCGGTTTATCGCTGGGGTGGTGCTGATCACCGCCGGTTACTCGGCCGACGGCAAGTATTCGCATTACTTGATTGTGCAGACGCCCATCAAGATCGGCGGCGTGGCGCTCAAGCCGGGCGAATATGTTTTCGGCTGGACGCGCTCGGCCGACGCGCTCAGCGTGCATTTCCATCACGCGGCAACCGGCGCGCTGGTGGGGACCACCGATGCCCATCGCCTTGCCGGATCGACCCGCGTGGAGAGCCTGCACATCTGGCCGCCCAGCGATAAGGCGCTCTTTCAGATCGGCCGCTTCGGGATTCCGTACGAGTTGGGAGAGGAGTAGCTTCCAGGGGCCAGGAAATTGGGCCTGGGATTTGTGCTTTCCCGCCCTTCTCGCAAAGTGCGCGAGAAGGACGGGGCACGGGACATTTAAGGCGCTACGAACTGGGTGCGGGTCCACCTTTGCAGTTTCCCAGGGCTGAGAATCCAGACCTGGGAAACCCGGCTTTGGTGGTTTGCCGGAGGAGCCAGGAGCTAGAAGCTAGAAGCTGCTTTTGTGCCGTTGTACTTCACCGTTGCTTCTGCCTTCGCGCTTTCGCCAATGCCCACGCCGTGGTCCCTGCCCACCAGCACGACGCGGAAGGTGCGCTCGGCCAGCATTCCGGGGAAGCTGCCTTCGCGCGCGCCGAGGGTGAGCTTCTTGGCTGCGTCGTCCCAGTGCATTGCGATGGTGGCGTGCGCGCCCTTCTGGTAGCGGTAGCTGTCATTCTCGTCTTCGTAGAGCGTGAAGTCGCCGTCCGCGCCGGGATAGATGCGCAACTCGATGGGGTCGGCGGGTTTCTCGGTGGTCCACTCCATTGCTGGGCCCATGGGGACGATCGATCCGGCGCGCACAAACAGCGGCAGCGTGGCGAGCGGCGCGTCGGCCTGGATACGCCGTCCGCCTTCTTGCCGTTCGCCGGTCCAGAAATCGTACCAGGTGGCTTGCGGCAGGTAGACCGTGCGGCTGGTGGCTCCCTGCGTGGTTACTGGACTGACCAGGATGGCCGGGCCGAAGAGATATTCGTCGCCGGTGTTCTGCGCTTCCACGTCGTTGCGCCAGTCCATGACCAGCGGGCGCATCAGGGTGCCGTGGTTGCTGGTGATCTGCCAGGCCTGGGAGTAGATGTAAGGCATCAGCCGGTAGCGCAGGGTGTCGTAGTCGACCAGAATTTTTTGCGCTTCCGGCCCGTAGGACCACAACTCGTTCTCGCTGGGATTGCGCGTGCCGTGGACCCGGAAGATGGGTGAGAAGGCGCCGAACTGGAACCAGCGCACAAACAGCTCGCGGAACTTGGGATCGGCAAGATTTCCGCCGGAGATGAAGCCGCCAATATCGGTGGTCCAGTAGGGCATTCCGGAGATGGCGTAGTTGAGTCCCGCCGGAATTTGCCGCTGGAAGGTCACCCAATCGGAAAGCACGTCGCCCGACCAGGCCGTGACGCCGTAGCGCTGCGATCCCGCATAGGCCGAGCGGGAGAGGATAAAGACCCGCTTCTCGTCCGAGGCCGCCCGCTGCCCGTCGGAGACGCCGCCGGAATGGAATACCGGGTAGATGTTGGCATAGCGCGCGCCCGAGCCGATGGCCAGCTTGTTGACGGTGAGGATGTTGTCTTCGCGGCCTTCGGTTTCGGGCTCGTCGGTGTCGAGCCACCAGGCATCAACTCCTTTGCTAAAGAGCGCCGCGTTGGCGTTGGCCCAATACTGCTGGCGCGCCGCGGGATTGGTGGCGTCGTAGAGCGCCTGGCCCAGCGGATGGAAGCTGACCGACTTGGTCTTGTCGACGAACCAGCCATTTTTGTCGAACTCGTCGTAGGTGGGCGCACCGGGCCGGAAGTAGGGCCAAATGGAAACCATCAGGTGAAAATGCTCTTTGTGCAGCGTGTCGATGAGGCCCTGGGGGTTGGGATAGTTGGGATTCCACTTCATCTCGCCCATGGTGATCCACCAGAACCAGTCCTGCACGATGTTATCGACCGGGATGTGGCGTTCCCGGTAGCCGGCGGCCACGGTTTCCAGCTCCTTTTGCGACTCGTACTTGTTCTTGCACTGCCAGAAGCCGTAGGCCCATCGGCCAAAGAGCGGCACCTCGCCGGTCAACTCGCGGTAACGGGCGACGATCTGGTCCGGCTCCGGCCCGTAGATGAAGTAGTAGTCGATGCGATCAGCAACCTCGGCGCTGAGATAGAGCGCGTGGACAAAGCGGTTGTTCATGCGGCTGCGCGAGGGGTTGTTCCAGAAGATGCCGTAGCCGTTGGTCGAGACCAGGAGCGGAATGGCGATGTTGGTGTTCTCCTGCGACAGGTCCACCGTTTCGCCGCGATAGTTCCACACCCCGGCCTGGTGCTGGCCGAGCCCGTAAAGCCCCTCGTGCGAGCCGTAATTCCCGAACGAGACCTCCGCATGGAAGGTCTTCTCGCCGTTGACTTCGACGGGGCGCAGAGAGCGGTAGCCGTCGGTGGCCAGCATCCTGCCGCGCATGGCCTGGCCGGTCGATCCCGGACCGGTGGCCCCGGCCGCGGTCATGCCGGAGTCTTCCATGTAGTGCAGCGCGCCGCTCTCCCGCTCGATGACCGCCTTGATCTTCGCCGTCGAAAGCGTAATCGCCTTGTCGTCGGAGCTGATTTCGAACCCGGCGGCGGGCCAGTCCTTCTTCACCACCACCCAGTCGGAGGCGCGTTCCGGCGCGGCGGCTCCCAGCGGCGCGTAGGTCACGTGCAGCATGTCGGCTGCGTCCACTTCGATTCGCAGTACGCCGTCCTTCTGCCGCACTTCCAGTCCGTTGGCGCGTTTCTCAAAACCGGTCACCGGGTTGGGGGTGTTCCACTGCGCTTGCGCGCACTCGGAGCCCAAGGCCGCCATCCCAACCGCCAGACAAATGCACGCAAAAGCGTTCCGCCTCATCGCAGACATCTCCTCGATCAATCGGTTTACTAGACTGAATCAGTCTACGCCGGGCCGGGCGGCTCCTGTCTATCCGAGGCTTTGCCGGTTGCGGAGGGGCAAACTAGACTCCATGCCCGGAGTCGGGGTTGTCGAAGCGCGTGAACCGGGAGATGAAGTTCAAATGCACCGTTCCGGTGGGGCCGTTACGCTGCTTGGCCAGGATGATCTCGGATTTGGCCTTGTCTTCCTGGGTCATCTCTTCGTCGCGGTTGTAATAGGCCTCGCGATGGATGAAGGCCACCACGTCGGCGTCCTGTTCGATGGAGCCGGACTCGCGCAAATCGCTGAGCAAAGGGCGCTTGTCGTCGCCGCGGCGCTCGCTGGCGCGGGAGAGCTGCGACAGGGCGACCACCGGCACGTCCAACTCCTTGGAGAGCGCCTTCAATCCACGCGAAATGGCCGAGACCTCCTGGGTGCGGTTCTCGTAGCCCTTTTTACCCGAGGGGAGTGTGGCGCTCATGAGCTGAAGGTAGTCGATCACGATCAGATCCAGGCCGTTGTAGGTCTGCTTGAGCCGCCGCGCCTTGGCTCGCATTTCGCTCAGCGAGATGCCGGCGGTGTCGTCGATGAAGAGGTGCGACTCGACCAGCTCGCCCAGCGCCTTTTGCAGCTTGCCGTGGTCCTCCTTGGCGATGAAGCCGGTTTGCAGGTTGCGCTGATCCACCCAGGCCTGGGAGGCCAACATGCGGCGCAGCAGCGACTCCTTGCTCATTTCCAGGCTGAAGATGGCCACCACGGCGTTGTGGTTGATCGCCGCATTCTGGGCGATGTTGATGGCCAGCGCCGTCTTGCCCATCGAGGGACGGGCGGCGATGATGATCAGTTCGCCCTTCTGCAAGCCGCTGGTCATGCGGTCGAGTTCGGTGAAGTCGGTGGCCAGGCCGGTGACTTCGCGGCTCTGCTTGTAGAGATTGTCAATCGACCCGAAGGAGCTCTGAACGATCTGATGCAGGCTCTGGAAGCCGCCCGAGATGCCCTTCTCGGTGACCTCCATCAGCTGGGCCTCGGCGGCTCCCAGGACATCGAGCGCCGCCTCGCCCTGGTCGGAAGCGCGGGCAATGGCCATGGAGCAGATAGCCATCAGCTTGCGCAACAGGCTCTTGTCCTTGACGATGCGGATGTACTCCTCGATCACCGGGCGGCGGGGCAAACCCTCGGTGAGGGAGGCCAGGTAGGCCACCCCGCCCACCGCCTCGATCTCCTTGTTGCGGGAGAGCTCGTTGGCCAGGGTGACGATGTCCACGGCCCGCTGGGCGTCCATCAACTCGCCGATTCGCATGAAGATGCGGCGATGCGAGTCGAGCGAGAAATCGTCGGCGGTGATCTTCTCGGCGGCCTCGGAGTGGGCCGCATTGTCGAGCAGAATCGCGCCCAGGATAGTCTTTTCGGCGTCTACATTGGCCGGCAGTCCGGCATCGAGGGCGAGATTGGGAAGGGAAGCCATATCCAACGAGTCTAGGCCGCGAGGCGGCTCATCTCTCTTGTGAAGATTTCGACGGAGTCGTGGAAAAACGGGTCCGGCGGGCATGTGCGCAAAGTAAATCGTTAGAACATGGCTGCCGGTCAGTCTTGTTATGGCTATAAATTATGGCTAGAATGTCGGCATGGATGTCAGTACCGCGGAAGCAAAAAACCGCTTGCCCGAGTTGATTCGGATGGTGGAGGGCGGGGAGCAGGTGGTCATTACCCGCCATGGGCGGGCTGTGGCCCAGATTACGCCCCCGCCCGCCGAACGCCGCAAGCCAGTGCTGGGCGGCATGAAGGGGCGCATCCGCCTCTTGCCGGGCTGGGACGATCCGATCACCGAAGAAGAACTCCTGGGTGAAGACAATTGAACGAAGAGACTCCGGCGTTCGGCTACCTGCTCGATACCCACGTTGCGCTCTGGGCGCTGGAGCGTCCCGAGGTGCTCTCCGCCACGGCTCGCCAAGCCGCTGGCGAAGGCCCGAATGTTCTGAGTGTCGTTTCTTACTGGGAAGTGGTGGTGAAGAGCATGAAGGGCCTGCTGGACGTGGGCGATCCGCGCGCCTGGTGGCTTGAGGCGCTGGATCAACTGGCGGCCAGGCCCTTGGCGGTGCGCCCGGAGCATGTGGGCGCGGTGTGCGGTCTGCCGCCCCTCCACAAGGACCCATTCGACCGGATGCTGATTGCGCAAGCGACGGTGGAGGGTCTGACGCTGGTCAGCCGCGACGCCGAGATTGCGCGCTATGCTTCGAGCAACTTGCGCGTAGTGATGTAAGGCGCAGAATCGATTCCGTCACCGACGGTTCTTGCATGGCTGTGATAAAGTCTCCGGCCGAGACGGAGAAGCGCCAAATTCTTAACTGCAACGATGGCTGGACAGCGATTCCCGCGGGAGCCTTGCCGGGGCTCGGCCAGTCAAGCAGCAACCGGCTCGAATGCATAGGAGAGAAAACATGGCCAATTTGCCATCTGACCCAGCCGCAGTTGCTGCGTTGGCACACGCGGGCGACGTGGAGGCGCAGCTCTTTGTCGGCACGACCTTGTGGAATGCCGGGATTGAGAAGATGCTATCGCGGGAAAGAGAAGCCTCCGCACCCTATTTCGTCCAAGCGTTCAAGTTGTTCCAGCAAGCCGCCTTGCAGGGCGATGCCAGAGCGCAACACCGCGTAGCGCGCAGCTATCGGCGTGGCTGGGGTGTTGGGCAAAGCTTTTCCGATGCGCGTGTCTGGTGTCGCCGGGCAGCCGAAGGAGGGGACGCCGACGCGCAGTGTGAAATTGCCGACGAATGCGAGGATGAGGTCGAGTGCGCATCCTGGTACCGCAAGGCAGCCGAACAAGGAAACGCCTACGGCCAACTGATGCTGGGAAAGAAACTGCTGAGTGGGAAGGGCGTCCCGCTGGACTGCGGCGCTGGGGTGGAATGGATTCGCAAGGCTGCCGAGCAGGGCAACGCGGGCGCACAGTGCGAACTGGGAAAGCTCTATGAGGAAGGGCGCGGCGTGGCGCAGAATCTCTCCCTGGCCATCGGTTGGCTGCGCAAAGCTGCCGAGCAAGCAGACCGCGTCGCGCAAGAGCATTTGGGCCTCCTCTACCGAGATGGCCGGGGGGTTCCGCAAAGCAATGCGGAAGCTTGGTTTTGGTTGACGCTTTCCAGCCCGTGGAACCAGCAGAAGCAGGCGACGCTGGACGCCGTCAAGGCGAAGCTGTCGTGGGGCGAGCGGTCGGCGGTGAAGGCGCGCGTCGAAGCATGGTCTCGGGAACACCAACGGAAATAGCGCAACCTAGGCGCCAAGCGCTGAAAGGGCGCGACCGAAGCCGCGCCCTCTCTGGGATACCGATGTGCTTTGCCTTACGCTTCTGCCGGCGCGTCCGTCTCCTGCTTGCGGCTTTGCAGCAGCCTGCGCAGAATCACGTAGAGCACGGGGATGAAGAACAGGTTGAGCACCGTGGAGAGCAACATGCCGCCCACGATGGTGGTGCCCACCGAACGCCGGCCCAGAGCGCCCGCGCCGGTGGCGAAGACCAGCGGCAGGATGCCCAGGATGAAGGCGAAGGAGGTCATCAGGATGGGGCGCAACCTCAGTTCCGCCGCCTCGATGGCCGCTTCGGCGATGGACCGCCCCTTGCGGCGCAGTTGCTCGGCGAACTCGACAATCAGAATGGCGTTCTTGGCCGAGAGGCCGATCAGCATCACCAGGCCGATCTGGCAATAGACGTCGTTGGAGAGGCCGCGCGCGGAGACCAGCGCCAGGGCGCCCAGCACGGCCATGGGCACGGCCAGCAGGATGATGAAGGGCAGCGCGAAGCTCTCGTATTGCGCCGAGAGGGTGAGGTACACCACCAGGATGCCCAGTCCGAAGATGAGCAGCGCCTTGCCGCTGGATTCGATCTCGTCCAGGGTCAGCCCGGTCCACTGGAAGGCCATGCCGGGCATCATGGTCTTCTTGGCCAGATCCTCCATGGCCGCCAGGCCCTGGCCGGAGCTGAAGCCTCGCGCTGGGGAGCCGTCGATCTCCACGGCGCGGAAGAGGTTGTAGTGGGTGATGACCGGCGGGCCTGAGCTCTCCGTGACGCGGACCACGTTGTCCAGGGGGACCATCATGCCCGAATCCGAGCGGACGTAATAGTTGTGCAGATCGCGGGCCGACATGCGGAAGGCCTGATCGGCCTGCACGAAGACCCGGTAGGTGCGGTTGTTGTAGTCGAAGTCGTTGATGTACTCCGAACCCATGAAGACGGAAAGCGTGTTGGTGATCTGGGAGAGGGAAATCCCCATGGTCTTGGCTTTTTCGCGATCGATGGTGACCAGCACCTGGGGATCGTTGGCCGAGAAGGTCGTCAGCAGTCCCGTCAGGTCCTTGCGAGCTTTGCTGGCGCCCACAATCTGGTGGGCCACGCGGTCCAGGTCAGAGAGCGTATTGCCGCCCTGATCCTGCAGCATGAACTGGAAGCCACCGTAGCTGCCAACACCTTGGACGGCGGGAGGCTCGAACATGGCCACCATACCGCCGTTGGGCGCGAACATGAGCATCTGCAGTTTGGGTGAGAGTCTGGCGACAATATCCGCGGTGGAGTGGCCCTTGCCGCGGCGCTGGTCCGAAGGGGTGGTGGAGATGAACATCATGCCGGCGTTGGAGGAGCCGCCGGCCATGCT
>Ga0181529_10001782_pt1 | contig 27179 bp, 18 predicted proteins | sample PEATcosm2014_Bin_36_FD_119763 | JGI IMG/M metagenome (GOLD analysis project Ga0181529, IMG submission 119763) | Peatland microbial communities from MTU Mesocosm Facility, Houghton, MI, USA - PEATcosm2014_Bin10_30_metaG | ecosystem: Environmental > Terrestrial > Soil > Wetlands > Peat | place... | reverse complement strand
AAGACAGCGATGAAGGAAGACGAAACCAAGGACGACAAGTCCGGCAAGGCAGACGATAAGGTCGAAACGAAGAAGTAATAAGGCTTCCGGAACAGCCCGCAAATTGGGCCACGTTCATTCGGCTTCCGTAGTAATGAAAAACCCCGCGAACCGGTTGGAGCTCGCGGGGTTTTGATTTGAAAGGCCGGTTTTGAGAGCCGGACTACTTCGCTTTCTTAGGCGGAACGATTGCGTCCTTGGCAGCCTTGGCCACACGGAACTTGACTACCTTCTTGGCCGGGATCTTGATGGTTTCGCCGGTCGCCGGGTTGCGCCCCGTGCGAGCCTTGCGATCCACGCGGACCAGGCGTCCGATGCCGGGCAGCACGAATACGCCGTTCTTCTTCACTTCGACAATTGCCAAGCCGGCAAGCTCGTCGAGAAATGCGCGCGCCGTCTTGTTGTTGACTTCCAACTTTTCCGCCAGCGAGCGGACCAGTTGAGTCTGGGTCAGTCTCTGATTCGCCATAAATCTCCTTTTGATTCTCCCGTTCACTCCATCGAACAATAGTAAAGGCCCGAACGATTGGTAATCGCGGGCCTCGATTCGCTTTCAATCATACGGGAAGGTTTTCATGATGTAAAGAGAATTACGCGAAAAATAAGGGGTTTTCGTGGTTTTTTCGGCCTGGAAGCGCTGAAAGGGCCGTTTTACGGGGTTTTCGCGAATCCCAATGGACCGCCGCGGCGCAGGATGCCTTCCCGAAAAGCCGCGGCAGCCTTGTTTTTCAAGGTGCGGAAGCGAACCGTGCGGCTATCGACGGGCTCCAGCACCAGGCGCACGGCGGCATACAACTTGAGCGCCGGACCACCTGCGCTGGTTTCCATTCCCCCCGCGGCCGGGTCCATGCGGCTGCGCGTCTGGTTGAGGAACAGGACCGCGGTGTCGCATTTCGCCACGGCGCGGGCCAGTGGCTTCAGTCCCGAAGCCAGCACGCGGCCATGCAGGCCGGCGCTGCCGGTCACCGCGGAATCCAATTCGAGCTGTGGCGCCAGGGCGGCCACGGAGTCCACGATCACGGCATCTACGGCGCCGGACAAGGCCAGGCGGCGGGTCATCTCCAGGGCCTGTTCGGCGGACTCGGGGCGCGCCAGCGGCACTCGCTCCAGAGCCACGCCCAGCGCGGCAGCGTACGCGGGGTCGAAGGTATGGTCGGCATCGATCCACGCGGCCTCGAGCGCCGAGGCTTGCAGATGGGCCACCCATTGCAGCGCCAGCGTAGTCTTGCCGCTGGAGGACGGGCCGAAGAGTTCCGTCATGGCGCCGCGCGGGAAGCCGCCTACGCCGAGGGCGTTATCGAGCGCGGGAAACCCTGTCGGGATGGCGTCGCGGACGGGCGCAAGGGAGTTTTCCAGACGGACGACTTTGGCGCGGATCACGCGTCGGCGGTGCTCTTCGGCCTGCTGCCTGGCGTTGTCGGTCATGGCATTTTTGGGCGGCTCCGGCACACTGGCCGGCAGGCGGATTGACAACCCGGCGCAGGCTGACAGCCTGCCCCACAAAAGTCGTTAGCGTTTGGCGGTGGCCGGCTTGGCGGGAGGCGGCTCGGGAGCGGGCGCGGCGGGTTCCGGCCTGGTCAATCCCAGCAACTTGCGCAGGTCCGTATCGACGGTCTGGCGGATATCGGCGTTGTCCTTGAGGAACTGGCGCGCGTTTTCGCGGCCCTGGCCGATTCGTTCGCCCTTGTAGCTGAACCACGAACCGCTCTTCTCGATCAGGTTCTGGGCTACGCCGAGATCCAGCAGGTCGCCTTCTTTCGACACTCCCTCGCCATAAATGATGTCGAACTCGGCTTCGCGGAAGGGCGCGGCCACCTTGTTCTTGACCACCTTGACCTTGGTGCGATTCCCCACCACTGCGTCGCCATCCTTGATGGCGGCAATGCGGCGGATGTCCAGCCGGACGGAAGCGTAGAACTTGAGCGCGCGGCCGCCGGTGGTGGTTTCGGGATTGCCGAACATGACGCCGATTTTCTCGCGGATCTGATTGATGAAGATGAGACAGGTACGCGATTTCGACACCACGCCGGTGAGTTTGCGCAGCGCCTGGGACATGAGCCGCGCCTGCAGGCCCATGTGGCTATCGCCCATTTCGCCGTCCAACTCGGCCTTGGGCACCAGGGCCGCCACGGAATCCACCACCAGAACGTCGATCTGCCCGGAGGCGATGAGCGCGCCGGTGATTTCGAGGGCCTGCTCGCCGTAGTCGGGCTGCGAGACGAGGAGGTTGTCGATATCCACGCCCAGTTTCTTGGCGTAGGCCGGATCGAGCGCGTGCTCCACATCGATGAACGCCGCCATGCCGCCCAACTTCTGGGCTTCGGCGACCACCTGCAGGGCGATGGTGGTCTTACCGGAGGATTCCGGACCGAAGACTTCGATGACGCGGCCGCGGGGTACGCCACCGACGCCAAGAGCAGCGTCGAGCGAGATGGAACCCGTCGAAATTACGGCGACCGGAACGATGGCGTCCTTCGAGCCGAGGCGTAAGATGGAACCTTTTCCGAACTGTTTCTCAATCTGGCCCAAAGCCAGCTCTAAGGCGCGCGAACGATCGCGTTCATCCATGGGGAACGGCTCTCCTGGTGTGGAATTAGTGAAGTCTCATTGTACCAGTGGAGGTTGAGGGCAAGGTGTCTCGGAAAGATTTTGGGCGATTCGCGGCGCGGAGCCCGTGGGCGTAGCAGAATTCAACGCAGGGTGACGAGGGACATCGTGGCGCCTATGGAACGCGCTGAGAAGACGAGGTTTTCCAGTTTTGGGCGCTACCCGCGGCGCGAAATTGCCAGAGGTCTCCGGCCCACGGGAGTTTTCGTCTTACGGAAGCATCAGTGTTTCTCCCTGCGTTCCTCGAGCCTGGAGAGGCGGCCGTCGAAGTCCATCATCTTGCCGATGAGGATGTCGAGACGGGTTTCCACGCTGGCGAGGCGGGCTTCCAGGCTGGCGAAGCGGGCGTTGATGGAGGTCTCGATGGTGGAGATTCGGGCGTTGATGGAGGTCTCGATGGTGGAGATTCGGGCGCTCAGGTCGGCGGTCGCGCGATGGAACTGCAGGCCGTTGATGAGAATGCCCAGGAGGATGGCGATGGTGGGCATCCCAACGGCAAGGTAGAGCTGCGTGTCGGTCATGGGCGCTGGCGCTCCTCTTCGATATGTTTCAGGCGGGCGTCCAGTACGCCTTCGACCCGGTGGAGTTCGGAATGCCAGAGGTCGCGCATGTCGTCGAAGCGGTGGTTGATGGACTCGTTGATGGAATCGATACGGGAGTTGATGTTGCCGTTGATCAGCAGGCAAAAGGTCAGTGTGATAGCGAAATTGAAAACGATGGGTACGCCGATGGCAAGGTAGAGTTGCGTGCCGGTCATGGGGAGGTGGCTTCTCCTGTTCCAGTGTACGCCATTGGCCTACGTGGCGCAGCGCCGCGCCCACCCCGTTCTATAATTTCAACAGAGGTTGCCATGTCACGCCGAATTGCCGCCGCCGTGCCGCTGGTTTGTTGCCTGCTCCTGGCGAGGCCCGCCGAGAAGACCGTGGCGTCGGCTACGGGCGAAAACGACGACCTGGCGGTCACCGTCACGCTCCACCTGGACCCGGCCGATATCAAACAAATGGTGGACTCCGACCTGGGCGGCCACTTCGTGCTGGCGGAGGTGAAGGTCGCGCCCAAGTACGGCAAGGAAATCACCGTATCGCGCGACGACTTCGTGCTCATGGACACCGACCACAACGACCGCAGCAAGCCGTTCGCCGCCAACCAGATCGCCGGTCCGTCGCTGGTGGTCCAACGCGGGCCGGACGAGGACACGCAGAAGAAGACCAGGTCCAAGCCGCGATTCACCGGGCCGATTATGACCAGTCCCGGCGTCCAACTGCAGCCGGACCTGGGCGACCCGGCGAAGGTCAAAGTGCACGAAGACGACGCGCCGAAGGACACTCCGCTCGAGAAATCGCTGGCCGCACGCATGATCCCCGAGGGGAAAACCGGCAAGCCGGCCGAGGGGCTGCTCTTTTTCGCGCTGGAGAAACCCAAGATGAAGGACCTGCAATTGACCTACGGCGCCAAAGAATACCGCATTACGTTGCGCTTCCGGTAGGGTAAGCTGAAGCCATGAGGATTCTGGTCGTCGAGGACGAAAAACGCATCGCCGACTTTCTGTGCCGGGGATTGCAGGGGGCGGGCTACGCGGTGGACGCCGCGCCCACCGGCGCCGACGCCCTGGAGCACATCCACGCCACCGATTACGACCTGGTGGTGCTGGACCTGATGCTGCCCGATATGGACGGGCTGCAGATTCTGGAGAAGATCCGCAATCGCAAAGTCGGTCCGCCGGTGCTGATTCTGAGCGCGCGCGGAGGTTTGGACGACCGCGTCAAGGGCCTGGAACAGGGCGCCGACGACTATCTGGTGAAGCCTTTCGCCTTCGTGGAACTGCTGGCCCGGGTGCGCGCCCTGCTGCGCCGCGGACAGCCCTCGCCCGAGAGATTGCAGGTGGAGGATCTGTCGCTCGATTGCGTCCGGCGCAAAGTGGCGCGCGGGTCGGAGACCATCGAACTGGCTCCCAAGGAATTCGGAATTCTGGAGTACATGATGCGCAACCGCGGGCGTCCGCTGAGCCGCACCATGATCGTGGAGCACGTCTGGGACATGGATTACGACGGCCTGACCAACATCGTGGACGTCTACATCCGCCACCTGCGCAGCAAAATCGACGACCGTTTCCAGCAGAAGCTGATCCAGACGGTGCGCGGCATCGGCTACATGATCGAAGTGCCGGAGAAGCCCGCGGGCGAAGGGGCGGAACGGCAGGTGTGATGTTCAAGCTTCGCAAACGCGACGTGCGGCGGCTGGCGCGCAGCCTGCGTTTCCGCCTGACGGTCAGCTACGCTCTGTTGTTCCTGATCATGCTGGTGGGCACGGCGGTGGTCTTCCGGGCGCACCTTGCCAGTCAATTGAAAACCAGCGCGGAGATTTCCTTGAACGAGCAATGGGCCGCCATCAAGGGCGCCTATCTGCGAATCGAGCCGACTCCCGAGCTGGACAACAGGTACGCCGCCAACTGGTATTACGACACCGACGACGCCGACGAGACCACCCAGGTCCTCAACCTGAAGCGGGTGCTGCTGATCGCCGATGAGCAGGGCCACCCCATTCCCGATGCGGTGACCAACCAGCCGTCGGTATCCACCATCTACGACGACCTGGGGCGCGAGAGCCCGGCGGAGATTCGTCTGTATGTCGCCGGGGCCAGGAAACTCGCCAAACCGCCGCTGCTGTGGGCGGAGCGGCGGAGTTCCAAAGGCGAGCCGTTTTGGATCCGGTCGGGGCTGATCTGGGACGAACGGCACCGCATCCCGTTCTATATCTCGATCGGCGTGTCGCTGGCGAAGAACCAGAAGATCCTCAGCAATTACACGTGGACGGCGTTTGTGGTGGTCATTCCATCGGCCCTGATTCTGGCGTCGCTACTAGGTTGGATCATGGCGGGCCGCACGCTGACGCCGCTACGCGAGGTGGCCCAGGCGGCGCAGCGGGTGTCGGGATCGAATCTCAGCCTGCGCATCCCCACGCGCGAGGCGGGCGACGAACTGGACTACCTGATTCTCACCTTCAACCGCATGACCGAGCGGCTGGAGGCCTCATTCCAGCAGATGAAGCAGTTCTCCACCGACGTCTCGCACGAGCTGCGCACGCCCATCACGGCCATTCGCGGCCAGCTCGAAGTGGCGCTATTCACGGCCAAGACCACGGATCAATATCGCGAGGCCATGTTCAACGCGCTGCAGGACACCGACCGGTTGTCGCAGATTGTGCGCGCGCTGCTGTTGCTGTCGCAGGCCGAATCCGGCCAGCTTGTACTGCAGAAGACGCGGCTCAATCTGGGCGATCTGGTCCGCGAGCTGGTGGAGCAGATGCAGATTCCGGCCGAGGCCGCGGGCGTACATCTTACCGCCGATGCCGCCGGCGATTGCTTCGCGGCGGTGGACCGCGTGCAGTTCGAGCGCCTGATCAACAACCTGCTCTCCAATGCCTTCAAGTTCACGCCCGAGGGCGGCCAGGTGCGGGTGAGCGCTCGCCTCTCGGAAGACCATGTCGAGGTGGGGGTGGAAGACACCGGCCGCGGCATCCCGCGGGAGCACCTGCCGCACATTTTCGACCGGTTTTATCGCGTTACGGGTTCGGGCACGGCGCCCGCTCCGGAACAGGGTCTGGGGCTGGGGCTGAGTTTCGTGGCCTGGATCGCCAAGGCCCACGGAGGCACCGTGGAGGTGGATAGCACACCGGGCAAGGGCACCCGCTTCACCATCAAATTGCCGATCGAGCACCAGAACGAGGGCGCCATGGAACTGGCCGGGCAGCCGGCGGCGTCGTGAGGCCGGCAGCCATCCTGGGGATTCTGGCGTGCGGCACGACGGCCGCCGCGTGGCTACGGCTGGCGCCCGGTCTGGACAGCGTCGGCGCGGCGCCGGGCATCGGACTGGTGGGCGGGTCGCTGATCGGCGGCTGGCTGATTCGCCGGGGGAGCGGCAAGGCGGCGCTGGTGGCCGGGTTGGCGCTGCTCGGCGTGGCGTTATGGTGCATGGCGGCCGTACCCGCCGCTCAAGTATGGATGCGGCTGGCTTCGGGCGCGCTGGGGTTGGGCGTCGGGATGGCGTTCCTGGCGGCCAATGCGTCGGTCCCGGCGGCGGCGGCAAGCTCGGGGCATCGCGCCACGGCGCTCACTCTACTGAATCTGTCGCTTCCGGCGGGAGTTCTCCTCAATCCGATACTCTCGCCCGCGACCATGCTCCGCCTGGCCGCGGTGGTGGCTACGGTGGCGTTGGCGGCCGCCGCGGGGATGTCGATGCCGCCGCGCGAAACCGGCGCCGCGGAGAAGCGGCCGGCGAGATCGTTCCTGGCGCTGCTGCTGTTTTTGTATGTAGTGTGCGAGGCCGGCACGTGGACCTGGATGGTGCGGTACATGGGCGCCGCGCACGTGCTGGACGGCCAGACCGCGTGGCTGATTCTGTCGTACGGGTTGCCGCTGGGGCTGATGGTGGGACGCGCGGGGTGCGCGCGGATTCTGGTCAACGTTGCGCCGTGGACGGTGGTGCGGTTTGCGGCCTATGCGATGACGTTCGCGACCGCGTTGCTGCTACTGGCGCGCAGCCCATCGGCTTCGTGGATTGCGGCCTTCGTGGTGGGCATCGCCATGGCGCCCGTTCTGCCTACCCTGCTAGCTATGGCCGGCGACGCGCTGGCGATGGGGATGGTGCTGGCCGCCGGCTGGATCGCTGTGGTCGCCAGTACGCCGCTGATCGCCTGGATCGCCGAGCGGTCGAGCCTGCCCGCGGCGATGTTGCTGCTGCCGGTGTTGTCGCTGGGGATGGCGCTGGCGACGACGGGGATGCGAGAGTGATGCGCGGGGCTGCCCCCGTGGCAGGGGGTCCTGCCAAAGAGAGAATCGTAAGTTATTGAAAAATATAGACATACTGAAACGCTTGGCAGGGATCTTGCCATTCCAGCCCGGCACGGCCGTCTCGAACCAAAGCCGAGCCTGGGCGAAGTTGGAAAAGGCCATGCTCGTTCTTGCCTTCGGTTTTGCAAGCATGCCGAATCCTGCGGCTATGGACCTGAAGCGGCCAATAGGAGCTGCAACTGCAGGCGACGCTCCTCATCCGCCGCCTTTCGGCCAGTAGTCCTCCGCCAGTTTCTCGAACTCGTGCGGAGGCACCAGGCGGAAGCGTAGTTCCAGGTTGGAGAAACTGGCCAGGTCGCGGGTCATTTCCTCGGACGGGACCTCGGCGGTCGCCAGGTGGAGTTGGCCCAGGTCCACGCGGTAGGGCACCACGCTCCAGCGCCGCATGGCCGTAGCCGGTAGGGTGCGGGTGACCAGGCGGTTCACGTCTTCCCGCGCGGGGGCGCCCAGCGGGAGGCCCGTCTGGATGCTCAAGGCACGGTACAGATCGTCTTCCGAGAGCTTGTGCTGGCGCAGCAGATGCTCGCCCAGGCGCATGCCGCCGGGCTGGCTGGCCAAGGCTTGTTGCAGCGCGACCGGTTGCAGCACTCGCAACTGCGCCAGCACTTCACCCACGCGCGGGCGTCCGGGTTCGGCGGCGCGGTGCGCAGGGTAGGCGTGCTGGGTCTTGCGCCATGCCAGAGACTGGCCACGCCAGCGCGCGGTGGCGAAATCGCGCAGGGCATGGTAAGTGGCCATGTAGTTCACCACGTTGCCCCATAGCATACGCAGCGGCACTGCCGCGGCGAATCGCCACCCGTAGAGGCGCGCGCTGAAATACGCGCGTTGCCCCATCTGCAGGAGCGAGATCAGAAACGTCGCGACGCACAGTTTGGGGAGCCAGGCGGGACCCGGCAGGCCGGAGTGCCATCGCACGATGCCGTAGAGCATCGTCAGCGCGGCGAGCGGCGTCACCAGGTTTCCCACCAGTCCCTTGCGGTCGCGCCAGAACCAGTAGATCTGCCGCCATGGCGCGCGCCATCCATGGTGCTGCCAGCTTTGCAGGGCGATGCCCGCCACCCATCGGCTGCGTTGCCGGACGGCGGCGCTATAGTTGCGCGGGAAGTACTCGCGCGTGGCCACCGGTCCCGAGGCGCCGCGGCGCAGGTGCACGAAAAGCTGCCGGCAGCCGAGGGAGTGCAAGGCGAAGCCGGTTTCGTAGTCCTCGGTGAGGCATTCGGGGTCGAAGACCAGGCCGCCGCGCATGGCCGCCAGACGCTCCAGCGCGTTGCGTCCGAAGCCCGTTCCCACGCCGTTCGACGGCAGAAATCCACCCAGGCTTTGCCGCGCCGGAATGTCCTTGGATTGAAACTCCGCGAACTCGTCGCAATACAGTCCATGGGTGAATTCCCGCAACCCGGTGGGCAGCGCCAGAACGGGGATCTGCACCATTTCGTAGTCGCGCGAAAACCAGTTAACCAGGCGCAGGGATTCGGCGTGAATGAGGTCCTCGGCATCGTGAATCATGACGACCTCGAAGCGGACGCCGTGCGCCGCCTCGTACTGCAGCATGTGGTGGTAGATCCAGTTCAGGCAATCGCCCTTGGATGTGGGGCCGCCGTGCGGGCAGCGGGCCACGTGGACGCGCGCGTGCCGGCTCGCCGCGCCTTCCATGGCGCGCACGGTCAGCTCGTCGTTGGGGTACACTCCGGCAAAGATGTGGTAGTTGCCATAGCGGATGGCCGCCACATTGCGGTCGAGCATGCGCTCGATCACGGCGTGCTCCTTCCAGAGCGGTACGAAGATGGCGATCGGCCGTTCCGTGGCCCCGTCCAACGCCGCGTCCGCCGGCCAGGGAAACGGTTTGCGCGCGGTGCACAACCGCACCACGGTGATGAACAGGTCGTCCAGCCCGCTCAAAAGAATCCAGATGGCCAGAGGAGCGAGACAGCCTACAGCCCAGTGATCGAGCCACACGATAGTATTAGGTCCCCGAGGGCCGCTAACGATGGATCGGCCCTATAGGAGGTGGTGGTCCGCCGCGCGCGAGATTCTCAAGAATCGGCTCACACGGAGGCGCGGTCGGCCAGGGTGACTTTGGTGTAAACCACTTCGAAACCGCACCGCTCGTAGTTTCGCTGCGAACCGCTGCCCGGCAGGGTGCTGGCGGTGGCCAGGTCGCACCCGCGGGCGACGGCTTCATTGAGGCGCGCGGCGATCAGTTCGCGGTGGAAGCCGCCGCGGCGGAATCGCGTCACGGTAGCATCGGCGAAAAGCGTGGCCAAGCCGTTGTGGAAGGCGGCCGCCGCGCCGCCGGCCGGTTCGCCGGTCGCCGCCGCGGCCAGGTAGCAGAGCGAGACTGGCGATGCGAAGATGGCGCGGCCCACGTCCATTTCCTCGTCGGTGAGGGCCGGCTGTTCGAAGAAACCTTCGCCCAGGGTGTGCGACCACAGCTCGCTTTCCTCCGCGGTGGCGCGCCGCACGCGCGGCGTGAGCACGATTTCCGTCCCCGCCAGCCGCTTCACCAGGACGTTGTTGAACTCCGTGATACGGTAGCCGCGGCGGCCCAGTGCCTGGAACAATTCGGGGTCAGCCAGAGGGCAAAGGTCCATGGAGACTGCCGCGCCGCGGCTGCGAAAGAAGCTCTCGATGGCCTCGATGGCGGATTCGCGCACCGGCCCGTCCAACCCGATCCCCACGGCGTGAGACAACGGCGAGGCGACGCCGGCAAAGACCGCACATCCGCCCGCCACTTCCAGGAACGGAGTCTCGGTGCGCGTGAAGGCGCGGGCGTTGGCCGCTTCGGCGGATTCCAGGCGGCGGGCCAACGGCAGGTCGGCAAAGAGCATTCCATTCTCCCTGTGTCAGTATCGCCCAGCGGCGGGGTGCGCACCATGGTTCCCGCGCGGAATCGCACAATGCCACTTAGTTACCCCGGAAGCGAAAATGCCGCGGAATTCGTGGGGCAGGATGGTATCCTGCGGCCGAGTGGCACTCGGCCTGGGCGGCCGTGGTAAATGCCGCCCAGGCGGGTTGACAACCCGCCGAGGTTGCCAACCTGCCCCACATAAGGCATCTTGCGGGTCTCAATAGATGCGTGTGTGCAGTTGCAGGAAGACTCAGTGGCGCCGGGAGCGAGCGTTTTCCGGTGGCGCATCATGCGAGCCGCTGTCGCATCATATAAGTATGGCAACCGAAACCCTGAATCTGCCGGTTCGTGGAATGACCTGCGGCAATTGCGCCCGCGGCGTGCAACAGACCCTGGCCCGCACTCCCGGAGTCCTCCGGGCGGCTGTGGATCACGTGAAGGCGGCGGCGGAAGTGGAGTACGATCCGGCGCGCGTGCAGCCGGCGGACCTGGCGGCGGCCATCCGCGAGTTGGGTTACGAAGTGCCGCTATGAGTGGCGCGCCCGCTGCCGCATCCGAACGCGTGGACCTGCCGGTATCCGGCATGACGTGCGCCGCCTGCGCGCGGCTCATCGAGCGCACCCTGGCCAAGACTCCCGGCGTCACCCGCGCCGCGGTGAACTTCGCCTCCCGGACCGCCACCGTGGAATACGACGCCCGGCAGGTGCGGCTCCCGGATTTCGTCGAAACCATCGAAGGCTTGGGCTACGGAGTTCCGGAAAAGGGCGCACGGCCCGGCGCGGGCGAGCCGGATTATCGCGTGCGTTTCCTGGTGGCCGCGTGCCTGGCCGTGCCGTTGATGGCGCTCGGCATGTACATGGCGTCGCCGTGGCTGCAACTTGCGTTGGCGCTGCCGGTGGTGGTGTACTCGGGAGCGCCGTTCTACGCCGCGGCCTGGAGCGCCTTGCGCCACCGCGCCGCCAATATGAACTCGCTCATCGCGCTGGGCACCGGGTCGGCGTTCCTTTACTCGCTGTATGCGACGCTGCACGGCGGATTGCACGTGTACTACGAAGCCGCCGCCGTCATCATCGCCCTCATTCTGCTGGGCCGCATGCTGGAAGCGCGCGCCCGCGGCAAAGCTTCCGAGGCCATCCGCGCGCTGATGGACCTGCAGCCGCCCACCGCCCGCCTGTGGAACGACGGCGTGGAGAGCGAGGTTCCGGTGGAGCGTGTACAGCCCGGCGACACGCTGGTCCTGCGGCCGGGCGAGCGCATCGCGGTGGATGGCGAGGTGGTGGCCGGCGAATCGGCCGTGGACGAGTCCCTGCTGACCGGCGAGAGCATGCCCGTGGACAAGCGCCCCGGCGCCGCGGTCTTCGCCGGCACCTTCAACCGTTCGGGCAGCTTCCGCTATCGGGCCACGAAAGTGGGACGCGGCACGGTGCTGCAGCGCATGGTGGAACTGGTGAAGCAGGCGCAAGGATCGCGCGCGCCGGTAGCGCGGCTGGCCGACGTGGTAAGCGGCTATTTCACCGTCGGAGTGATGGCGGCGGCGGTGGTCACGTTCTCGGTCTGGCTGTTCTTCGCGCCCTTCGCGACGGCCATGGTCAACGCCGTAGCGGTGCTGATCGTCGCCTGCCCGTGCGCGCTGGGGCTGGCCACGCCCACCGCCATTATGGTGGGGACGGGACGCGGGGCGGCGCGCGGCATCCTGATCAAGAGCGGCGAAGCCCTCGAAATGGCCCAGAAAATCCGCTGCATCGTGTTGGATAAAACCGGCACCGTGACCGAGGGCAAGCCGCGAGTCACGCGGATTTCGCCTTCTTCGGGCTATACCGAAGCCGAGTTGCTGCGCCTGGCGGCGTCCGCCGAGCGGCCTTCGGAGCACCCCATTGGCCGCGCCGTGGTGGAAGCCGCGGTGGCGCGCGGCATGGCGCTGGAAGAAGCCGTTGGATTCGCGGCCCAGGCGGGACACGGCGTGCGGGCGCGCGTGGGTGGGCGCGAAGTGGTGGTGAGCCGGCCGGGCGTGACGGTGACGGTGGATGGCGCCGCCGCCGGCGTGATCGAAGTGGCCGACGCCCTCAAGCTGGAAGCCGCCGAGGCCGTGCGCCGCCTGCGCGCGCTGGGTCTCGAAGTCTGGATGCTCACCGGAGACCGGAGCGAAGTGGCCGGCGCCATTGCGCGCCAAGCCGGCATCGAGCACGTGATTGCCGAGGCGCTGCCCGACGGCAAGGTGGACCAGATCCGCAGATTACAGGCCGGCGGACGGCGCGTGGCGATGGTGGGCGATGGTGTCAACGACGCGCCCGCGCTGGCCCAGGCGGACCTGGGGATCGCCATGGGCTCGGGCGCGGACGTCGCCATGGAAGCCGGCGATATCACGCTGCTGGGGGGCAACCTCACCGCGGTCGCCGATGCCATCGAGCTCTCGCGCCGAACGATGCGGGTGATCCGCCAGAATCTCTTCTGGGCTTTCGCCTACAACACGGTCGGAATTCCGGTGGCGGCGATGGGCCTGCTCTCGCCCATGCTGGCCTCGGCGGCGATGGCGCTTTCGAGCGTGACGGTGGTAATGAACAGTCTGCGACGCGGACGAAGGTAGGCTGCGGCAAATCAATAGTCGTGGCGCACGCACCCTGCGCAATGCCACTCTGTTATCCCGCAACCGAACACCTGTCTTGATTGAGGCACGCACGCGGTCTTATGTGGGGCAGGCTGACAGCCTGCCCCACAAATTCCGCAGTATTTCCGATATTGGGAAAAGTAAGTGGCATTGCGCACCCTGCGTGCCGCGTCCCGACTCTTCGGGACGCCTCTCAGTCGATAGACCGTGGGCCTGCGCGGCGCCAGGGATCTGGAATCGCCAGGCATCCCGATGAGTCGGGATGCGGCACGTACGAGTACGTGCGCCACAACATCGAACCGGCCCGTGAGATGGTCCGGTTAAGGCCGCTTTCGAGTCCCTATATAGGAGGACATTCCATTCGGGCACTTCGGCAATCCAACGGCCATCGACATCGCGATCGAGCTCGATGGTGAGCTTCATCACCACGCCGCCCGCCCCCTTCACATCCTATGGAACGCCTTCAAAATTTCGCGCGTGGAATAGTGCAGCGCGATGGGGCGGCCGTGCGGACAGCTCATGGGGCAATCCGTCGCGGCTAGCGCCCGCAGCAGCCACTCCATCTTGGCGGGGTCCAGGCGCGTATTGATCTTGATGGCCGCCCGGCAGGCGATGGACGCGCAGATGCCGCGCCGCAGATCGTCGAGCGATGCACCGCGCAGCTCTCCTTCGGCGATCTCCAGAATCTCGAAGAGAATCTTCTCCAGGTCGGAAGCGCCTACCGCCGCTGGCGCCGCTTTCACGGCGATGGTGCGGTTGCCGAACGGCTCGGTCTCGAAGCCGGAGGCGTGTAACTCGTCGGCGATCCGCGCGTAGTCGATCTGCTGTTCGGCGGTGAGTTGCACCATCAGCGGCAGCAGCAGGCGCTGCATCTCCACGCGGCCGGCGGCGCGCTGCTTCATCACCTGTTCAAATAGGATGCGCTCGTGCGCTACGTGCTGGTCGATGATCCACAGGCCGTCGCGGCCCGCGGCGATGATGAAGCTCTCGTGGATCTGTCCCAGCGGACGCAGGTCCGAGAGCACCGAGAGCGAAAACTCGGGCGGCGGAATGGCGTCGGAGGGGAATTCGCCGTGCATGTCGAGGCGGCGCGACAGCTTTCCCGAGGGCGGCGGACCGGGCGCGACTACGATGGGCGGCGCGCTGAAGTCCAGGCGCTCAAGCGGCGGCGCCGTGGGACGAAGCACGAAATCCGGCAGCGTCTCATCGGCTGGCACAGGCTCCGCTTCGCCCGGTATCGGCGGCCCGCCCCGTATCGACAACCCGGCCGGCTCCGCGATGAAGCTCTCCGCGGGCAGGGCCTGGTTCTCCAGCATTTGGCTGAATTCGGAGTAGGGCAGTTGCGCCACCAACTGCTCCGTGCCCGCTGGCGGCGATGCCAGCCGCGGCGCTGGAGAAAACGACGGCGCCGGCCGGCTCTCCATCAGCCGTTCCCGTATGGTGTCGCGCACGAAATCGTGGACGAACGACCCGTGGCGGAAGCGCACCTCGGTCTTCGAAGGGTGCACGTTCACGTCCACTTCCTCGGGCGCGCATTCCAGAAACAGCAGGGCGAACGGGTACGCCGAGGGCGGCATCAGGTTGTGGTATGCCGAGGAGAGCGCGTGCAGCAGCAGGCGGTCGCGGATCAGCCGCCCGTTGACGAAAATGTAGATCGAGTTGCGATTGCCCTTCTGCACCTGCGGCCGCGAGAAGAATCCCGTCAACCGGAACCTGCGCGTGGGCGGATCGCCCGGCTCCTCGCGCGTGGCCGCCTCGGGGTCCGGCAGGAACAGATCGCGCTCGCGCATTCCGATGTCCACCAGGTCTTCCAGCGTGCGGCTGCCGAAAACCTGGTAAACGCGTTCGCGGCGCGTCGCGACCGGCGTGACATACAGCAACTCGGTGGCTCCGCTGGTGAGCTGGAACGTCTTGTCGGGATGCGCCAGGCTGTAGTGCGTCACCAGCGACGCCACATGCGCCAGCTCGGTCTGTTCCGTGCGCAGAAACTTCTTGCGCGCCGGAACGTTGTAGAACAGGTCGCGCACGGAGATGGAGGTGCCGCGCCCCAGCGCCGCTTCCTCGCAGCGCAGCATCTTGCCGCCGGCGATTTCGATGCGCGTGCCGGTGGTCTCTTCCTCCGACCGCGTCTCCAGCAGCAGGCGCGAGACCGAGGCGATGGAGGGCAGAGCTTCGCCGCGGAACCCCAGCGTGGAGATGGAGAGCAAGTCCTTGACGTCGCGCAGCTTGCTGGTGGCGTGCCGTTCGAAGGCCAGCAGCGCATCGTCGCGCAGCATTCCGCAGCCATCGTCCACGATGCGGATCAGCCGGCGGCCGCCCGATTCCACCTCCAGGCGCAGTTCCATCGCCCCGGCATCGAGCGAGTTTTCCAGCAGTTCCTTGACCACCGAGGCGGGCCGCTCCACCACCTCGCCCGCCGCGATTTTGTTGGCAACCTGGTCGGGAAGAATGCGAATGCGCCCCATAGTGGTGTGGAAGTTTCACTATACCCCGAGCGGCGGGGCAGCCGGGCGGTCGGGCGGCAGGGCGGTCGGACGGCGGCGCGCAACCGCGCCCTACTTCCGAATCACCTCATGCGTCTCGTAAGCGTAGGACAGCAACTGCGTGTCGTCGCTGGCGCGGCAGCGCACGATCGCCTGGTACGATCGTGGCCACTCAGCCAGACCCTGTTGGCGGAAGCGTTGGCTCAAGCCCCGCATATCGCGCGGTGAGGTAAAGAACGCCGCGGCTGCATGGACCCCGACGGAGGTCAAGCCGGAGAGAATGACTTTGGTTCGGCCATCGTCCTGGTCGCTCTGCAGGACGGTGAGCAGGCCGAAGACTTCCTGGTATTCGCCGCGCTCGCCCCGCTTCGGAAGCAACTTCCGGCCATGGCTGCCGAATAGCCCGATCTCTTTCGATTCCGGATCCAACCGGGCGGTCCAGGGCGCGGCCTCCAGAAGAGTGGTGACGGCGCGGCTGTACCAGGGCGAACCAATCAGCAGGACATTACGATTGTGCATGGCCGTCAGCGGCGCATTGCTTTCGGGCAGAATGCGGTATGCCATGGGTAATGCCATCAGGGTATCCACGACTTTCGCCAGGGCTTGGACATCGCCCATGGTCACGGCCTTCTGCACCGGATGCATCTCGAGCTTGGCATCCCCCGGCAAGGGGCGGTAACGGTTGAAGAGTGGATAGAGTTCGGGCGGGGCGGGGAATTTCGGCGTGCTCAGGGGAACCGTTTCCATGTAAGGCGAGACCAGCAGGTGGAGCGGGGTCGAAATGCAGACCAAAAGCTCCGGGTCGTGTTCCATCAAGGGCGCCCAGGCCCGGCGAACCGCGGGGTCCAGGTGAGTTCCGGGAGACCGGGGAACGGCGAAAAACGCGATGACCGAAGCCATCGCCGCTCCAGCCAGGAAACCGGCAATCCAACCCGGAATGTGGATGGGTTTGCGCCGCATGGGGACTGGCGAAGGTGGGCTGGCGGGAACGAAGCGGGGGACGTAGGAGCCCTTGGGCAATTCGATGTGGAGCGTCGAGGCCGCGTTCTCGGTGGAATAATATTTTTGCAGCCGCTGCCGCAACTCGTAGGCGCGGGTGCGCACGGAGGAGTCCTCCAGGGGCGAAAAGTCCTCCGGACGTCCCAAGGCGTTCGTGCCGATCAGGTATTCGGTTATTTCCGACGACCGACCGGCCATCTCGCGCTCGCACACGAAGCGGAGAAAGGCCCGAAGCTGCTCGGACCGCGCAAAAGTATCGCTTGCCAGAACGGCCTCGAGGGCCGCATGCCTTTCGTCCTGAGTTGGCTGCAAAGCTCTATCTTACAACCGCTTGGGGGTGCTCGTAACGTGCTCATAACGTGCCCGCAACGTCGTCTGACTTCTAATTGACGGCAGCTCCCGATGCACAATGGAGCAATCCGGGCTATTCAACCACGATTTGTTGGAGGTCAACCAAGATGTCGCAGTCTCGATCCACGCTGGCGATTCTCGCCGCGCCCATTTTCTTCCTCGCCGCCGGCATTCTGAATGCGCAAACCAGTTTCGGTAGAATCTCCGGAACGGTTACGGATAGCAGCGGAGCCTTCGTCTCGGCCGCCAAGGTCATCGTGCGCAATGTGGACACGCAGAATGTTCGCACGGTTTCGGCGGACGACGCCGGGTTTTACGTGGCCACGAACCTGCCGATCGGCCGCTACACCGTCGAGGTGAACCACCCCGGCTTCCGCCCGGCCCAACAGAGCGGGCTCGAAATCGCGGCCGACGCCCGTATCACGGCCGATTTCCGGCTGGATGTGGGCGAGATCACCGAGACTGTCGAGGTCAGCGCCGGGCCGGCCGAACAGTTGAACACGGTTTCCGGCGAACTGGCGCGGGTGATCGACAGCAAGGACGTGCAAAATTTGGCGCTCAACGGCCGCAACTATATCGAGTTGCTGACGCTGGTGCCGGGCGCCATCACCACGAACCCCGACAATTTCGCCATCTCCACCAGCCTGGCGTCGAACACCCAGGTGATCAACGGCAACCGGCCGGATTCCAATAATCTCACGGTAGATGGCGCCTACAACCAGGTATCGGGCAGCAACGGGAGCCTGGTAAACAATGTCAGCGCCGACTTCATCCAGGAGGTGAAGATCCAGACCTCCAACTTCTCAGCCGAGTACGGGCGGAAATCCGGAGCCGCGTTCAATATCGTCACCAAGAACGGCACCAACCAGTTCCATGGAGCGGCGTTCGAATACCTGCGCAACGATCTCTTCGATGCCCGCAATTTCTTTTCGCCGAGCAAGACTGAACTGCGATTCAACGACTTTGGCGGCGACGCGGGCGGCCCCATCAAGCGCAATAAACTCTTCTTCTTCGCGGGAACGGAGTGGAAGCGTCTGCGCCAGCAAGAGAGCCCCACGCGGGTGTCGGTTCCCTCCACGGCGCAGTTATCGGGCAACTTCGGGACCAAGACCATCGACCAGCCGGGCACCAAAACGCCGTTCCCGGGCAATGTCCTTCCGGCTTCCATGATCACAGCCGATGGCAATGCGATTGCGAACGTCTATCGCTGGGTGCAATCGACTTCGGCTTCGTTTGTGGACCAGGCCGTCTCCAACAATACGATCCTGGAGCCGAACAACCCCTTGAATTTCCGCGAGACCATGGTGCGGCTGGATTACCGGCTGAACGACAAGCACAGCCTCTACGGCCGTTGGATCGGGGACGCCAACCAGGTGATCGATCCATTCGGCACGTTCTCCAGTTCGAGCCTGCCGGTGGTGCCTTCCAACCGTTTGCGGCCGGGAGAGAGCTTCGTAGTAACGGAAACCTGGGTGATCGCGCCGACCGTGGTCAACGAGTTGCGTGGCAGCGTGAGCTGGGTTTCGCAGAATATCCCCCCGTACGGGAATACCTGGGAACGCAGCTATTTTGGCTTCCAGTTCCCGCAACTGTACACCGGCGGCAATTACGATAACGGCATTCCGACTGTCAGCATGAGCAGCATATCGGGGTTCAAGGGGCCGTCCTTCTCGCTGCACTCGCCCGGTACCGACATGCAACTCACCGATACGCTCAGCGTGGTTCATGGCGCGCATGCCATCAAGGCCGGTTTCATGTTTCTGCGCGTTCGCATGGATCAGAACGCGCGGGCCAGCCACACCGGAGACGTCAATTTCGCGACCAGCGGGAATACCAACACCACAGGCAATGCGATTGCCGATTCACTGCTGGGCAATTTCTATACGTACAGCGAAGCTAACGGCGATCCGCTCGGTTTTTTCCGATTCTCCGAGCCGGAAGCCTTCGTGCAGGATAGCTGGAAAGCGACCAAACACCTGAGCTTGGAACTTGGCCTGCGGTATCAGTATATGCAGCCGATTTACACCACCGCCAACAACATCGCGAATTTCGTGCCGTCTCTGTACAATCCGGCGCAGGCAGTCGCCATGACCATCACGGGAACCATCGTTCCCAATTCGGGCAATCCGTACGACGGGCTGATTGCGGCGGGCAATGGTGTTCCCTCGGACCAGATTGGCCGCGTTCCGGGAGCCGGAACCGCGGCGTTCAGCGCGGTTCCGACGGGCGCTCCCCGGGGATTGTACAATCCGGCCAGCCTGTTCGCACCGCGTCTTGGGGTGGCCTACTCGCTGGGCTCGAAGACCGTGATTCGCGGCGGCTACGGAGTCTTTTTCGACCGGGCCGAGGGCAACCTGATCTTCTCGCAATTGAGTCTACCTCCGTTTCTGAGCAGTTCGGAGTTCCAGATCGGCAACCTGTCGAAGCCCGGGGGCGGCCAGTCCGTAACCACGGCGCCGCTTGGCACCATCACGGCCATCGATCCGAACCTGAAGTGGTCTTACAATGAACAGTTCAGTTTGAGCGTGCAGCGTGAATTGACTCGCAGCCTGTTCCTCGAAACGTCATACGTCGGGAATCTGGGCCGTCATCTGATTCGCGAAGCCAATATCGACCAGCCGCCGTTCGCGGCGCTGGCGGCCAATGCGGCGTTGCCGACGGCTCAGCAGACGAGCACGATTTACCTGAATCCGTATCGCGGATACACCACTATCGACCAGTTCCGGAGCGATGCCACCTCAAACTACCATGCCTTGCAAGCGTTCCTGTCGAAACGCACCGGGAACGTGGTCTTCAAAGCCGGTTACACCTTTTCCAAAGCGCTGGCCGATGCGAGCGCTTACAACGATGCCGGCAGCCCGGAGAACTACGCCAACGTACACTTCAACTATGGGCCCGCCACCTTCGACCGGCGGCACGCTTTCATCGGGAATTTCGTTTGGTCGCTGCCTGGTTTGAAGAGCCGGCCGGCATGGCTCCGCACCGCGGCCGGCCGTTGGCAGTTATCCGGCATCGTCCGAATGCAGTCGGGCCCCTATCTGACGCCCACCGGCAGCACATCCACCGGTACGCGGCGCGCCAGGTATCTGGGCGGACCGGTGTTGGTCGATTCCAGCCTGAGAAACTACGACAACTGGATCAATACGGCGGCGTTTGCGGCCGCTCCCAACGGGGTCCTCGGCAACGCCGGGGTGGGAATCATCGAAGCACCCGGCTTGCAGACGTACAATCTCTCGCTGGCTAAGCACTTTCCCATTCGCGAAAGATACGACTTGCGATTCCAGGCGGATTTCTTCAATGCTTTCAATAACGTCAATTTCAACACCCTGGGCGTGGTAACGACGACCGCGGGCTTCGGTACCCTTTCGGCCGCCTACCCGGCTCGTAACATACAATTTGGATTCCGGCTCGGTTTCTGATCGACGAACTATGCGAACCATTCTTGTAGGGTGTCTGTTGGCGGGGGCTGCCGGAGCGGCCACCTACCACGTAGATTGCAGCGAGGCGAAATGGCGGTCGCTGGACGCCGTCGAATCGTTGGACTTGCGTCCGGGCGACCAACTGCTGCTACGGTCGGGCTGCCGGTGGCAAGGCACGCTGAGCCCTAAGGGTTCGGGAAGCGAAGGCCATCCGATTGTCATCGACCGGTATGGCGAAGGCCCCTTGCCGGCCATCGACGGCAATGGCGCGGAATCCGCCGTCTCGCTGAATAACCAGGAGTTCTGGGTGGTCCGCAATCTGGAGATCACCAACGATGCAGCCCAGCCCGGACTGCGCCGGGGCGTTCTGGTGCGCGCGCAAAACCTGGGCCGCGCGCTGCGCTCCATCCACCTTTCGGGACTGGACATCCACAACGTCAAAGGCCGGCTGGGCGCGGACATGGTGTCCAAAGCCACCGGCGGAATCGGCTTCGAGATCGTGGCTAAGGAAAAGCCGACCCGGCTGGACGACATCCTGGTGGAGAACAATCGGGTGCACTCGGTGGACAACCTCGGAATTTACATCGACACCGATGTCAGCCCCCATCCCCGCGATCCCCAGTGGGAGCAACTCCGCCATACCGGCGTAGTGGTGCGTGGCAACACCCTCGAAGACATCGGCAAGAACGCCATGTGCATCCGCGCATCGCTCGGGCCGGTAATTGCACACAACGTGGTACGCCGGGCGGCTGCCCGGATGCACGGCAATGCCATCTACGTTTTCGGATGTAAAGACGCCCGCATGGAATACAACGAGGTGTCCGGCACCAGCTATCTGAAAGGGATCGAGGGCGCGGCATTCGATAGCGACTACAACTCCGAAGGCACCGTCATTCAGTACAACTATGCCCACGACAACGGCGGCGGGCTGGTGGATATCTGCAGCAATCCGGCGTCCAAGGCTCCGCGGGGATACAACGATGGGACCATCGTGCGCTACAACATCAGCCGCAACGATACGGACCGCGTGGTGGCGTTCGACGGTCCCGCTACGCATACGCAGATTTACAACAACACCTTGTATGTCGGGACCGGCCGCAAGCCGCACATCGTCGAGTTCGATCTGTTCGGCAAGGATCCCGGATACGCCGACCATACCTGGATTCGCAACAACGCGATCGTCAACGACGGCGACGGAACCTACCTGTACGGCCAGGCGACGAACTACTTCTTCGAAGGAAACTGTTTCGCCGGACATCATCCGGCCAACGAACCGGCTGACCCGCGCAAGGTTGCGCCCGGCGCCGGCGGAGACTGTCCGGCAGGCGTGGGAGCCGGGCCGATCGAGATGCAGCCATACCGCGTGATGGAAGGCCTGGTCTGGAGCAGTCCGGACGGATTTGACCTGAAGGGCGATTTGTACCTGCCGAAGGGCACGGGACCATTCCCGGCGGTGGTATATCTTCACGGTGGCGGATGGAGCAGTGGCGATCGTAAGCAGTTACGGCGCCCGGCGGCGGATCTGGCCGCGGCCGGAATCGCCGGATTCGCGGTGGACTATCGGCTGGCGCCGCGCTTTCCCTATCCCGCGGCGTTGCAGGATGCCGAGGCGGCAGTGAAATGGCTGCGGAACAATGCGTTGCAATACCACGTGGACAGTCGCCGAATCGCGGTGGCGGGCAGCTCCGCGGGCGGGCATCTGGCAATCTTACTGGCGCTGGCCTCGAAACAGCCAGTGGCGGCCGTGGTGGCGTTCAATCCGGTACTCGACCTGACGGACATGGCGCCGCGCGAGTCGCTGACCACCAAGTTTCTGGGCGGCACGTGCGCGGATCTGCCTGCGGTTTGCCGCGATGCCTCGCCGATGTACCACGTACATGCGACCTCCATTCCGTTCTTGATTCTGCACGGCACCGCCGATGACACGGTTCCGTACCGCCAGGCCGCCACCATGGTTCAAAAGCTGACGGGTGCAGGCGTGGCCGCGCACTTATTCACCGCACAAGATGGTCCACACACCTTCTGGGCCGACCCGCGCTGGTACCAGGACTCGCTCCGCGCCGTCCAGGAATTCTTGAGCGAATTACGGTGACAGGCTACGTAACTCCCGAACTCCGGCTTTCCGCGGACCGAGTTCGGGAGTTATGTAGCCTGTCACCGTAATTCGAAGTGGTGGGAGCCCGAGCCGATCTCTTGTGGGCCGGACGGCAGCAGCACTTTGGCCTTCGTATTGGGCGGGATTTCGACGTCGTACACTAAGTGCCCGTTGGCGACTTTCCAGTGGCTGACAATCGGGCCGAGAACGCTGTGCAACGTTGCATCGCAGGATGTCACATCGCCGACCGGGGTGGGACGCAGCACGATTCTCTCGTCCGCGGGGCGCGAGAGATCCAGATCGATGCCGGCCAGGTAGCGGTAGAACCACTCTTCGGCGTGGCCCAGCATGAAATGGTTCTGCGACGAGCGCGGGCTGGCGTCCCAGGCTTCGGTGAGCGAGGTGGCGCCGCGGGCCAGTTGCGAGGCGTAACTGGGGGCCTCGGGATTCGCCAGCAGGTCGTAAATCACGTCCGACCGGCCGCCCTCGCTCAGCGCCTGGATCACATAGTGAAAGCCGATGTCGCCGGCGGTGGTGTGGTTCTGATGGGCGCGGACGTCGTCCACCAGGCGGCCCAGCACCTTCGCGCGCTCGGGTTCCGGCACCATGCCGAGCGCCAGCGGCATGGCGTTGGCGGTCTGACTACCGCGGTCGTAGTCGCCGGTTTGCGGGTTATAGAGCTTGGCATGAAACGCATCGCGCACGCCGCGGGCAGTGGCGTCGAACCCGTCGGCTTCGGCGGTCTTGCCCAGAACGCGGGCGATGCGCGCGGCAGTGACCAAGTCCTGATAATACGTCGCGGTGGCAGTTACATCCAGGCCGGTCAGTTGCGCCACGCCCGGTGGTTTGGGCCCGATGTCGTACCAATCGCCGAGCCCGAACGAGAGGATGCCGTTGATCCCTTTGCCGCCCAGGTAGGCGATGTAGCGCTTCATCTCGTCATAGTGCGCGGCCAGGTTGCGCCGGTCGCCGAAGTGCCGATAGGCCAGCCAGGGATCGAGCACCATGGCGCTGCCCCACTCCGGGGAATCGCGGAAGCCCTCTTTGAAGACCACATATTCCGGCGCGATGTCGGGCGCCAGCCCTTCGGCGGTCTGCGTATCGCCCATGTCGTTCGAGATCTTTTCGTACAGCGTTTCGACGCCCCAGTTGTACATGATGCCCGATCCTGAGAGGTGCGACTGCTCCAGCCAGCCGAGCTTTTCGCGGTGCGGGCAATCCGTCAGGACGCTCTGCATGTTGCTCAGAATGGCGGCGTCGATCAGGCGGTGGATGCGGTTGAAAAGCTCCTTGGAGCAGGAAAACTCGCCGGTGACGGGCGCCGCGGCGTGAAGAAACTGGCCCTCCAGCGCCGTGACCGTGGCCTTTCCCGTTATCTCCACCTGAACGTAGCGGAAGCCCAGATAGCTGAAGCGCGGGTGCCAGGTCTCCGCGGTTCCGCGGCCGGCCAGCGTGTAGCCGAACCATTGCGGACCGTGAAAGGTGGCCTGCGAGACCAGGCCCTGGTCGTTCAACAACTCGCCGCCGATCAGCTTTACGACAGCGCCGGCCTCGCCAGTGACGGTGATTTGCGGCCAGCCGGAGAAGTTCTGTCCCAGGTCGTAAACATGCACGCCGGGCTTCGGTTCGGTGACCTTTACAGGCCGATACACGTGCGCCACTTCGACCGGCGGGTTCTGTTCGGCGGCCAGTTTGCCGCCCGGGCCGGCCACTGGCAGCGCGGTGCTCCATCCGCTATCGTTGAAGCCGGACTGATTCCAACCGGCGGGCTCCTGGCGGGCGTCGTAATCCTCGCCGCCGAATTCCTGCGAGAAGGTGATGGGGCCGGGGTGCCTTTTCCACGAGGAATCGGTAGCGATCTCCGCGGTCTTTCCGTTGGCGAAGGCGACGCGGATCTGGACGATGGCTTGCGGCTGTCCGAACGTGCCCACCAGTTTGGTGTAGCGGTTGGGCACTTTGAAGACGTTGTAGAAGCCGTTGCCCAGCATGATGCCGATACTGTTCTCTCCGGCGTGCAGCGCCGCAGTCACGTCGTAAGCGTCATAGAGGACGGTCTTGCGGAAGTTGGTCCAACCGGGGCTGAGGTCGCGATTGCCGATCTTGCGGCCGTTGATGCTGAGTTCGTATTGGCCCACGCCCGAGACGTAGGCGATGGCGCTGAGCGGTGCGGCGTCCAGACGAACGGCGCGGCGGAAGAGCGGCATCTGCAAATCGGGCGTGGCGCCATCCGGCTGGGCGGCGATCCATTGGCCCTTCCAGTCCGCCGGATCGAGCCCCATGCGGAAGCGCGCGGGCGCACTCCAACCCGAAGGAACGCCCTTTTCATCCCAGACTTGAACCGTCCAGAAGTATTGCGCGGCGGATTGCAGCGGCTTGCCGGAGTAGGGAATTTCGATGGTCTCGGTGGACTGAACTTTGCCCGTGTCCCACAGGTCCCCACGGGCTGCCGCCAGAGCGGTGGAAGATGAGGCGACCAGAATCCGATACGCCGATTGCGCTTTTCCGGTTTCCCTGGCCAGCGCCGGGTGTAGCAGCCAACTGAAGCGCGGCTGAGCGGTCTCGACGGCAAGCGGATCGATCTGCGCTTCGGTACGAAGATCGGTAGGCAGGAGGGCGGCGGCGCGGGCGCTCGCGAAGGTTGCGGCGGACAGGGCCGCCACGGCGATCCAAAGGCGTTGATTCACGGGAACGTCCTTTCGAAGAGCGATTGTAACAGTAATTGTCGACAGTACGACGACACCGATGAACAATGGCAGCAAAAACGGCGGCGCCGGGAGGTGTTAAGACCCGCCCGGCGCCGCCGTCAACTCCTAACTTCTAACTCTTACAGTGCGTTCCTCAGAACACGATGCGCGCACTAAGCTGCACCGCGCGCGGATCGTTGGAGGTGGACGAGAAACCGCCGGTCGCCAGTACCGTCTGGCCGAAGATCGCCGACGTGAGCGAGGTATTGGGAGCCGGGAAATACACCGTATTGGTGACGTTGAAGGCTTCGGCGCGCAGTTGGAACTTCAGGCGTTCGTGAATGGGGAACGTCTTGAAGATCGACATATCGGCCAGCGGAGGACGGCGGACGCGAATGTTGGGCAGCACGGCGCTCAGTGTGTTCAGCGTGAACGAAGGCTGCTGAATCCATGCCACCGGCGTCGAAGCCGATGAGCAGTTGGTCCGTACACCCGACAGGTTGAGGTAGCAGGTGTTGAAGTACGCCAGGTGATTCGGGTCCGGCACATTGGGATCGATGCCCGCCGAGAAGGTGCTGGAGGGCGCGGCCACCGGGACGCCGGCGAAATAGGTCACGATGGTATTGACCTGCCATCCGCCCAGGATTGCGCGCGCGAACTTATTTCCGTTCTTGAAGAACGGCAGCGTGTAGCCGCCGCTGATGCGGATATTCTGCGGCTGGTCGGTAGTGGTGAGCTGGCTGGCCAGCGTGCTGGCGGTAACGCCATCCTGCGCGTTGAGGTACGAAGTGGCCTGCATGTTCTTGGAATTGGTGTAGCTCACCAGGAAGAACAGGCCGCTCGAGAAGCGCCGTTCCAAGCGCACTTGCAGCGCGTTGTACCAGGTGTGGCCGATGGGGATGTCGGCTTCCGTAACGCCCGTGAACTGGGGATAGGGAAGCAGCGATTGCTGCACGGTGATGGTGGAGCCGTTGAGCGAGGTTCCCGGCAGCAAGCCGGCGAACGGATTGGCCACCGTGGTATTCAGTTTGGAACCGAGCGCCAGGTTTTGCGTGGAGACAGCATCGAGACTCTGGCTGACTTCGATTTCGTGGGTGCGCGATCCGACATAGGAAACGTCGCCCACGAAACCTCCCGGCAACTGGCGCTGCACGCCGAAGGAAAACTGCAGGTTGTAGGGAATGGTGCGGGCGGGGTCGGAGAAAGTGATGCTGGTGCCCATGAGGGTGGCCAGTCCTTTGGAACTTCCCGAAGGCGCCACCAGCCCGGTGGGGAACGGATTGCTTAGGTTGGTTGCGGGCGTGGCATTGCCGTCGTTGGAGGCGGTGTACGGCGTGGTGACGGCGAAACCGTTGTTTTGGCCGGTATCGAAGGTGGGCAGGTAGTAGACTCCGAATCCGCCGCGCAGCACGGTTTTCTCGTCGAGCTTGAACGCGGCGCCGATGCGCGGTTGAACGTTGTTGTAATCGGTCGAGAACGGCGTGCGATTGCTGCTGGAATCGAACAGCAATCCGCCGGTCAGGTTATATCCGGGCACTTGCAACGGGCTGGCGGCGGTGAGGGAGAAACCGTCGTTCTGGCGGTTGTATCGCTCGGTGAGCGGCGTTTCCACGTCCCAGCGCAGCCCCATGTTGATGGTGAGGCGCGGGGTGACGCGCCAATCGTCCTGGGCGAAAACCGCGAAGTAATGGCTGCTGTAAGCCAGTGCGGGGTTGTTGGGAACGCCACCGGAAGTGGGATAGCCGAGCAGCATGGCGGCAAAGCCGTTCCCTTGGAGCGAACTGGTCACCAGCGGGCTGTTCTGCGTGAAGGTGGAATCGAAGGTGAAGATGCCCGTCATGGAAGTCGGCGAGTTGTAGTTATTCAAAACCACGTTGAATTGAGAACCCACCTTAAAGCTGTGTTTGTTGACCAGTTTCGAGAGCGTGACCTGCGTGGCGTGCGTGCCGGTGAGGGTGTAGCTGCTGGTGGTTCGCGTGGTCCCGCCACCGGCCAGGCCGGTGTAGTTGGTCACGTTGATTTGCGGGAAAGCCGCGGCCGGCAACTGCGAGACCAGGGATGACGGGAATCCCAATTGCGTGGGATCGAAACCCATGGCATAGAGTTCCACCGCGAAGTTGTGCCGCTCGTACCCGTAGCGGAAATCCAAAACGGTGGTGGGGTTGAGGGTGGCCGTGTAGTTAACCGAACCGCCGTTGTT
>Ga0181529_10001781_pt1 | contig 27199 bp, 24 predicted proteins | sample PEATcosm2014_Bin_36_FD_119763 | JGI IMG/M metagenome (GOLD analysis project Ga0181529, IMG submission 119763) | Peatland microbial communities from MTU Mesocosm Facility, Houghton, MI, USA - PEATcosm2014_Bin10_30_metaG | ecosystem: Environmental > Terrestrial > Soil > Wetlands > Peat | place... | reverse complement strand
TGGGCGGTCAGGCAGAAAACAGGCACGCATTTCAAATCGCGGCAAGAAAAATCCGCCTATAAGCTGCTTGCTTTATACAGGTTGCGGAGTCAGAGCACCGCTTTTACCGGACAGCCGTGAACACGTTTAACTTGTTTGTTTTCCGTTGGCTATTGCAAAAAGGGGGGGTACCCAAAATCAGGCTCGTTTCCGGTCCCAGAATCGTTCTAGAAAGAACCCTTTGATCTCCCTATCTTGCGCGAATCCGAGCCAATTCCGCGCAAGACCGACAAAGATTCCGGGGCAGGGTGGAAGAGCAGCTATCCCAGCTTGGAGAGGCCTGGGATTCCTCCAGGCGACATGGGCGTTTTCGGGGAGTGACTCGCGGCTGGGAGGGTTCGTTTTGGTGGTTGATTGAGATTTGGGGACCTCGTCCGTCTGCTTATTTCTCTGTTAACAAATCTGCAATTCCTTCTCTGAGAATTGATACAAGTTTATAGAACGGGATTTGGACCTCGTATTTGCCCGCTGCATAGCAGTCAACCTGATAAGGATCGAAATGAACTACGATGCCGGTCCTATTAAATGAAAGGTGCTCAAAGTTCTGTGTCCTCGGACCTGCACCGGTCAGGATCCATTGATCTCCAGAGCTTCTGAGGTGCGCTGCTCGCTCTACGGGATCGTGGTCGCGTGCGGGCTGCTGGTCATAAAGATCCTTCACACAGTAATCTGATAAGACTGCCAAGTAGTCTCCTGAGGAATTGAAAATGTCATGGAGGCTTAATCGCATTGAGGGGCGCAAACGGAAATTCAGGGTTTCGGTGTTACTGTTCGGATGAACAGATCCCGCAAAACAGGTCGAGAAATGGAACTCAAGTGAAAGCAGGCGCGAGCTAAACAAGGAGACCGTGTGGGAAATCGCAAGGCTATCCCATACCACGGCTCCTTGCATTTGACGCTTCTCGGGTGCGCGGGCGATCGCGTCGGCGCGGAATCGCTGCATCCGCTCGGTGATAAAGGCATTGATGCAAGCATTGACTTCCGAATCCGATGCGCGATCTTCCGATCCCACGAGGGTGAAGTCCGCTTCAAAGCTGTACAAGTATTCGTCGCTCTTGTCCTTGATTTGCAGATATCTCAGGAGCCGATCCCCGCTTGTCGGTTCTGGCCGAATTGGACCGTGCTCTTCCCTCCGTCGTCCTTCGACTCTCTTGACCCAATCCTCCCGATAGAGCCTTATCTGCAGGGCATCCAGTTTTCGGTCGAATCCGCCATGGATCTGCGTCTCGCGGTGGCAATCGAAGCAAAGGACTGCAAGATTCTCGCTCACACTGTTGCTTGAGTCCTCATCAATGTGATGGATCTGTATTGGCTTTCCTTGCTTGCGACAGACGCAGCAAGTTCTGTCCGACAGGAAAAGGGTTTCTGCAGCCGTAATGGGAGCAATCTCGACGCGTTGTTTCTTTCCGTGCATGTTCCTTAGTCTATTTTCATTCCACAGGGATCAGCAATTTGGCGGGTGGCCCTGGTCTCGCTTCTGAGACCCGGGCTGGCTCAAATATTCCGCCACCGTACATCACTCCTCAAATGTCGCCTTCCCGACTGTTTTCCATGATTTCCGGGTTCTGGTCGCATCACCGGTAAACGGAAAGTAGCTCCTAGCCAGCGCGGCTGAGAGGCCCTCGCGCCAAGCAAAAATCTCCACCCGCCCATGTCGGCTGATCTCTGATCCCTGCCCCCTGCCCCCTGATCCCTGCCTTCAAAAAAGTTCCGGAATCGTATGAAACGAGATCCGCGTCGGTGCGGCCTTGAAGGCTGTCAGCATGGTCGCCGGGGCCAGTGTGCTCATGCCGTACTTGTTATTCAACTGGTCCATCACCTCGCTGAGGCGCGCCCGGCTCTGCTCGCCGTCCAGCGATTCGAACAGGCTCAGAGTATGCAGGTGGTCCGGGACCAGGTTGTTCAGGTGAACGCCGATGAAGTACGGCTGGTCGAACTCCGGGCCGGTGGGGCGCGAAGCCCAAAGGCGGCAAAGCGCGGCGATGAGCGTCTGGCTGTCCTGCACCTCGCCCAGCCGCAGCTCGGACTTCCATCCGCGCTTGGGAACCCCGAAGTTGCTCGCTGGCCCCCTTTCGCCGTGCGGTCCGGCAAAGCCGATGGCCAGCCCGATGCTGCCCGCCCACAGGTTGTCTTTGCGGAGCCGCATGGCCGCCTTGTGCAGCAGCTTGTGAGCCACCGCCCAGGCCTTTTCAGCGGTGCGCATCTCGGGACCCAGCACGTGCTGATGGCTCATCGACTTGGCATGCTCGGTCTCGCTCATGTCGAAGTCTTCGCCGTGCAGCCAGTGCCACAGCCGCTGGCCCCACACCGATCCCCACAACTCGCCGGTCTGCTCGCAGTTGAGCGCCAGCAGGTCGTCCATCGTGAGAATGCCTTTTTCATTCAGGCGCTTTTCCGTCTGCGCGCCGATGCCCGGCAGATCGCGCAGCGAAAGTTGGCTCAGTGCGAAGGGTAGAAGGTCAAGAGGCAGCGCCACCAGCCCGTCCGGCTTTTCCATGTCGCCCGCGACTTTGGCCAGGTAACGGTTAGTGGCCAACCCCACAGAGCTGCGAATCATCTCGCCCGCGTGCTCACGGATGCGCTCCTTCACTTGCCGGCCCAGCTCCAGCGCCGCCAGCAGCGGACGCTCGCGCCCCATCAGGCGGCAGGCCATCTCGTCCACCGAAAGCACCGCCGTCACCGGCAGGCAGCTCTCCACGGCCTCCACGATGCGGTGGTGATATTCCACGTAGAGCTGATGCCGCGCCTCCACCAGAACCAGTCCGGGACACATGCGCTTGGCGTCGCCCACCATGGTCCCGGTCTTGACTCCGTGCGCCTTGGCCTCGTAACTGGCGGCGATGGCAACGGTCGTGTCGGCCATCATGGGCACCACGGCAATGGGTTTGCCGCGCAATTCCGGCCGATCCTGCTGCTCCACCGAGGCAAAGTAGGAGTTCATATCGACGAACAGCCAGTTCAGGTGGGGGTCTTTGGGTCCGGAGTTTGCGGGGGACGGAAGTGCCCCAACGCTCACGGGCAGGGGATCGGCGGGGCCTTTTCCTGCATCAAGAAGTTGAGCCGGAAGGCCGTCCGGAGATCCCCCGGCAGGGCCTCCCGTTCCCGGATTGGGCTCCATTACCAAGGTGATAATATTTTCGCCTTTTCTTCACTTAATTTCAAGCGTGACGATCGTGATTTGCCGATGGTAAACTTATCGCGCCGGGAATCCGGTGCTCCGAAGCGCTGAGTTCGAGTGTCGTGCGTCTAACTTATTGCGTGGGTCGGGAAGTTTTGGAGTCAACGGATAGGTGTCCCCATCATGCATACTTTGATTCATTGGTTCGTGGCGAACGAAAACCTTCTTGCCGTGCTGGTAACAGCCGGAGTTGCAGTGCTTTTGGTCTGCTGTCTGGGATGTTCCGGTTGTCCCTGCAAGGAAAAGGACGACATTTTCCGTCGCCACTCTGCATAGCTGCACCCGCCAGGCGGCTGGCGAGGCGTTCGGCGGTCCCCGACTTGCCTGAAGGCCTGAGAAGCCACGCGTGCAAGCGCGCCGCAAACCTCGCTGGGTTCCCTCGGGATCCGATTTTGGGGGATTCGCTTATGGCTCTGAATGGGATCAAAGACGTAATGCGGGCGGAGCGTCGGCGAAGACCCAACAAAACCCGAAGAGCCTGAGCAGTTTGCAAAACGATAAACATTGCCTGGCGGAGTTCAATTAAGGTATAGAATGTCCCACAACGTCCTGAACTCGCGGCGGGTGAATTACGTAGATGTAGCGTAGTGTGGGTAGAATTGACCTGATGGCAACTCCAAATGCACTCTTCGTGGTTTTTGCAATTTCTGATGTCGCCGCTGTCGAGCCGCGTATTCAGGCGATTGCTCCTTGGCTAAATCTTAAGGTCGGAAACGGGGAATGGCTGGTGATCGCCCCTGCCGCAACCACAACGAAGGAGCTTTGTGAGCGCATTGGGCTTGGCATCTCCGACCCCATTGCGTCGGGAATTGTTGTGAGAGCAGAAGGATACTTTGGTCGTGCATCCAATTCGATATGGGAGTGGATTGCGACTAAAACAGGAGCTGAGCTTGGTACCGCCGCGTCAGTCTAGACAAGAGACCACCTCCGCTGACGAAATCGCTGTCCCCGGAGGCAGTTCTGGGTCTATGGATAGGTTCTACGACCTCTCCATGAAGGTCGCTGGCATCGAAAGATCTATCACCTATTTAGAAGGGCACGCCGATTCTGCTCGTGCAAAACTAGATTCAATCTCCGCTGAAATCGCCTCCGCAAAGGCGACCTTCGGCACCCTGAAGTATCTCATTATCGCCATTTGCATAGGAATATGGGGCCTGATTTCGGCGCTTTTTCTGATGTGGGCAAAGCATTATTTCAATTGGTAGTTATCATCGTTCACCCAGAAGAGCCGGACCTGTCGATGAAGGCATGACATTCTTATTGCATTGGGATAGCAACGATTCCGTTCCCGTTGGATGAGGCGCCACTGCGCGCGCCGGGACATCCTTCCGGCGCGTTGCTGCGTATGCGCCTATCGCTCTCCCGCCGCGGGCTTCAGATACTGCTCAAAGTGCGCCAGGATGCGGTTGAAAAGGTGAGTGCGCACGTCCGGCCCGGCAATCGAGTGTGTCTTGCGCGGATAGATTTGCAGGTCGTAGGGCAATTCCGCCTCAATCAGCTTCTGCACATACTGCACGGTGTTTTCCATGTGCACGTTGTCGTCGCCGGTGCCATGCACCAGCAGCAGGCGTCCCTTCAAATTGGCGGCCGAGTTGGCCACTGCGAACTCCTTGTATCCGGCGGCAAACTCGCTTGGCTGGCCCAGGAAGCGCTCCGTGTAGATGGAGTCGTAGTTGCGCCAGTCGGTCACCGGAGCCACCGCGACCCCTGCCCGGAAGCGGTCGGAGTGCGACATGGCGTAGAGCGTAAACGTTCCGCCCCAGCTCCATCCCCACCAGCCCAGGCGCTTTGCATCCAATTGCGGATACTGCGCCAGCACGGTGTCCAGCACGGTGAGCTGGTCCTCCAGTTGCACTGGGCCAAAGTTGTGCCAGGCGGCCTGCGCAAAGGCGCGTCCCCGGCCCCCCGTTCCGCGATTATCGGCATGCAGAACGGCAAAGCCATGCTGGGCCAGCAACTGGTCGAAAAGCATGCCATTGCTCCACGAATTACTCACCGACTGAGGTCCGGGCCCGCCGTAGGGGTTCACAATCAGCGGAACGCTGGCCACTGCGGCCGCGCCCTCCGGCATCAGCAGCGAAGCGTACAAAACAGCCCCGTCGTGCGCCTTCACCGTTAGTTGCAGGGGCGCGCGCAGGTGAAATGCTTCAAGCGAATTCCCCTTCCAGAAGGTCTCGCATTTCTTTGCTGTGCACAGGCTCAGTTCGGGCGCCTCCAGCATGGACGAGTGCTTGTCGGCAAAGGCGCTGCCATCGGGAGCAAAAGTTCCTTCGTGCTTTCCCGCAAGGGTGGTCAGCACACGGCGCTCGCCGGCGAAATTCACTTCCCACAGTGGCTGCTCCAGCACATTGCCTTCGTTGGACGCATAGTCCACCACTTGCGCCTTGTGGTCCACGCGATACACATCGCTCACTTCGAAGTCGCCGCTGGTCAGTTGTCGCGCCAGGGTGGCCGCGCCCGGGTTGCCTTCGTCGAAGCGGTAGAGATAGAGGTGATTGTGTCCGTCGGCCCAGCTGTTGATCACGATGGAGCCATAGCCCACCGAGACGTCGTATTTCTCGTCGAAGTATTTGTCGTCGGTCAGGTCCAGAGCAAGCCGCGACTCCCCGTTCGACGCGTTGGCGAAATAGATCTGGCGGTGCTTGTGGTCATGGGTCAGCACCTCGATCCATAGCGTGCGCGGGTCGGCCCAGCCAAAGCGGGGAATGTAATCCGCTCCTTCGCGGATAGGCAGCTTTACCCACGTTGTCCGGTCGTTGTTGGCGCTCACCACTCCCACGCGGACAGTCGGCGCGGGATCGCCCGGCTGCGGATAGCGCTGCATGTCCACCGTGGCATGGGTGGGAATCCAGTCGGTCAACGGATACTGCGGCACCGCGGTTTCGTCCGTCTGCAGATAAGCCAGGTTCTTCGAGTCGGGCGACCAGAAATAATTGCTGCGGACATCGAGCTCTTCCTCGTAGATCCAGTCCACCAATCCGTTCAGAATCGGCTCCTTCGGCGAGCCCGCAACCACGGTGGTCGACGCGTTCAAATCCCTCAGGTGAATGACACTGAGCCCGCGATCGCGAATGAACGAGATCGCGTCGCCGCTGGGAGAGAACTTGGGATCGTCTCCGCTGCTCGCTCCGCTGAAGCCGACCTCGATGCCGGTTCCGTTCTTCAGGTCGTAGAGCCAGAGGTGGCCGTTGGCGTTGAACAGCAGGTGCGCGGAGTCGGGCGACCAGATGAAGCTGGCCATCTTGTAACGCTCGCGGTGGTCTTTGTCCTTTTCCGTGTCGACCCCGCCGGAAATGGCCGCCAGCTTGGCCTCGCTCACCAGCACATGCAGCTTTCCGGTGGCGGGATCCACGTCCATGATCGACCCGGCGTCCGCATACGTCAGGTGCTTGCCGTTCGGCGACCACGACGGGTCTTCCGGCGGTGTCCCCGCCAGCGGACCGTTGGCATAGATCTTTTCGACGGTCAGTGGCACGCCCAGCTTTTGCGCACGCAGCGGCAGCGCGGAAAGCGAGAGAGCCGAAACGACAGTTAGCAGAACGGCGGTGAGCTTCAAGCGAAAGACCTCCGGGATGGCGTACTCGCTTTCCTCACAAAGTGACAGCGGGGCGAGAAGGAGAGCGCGGCTTCCTTTGAGCAGTCTAAAGTGTCTGCTCAACTTCGCGATACTGGGCCGCGCCCGGTTCACGGCAAACGCGCGCCCACATCTGCAACGGCTTGCGTCCTCTGGGCGCAGGGTGTAGGTTGTGGGTCATGCAATGGGTGAGTCCGGAAGAGCGGCGTAGTTTAGGTCAGGCGCGGCGCAAGCAGGTTGGCCGCCAGGAACATAACGAAGTGAAGCCCAAGGCGCGCAAGACGCCGGCCCCTGTGCTGCTTCAGCGGTCGATGAAAGGCCGCGTGCCGCAGCTCATCAAGCTCAAGTACAGCCTGATGGCCGAGTCGCCATTCGGTTACTTCCGCGGCGCGGTCCCGGTGATGGCCGCCGATCTGGCCGTGCTGCCCAACACCGGCATTGTTTGCCAGCTTTGCGGAGACGCCCATGTGCGCAATCTGGGCGCCTTTGCCGCGCCCGACGGACGGTTGGTCTTCGACATCAACGACTTCGACGAAACCATTCGCGGCCCCTTCGAGTGGGACCTGAAGCGTATGGCCGCGTCCTTGCTGCTGGCTGGCCGGGCCAGCGGCCACAAGGAAAGCTCCGCGCGTCAGGCCGCCGAAAAATGCATCGAGAGCTACGCCGCGCTGATGAACACCTTTGCCGCGACGCCCATGCTGGAGGTGGCGCACTACCAGGTGCACCGCGTCGCCGATGTAGCGCCTATTCACTCCGCTCTTCTGAAAGCCGAGCGCGCCACTCCTCTCCACTCTCTGGATCAGTTGACCGAACCCGACCCGCACGGTGCTGGGCTGCGTCGGTTTAAAGAAGCAAAGCCGATGCTCACCCGCGTTCCGGCAGCGCAGGCGCAGACCGTGTTGGCTTCGCTCGACACCTATCGCGAGATGCTGGAGCCGCAGCGACAGCACCTTCTCTCGCTCTACCGCCCCGTCGATGTAGCCTTCAAGGTGGTCGGAACCGGCTCGGTGGGCCTGCGCGATTACTGCGTCTACTTCGAGGGCAGCGGTCCCGGCACTTCCAACCCGGACCCGCTCTTTCTCCAGATCAAGGAAGAGCCGGCCTCTGGCTATGCCGCCTATCTGCCCGACGCGCGTGCGCCGCACCACAACGGACGCCGCGTGGCCGAGGGTCAGAAGGCCATGCAGGTGCAGTCGGATCCCTTTCTGGGATGGACGCGCATCGGCAGCCGCGACTACCTCGTGCGCCAGCTCAACGACCACAAGGGCTCAATCGAGATTGATGACCTGGCCGGCGACGGGCTGCGGGCCTACGCCGAACTGTGCGGTGAACTGCTGGCGCGGGGCCATGCTCGCTCCGCCGATCCGGTCACCATTGCCGGCTATCTCGGTGCCGGCGATGGATTCGCCGAGGCGATCGCCAAATTCGGCGCAGCCTATGCCGACCAGACCGAAAAGGACTGGGAAGCGTTGAAGAAGTCCGGCAAGGCCGGACGAAAGGTCCAGCCTTGAAAGAGGTCCACATGAATCGCCGCACCTTTGCCCAGACTCTTGCCGCGGTCACGTTGTCGGCTGCCGCACCGTCCCTGCCTGCCCAGACACGCGAAGCGGTAGAAGGGTCCACGGCCCCTCTCTCGATCATGTTGTGGACAGTCTTCAACAAGCTTCCCTTCGCGGAGCGTCTGGCCAAGGTCGCCGAGGCGGGCTATCGGAACGTCGAGCTGGTGGGCGAATACCGCGATTGGACGGAAGCCGATTTTGCCGAGGCCAACCTTACCCGCAAGCGCCTCGGAATCCAGTTTGACGCCACCGCGGGCCTCCAGCATGGCGTGGCCGATCCCGCCGCCCGCGACGCCTTCCTCGGCGAACTGGCCAAGGCGCTCATCCCCATGGAGACCCTCGGCTGCCCGGCAATGATTGTGCTCTCCGGCAACGTGGTCCCAGGGATGACGCGTCCGCAGCAGCATCAAGCCGCCATCGACACGCTCAAGCGCGCTGCCTCTCTGGTGCATGGCCGCTGGATCGACGGCCAGCCGGTGCGCATTCTGCTCGAGTGCATCGATCCCGAGGAGAACCCCAACTACTTTCTCACCTCGGCCTCAGAGGCCATCGACATTGTCCGCGCCGTGAATCATCCCCAGGTGCAGTTTCTCTACGACATATTCCACGAGCAGGTGGCCGAGGGCAATCTCATCGAGAAACTGGAAAAGCACATCGACGTGATCGGGCTGATCCACGTGGCCGACGTGCCGGGCCGTCATGAGCCGGGCACCGGCGAAATCAACTACGCGAATATCTATCGCAAACTGGCCCAGCTCAACTATCGCCACAACATAGCCATGGAGTTCTATCCCACCGGCGACCCGGTAGCCACGCTGCGGGCGGCAAAGGTGTTTGCGCTTGCCTCTGCTGGGGCCTGAAGAGCGCGTTCGGTAAGTGCGGTGACAGTCGTTTCCTGGCCTCGCCGGTCCACCCAGGAAGGAAACCTCGCCAGGCGATGCAGCCGCCAACTTGCCATCCCCGCGCAGACGGGGCTAACTTGCGAAATTGAACCAACACCATCTTTTCCCTGGATTCTTCGACTTGCACCACCTGGAATCCTTTGCTTCTTCATGGGATCGCGGCGGTCGAAGACTCCTGAGCCGCCCTAAACCGGCCCGTCCCACGACCACTTCGCCAGCGGTAGCCCGGCCGGCACATCGCCTGCATATTTCGGGTAGGCAGACATGGCTTCGGTTGCCCAGCGAAAGTAGTCCTTCAACGTGGCTCGCAAACGGGAATCTTCCGGCAAACCCGCGTCGTCGAGGGCCTGCGCGAAACAGACCTGCGCGCGTTCATCCATCTCCACATGCGCGCCTTTTCCCGAGTGCATGCGAACCACCGTGGACTCATCGCCCATGGATTCGGTGTAATCCGAAGGTCCGCCCAGCGCTTCGGCCCAGTAGGCTGCCAGGCGCTCCGAGTGTTGGGGGTGGAAGCCGTGGGAAAACGCGTGGCTCACAACCGGGTCAGCCAAACATCGGGCGTGCCATGCCTGCGCCAGCGTCAAGAACGCCTGCATCCCGCCCGCCGCTTCGTAGATCGTCTGCGCCATCGAAACCAATTCTTGCACGCAATCTGGGACGATAACAAATGATTATCGCGATCAATTTCTGGTCGAGACTTGCCTGGTTCAAGTGCAGCAGAGTGGTCATCACGACGCCGAAGCAGTTATCTGCACTCATGCAGCGTGCGGAGTTAGCTTGATGCCCAGTGCCTTCATGACTCCGAGAAAAGTGGACAGCCGCGGATCGCCGGTGGGCGAGAGCGCTTTGTAGAGAGCTTCCCGGGTTACTCCTGCCTGGGCGGCAAGCTGGGTCATGCCCAGAGCGCGGGCCACATCGCCCAGCGCGGCAGCAATCAGGGCCGGATCGCCGTCCTCAAAGACCGCCTCCAGATACTCCGCAATCGAGGCCGGAGAATCCAGATACTCGGAAGCATCCCATGCAGTCGTCTTCATGCTCGTCGACGTTGCCTTATTTTTCATTGCCCCACTCCTCGGCCAGCTTCTTCGCTTTGGAAATGTCGCTTTCCTGCGTTGCCTTGGTCCCTCCGGCAAGCAGCAGAACCAGCAAGTTCCCACGTTGCTGAAAATAAACTCGGTAACCCGGACCGTAATCGATCCTGAGTTCGCTCACTCCATCTCCAACCGGCTTCACGTCTCCAAAGTTGCCCAGTGAAAGTCGTCGCAATCGGGCGATGATCCGAAACTTCGCCTTCTCATCTCGAAGTTTGCGCAGCCAACTTGAGAAGATGCCGGTCTGGCGAACCTCGATCACGCGTTAACTATAGTTCACGGTTTGTAGGTTTTCAAGAGAAGAATTGTGGGCAAATTGGGTCATTTACTCCGTTGCTGTCATCCAGGTTCGAAGACTCGCTATCCCCATTACAATGAACCAGTATGCCAACCGCCGTTCGCTCCCACGCCAAGATCAACCTCGGCCTCTACATCGGAGGACCGCGCCCGGATGGTTTCCACGGCCTTTCCACCGTTTACCAGACGCTGGAACTCCATGACGTGGTGACGGTGACCGCGCGTCCGGCGGCTCAGACGGCCCTGCGCCTCACCTCGAACAACGAGCGTGTGCCCACCGACGCCCGCAACACCGCGTGGAAGATGGTCGCTCTGGCCCTGGAATCTCTCGGAGTCTCGGCGGATGTTACGATCCACATCGACAAGCGTCTCCCGGTGCAGGGCGGCATGGGCGCAGGCTCCGCCAACGCCGCGGCCGCGCTGGTGGGGCTTGAAGCCGAGCTGCCCAACGCGAATCACCCCGCCAACTGGCCCGCCCGCCGCCTCCAAATCGCCGCCCAGGTGGGCTCCGATGTCCCCTTGTTTCTGATCGGTGGAACCATCCTCGGCCTCGACCGCGGCCAGGATGTCTACCCCCTGCCGGACATCGAGCCGGTCTGGTGCGTGGTCGCAACACCCGACGTGGGGGTCAGCACGCCGCAGGCTTTCCGCGACTGGGACGCCCTCTGCGTCGCCCGGGGTTTGACCCAGGCCGCCAGTACGGATAAACTGAATGAGTTGAGCCGCGCCTATGCCAGCGCCTTTGCGGGATCTGTCCCTGAACCAGGGAAATCACACCGCGAAGGTCGGCAGGAAGCAGGCTCCTTCGGTGCCCTTCCAATTGGAAAGGGCCTTGCCGGACCACAAGAGTCCGCGCTTGTCCGCACCGGGATCTGTAGCTGGATCGAGAACGACTTCGAACGTGTCGTCTTTCCGCAGCAACCCTCCCTCAGCGAAATCAAGCGCATTCTTGCGGCTTCGGATACCCCGGGGGCGTCGCTGCTTGCCATGCTGTCGGGGTCCGGTTCGGCGCTCTTCGGGTTGTACCTGACCCAGGGAGCAGCGGAGGCAGCTTGCGCCAGATTGCAAACGGCCGGCGTTCGGGGGCACCTTACCCGCACCCTGCCGAGAAGCGAATACTGGCGGCGGATGCTCTCGTAAGAACGTGATTGACAGGCCTTCGTTGTGCGAGAGAGACTCGCCATCGGCTGTCGAGTTGGGCGATCGTCTAATGGTAGGACAGTGCCCTTTGGAGGCACTTGTCTAGGTTCGAATCCTAGTCGCCCAGCCAAAGTTCAAAGCACAGGGTACAGAGAACAGGGAACAGGGACCGGAAACAGCATGGACTGACCCCTGATCTCTGACCCCTGACCCCTAATGAAGCAGCCAAAGCCAACCAGCTTGGAGGTGCTCGAAGATGGAAGCCGAAGTGTTGACAGCGGAAGACAAGCAGACGCAAGGACAAGCCGAAGCCAAGGAAGCCGCGCAGTTTGCGACGGCCGATGCCGCCAAGGCCAAGGACGGCAAGCCCGCCCCGGAGCGCAAGCGCTCGCGCAATCTGAGCGAAGACAAACGCTTCAAACTCTTCAGCGGCACGGCCAACCGCCCGCTGACCGAAGAGATTGGCCTCTATATCGGGGTCAAGGTAGGCGAAGTCAAAATTCAGCGCTTCGCCGACGGCGAAGTCTATTTCCAGCTGCTGGAGAATGTCCGCGGCGTGGATGTTTTTGTGGTCCAGCCCACCTGCTACCCGGTGGATCAGCACCTGGTTGAACTGCTGGTCATGATCGACGCCCTGAAGCGCGCTTCGGCGGCCCGCATCACGGTGGTTGTGCCCTATTACGGCTACGCCCGCCAGGACCGCAAGGATCGTCCCCGCGTGGCCATCAGCGCCAAGCTCATCGCCGACCTGCTCACCACCGCCGGCGCTAATCGCGCCCTCTTTGTCGACCTGCACGCCGCCCAGATTCAGGGCTTCTTCAATATCCCGGTCGATCATCTGTTTGCCAGCCCGGTGCTGGTCAGCTACTTCCGCGAACTCGCCCTACCCAACCTGACGGTGGTTTCTCCCGACGCGGGGGGTGTGGAGCGGGCCCGCTTCTTCGCCCAGAAAGTGGGCGCGCCCCTGGCCATCGTGGACAAGCGCCGCACCGACATGAATGTCACCGAAGTAATGAACGTGATCGGCGATGTGAAGGGCAAAAGCTGCCTCATCATCGACGACATCGTCGACACCGCCGGAACGCTGGTCAAGACCGTGGACGCCCTGTATGCCAATGGCGCTGCTTCCGTCTATGCGGGCGCCAGCCACGCCGTGCTTTCCGGCCCGGCCATCGAACGTATTGCAGCTTCCCGCCTGGAGCAACTGGTGGTTACCAACACCATTCCTCTGCGCGAACCTGCCCAAAAGCTTTCCAAGATCAAAGTGCTCTCCGTTGCCGGCCTGTTGGGTTCGGCCATCGAGCGCATCCACTTGGAGACCAGCGTAAGTGAGCTGTTCAACTAGGCAGGGGTCAGGGATCGGGGATCAGGTTTCAGGTTCCCGGGATCAGTGGCCCACAACAACAACGAATAGCCGGCGACAGGCCGAAGGCGCCAAGGGATAAGCAAGCAGCTTTTCAGATCCCTGATCCCTGACCCCTGATCCCTGGCCTCAACAAAGGGAGCGGAACCTCGGCGGTCCGTGCCCGATTCAGAAACGAGAGAAAGAATGCCTGAAGTAGTCGTAGCCAAGCCCCGTGTAGGCAAGTTCACCAAGAACGCCGCGCGCCGTGTGCGTGTTGCGGGCAAAATCCCCGCCGTCCTCTATGGCCCCGGCAGCGAACCGGTCGCCCTCGAAGTCGATCCCAAGCAGATTTCCCGGATCCTCTTCTCCGAAGCCGGTCACAACACCATCTTCGACATCGACGTGGAAGGCCAGACCCAGGCCAAGGCCATGATCGTCGACTGGCAGCGTGAGCCCATCAACGACCGGCTCATCCACATCGACATGAAGCGTATCGCTCTGGACAAGACCCTCCGCCTCAAGGTGCGCGTCAAGCTCCTCGGCATTCCGCTGGGCGTCAAGACCGCTGGCGGCATCCTCGATCAGGTCCTGCGCGAAGTCGAAATCGAGTGCCTGCCCGCGGATATTCCCAGCCACATCGACGTGGATGTCAGCGAGTTGGGAATTCATGGCGCGATTCGCGTCATCGATCTGCCCCATGCCGGTTCCATCAAGTACCTCAACTCGGAAGACGCGACCGTGGCCCACGTGACCTCGATCCGCGAAGAAGCTCCGGTTGTGGATCCGACGGCGCAGGTCACCGAGCCGGTCGTGGCCAAGAAGGGCGGCAAGACGGACGCAGCTGCTCCGGCGGCAGCCGAACCGGCCAAGAAGCCCGCGGCAAAGAAGTAAGCTTTGGCGGATGCAAGTCAGTTCGGCGGGCGGCCCGGCCCTTTTCTCATCGTGGGGCTGGGCAACCCTGGTCTGGAATACCTGTGGACGCCGCATAACGCGGGGTTCATGGCGATTGACCGGATCGCCCTGCAAGAGGGGGTTGTGGTGCAAAACCGGCGCTGCCGGGCAATGACCGCAACCTGCCGCATCGCCGGACGAACCGTAATCCTGGCCAAGCCGAAGACGTTTATGAACCTGAGCGGCGCTTCGGTGTCGGCTCTGGTAAAAGAGTTCGAAGTCGACCCGACCCAGGACCTGCTCGTCATTTACGACGAATTGGACCTGACGCTGGGCAGCTTCAAGATCAGGGAGCGCGGTTCGCCGGCGGGGCACAACGGAGCCCGCAGTATTACCGGCGCGCTGGCAAGCCAGGAGTGGTTACGCCTGAGGATCGGCGTAGGGTTGGATCTGCCGCCGGAGGCCATTGCGGCCGGCGGGGGCAAGCGGCCCGGCAAGGATTATCTGCTGTCGCCCATGCGCAAGGCAGATCTGACGGTGCTGGACGAGGTGCTCGACAGGGTTGCTACAGCCACCCGGCGCATCCTCGAACAGGGGCCGGCAGCCGCCATGAACGAGTTCAACCGCCGCGAGCGAAACAGCCCGGCGGAGGAGTAGCAAGACCGTAGGGGTTGCGGAGCGGATCCCAGAAGCGATAAGGAAGCCGACCCGAAAGGCTTGGGTAAAAGTCGAGTTTTGTAAGGGCACGACTTTAGTCGTGCCGCGAGACGCTGAAAACTGGGGGCGGGCTTTAGCCCCTGAGGTTGGTTTTTCAACGATTTGGACTTTTGCCACAGGTACTCGCGGGAAAGGCGTTCCGGCGCTCCAGGCAGAAGGTTGGACGGCTGGAAAGTGCGCAAGGTGCGCAGGCCAGTTGGTATCAACCGGTGTAACAGGCAGGAAAGAACCAACGGCCGCTATGGTGTGATCGCCGGCGGCAGTGGCTGAAGCCGAGAGGCTGCAGCGGAAAGAGAAACCGGATGTCTCGTTTGTATGAGGTTATGTTCATTGTTCGGCCCGATGTGGTCGAAGAGGAAGCCGACAAGCTGATCGCCGGCTTTACCACCTCCGTCACCAATGGCGGTGGAGTGGTCAAGTCGATCGAAAAGATGGGCCGGCGCAAGCTCGCCTATATGGTGCGCAAATTCAATGACGGCAATTACGTTCTCATGACCATCGAGGCCGGTGGCCCCGTGGTTCTGGAACTGGAACGCCGCCTGCGCGTTACCGAGCCGGTGATCAAGTTCATCACCGTCCGCATCGACGAGGAAGAGAAGCGTCTGGCCAAGGTGAAGGCAAACCGCGGTGTTCGCCGCAGCTCCTTGCCCGTCGCCCACGCTCCCGCGGCGCATGCCCCCGCTCCTGTCGCCGCGCCTGTTGCGGCTCCCGTGGCTGTTCCGGTCGTCGCCGAGACGACCGCGGTCATCGAAGCCCCTGCGGTTATCGAAGCCCCTGTCACGGTGGAAGCCCCGATCGCAGTCGAAGCCGTCGCGCCGGTTCCGGCCGTCTAGTTTGAGAATTGCCGTCGCCGGTTCAGCCGGCCCGGCCAGATCCAGCGCTCCATGGGCCTAAGCGCCCAGAAGCGAAGAGAGTGAAGAGGAAACACCATGTCTGAAGAGACCACGGTAAAGGCGCCCGAATCGAGCGCACCAGCAGCATCTTCGGGTTCCGGCCCGGCGCCCCGTCAGGGCGGCCGTCCTTCCGGTGGCCCTGGCGGCCGCGGCAAGTTTTTCCGCCGCAAGAAGGTTTGCAAGTTCTGCACCGAAAAGATCGACGCCATTCCGTATCGCGACGTCCGTCTGCTGCAGGGTTTTGTGGCCGAGCGCGGCAAGATCGTGCCCCGCCGCCTGACCGGCGTCTGCACCACGCACCAGCGCCGCCTTACCCGCGCGATCAAGCAGGCCCGTAACATCGCCCTGCTGCCGTTTGCGACCAAGCACTAAGAACCGGCCTTCCTGCACGCGGCCGCGGCACTTCTGCCCGGCCTCCGCGGAAAAGCATTCGTAACATTGGAGAGTTCCATGGAAGTCATTCTGAAGGAAGACGTAGCCAGTCTGGGCCACCGCGGAGAAGTGGTGAAGGTTGCCGACGGCTATGCTCGCAACTTCCTGCTGCCGCGCAAGATGGCCATGCAGGCTACGGAAGCAAACAAGGCAGTGATTGAGCAGATGAAGAACGCCTCTGCCCGCCGCTCCGCGACCGAAAAGACTCTGGCCGAGGCCCTGCTGGCCAAGCTGGAACCGGTTGTGCTGAGCTTTACCCGCAAGACCGCCGAGCACGGCCACCTCTTCGGTTCCGTCACCTCGGCAGACATCGCCACCGCGCTTGAGACCAAGGGCTTCGAAGTGGATCGCCGCAAGATCCAACTCGCCGACCCCATCAAGGCCATCGGCGAATTCAACGTCGCCATCAAGCTGCACCGCGAAGTCACGGCGCATCTCAAGGTCACGGTTCTGGCCGAGGCAACCGAAGAGGTTGCCGAAGCCGCTCCCGTGGCTGAGTAAGCACGCAACGAACTCAGCGCTCTGCGCAATCAAGCGCCGCTCCCCAACCGGGAGGCGGCGCTTTTTGTGGTGCGCTCCATTCCGGCCATGTCCGGCGATGCACCCGCCAACCCGCCAACTTGCGAGCCCCGCGCCACAGTGAAACCAGAGTTGGTGTATCCCGAAAGCACAGCACCAAAGTTGACGCGACCATCGGGATCGGGGTCCCCACGGACAGGTCTTCGTCCGTGGGGTGAAGCAAGCGGCAACCCTGCACGAAACTCACCGGGACAAAGGGACTTTGGTTTCGCTCTAGAGCATTTTGGCTTTTGCTATAGACCTGGGTGCCCCATCCTTTCCGCGTTTTCCTGCGGAAAGGGTGGGATACCGATCACAATTCCGGTCTACACCATCTCGAAAAACGCTCTAGCGGGGGCCAACTCGCGAAATCCGACCGAATACGAGGTGAAGTTGGGCTGGTTCGAATTCAGTCGGAGGCCCTATCGGCTGTCAGCCGGGATCAATCTGGAATCCGTGGCGAACGCATGCGTCCACCCTTGCTCAAATCAACTGCTCGCCGGGCGCGCCGCCACAATCCGCCAGGGAGTCGGATGGTTCGGCTTGGTGACCAGCTTGTCGTGCGCGATCGCCCATCCTTCGCGCCGCATCAAGTCCAGCACCATGCTGGTGCAGTGCGCGTTCGAGTACGGCCGGCGGCGATCCAGCCAATGCCTCAGTCGGGCCAGGCGGTCAAAGCGCTCATTCCGCTGGTAGATGGATAGAATCACGACGCCTCCCGGCTCCAGGTGCGAGGCATATTTCTTCAGCAGTCCGCAGGGATCCTTGGTGTAGTACAGCATCTCGTTGAAGACGATGCATCCCCACTTGCGGCCGCCGCCGCTGAACTCCTCGGCGGTGCACTGCCGGATAGCGTCCTTGCCGCAATGCGCCGATTGGATCGCGCTCGCCAATGGCTCAATGCCAAAGTAGGCGGTCTCTCGCTCCAGGAATCCTGCCAGCACGCCTTCGCCGCAGCCCACGTCGAGCACAGGACCGGCCGGGCAATTCCTCGCAATCAGCTGGGTAATCTCCATGTAGCGCGGAGATTGCTGCGGGGAATTGAGCCCCTTCGAATAGAAAGAGTTCAGGTTCCACGCGCTGACGGTCGAAAGATTCCCCATCCAACAATGCTAGGTCCGGCCTGCCTGCTCGGGCCTGCCACTATCGTTGTAGTGCTCATCCTCAATTGGTGCGGAACACGGTAAGCGTTGTGGAACGCGGGCACTCACCCTCGCCGCGTTTCTGTTCTTGCGGCCACCGAGAAAGAACACGAATCCTGCTGGCCCTGTTCGCACCCGCACACTATCCCATCCCGCGCGTTTCAAGAGCGCGGGCCGCGCGAAGCGTCTGCCGCACCGCAGGTGCCGATCGTCGCCAGCGGCCGGCTGCGGTCGGTGCGCAAGGTGGGCACGGCCGCCAGCAGGCTCTGTGTATAGGGATGTTCCGGGTTGGTCAGCAGTTTTTCGCTGCTCCCTGTCTCCACGATCTGTCCGTTCCGCATGACCGCAACGCGCCCCGCCACTTGCCCCACCACGGCCAGGTCGTGCGAGATGAAAAGCATGGCCAATCCGTGCTGCCGCTGAAGATCCTTCAGCAGTTCCAGCACCTGGGCCTGCACCGTCACGTCCAGCGCGGTCGTCGGCTCGTCCGCAATCAGCAGGCGGGGCCGGTTGATGAGCGCCATGGCGATCAGTATCCGTTGCCGCTGTCCGCCGCTGAACTGGTGCGGATAATCTCCATAGCGCGCCGCCGCATCCGGAATGGCGACCGCCTCCAGCGCCTCCAGGGCTTTTCTCTTCGATTCCTGCCCGGTCCACGAAGGAAAGTGGGCCTCCGCGCATTCCGCCACTTGGTGGCCGATGCTCATCACCGGGTTCAGCGCCGTCATCGGCTCCTGGAAGATCATGGCGATCTGCCGTCCGCGCAACCGCTGCAGCGACGTCGGGGATTGTTGCAGCAGATCGATCTTCTGCCCCGTCGGCCCCGCCAACCCAGTTTCGCCCTGCCACAGAATCTTGCCTGTAACCTGCGCCGCCGGTCCCAGCAAGCCGGGAATCGCCAGTGCCGTCGCGCTCTTGCCCGAACCCGATTCGCCCACCAGGCCGAGCACTTCGCCCGCATCCAGTTGCAGGCTCACCCCACGCACCGCTTCGGTGCCGCCGAAACGGACTTCCAGATCGCGAATTTCCAAGACCGGCATGGATCTATCGTAGTGCAAACGCAACGCTCCACCCGCTGAGAGGCCAGACCACTGGCCGCCACTATTCGCGGTTTCTTTACTCCGTCATCATTTGGTAGCCATTAAAGTCGATGGTATGATCGATGCCAATCGGCGGGTAAACGAATCCCCTTCGTCCGCCTGACTTTCCACTCAACCTGACGCTGTTTCGTCCTTTGAACGGCTCCGCCACCGGCGCTCCTCATCCCGGGCGGGAAGATTTTTCCATTTCCTTTTTAAGAAATGCGCCAGGAGGGTAAGCGGATGCCGAATTCCCATCTCAAGAAAAGTACCAGCTTTGGTTCTAACGGCCGTGTCTTGACCATGGAGGACGTGACCAAACTGACCGATGCGGGGGGCAAGCCCGCCGACACCCTCATGACCCTGGTGGCGCTGATTGCTCAGCGCTTCCGTACCGATGTCTGCTCGGCCTATCTGCTGGAACCGGACCGTTCGAACCTTGTCCTGGCTGCCACGCTCGGCCTCAACCCGCGCTGTATCGGCACTCTGCGTATGCCGCTGAATGTGGGGCTCACCGGCCTGGTGGCGGAGCAGGTATTGCCGGTGGCCGTCGCCGACGTCAAGAACCATCCTCGCTTCAAGTTCTTCAAGGAGATAAACGAAGAGGATTACCACTCGTTTCTCGGCGTACCCCTCATCGATCGCGGCATCTTGCAGGGTGTGTTGATTGTGCAAACCAGGGAGCCGCGCGTCTTCGACGAAGAGGAAATCCGCCTCCTGACCGAGACCGCAAGCCAGGTGGCGCCCATCGTCAGCCAGGCCCGCACGCTGGACCGTTTCATCGCCCCCGCGCAGGAGAAGCTTTGGTCACTGGCCCGCAACGTCTGGTGGAGCTGGGACCCGGACTGCATCGCGCTCTTTCGCGACCTCAATCCCACCCGCTGGCGCAAGCTCAATCAGAATCCCATTGCCTTGCTCTCCGAGATTCCCCTGGTCGAAATCGAGCGTCGCGCCTCCGAACTGGTGCTCCACAGCCGCATCAATTACTGCTACCGGCGGCAGCAGGAGTATCTGAACGCCGACCAGACCTGGGGCGCGGCGAATGCCGGCGTTCTGCGGCCCCGCCCGGTGGCCTATTTCTCCGCTGAATTCGGGTTGCACGAGTCGCTGCCGATCTACTCCGGCGGCCTCGGCGTGCTGGCCGGCGATCACGTCAAAAGCTCGTCGGATCTGGATATTCCGCTCATTGCCATCGGCCTGTTCTACGGGCAGGGCTACTTCCGCCAGCGTCTCGACCAGACCGGCTGGCAGTGCGAAGAATACCTGCAGACCGACGTCAACCAACTGCCCATGGAGCCGGCCATCGGCAGCAATGGCGAGCCGGTGGTCATCGAGATCGAAACCCGGGGCGGTTCCATCAAAGCCAAGGTCTGGAATATCAAGGTCGGCCGCATCGACTTACTCCTGCTCGATTCCAACGTGGCCGGCAACGCGCCCGAAGACCGCGAGCTTACGTCGCGCCTCTACGGCGGCGACGGCCGAACCCGCATTCGTCAGGAGCTGCTGCTCGGCGTCGGCGGCTTCCGCGCCCTCAAGGCGATGGGCATTTCACCCGGCGTCCTGCACCTCAACGAAGGCCACAGCGGCTTTGCCGTCTTCGAGGCCATTCGCAGCCGCATGGAAGAGGAGGGAATCGACTTCGGTGCCGCCGCCCGGCTGATTCCGCGCGAGGTCATCTTCACCACCCATACTCCGGTCCCTGCCGGGCACGATCGCTTTGCCGCGGACCTGATGGAAGAGCACCTCGGCCCTCTGCGCGAGCAACTGGGCCTCTCGCACGAAAACATGATGGGCTTCGGCCGCGAGAACTCCACCGATTCCGGCGAGCCGTTCTGCATGACTGTGCTTGGTCTTAAGCTCTCGCGCCGCGCCAATGCGGTTTCGTCCTTGCACGGCGAGGTGTCCCGCGCCATGTGGTGGGGACTCTTCCCGGGCAACTCGGAAGACGCCGTGCCCATCGGCCACATCACCAACGGCGTACATGTGCCGTCGTGGCTGGCGCCGCAGATGGGCCGTCTTTACGATCGACATCTCGGCATCGGCTGGCAGCTTCACAGCGGCGCGAAACATACCTGGGCCAAGATCGAAACCGTGGATGACGGCGAGCTGTGGGAGACCCACCTGAGCCTCAAGTCGCAGCTGCTCGATTTCGTCCGCCATCGCGCCATCGAGCAAGCCGCGCGCCGTGGCGAGCCGGAGGCTTCGCTCGACCGTCTCGGTAAGTTGCTCTCGCCGGATGCGCTCACCATCGGCTTTGCGCGCCGTTTTGCCACCTACAAGCGCGCCAACCTGATCCTTGCCGACATCCGCAGGCTCGCGGCCATGGTCAACGATCCCAAGTGCCCGGTGCAGTTTCTCTTCGCCGGCAAGGCGCATCCCCACGACGAGCCGGGCAAGCAGGTTTTGCAGCAGATTGCCGAGATGATGCGCGACACCGAACTCGGCGATCGCTTCGTCTTCGTCGAGGACTACGACATCAATGTCGGCCGCTATCTGGTTCAAGGTGTAGACGTGTGGCTCAACAACCCCCGCCGTCCGCTGGAGGCCTCCGGTACCAGCGGCCAGAAAGTGGTGCTCAACGGCGGCCTCAATCTCTCCGTACTCGACGGTTGGTGGGCCGAGGCCTACGACGGCCTCAACGGCTTTGCCATCGGCCAGGGCCGCACCCACTCCAACATGGACATGCACGACACCCGCGACGGCGAAGACCTTTACCGTGTGCTCCGCGAAGAAGTGATTCCGCTCTACTATCAGCGCGACCGCGACGGTCTGCCGCGCGGGTGGATCAAGCGCATGAAGCGGACCATCCGCACCCTTGGCTGGCGCTTCAACGCCGACCGCATGGTGATGGACTACACCGAGAAGTGCTACATCCCCGCCGCCGGAGGCCGCTCCAGCGAAATCAGAACCCCGTCGTAGCGTCCTAGCCCGAATGCTGTTGGCCGTTTCCGCGAATTGACCAGGGGCCTTCCGCGAAGAAGTCCGATTCCTCTCCGCTTTTCGGCGCCGCAGCCGGAGGGAGCAGGGGCCATCATAGGCTGCAGAAAAGCTCCATCTGGTCAGGCTTTGTAACAGTGCACGACTTTAGTCGTGCCACATTTGGTCGAATGCAAACGAGGGCCTTTGCAGGTTGCGGAAAACTTCATCGGGAAGGCAAGAAGCGTCAGGGCACGACTTTAGTCTTGCCACATTTGGTCGAATGCAAACGAGGGCCTTTGCAGGTTGCGGAAAAACTTCATCGGGAAGGCAAGAAGCGTCAGAGCACGACTTTAGTCGTGCCACATTTGGTCGAATGCAAACGAGGGCCTTTGCAGGTTGCGGAAAACTTCATCGGGAAGGCAAGAAGCGTCAGGGCACGACTTCAGTCCTGCCAAATGTGGTCGAATGCAAACGAGGGCCTTTGCAGGTTGCGGAAAACTTCATCGGGAAGGCAAGAAGCGTCAGGGCACGACTTTAGTCGTGCCGAGAAAGGCAACAAAATGAGTGGGGCTTTAGCCCCTGAGTAAAATTTGCAGGCCATTCCGCTCGCGCCCGCAAAACTCGAAGCCAGGGGGATCACCGTCGAGTCGATGGATTTGTTGATTGCCGCACAGGCCATAGCCGCCGGAGCCGTGCTGGTGACAAACGACAAGATATTTGCCCACGTCGAAGATCTCCGCGCCACGGTCAACTGGGCAAACGACCTTTAACCGGACCGGACTGCAATCTAAAATGGCCGGGGCCACCGGCGCCACCCCAGAATCCCTCTCCGGTTTCGATATTGTTCATCGGAAGACTATGTCCGGCTGGGCGGCAAACCAAGGGCGGTCCAAATGCTGGCCCTTGTATCGTTTCCCGCTTTCGATCTGCTGTGAGGGCTACGTGAACCCCAGTCTTCAGTTTTCCGATGATGAAAGCGTCGTAGTGACTGTTCGGGTAGCGTGCGACCCAGTCACTGGAACAGAGCCAGTCCTATCCAGCAGAGGCTGCAGTCGAAGCATGATCGAGCGCTGTAGCAACACCGGGTAGAGATGAACGAATACGCCTGGCAACAGCATCCAGAGTGCAGCGCTCCACGGGTGCCTGCTCAAAAGTGCGAGGATGGCTAATAGCACGTGGATGGCAAAGCAGGTTCCGTGGGCGCTGACGTTGCCTTGCACAGACTGTTCCAGCGAGGGTAGGCCGGCCCTTTTGCCCGAGAATCCCCGCACAGGTTCGGCCAAACGGCGATTCCATCCGGAGACATCGAGCAGCCAACCGAAAATTCCGACTCCGGCGATGCGGTGGAGCACGCGCTCGCTTGTAGGTACGCGGAACCATTGGCGAGGCACACGTCGCATCACGGGAGCGGCCACTGCGGGCCCCAGGGCGAATGTTCCTGCGACCACCGAGATCGAATACGCTGGACTATTCGGCCCGAGGGCGAACCAGCCCACGGCTAGCAACATGGCCAAAAACAGCAAAATGAGGCGGTACCGAGCGCTCTGAAAGTCGTCCATGGGATTTGGTTTCGGCGATGGTTCAGCTCTCACAAGGCGTTCCTCTCGTCAAACTTTATCGCTAGGCTAACAGATGTCTGGTCTGTGATCGCGGCTACACCGACTACGACTGGTTCGACGGGTGCCCCCGGTCCCGGGAGTCCACTCAAAGCGCGATGAGGGTGCCCCCGGTCCCTCGCAGTTGGGGACCGGGGAGATCTCGAACCCTGCTCGCTTCGCGTCCCCACAGTCCCCAATCCCGCGCGCCTCTAGAGCGCGGGCCACGCGAAGCGCCCGCCCCCACGGCCAGTGGCGGCCGCACCGCAGGTGCCAGGTGCCGTGCCCCTCATCACAGTCCAACCTTCGCTCCCTCCTGAATAATCGGGAAGGGATTTGAGTGCGCTGGAACGTGCAATCTGGCCTGAATTCGGCCATCGTCGAGCGCACCGCGGAAGAAAAGCCACTGAAAAAGCGAACGCCCCACCCAGCGTTTCGGCGCTGGCGTTGCGGGCGAGGCCTATCCTCCCGGACAAGTGAATCTGCTGTCAACGCTCCGACGCCGGCTTTGTGCCTCGGAACACTTTGAATGCTAGCTTTTAGCCCAACCAGAACAGAACAAAGGAGCTCAACTCCACCATGCACATGCACACACACGAGATCGAACAGATGTGCGTAGTCGCCAAAGGCCCGAATCATGGCCCGGCGCCGATTCCGCAAGAAGGTCGTTGGACAAAGGTCAAGGAAGTCACCGATGTCTTCGGGCTGACCCACGGCGTGGGTTGGTGCGCACCTCAGCAGGGCGCATGCAAGCTCACTCTCAACGTCAAGGCCGGCATCATCGAAGAGGCCCTCGTGGAGACCATCGGCTGCACCGGCATGACCCACTCCGCCGCCATGGCCGCCGAGATCCTGCCCGGCAAGACCATCCTGGAAGCCCTCAACACCGATCTCGTTTGCGACGCCATCAACGTGGCCATGCGCGAACTCTTCCTGCAGATCGTCTACGGCCGCACCCAGACCGCCTTCAGCGAAGACGGCCTGCCCATCGGCGCTGGGCTCGAAGATCTCGGCAAGGGCTTGCGCTCGGTCACCGGCACCATGTACGGCACCACGGAAAAAGGAGCGCGCTACCTGGAACTGGCCGAAGGCTACGTCACCGAGTTGGCCCTGGATGCCGACAGCGAAATCATCGGCTACAAGTTCGTCCGCCTCGGTGTGATGATGGAGTCGATTGCCAAGGGCGTCGATCCGCAGACCGCTCTGGACAAGGCGACGGGCACCTATGGCCGCTTTGCCGATGCTGTGAAAACCATCAACCCTCGCAAGGAATAGGAGCAGATCATGGCTTTGTTTGAAGGATATGAAAGACGAATTGCCCAGGTCAGCTCGTTTCTTGCCGCTGCCGGCATCAACTCGCTGGAAGAAGCCGAGAAGATCTGTCTGGACAAGAATGTCGATGTTCGCAAGATCGTGAAGTCGATTCAGAACATCGCATTTGAAAACGCCGGATGGGCCTATCTCATCGGCGCTGCCGTGGCCATCAAGAAGGGCCAGACCGTCGCCGCCGAAGTGGCGGAAACCCTCGGCTCCGGCCTGCAGGCCTTCTGCATCCCGGGCTCCGTCGCCGACGACCGCAAGGTCGGCATCGGACACGGTAACCTCGCCGCCATGCTGCTGCGCGAAGAGACCGGTTGCTTTGCCTTCTGCGCCGGCCACGAGTCGTTCGCCGCCGCCGAAGGCGCAATCGGCCTCGCCCGCTCCGCCAACAAGGCGCGCAAGGCTCCGCTGCGTGTCATCCTCAACGGCCTCGGCAAGGATGCCGCGCTGATCATCGCCCGGGTCAACGGATTCACCTATGTCCAGACCGAGTTCGACTACGCCACCGGCAAGCTGGCCATTGTGCGCGAAAAGGCCTACTCCACCGGCGAGCGCGCCGCGGTGCGCTGTTATGGAGCTGACGACGTCCGTGAGGGCGTGGCCATCATGCACGGGGAGAAGGTGGACGTGGCCATCACCGGCAACTCGACCAACCCCACCCGCTTCCAGCACCCTGTGATGGGTGTCTACAAGAAGGAACGCCTCGAACAGGGCAAGAAGTTCTTCTCGGTAGCCTCCGGCGGCGGTACCGGCCGTACCCTGCATCCCGACAACATGGGCGCGGGTCCTGCCTCTTATGGTATGACCGACACCATGGGCCGCATGCACTCCGACGCGCAGTTTGCCGGCTCCTCTTCGGTGCCCGCGCACGTCGAAATGATGGGTCTCATCGGCATGGGCAACAACCCCATGGTCGGCGCTTCGGTCGCAGTGGCCGTCGCCGTCGAACATGCAATGAAGGCGTAACCGGCACCAGGCTTGTAACCACCAGCGTCCCTGTCCGCCACGCGGCAGGGACGCGCTGTTTTATTCCCCCAGTCCCCCAGCCCCCCAGTCCCCGAGTCCCTCAGTCCCGAGTCCCTCAGTCCTGCCTTTATAATCCAAAGACAAACAGGCCCCCCGAAAGAAACGAAGTCCTTAGCGTCTGGAGACAAAGATGCTTGCTCGGCTCTCCGTTCTATTTTCGTTGTGCATTGTGCCGGCTGGTTTGTATGCCCAGCCGGATCATTCCGCTTCCTACCAGTTCTACGGCGGCTTTGCATCCCTCTCCAACAGCTTCAACGGCGTGCCTGGAGCGCGTCAGCCCCTGCTGGGCTGGCAAGCGTCGCTGGCCTTTCCCGCCTGGCATCATCTGCGTGGGAAACTCGACTATTCGACCTTCGGCGGAACCAATCTCGGCGCTCCGCAGCACCCCTATTCCATCCTGGGTGGCGGGGAGTACGACCACTTTATCGGGAAGGAAAGGCTCTTCGGCGAGGCGCTCTTCGGCGACGTGGGCCTCAATGGGAATTGGGGAGCAAACAGCGGGCCTGGCGACTCCGCTTCCTTTTCAACCTTCTTTGGCGGTGGCCTCGACACCCCGCTCAGCAAACACTTCGCTTTTCGCGTCGAAGGCGGCTGGCAGTACACCGATTTCGCTCTCTTCAAGAGCGTGAACGACAAGTATCCCTACCGCATTCCCGGCCTGCCCAACAATTTTGCCCGCTTCTCGACCGGAGTGGTCTGGACCCCTCTCCTCCGCGCTGTCCGGCCCGCCCGCGAGCACACCACCCCCGACAGCGAAGTGGTCTACCAAACCATCGACTCTTTCGGCCACTTTCACATCCTCTCCAACTCCTGGTGGAGCAATCTGCACCTTGCCGGCGTTGAGTATGACCGGCATTCCTGGGGGCATCTTGCGGGCGCCCGTGTGGACTACGTGGCCGATCTCATGCCACTCACGATCCTTAACCAGCCCAGCGCCACCGACGTGTGGGGAAATAGGGAGTCTCAGAATCGAGAGAATGTCCCAGGAGCGGAATTCTCGCCGGTCGGAGTGCGCATGATCTGGAGAGACGGCAAGCGCATCAAGCCTTACTTCTTGATGAAGACCGGCATGATCTTCTTCACCCAGAAGGCGCTCTCTGAAGACGCCAGCTACGGGAACTTCACCCTGCAGGAAAACCTGGGTGTCCAGTTCAAACTTACCGATCGATGGGATCTGCGCACCGGCCTGGAGTTTTTCCACTTCTCAGACGCCTTCGTCGTGCCCAGCAACCCCGGCCTCGATTCAATCACCTGCAACCTAGGTCTCGGCTACCACCTCGGCAAGCACGACGCTGGTCGCTAGCGCACAGAGGCAGAACCCTACTCAGTAAGAGAGAGGTCACCGCCCAAGAAAAGAGATGTCATCCTAAAGGAAATGTCATCCTGAGCAGCCGACTCGCCGCGTCGAGTTACGGCTGAAATGAACAATGGGCGCAACCCGCAAAGGCCGCCAACTCGCCAACTTGCTATCGCGGCGAAGCCGCGGCCAACTTGCTGAT
>Ga0181529_10001780_pt1 | contig 27203 bp, 23 predicted proteins | sample PEATcosm2014_Bin_36_FD_119763 | JGI IMG/M metagenome (GOLD analysis project Ga0181529, IMG submission 119763) | Peatland microbial communities from MTU Mesocosm Facility, Houghton, MI, USA - PEATcosm2014_Bin10_30_metaG | ecosystem: Environmental > Terrestrial > Soil > Wetlands > Peat | place... | reverse complement strand
CGAGGCCGGTGACGAATACGACAGGCAGGAACGCAAGGCCGAGCAAACCGACATAAGGATTGTCGAGCACGCCTATCGCTTCGAGAATCAAGAACACGACGAGAGCGATTCCCGACAGCGTGGTGAGGCCGAAGCCCAGCACGGTCAAGGGGTTGCGGGCGTCGTTGGCCAATCGGGCCAGGGAAGGAGGCAGGGATTTGGGGAAGATCGCCATGGCGAGACTCCGATGGTTGTCCGGAGGAAGAATGCTTGATGCGGCCGGAATACTGAAAGATGAGTCTTCTAGTCGTATTTTCGTATTACGGAATTTCTCATCCTAAAATACATTATAGTGATAGCACGCCGACGGCGTTGGGCAATGGGCAAACTACGAGCGATCCTGCGCGATTCGTCCAGATCCCGCAATGCGCGAGTGGACAGCAGCGCCGACCAATTTCGGAGTCAAATGGACCGAATTTGACGTCCCGACCCGGATCGAGAGCCCTACGGCCGCGCGGCCAGCGCCGCCGCGGTGCGCTTGTAGATGTCCTCGGGGGAGCCTTCGGCTGGAATGGAAACCAAAAGACCGCGTTGCCGGTAGTAATCGGCCAGGGGCGCGGTGCTCTTCTCGTAGGCTTCCATGCGCACGCGAATGGCCTCGGGACGATCGTCCTCGCGCAGAATGAGCTTGCCGCCGCACTGATCGCACACGTCGGCCACCTTGGATGGCTTGGTGGCGACGTGATACACGGCCTTGCAGCTCCCGCACGTGCGGCGGCCCGACAGCCGCGACACGATCTGATCGATAGGCAAATCGTAGCTGAGAACCGCGTCCAGTTTCATGCTGAGATCCTTGAGCATATCGGCCAGGGCCTCGGCCTGCTGAACCGTGCGCGGGAAGCCATCGAGCAGGAAGCCGCCCGGACAGCGCAGGCAATTGGGACGCTCGCGCACGATGCCGATGACGGTTTCGTCGGGCACGAGTGCTCCGCGCTTCATGAAGTCGAGGGCGGCCGTCAGCGCAGGCGTCCGTTCGTTCGCGTCGAGCGTCTTGGCCGCGCGAAATACGTCGCCGGTCGACAGGTGGCAGGGGCCGAGTCGTTCGCTGATGAGTTCGGCCTGCGTTCCCTTGCCGACGCCGGGAGCGCCGAGCAAAACCAACCGGAACGGGCGCCCGCCCGGGGGGAGCGTTACCTGGCAGTTGGCGGAACCACCTTTGAACCATGCTGTTCGATCGTGCTTCGTTGCAGTCATCTTGGCGGCGGAGCATATCAGTTTCCGACGTCGGGCCGAAAGCCGTTCGCGGAGTTTTCTCGCTCGGGGAGGCGCGGTGGTTTCACCTCGCGCGCGACGGTAAGCAAGACGCGGAACTATCGATTATGATGGCCGCAGCCAATGTCACTCGACACCTATCTACTGTCACTGCCACTCGAAAAGATCGCGTCCCAAGTGGGTACGCCCTTCTATTTGTACGACGCCGAAATTTTGCGCGTGGCCTTGCAGCGTCTGGTCGCGATGGCGAGCAGCCCGAACCTCGTGGTTCGCTACGCCATGAAGGCAAACTCCTCGCACAAGGTTCTGCGCGTCGTGCGCGAGGCGGGCTTGTGGATCGACGCCGTCAGCGGCAACGAGGTTTTGCGCGCGGCACGCGCCGGCTTCGCGATGGGCGCCAACCCGCCGGTTGTGATGCTCACAGCGGATGTGTATCGCGACAATGCGCTGCGGGTCGTGCTTGAAAACGGCGTCATGCCCAACGTGGGATCGCCCGGGCAGATTCGACAGCTTGCCGAGGCCGGTTACCGCGGTCCCATCGCCGTGCGCGCCAACCCCGGCTTCGGTCACGGCCACGTTCAGTCGTGCGATACCGGCGGCCCGTCGTCGAAGCATGGCATCTGGCACGAAGATCCGACCCTCGCCGATGCACGCAAGCAAGCCGCGGCGGCCGGCCTGAAGATCGTGGCCTTGCACGCGCACATCGGCACCGGGCCGGATCCGCGTGAGTTCGACGGCAACGCGCGCAAGCTCGTGGATTTTTTCGCCGGGCTCTTGCCTGCATTTCCCGACGTGGACGCCGTCAACTTCGGCGGCGGCATTCCTCACCCGTACCGGCCCGGCCGCGAGCCCTACAATCTCGATTGGCTGAAGCCCGTGCTGGTGGACGCCGCGATCCGCTTCGCGGCCCTGCGCGGTCGCCCCGTGCGCGTCGAGATCGAACCCGGCCGCTATCCCGTTGCCGGCATGGGGATCCTGGTGAGCCGCGTGCACGATATCAAGAGCACGCAAAGCAATGAAAAGGGCCCCGGCCATCGCTTCGTCATGGTCGACGCCGGTTTCTGCGACCTCGTGCGACCGGCGATGTACGGCGCCTACCACCACATTTCCATCGTCGGCAAGGGCGCCCAGCACAACCCCGAGCCGCTGATTGTCGCCGGCCCGCTGTGCGAAAGTGGCGATGTGTTCACGCGCGACGAGCACGAACTTCTCGACCCCCGCATGCTGCCATGCCCCGATCCGGGCGACCTGCTCGTGCTTCACGACGCGGGCGCCTACGGCGCATCCATGAGTTCCAACTACGTGTCGCAAGGCCGCGTGCCGCAGGTCCTGTGGGACAACGGCCAGATCACGCTCATCTCCCGGCGCGAAACCGTCGATGATCTGGTGCGCACCGAATGCGAGGAACGGCTGCCCTAGGATTTTGACCCACGAGGGTTATCGTGCTCGACCTACATCAGCTCATTGCCAAAGCATGCGATCTCGAGCCGATTCCCATGAGCGGGACGAAACTGGCCAATCTGGTCGCGGATCCCGAGTCCACCATCGAAAGCATCACCGAGGTCGTCAGCCTCGATCAAGCCCTGGCCGGACGGGCCTTGCGCGCCGCCAACTCAGCCGCCAGCGCCGCGCGTTCGCCCATCACGACGGTGAAGGACGCCGTGGTTCGCCTCGGCCGCGGCACCATGCTCACGCTCGGTTTCGGCCCGAAGGTTCGGCAGAATTTACAGCAAGCCGTTCCGGAATTCGGGCTGGCCGAGAACGTCCTGTGGCGCCACTCGGTGGCCGCCGCGCTTGTCGCGGAATCCCTGGGTGCCCTGGGCAAGGTTCCCATCCCGCCCGAATCCTACGCGGCGGCGCTTCTGCACGACATCGGCAAACTGGTGCTCGCGCGTTTCCTCGATCCCGACCTGATGTCGTACTTGCAGCGCGCCCAGGAAGAGGGTCACTGCAATCCCCTCCAAGCCGAAATGGAGATTTTGGAAGTGAATCACGCCGAGCTCGGGGGGCTCATCGCGCGCCACTGGGGCTTGCCCAACATCATCGCGCTCGGCATCCAGTACCACCACACGCCGACGGACGAGCACCCGTTGGTCTGCCACGTGGTGTGCGTGGCGGACGTGCTGGCCAAGACCATCGAGCCAGTGACCACGACCCCGCCCTATCCAGAGGATCACTCGGCGTCGTTGCAGAAACTGGGCGTCGACGCCCAGCTACAACAGCGCGTGTGCCAGGCCGTCAGCGCGCGCTTCGGCAAGGTGCTCGACCTTTTCGGGATGTAGCGCGCGAGCTGTCAGCTCGTGCACAGGTTCTTGTCCCTGGCGATCTTCTGAACCTCGCGCAGGCGTTCCTTCACCTTGGCCGCGCGTGGCGACCTCGGATAGCGCTTGGCGAGATCCTGGTACATCGCCTTGGCGTCGCCGCAGAACTTGAGCACCACGAACGATTCGGCAAGTTGCCACATGGCCTCCGGCACTTCGGGCGAGCGCGGAAAGCGCTGAATCAAGTTCGAGAACTCGGCGACCGCGTTGCTGTGCTTGAGTTCCTGAGTAAACGAAAGTCCGACCTGGAGCAATCCCTGCGGCGCGCGTGGGTCGTCGGGAAAACGTTGGATGAATGACCGCAGAAAGCGGCGGGCATCATCCCGTTGCCCGTCGGCCAAACGCTTTTGCGCTTCTTTCCACAGCGCCTCCTCGTCCTCGGGCATGGTCGGCGCCACGCGATCGACGATGCGCTGCTGATTCTGTTCGAGCGAGCCCAGTCTGCTCGACGCTGACGTGACCTGCTTCTGCAGCTCGTCCACCAGGTGCGTGGCTTCTTCGATCTTGCCGGTCATGGCAGCGATGTCGGTTTCGTTCTTCGCCACCTTGGTACCGAGATCGGCGGAATTGCGCCCGAGCAGTGCCGTCGCCTCGTCGAGCACGGAGCGAAGCTGGGCGACCTTCTGGTTGATGTCCTTGTCGCGTTCGTCGAGATCGTCGAGTCGCTTGCGCAAATTGGCGATGTCAGCATTCATCTTGTCGCCCTGGCCGGTGGTCACGCAACCGACCAGGGTGATGCCCAGCAGGGCGAACGCTGCTGGAATCCGCACGCCTACTTCCATTCCGAGTCGACGCGACGGTCTCGTGCCCAGCCCGACTCGTCGGTGCCGGTGGCATCGAGGGCGCCGCGCGGAACGGGACGCAGCCGGGTGCTGTCGATCCCGGCGCGGCGGAGGTAGTCGCGCACGGCCTGGGCACGGCGATCCGACAAGGCCATGTTGTATTCGGTGGTGCCGCGCGGGTCGGCGTGACCGGTCAGATCGATGGATCGTCCGGTCTTCTTGAGGCAAGCCGCGTTCTTGGACAGGGCATTGCTGCCGTCGGTGCTGATCGAAGAAAGATTGAAGCCGAAATACACGGATTCGAGCGGGCAGGGCGGTCCCGCCTCGGGCTTCTTCTCGCCGCCTACGCAGCGACCCTTCTTGCAATCCATGTCCTGCGGGCAGTCGTCGTCTTTCTTGCACTGGGCTTTTCCACAAGTGCCGCCGTTGCAGATCGTACCGGCGGGGCATTCGCTATCGGCTTGGCAAGGGCCGCAGCGGTTGGCGGAGCAGACCTCGCCCGCGGGACACTGCGAATTGTTCTTGCAGAAGCCAGGGATGGCATTGCACTTGCCGTTGCCGCACTCGCGGCCCTCGGCGCAGTCGTTGCTGTCGCGACACTGCTGGCACTTGCGGGCTACGCAAAATTCCTTGGTCTTGCAATCCTTGTCGGTTTCGCAAGCTGGGTACTCAGGCTTGCATCCCGTCGTGGCCACCAAAAGCGTGGCCACGAGAAATCCTAGCGTCCATTGATAGTTTTTCATTTGCATGGCTTTCTGAGTGGCTTCTAGGGCGGTCTTGGCTCGCTGTCAATGCCGAGTCGTCGTCGGGAGAGTATCATGGGATTCCCGCCCGTGATGTGAATCCGTGCTATGGGATGGGCCACGAGTTGGTTTGAATGGAGTCACTGCTCGGTTATCTCACGTCGCATGTCTACGCCAAGCTGGCGGCGCTCTTACTGCTTTGCGGGCTTGGCCTACCTATTCCAGAAGACATTTCTCTCATCTCGGCGGGGTACCTGGCTCACCTAGGAACCGTTGACCTTCACAGGGTATTCCTGGTTTGTTTTGCCGCGGTGCTTGGGGGAGACAGTATGGCTTTCGCCATGGGGCGGCTGTTTGGCACTCGTCTTTTGGCGACCCGGTTTGGTCATCGCTACTTCACGCCGCGCCGGCAGTTGCGCGTGCGCGCCTACTTCCGCAAGTACGGCAGCAAGGTCGTCTTCATCGCGCGATTTTTGCCCGGTCTGCGCTTTTCCATCTTCCTGTCCGCGGGCATGTTGCACGTCCGGCCCTACGTGTTCATCGTCTACGATGCGCTGGCCGCCCTGCTTTCGGTTCCAGCCTTGGTGTACCTAGCGTGGTTCTTTGGCGACAACATCGATTACGTCATCAAATGGGCCAGGCGTTCCGAATACGGCATTCTGGTGTTGGTGGCGATTGCCGTTCTCTTCGTCGCGATCAAGATGTACCGCAAGCGCCGCGCGCGCCCTGTCGCCGCCACCGAGTGAGCTACGGAAAGCGGATTTGGGCGCCGAGCCCCACATCCAAATCGATGCGGAACCAACGCATGAATCCGATGGTTTCTCCGAATTGGACGAAGAAGCCCACGTTGCGGATGGGATCGTACATCAGCCCGTTGGCGTTGCGCACGCCCACGTCGCTGCTGCTAATGCCCGTGCCGCTGGCGGCGAAGTCGGTGTAGTCGTACACGAACTGCAACGTCGTGTAGAACTTCAGCGCTACTTCTTGATCGAGCCAAAAACGCAAACCTGGCGCCAACGCGAATTGGTGGCCTCCCGCGATAGCGGGATCGCTTTGCAAGCCGAAACGAATGTCGGCGATAAGATCCACCCGCGAGCCCACACCGAAGGAAAGTTGGAAGTCCAAGAACGCGGGGACGCTGTGGGCGCAAACTCGCTTGTTAGCGATGCCCGAGGCGTCACCGCATTCTTGGTTATCTTTGTAGGGAACGATCAACCGGTAACCCGTGCCTGGCATGATGGAAAGCCCGGTTTGCAGCCTGTGGTTCATTTCCGCCGGGCCGCCGAAAGTCGTGTGCGCCTCTCCAGCCTCGGCGGGGGCTGCCGCCACGGGCGCCGCCGTCCGTTTTCTTTTCCTCGGCGCGATCCCGTCCTCGCTTGTTGCAGGCGCGGCCTCGGGCAACGCAGCGGGTTCGGCTCGCACCGGCGCCTCCGCGGGCGCCGCCACACCGGCTTCGGAATCTTGGGCACGCGCAGGGTTGCGCGCGACAGCCGAAACAACAACCATCATACTCAGGGCGATGACCGACCTAGACAGGAACCTCATGGCAGGCGCTAGTATCGGATGAGCGCGAACCGTTTGCCAGCGTGGCGATCGATTGACGGGGATGCGGCACGCGGCATCGCCGAGTGCGGCACGACCATGTTGGACCGACGGCGGTTCCTGACCGGCCTCGTTTCGGCGGGCCTGCTGTGCCTTTCCCGACGTGCGAGCGCTCTCGGCGATCTCTCCAAACTGCGCTTCGTACGCCTGCGGCTTTCCGATCTCCCCGACCCGCGTCCCACGGCTCTACGTCGCCTGGCCTGGGAGGTGGAACGGCGAACCAGCTTGGTGACGATTCCGGATCCGCTCGAACTGCCCCTCGCCAGCCCGGAGATCTTCCACTATCCGCTGTGTTTGCTATCCGGCGACCACGGCTTCGCCATGCCTTCCGATGCCGATGTCGTGCGCTTGCGCCGCTACCTGACCTTCGGCGGCTGCCTGTTCATCGACTCGTCCGAAGGACGCGCGGGCGGCGCTTTCGACGAATCCGTGCGCAAGTTGCTGGCCAGCGTTCTGCCCGCCGACATCCCCAAACGCGTGCCCGACGACCACGTGCTGTGGAAATCCTTCTACATTCTGCACGACGGGCCCGGCCGGCTACTCGCCTCGTCCGTCTTGGAATGCGTCGAGCGCGACCGCCGCTTGGCCGTCATCTACACCCAGAACGACCTATGCGGAGCCATGGCGCGCGATGGATTCGGCCGCTGGGAGCACGACGTGGTCCCGGGCGGCGACGAGCAGCGCGAACGCGCGTTTCGCTTCGCCGTGAACGTCGTCATGTACGCGTTCTGTCTCGATTACAAGACCGAGCAGGCCCACATCGACTTCATCATGCGCACGCGGAGATCTCGCCCTTGAAGCACATCGGGCTCATGACCGATTGGCGTCTCGTGTTTGGCACGCAGCTCGGCCGAACCGCCTGCGCGCTCATCGTCGTGGCCGCCGCGTTGGCCGTCGCGATTTCGGCGTTTTCTCTCTGGCGCGAACGCCGGCGAGGCCGAGCGCTCGCTCTGCTCGCCATGCGCCTGGTCGCTGTCGCCGCCTGCCTGATCGTCAGCCTGCAACCGAAGCTTGAATTCGGGCAGGTCAGCGTCGTTCCCAACCACGTGGCCGTGTTGGTGGACGCCTCGCGATCGATGAGCGTGACACCTCCCGACCACGGAGGAACGCGAGCCGAACGCGCCGCCAGCTTGTTGGTCCGCGCGGCGCCCACGATGGCCGAGTGGGAGAGCAGCGGTCATGAGGTGGAATTCTATACGTTTGGTGAAGTCCTCGCGCCGGCCTCGCGCGCTGCCCTGCCGGTTCCGCCCAAGGCCGAGGCCACGCGCATCGGCGAGGCCTTGTCCGAGCTGCGTGGGCGCTTCGCGGGTCGCGATCTGGGCGCGGTGGTGCTCGTCTCCGACGGTATCGACACCGGTCGCATCGGCCGCGGACCCCTCGACGCCGACACACGCAAGACGCTCGAAGCGCTGGGCGCGCCGGTGCACACCGTGCTCGTGGGCGAAAAGGAGTTACGCGATCTTTCCGTCGCCGCCGTGCTGGCCGACGACTTCGCCTTCGTGCGCACGCCGGTCAAGCTCGAGGCCGTTCTCCGCCACAGCGGCTTGGGTGGCCGCATGGTGGAGGTGTCGCTGCTGCGCGACGGACGCCTGATCGACGCCAAGGCCGTGCTTCTGCGCGACGAATCGCCGCAGGTTCGCGTCGTCTTCGATTTCACGCCCGATCATCCGGGCAACTACGTGTTCGAGATCAAGACCCCGGTGCTCGCCGGCGAGGCGCTCGACAGCAACAACAGCCAGGTGTTCACGCTCAAGGTGATTCGCGATCGCGTGCGCGTGCTTCACGTGTGCGGGCGCCCCTCGTGGAACGAACGCTTTCTGCGCTCGATGTTGCGCCTCGACCCCAACGTCGATCTGGTGTCGTTTTTCATTTTGCGCACGGATACCGACGAAATGGCCATCGGCCCCGACGAGATGTCGCTGATCCCGTTCCCGTACAAAGAAATCTTCGACGAGCAACTGAAGTCCTTCGACCTCCTCATCTTCGACAATTTCAACTTCAAGCCCTACTGGGTCGAGCCCTACCTGCCAGGCGTGCGCGCCTACATCGAGGCGGGCGGCGCGCTGGCGATGGTGGGCGGCGACCTTTCCTTCGCGAGCGGGCTTTATGGCGAGAGCGCCCTGCACGATGTGCTGCCGGTCGACCTTTCTGGGATTCCTCGCGAAGGACCATCGGCGTTCACCACCGACGCCTTTCGGCCGCGTCTCACGCCCGAGGGACGCACCCACCCGGTTACCTCGCTCAGCCTCGACGAGAAAACCAACGACGCACGCTGGGCCGCCCTGCCGCCGCTGGTTGGCATCAACCGTGTGGCCGGCCTGCGGCCGGGCGCCCACGCCCTGCTCGTGCATCCATCGCAAAAGAGCGCGGACGGCAAGCCGGCCCCGGTGCTGGCCACGGCCGATGTCGGCAAGGGACGCACGCTGGCGCTGCTGACCGACACGGCGTGGAACTGGGGTTTCGAGGCGGCTGGAATGGGGGACGACGGCCGCACCTTTCAACGTTTCTGGGAAAGCGCGATTCGCTGGCTGGTGCGCGATCCCGCGCTGACCTTGCTGCGCATCGATTTGGACAAAGCCGAATACCGGCGAGGCCAGACGGTGTCGGCGCGCGTGCGCACCTTGCGCGCCGATTACACGCCGGCGACCGCGGTGGACGTCGCGCTGGAACTGCGACCGGCCGATGCGGCCGAATCGTCCGCCGCCGCTCGCGCGCCGAAGGTAACCACCGGCGGCGAGGGCGACGCCCATTTCGACCTAGCTGGACTTGACCCCGGCGCTTATCGCCTGGTCGCGCGGGCCACCTTGGATGGCCGCGCCGCCGAGGAGAGAACCACCTTCGTCATTCGACCGGAAGGGCACGAACTGGACGACGTGATCGCGCGCGAGGATGTGCTGCGCGAGATCGCGGCGGTAAGCGGCGGCGAGTTTCGCGACGGCTCGCTCGGCAATCCGAGCGTGCGTCCGCCGCGCAAAGTGCGTGTGGGCAGCCTGCGCACCGTCGAAATCTGGTCGAACCCGGCGCTGCTTCTGCTTGCGGTAGCGCTGCTCGCCGCCGAGTGGATCTTGCGCCGCCGCGCGGGCCACGCCTGACGGGCGCGGCTTCGTTGCCGTCGCGGATCTGGCCTTCCCACCCACGCGTGCTCGCCGTCGATTCATGCCGTCTCCTCGGTTGCGCGAGAAGCGAAGGCTATTTTTCGATTGAAAAAGGACTGGCGCCGGGTCTTATTAGGAACACCTTGTTTAGGCGAGCCCGGGGCTCCGGGCTGAGATTGGGGCAAGAACCGTCCCTTCAAGCCTTCGAACCTGATGCGCTTCGCACCGCCGTAGGGAAAACGGGTTTCGCCGCGAACCGCGGGGGAGCTTGAACCCGACGGTGGCTTCGGGCGCGGAAAGTGTCCCTCCGATGCGATTTCTCTTCCCCATGCTTTCTTCGCGCAGATTTTTTTCGGCGGTGCGTTCGTGAACGCCGACGATGAAACCCTGGTCGTGCATGTCAATGACCAAGCTCGGAGGGTGGCCGTGGACCTGGGACTTTGGGGCCTGCTGGACGATCTTGGGCTCGCTGGGCGACCGGGGCTGGCCGTGGCCATCAACGAGGAGGTGGTACCGCGCGCGGGCTGGCCGGATCGGCCGCTCGCCGAGGGGGATCGAGTGTTGATCATTCAGGCGAGTCAAGGCGGATGAACTCACCTCTCGTCATCGCGGGCGTCGAACTGCGCTCGCGTCTGTTTCTCGGCACCGGAAAATTCAGTTCGGGACCGGTGATGCGCGAGAGCCTCGCCGCCTCGGGCGCGCAGCTCGTGACCGTGGCGTTGCGCCGGGTGCGCACCGACGGCGCCAGCGACGATTTGCTCGGGCATATTGACCCGACTCTCTATCGCCTGTTGCCCAATACGTCGGGTGTGCGCGACCGCCGCGAGGCAATCCTCGCCGCCGAGCTGGCGCGCGAGGCTTTGCAAACCAACTGGCTCAAACTGGAAATTCACCCCGATCCCAAGTTCCTGATGCCCGATCCAGTCGAGACGCTGGCGGCAACCGAGGAGCTGGTGCGGCGCGGATTCGTCGTGCTGCCCTACGTGCACGCCGATCCCGTGTTGTGCAGGCGGCTGGCCGAGGTGGGCGCGGCGGCGGTCATGCCTCTGGGCGCGCCCATCGGGAGCAACCAGGGACTGGCCTCGCGCGCCTTCCTGGAGATCATTTTGGCCCAACGACAGGTGCCGGTGGTGATCGACGCGGGTCTGGGCGCGCCGTCGCATGCGGCGGCGGCGCTGGAAATGGGCGCCGACGCGGTACTGGTCAACACGGCCATCGCCTCGGCCGCCGATCCGGTGTCCATGGCACGTGCCTTCCGTCTCGGCGTCGAAGCGGGTCGGCGGGGCTTCGAGGCAGGCCTCGCGGCGCCGGTGGTTGAGGCGCGCGCCTCGTCGCCGCTAACCACGTTCCTGGCCGAGGAGGCGCGATGACCTTCGAGGATCTGTGGCGCCAACATGATTTTGGGGCGGTGGCGGCGCACATCGCCGGGATGGGCACAGCGGATGTTCGGCGCGCTCTCGGACGGGGCCGCGTGGCGCTCACGCTCGACGATTTCGCGGCCCTACTCTCTCCGGCGGCCGCGCCCTTTCTGGAGGAGATGGCGCAGACGAGTCACCGGCGCACCGTCGAGAGATTTGGGCACACCATGCAGCTCTACGCGCCGCTCTACTTGTCGAACGTCTGTGCCAACCTCTGCACCTACTGCGGATTCAGCGCCCACAACCAAGTCGAACGGCTGGTCCTCGGCGACGGCGAAATCCTGGCCGAGGCAACGGTGCTGGCCCGGCACGGCTTCCAGCATGTTCTGATTCTGACTGGCGAGAGTCCGCGCGTGGGCGCGGATTACTTGGTGCGCGCGTTGCGCCTGCTGCGCGCGCGTTTCGCCAGTCTGTCCTTCGAGGTTCAGCCGATGGAGGTGGACGACTACGTCCGTTTCGGCCAAGAGGGCATGAGCGCGGTGATGGTCTATCAAGAGACCTACGATCCCGCCGCGTATGCGCGCCACCATCCGCGCGGACCCAAGGCCAATATGCCGTACCGGCTGAATACTCCGGATCGCCTGGGTCAGGCCGGGGTAAAGAAAATCGGCATCGGCGCGCTCTACGGCCTGTCCGACTGGCGGGCCGAGGCTTGGTTCGTCGGACTGCACCTGCGCCACCTGGAAAGCCGCTATTGGCGCTCGCGCGCCAGCATCTCGTTTCCTCGCCTGCGCCCGCACCAAGGGGACGTTGCGCTTTCACTCCGCGCGTTCGGCGAGCGGGAACTGGTGCAGACCGTCTGCGCCTTTCGCTTGCTCAGCCAGGAGGTCGAGCTGTCCCTTTCCACGCGCGAGAGCGCCCGTTTTCGCAATCACGCCTTCCGCCTAGGCTTCACCTCGATGAGCGCCGGGTCGCGCACCAACCCGGGCGGCTATGCGCGACCGAGGGAATCGCTCGAGCAATTTTCCGTCGACGACTCTCGCGCTCCAGTTGAGGTCGCGGAATTCCTGTGCGCTCGCGGGTATCAGCCCGTGTGGAAGGACTGGGACGGGACCTACGACGGCCAAGTGGTGAACCGGACCGAGCATGAGGCGCCGACATGCTGAGCGGCGACGAGCTCCTGCGCTACCAGCGGCATTTGTCCCTGTCCGGGTTTGGTCTGGCGGAGCAGGAGCGTTTGAAGCAGGGGCGCGTGCTGGTTATCGGCGCTGGCGGCTTGGGCTGTCCGGCCCTGCTCTACCTGGCCGCGGCGGGAGTGGGACACATCTTGATCGTGGATCCCGACCGGGTCGAGGCGAGCAATTTGCAGCGTCAGGTGCTGTATTCCGACGCGGACGTGGGCGAGCTGAAAGTGGACGTCGCGGCCCAGCGGCTGCAGGCATTGAATCCCTACGTCGCGGTGGTTGCGATGGCGGACAGGTTTCGGCGCGAGAACGCGCTGGAGATCGTGCGAGCCTGCGACGTAGTGATCGATGGGTCGGACAATTTCGCCACTCGCTATTTGGTCAACGATGCCTGTGTGATGGCGGACCGGCCATTCGTTTACGGAGCCATTCAGGGCTTCGAGGGTCAATTGAGCGTGTTCAATTGGCGGGGCGGGCCGACCTACCGCTGTCTATTTCCATCGCCGCCGCCCGCCGGGCTCGCTCCGAACTGCGCCGAGGCGGGCGTGCTGGGGGTGTTGCCGGGCATCGTGGGCACCTGGCAAGCCGGCGAGGCCATCAAGATGCTGACGGGAATGGGCGAGCCGCTGTCGGGCAAAGTGCTGCTGTGGAACGCGCTCACCATGAACGTCCGTACGGTGGACTTGGAAGTGGATCCCGCCAGCCGGCCGATACGGAACCTTCCAGCGAACAGCGAACCGCCGGTGTGTGCAAGCAGCGACTGGGAAATCGACGTCGCCGAATTGCGGCTCCTGCTTGGAAACGGCTCGCTGCAATTGATCGATGTGCGCGAAGACTGGGAGCGAGCCGAGGCAGCCATTATGCCGTCGCTGCACATTCCGCTGGGAAGCTTGGACCAACAAGGCGCGGAGGAGCTATTGGCGGAATTGCAACCGACGTTGCCGACCGTGGTGTACTGCGCGGCGGGCGTGCGCAGTCTGCGCGCCGTGGCCATCTTGCGCGAGCAATTCGGGTTTCGCGGCGCCAGGAGTTTGCGCGGTGGCATCCACGCCTGGAGCGCGGCAGGGCCTTGAGACGGGCGGCACGAGGCCAATGCAAGATCGTATCCGGCATTGCGCCCACCTCGCGGATGTCGGACAGCGGGTGTAATAGTCGTTCTCGATGTCGTTCGTCGTTGTCGTGCTAGCAATCGCCTTGCGGGTCGCATGGGTGCTGGCCGTTCCCACGAAGCCGGTGGGCGACTTCGCCATGTATGTCGAGTCCGCCGCGCATCTCGTCGAGCACGGCGGCTTCGACGGCGAATTTGTGTACATGCCGGGTTACATCCTTCTCATCGCGCCCGTGCAAGCCTTGGGCGGCGGTTGGCTGGCAACGAAGTTGGTGGGCGCCGTGTTGGGCGGTCTTGGCGCTGGTCCGGTGTTCGGCATCACCAGGCGTCTACCGGGTGGCTCGGGGCCCACCGCGCTGGTGGCGGGACTGCTCTACGCTTGCTGGCCTGCGGGCATCGCGCTCGCGAGCGTGACTGGTACCGATATGCCGGCCGCGGTGTTGGTTGTGACGGCTGCCTATTTTCTCCTGCGTTTCGCCGGGTCGCGGCCCATGCTGGCGTCGATTCTGTTCGGCTTGTTTACCGGACTCGCGGCCTATATTCGCGCTATCGTCGTACCCTTGGCCGTGCTGTTGCTGCTTGTCTTCCGCGCGCGAGGCCTGACCTGGCGGGCGTCGGCCAAGTCGACCACCGTGGCTTGCGTCGTGGCGCTGCTGATGCTTTCACCCTGGGCCGTGCGCAATCGTTTCCGTTACGGCGAAACCTTCCTGACCGACAGTCACGGTGGGCTGACCGCTCTCGTCGGCGCGAACCCCAACACCGATGGACGCTATTCGCGTTCGCTCAACCGCATGTTCCGCGATGTCACCGGCTTCACGCTGCTGACCGAGCCTCACCGCGAGGCGGATCGCGTGGCGCTGGAACTGGCGAGAGGCTGGATCAAGTTCGATCCACTTTTCACCGCCGGACTGCTTGCCAGCAAGGCCGAACGCTTGCTCGTGCACGAGCGGGCCCTCCTCTATTGGCCGCTTTTTCGCGCGGGCGTGTTGCCTGAACCCGAGCGTGCTTTTTTCGCCCGCCACCGCAGCGCCGTCGAGGAGGTTGCGGACGGATTTTGGCTGGCTATCCTCGCCCTCGCGCTCATGGGTTGCGCGTTGGCCTATCTGGGAAAACAGTGGCTTGCCCTTTCGCTTCTGCCTCAGGCGGTCGCGCTCGCCGTGCTTTACACGGCGATCTTCTCGGAGCCGAGGTACCGCCTGCCAATCTTCATGTTTCTCCTTCCTCTGTCCGCGCTCGCGCTGCGCTGGCTCTTCGAGCTGGTCCGCGATCTTGTCCGCGGCAGGCCCGCGCCGAGGTGGCGGCGGGAAGCCGCGCTAGCCACGGGATTCGCCACCTTGGTTTTCGTTGCCGCGCCCGCGCTGGCGTGGGCAGGCGAACGGCTGCGCGAGCATCACCAGTGGGCCGTCAGCGAGTGCGTGGTGGCCGGTCGGCCACGGTTTTGCGAGTGGCGCACCACCCGCGTCCAGGGAGATCTCGACGGACGCCCAGGTATTGCTGGCGTGTGGAACGGCGTCGGCATCGCCCTGCCGCGTTCTGCCTCCCATCGGCCCGCCGAAATCGAGATCTCAACCGAGCTTTCTCTCGAACCGGGCGACTACGTCCTGAACGCCGCGCTGGACATCGCGCCTATCGATCCATCGGAAGCAAGCGCGAGCGGCACGATCAGCTTCGTAGGCGACGACCAACCCCTGTCGTCCGCGGCTTCGCTGGCGGAAGTCAGTCGTGGCTCTCGGCAACGGCAGACACTCGCGTGGAGTGCCCTCGTTCAGCACAAAGACGGCCCCTTTCGACTCCGAGTACGGGTCGAGGTGCCGGAAACATCCGCTCCAGCGTTTCGCGATCGCGTTTGGCTAAGCGATCTGACGGTACTGCCCAAAAGCGGGACCTAGGAATCGCTCATGAACCCCAGGCCGCGAGCACGCCACAACTTGCTTGCGGAGAGGAGAGCACGAACTCTCCTCCCCGGCTTTGAGACAGAAGCGCGCGACCTACCAGCCGCCGCCACCGCCGCCACGGCGACCGCCGCGGCCGTGACCTTCGCCGTGATCGCGACCGCCACGGCCACCACCGCCGCCAAAACCACCACCGCCGCCGCCACCACGCGGGGCGCGCTCGCGCGCTTCGCTGACATTGATCGGACGGCCCTGGACTTCGCGTCCGTTGAGCGTCTCGATGGCCTGGGCAGCTTCCGCGTCGGTCGTCATTTCGACGAAGGCGAAGCCACGTGGGCGTCCAGTGTCCCGGTCAAGCACGACCTTGACCTCTTTCACATTCCGTCCGTTTTCGCCGAACACATCCTTCAGTTCAGGCTCGGTCACGTTGTACGACAGGTTTCCAACATAAAGCCTCGTTCCCATTACTTTCTCCTCTTGCGTCTCACGTCTCTCTCTTTGTTCCCTGAACGGTAGGCGTGCGAACCGGCCAGGACGGACTATGTGTCCTTATCAATGCCCGAATGAAGCCGCTCCTCGACAGCATGCCAAGAATGGACATGACCTACGGTTACCCACCGCACCGAGCCCTGGGTTTTCGGTCGGAAACAAGCGGCTCATGAACTGAGCACCGAGAAATGAACGGCCGGAAGACACCTGAGGGACTCGCTAAGTCTTTTAACCCTACCAGACTTCGACCGAAATTGTCTACTTTTGCGTTGGACTTGTACGGCTGGTGCGTCACGGGACGCTAAAAAGATTGCTGAAATCGGTCGCTTGGCTGAACCCGCAGAATATCCGCCCGGGCCAGCCATATCTTACTCCCTCGGGCGCGTAGTCCCTCAGCGGAAAGGCCCAGTCGCAGCGCAGGACCTGGCCGTTCAATTGAGGAATGAGCATGCGCAGCCCAAGGCCGGCGTCGCTGTACAGACCAAGTCCTTGCACCGTATTTGCGGCGTGCCCGGCATCCGCGAAGACCAGACCACCCAAGCGCAGCGAGGACAGGGAAACGGCGAGCGTCCGCAGCTCCATGTGGGCGAGATAGTAGTCATAGCCATAGAACACGTTGACCGGGTAACCGCGTAGCCCTTCGAGTCCGCCCACGAAGACGCGACCGAGATGAACGTTGTCGGTTACGAACCCAGCGGCCGCCGAGGCGACGACGCGAAATCGGCGCAACAGAACCGGCGTCGCCGCGTAGAGCTGGCCCTTGGTCAATTCATCGCGCATCCCGTCGCTGTAGTCGCGGCCTTGCCACGAGACGCCCAGGTGTTGGAATCCACCGAGAAGGCCGAGGTCGAGATGTGCCTCGGCGTTGAACAGGAAGAAATCCTGTTCGGAGTCGAGCAAGGTGCTGGCGCGACCGAACCGAAGCGTCAGCGAGGGACCGAGCCGCTGGTCTTCCCCGAGATCGAAGGTATCGAGGTTGCGGTAGGTGCGGTAGATGGGCGTGAAGACGTCGTACTGCGCGTAGAGCGCGGAGAATCGATCCGAAGGGCCGAAGTAGGTTTGCGCGAAACTCTGGCGCAACAGCGGATCGCTGGGAAAGTCCGGCAAGAAGGATGGCCGAACCAGGCCGAACAGGTTGCCCACGGTGACCCGCTGAATGAGCCAAGAACGCTGGAATGATCGGGTCAGTCCCGAGGTGACGCCGCCATAGCGGAGCCGGTAGGCACACGCCGCGCCGGAATCGCCGGCGCGACCCGGGCTCTCGCACGTCGAAGCTCCCGAGGACGAATCGAAGTGCGTGAGCTCGTTGTTCGAAATATCGCGGAACACGTTCGTGGTGTAGCTGCCGTCGACGAAGCCACCCCAACGTTGCGACAGCGCATAGAACGGGTATTCCAGACGCAGCCAAGACGACGACCCCTCGCGCGCGCCGGCCGCGAGCTCGCCGAGCTTACGCGCCCAGATTTCATAGAATGCCGCCGTTAGGCGCAGGCGCGTCCCCAGCATGTTGGGATCGAGGTAGTTAGGACCAAGCCACATTTCGCCCTGGTCCATGATGAACGCAATGGCGGCCTGCTTGCGCCAGCCGAAGAGGTTGTTTTCCGAAAGCGACGCGCTGAGGGTGGGGAGATTGAGCGCGAAGAGTTCGAAATTGTAGTTTGTGTTGAAACGCAGGCTCCACACGTCGCGCGTAACGATGAGGACATCCACGGTTCCGGGCGTCGCGGCCTGGATGGGGACCATGGCCACGATGCTCGACAGCGGCGGATCGTCGGCGCTGTAGCTGTTTCGGTTGCGCAGGTTGCGCATGGTTTCGTCGACCAGCAGGGCGTCGTAGCGCATGCCCGGCAGCAACAGGGATTCGCGGCGGACGTGCTCTTCGCGCGTGGTGCGGTGGAAATGGTTGAACCATTCCAGCAGCCGTCCGTCGCTGGGCTGGAACACGTCCAGATTCACGACGTGGATGGCGCCCACGATCTTGCCCCCGGGCGCCGGATCGATTGCGAACCCGCGCGAAGCCAGCGCCACGTTGACGGCGCCGCGTTCGAGCGTGCCCAAGTCCGCATAGCTCGCCGCTCGTGCGACGGTGGGCACCAGCAACAAGGCAAACAGCGAGGCACACGGCGCACGCATCGTCGGCCATTCTATCCTAACCCGCCGACTTACCCGCCAACCGGAAAGTCACGCGACGCCGCTGTCTTTCCACCGTCATCGGCACGCGTCCAAATCGTGAACCACGCTTCCTTCACGACCCCAGCCGCGCGCGCAACTTGCTTGTTGTCGAGCCCAGGCAGGCGCTCTTGCAGCGCCGTGAGCAGGCGGGACGCGACGGCAAGCCGATTGGGAACCACGCAGCTTCCGCCATCGGCGCCGTCGAGCACGAAGAACATGTCCTCGTCCGGCGGGCCGGCGCTGGTGGTCCGGATGCGGACAGAAACGAGATCCTTCCAGGCGACCGCTTCGCGACGCTCGCCCGCGCTACGCGTGACGCCCCAGGCGTCGATGGTCAGTGTTCCGTCGAGCCGATCGCGCCGTCGCGCCTCCGACCGCGCCGTCACGGCTTTCAGCCACGGCACTAGCGTGCACCCGACCGAGAGGCCGATGGCCAGCAGAGCGGTCTTCCAACCTTGTCCCGTGCGGACGGCGCCAACCGTCGTCGCGATGGCGACCATCGCCGTCATGGCCCACACCAGGGCGCCCAGGCTCAGATGTTCCGCGATCCACTTTCTCGTCCTTGTCCACGACATGGTCATCGGCCTTGCGATTTTGGCGGCCGGATGTCAGCACATTCGTGCGATCGAGTCCACAACCCAACGACGCGTGCTACAGCGCTGCCACCACGGCTTGGCCGGCTTCGACGGTGGTCGCGGACTTGCTGCCGGCGGGGGCGATGTCGGCGGGAAGAATGCCACGCTCGACCACGCCGTAGACCGCTTTCTCGACCGCGGCGGCTTCGGCTTCCAAGCCCAGCGAATGGCGCAGCAGCATGGCGGCGCTGAGGATGGTGGCGTAGGGGTTGGCGATGCCCTTGCCCGCGATGTCGGGGGCGCTGCCGTGGATGGGCTCGTAAAGCCCGCGCTTGCCGTCGCCGAGCGATGCCGAGGGCAGAAGGCCCATGGAACCTGCCAGCACGGACGCCTCGTCGGTGAGGATGTCGCCGAACATGTTCTCGGTCACGATGACGTCGAACGAGGCAGGCTTGCGCACGAGGTACATGGCGCAGGCGTCGACCAGGATATGGTCGAGGGTGATGTCGGGGAATTCCTTGCGGACAACCTCGTCGGTTACTCGGCGCCACAGGCGCGAGGTTTCGAGCACGTTGGCCTTGTCGACCGAGGTCAGCTTCTTGCGCCGGCTGCGCGCGAACTCGGCCGCGCGGCGAACCACGCGCCGGACCTCGTCGGCGGTGTAGAGGCAAAGGTCGCTGGCCCAATCGGCGGTCTTTTTCTTTTCGCCGAAATAGATACCGCCCGTCAGCTCGCGCACCACCAGCAGGTCCACGCCCTTGATGACCTCGGGGCGCAGGGTCGACGCGTCCACCAGCTTGGGATGGATGGTGACCGGGCGCAGATTGGCGTAGAGACCAAGCTCGCGCCGAATCGCGAGCAAGCCCTGCTCGGGCCGCACCGCCGCGTTGGGATCGTCCCACTTGGGGCCGCCCACCGCGCCCAGCAAAACGGCGTCGGACGATTTGCACAGGGCGGTGGTTTCCGCGGGCAGGGCGGTGCCGGTCTTGTCGATGGCGCAGCCACCGATGAGCCCGTCGCGAAACTCGAGTTGATGGCCGAATTTGGCGGCAATCGCCTGTAACACGCGCACGCCTTGGGCCGTGACCTCGGGGCCGATGCCGTCGCCGGCCAGAACTGCAATCGTGGATTTCATGGCCAGTGTCTTTACCACGCCCGTCGCTAGCCGCGAAACGCTTGCGCATGGGTGGAGCGCGGGATTGACCTAATAGCTTCCGACAGTTTGCCGCCAACAAATTCCCGCGCGGTGCTAGCATCGTCGCCCATGGCGATTCGAGATGTGGTGGTATCCGCAGCAGTGGCGGCCGTCGTGGCCGCTGGAACAACCGTGGCGCTGAATCGTACGGTGCTTCAGCGCGATGCGATCGAGGTTCCCTCGGTGCTGGGGCTGCCAGCGCAGAGCGCCCGAGCGTTGATCGAGAGCCGCGGTCTCATGTTCGTGGTGGGCGAGGAACGCGACGATATCAAGACACCCGCCGGCAACGTGGTAGCCCAGCGGCCGCTCGAAGGCTCGCGGATCGAACGTGGCCAGGCCGTGGATGTGGTGGTGGCCAAGGCGCCAGCGCCGATCAAGGCGCCGGCGCTGGTTGGGCTGGCGCTGGGCGAGGCGAAGCTGCGCCTTGAGACGGTGAAATTGGTCACCGGCAAGATAACCGAAGAGCCGAGCGCGGATGTCAAAGCCGGCAGCGTGATCTCGCAGAGCGTGGCCGAGGGCGGCGAGATCCGTGTGGGAACGACCGTCGACCTAGTGGTTTCCAAGGGCGCGGCGATGATCCCCGTGCCGAGCGTGGTCGGCCGCTCGCTGACCAAGGCAAAGGACGATCTGCAGAAGGCCGGCTTCACCGTCGGCAACCTGCGATCGCGGGAAGACGACGACCACAGCGATGGCGTGATTCTAGAGCAGAATCCGTCAGCCAATCAGCCGGCAGCCAAGGGCTCGGCCGTGGATTTGGTCGTCAATCGAACGTAGCTCCGGCGACGGCATCACGCTGGATCCTGACCCGCGACCACGATATTCCGCCCGCCGCGCTTGGCTGCGTACAGCGCCGCATCGACGTTGGCGAGCAGGGCTTCACCGCTCGCCCGAGAGCCAGGCTGCAAAGTGGCGTGGCCGGCGGACGCGGTAATGCGCAGAATGGATCCATTGCCGATGTCGTGAACGGCTTCGGCCAAGCGCCGACGCAGGCGCTCGGCAACGACGGCCGCGCCCGGCGCGTCGGTGTCGGGCAACAGCAGAACGAATTCCTCGCCTCCGTAGCGCGCGGTGATGTCGCTCGGTCGCATGCGACCGCCCAGCACCTTGGCAACCCCGGCCAACACCTTGTCGCCGGCCTGGTGGCCGTAGTTGTCGTTCACGTGCTTGAAGTGATCGATGTCGAAAAGGATCAGGCTCAGCGGCGATCCCTTGACTTTCGCCTGCTCCATCTTCGCGGCGAACATCTGATCGAAGTACGCGCGGTTGTAAAGCCCAGTCAATCCATCCCGCTGGACTTCTTGTTCAAGGTGTCTGGTCTTGGCTTCCAGCGAGCCGATGGCTTCCTGCGCGTCCGTGGCCTGTCGGTTAGCGGCCAGGGCGAGAATCAGAAGGGTTTCCTTGGCCTGATCCAGGATGGCCGAGAGATCCTCGGGCGAGCCAATGTCCAAGTCGAAGTAGGCGGCGACCTCCTCGCTCTGCTTCGCCACCCGTTGCAGGGTCGTGTCCAGCTTCTGATCGTCGATTTGCAGCAAGCGCGACGATGATTGCCGTAGGGTCCGTGTCGCGCTGGCCGCGTCCTCTTCGATCCACACGTCGGCGACCTCGCCCGAAACCGCCACCAGACGCGCCAGCTGCGTGATGTCCCGATGCGTGCCTTCCGGTAGACTCTCTGGCGCGTGGCTCGCGGCGATGGCGTTGCACAAGGTCGCGGGAAGCTTCCAGCGCTCGGCCATCCAGGCACCAATCGCCGCATGATCTTCTCCAAACATCTTTCGCTCGGCGTCGGCGAGCACGACGTGACGAGTGCCCGGCCGCGCGATGGCCGCGTAGTCGGCTCCCGCCAGTTGGCGCAAGGCGAGGATGCCGATGTCTTGCAAGAGCGCGCCCATGAAGGCTTCCTCGCCCAGGCGAAAATTCGTCGCCGCGGCCAGCTCGCGCGCCGCCACCGCCGAGAGCAACGATCGCTTCCAAAACCAGGTGAGCGCTTTCTTGTCCCGGTTTTGCAAGCCCTTGACCAAGGAGAACGACAGGGCCAGCGGGCGCACAGCCGATAGGCCGAGCAGGCAAATGGCATGGGATACCGTGCGCACCTCGCACTTGAGGCCGTACATCGGCGAGTTGGTTAGGCGCAGGATCTTGGCCGACAGCGCCGGGTCGCTGGCGATCAACTTGGCGATCTCGCCCATGTCCGGTTCATCCCGCTGGCACAGATCCAGAATTTGGATGGCAACCGCCGGCATGCTGGGCAGATCGGCACACCTCGCGAGTTTTTCCCGGATCGCGCTACTCATGGCACTCAGTAGAGTCTTCGGCGGTGTTGCGAGGGTTCTGAAGCGGGCGGGTCAGCCCGCTGTGCGCGTCGGCGCAAGCAAGCTATGCTCCGCCCCGATGACCAACCCACAGATCAACGCCGAGCAGATTCACTTCCTGCGTCAGCTGCGCCTATTTCTCGAGGAGATCTGCTGCGAGATTTGCCGGTTCGAGGTCGTGGGACATCACGACGTGGGCGCGGAGAGCGTGGAGATTTCCCGCGAAGTCGACCTGGGCGTAACCGGCGCGTTCGCCGACGTGGTGGTGCGGGCGCCGGGGCGAGCCCCCTTCTTCGTCGAGGTGAAATATGGCTATGCCGGCGACCGCATGGTGGAACACTTCACGCGCAAGTATCACCAGCCCTCGCCCACGGTGCCGGATGCGGATCGCGTGGTCGTCGTCGTCGACCGCGCCAGTCGTTCGGATTGGTCGCTGCTGGAATCCCGCCTGCGCAAGGTCACGCGCAAGGAATTGAAACTCGAATTCTGGGACGAAGAGCGGCTGCAAGAACTGGTCGCCGATTGCTTCGGATTGAAACTCGGTACGATGACCAACGAAGGATTGTCCGAGCTTCGCAATGCCATCGACGACATCAAGTGGAAATGGGCGTTCGGCGAGCGTCACGGCGAAAGCCCGCTCAAGACGTCGCTGCTTTGGCACTTCGGTTACTCGCGCCTTTTGCAATTGCACAAGGTGCATAAATTCGCGCCCGAGCAGATCCTGCCGCCGCGACGTTTTCGCAACGCCGTGGTCATGCTGGCCGACCTGTCGTCGTTCTCGAGCTTCGTGCGCGACACACGGGACGACGAAGTCATGCGCAACGCCTTGACGACCTTCTATTCCAACTCGCGCTACGCCGTGATCAACTCGGGCGGCATGATGTCGCAATTCGTGGGCGACGAGGTCGTGGCCCTGTTCGGCGTGCCCGACGTGCAGGATGGTTACGCCAAGCGCGCCCTCGATTGCGCGCGATCCCTGCTACAAATCGGTAGCTCGGTTTCAAACCGCTGGCAGCGCGAAATCGATCGCATTCAACCGTCGGGCGGCGTGCACATCGGCATGGCCATGGGCGACATCCAATCCGTGCTCTACCGGCCCTTTTGCAGCAGCCACGTCGGCATCGTGGGCGACGCCGTCAATCTCGCCGCGCGCCTGCTCGCCCAGGCGTCCACCCACGAAATCGTCGTGTCCAACACCTATTTGCAGACGCTGCCGGATCGCGACCAGAGCGGCTTTCAGGAAATGGAACCGCTGGAGGCCAAAAACGTCGGCCTCATCAAGGCGTGGAAGCTGCAGCAGCAATCGAGCTACTCCACGCGCGGGGCGTGACGAGCGGGCCTACTTCGCGTCTTTTGCAATCACACCACAGGCGATGCGATCGCCCGCGTTGCCGGCTGGGTCGGTCTTCATATCGTCCGCCTTGGCGTGAACGACCAGCGCGGTTCCGCCATTGCTGTAGAGCGAATGGTCGTCCGTTCCGAGACTCACGCTCTTGTTGACGATGGTGGCCTTGGCATTGCCCTTGTCGTCCGCGGTGAAATTGAGCATGTCGCCCGCGTGGCAACCTTCCGGATTCTCCAGCCCATGCTTCTTCCCATCGGGATTGAAGTGCGGGCCGGCGGATTTGAAATCGGGAGCGTCGCACTTCGCGTTCTGATGGAAGTGAATGGCGTGCTCGCCGGGGGTGAACCCGTGCAGGTTCAGTTTCAATTCGACGCCGGTGGCGATGGACTTGATCTTGACGGATCCCATGTCCTTGCCGGTGGCATCCTTGACGGCGACGGTGGCTGCACTTCCCTTGGCCATGCCCTTGGCCGACACAAGAGAGAATAGAGACAACAGCAGGATGGTTTTACGCATGATGAGCAAGCTTAGCGCCGATAACGCCCGCGTCCACCGCCACGCCGGCACCTGCCCCGCGAACCACGCGCTATTCAACGACAAGGGCGTTAAACGCGGCCAGAAGCCGCCGACAGGCATCGAGCGCGGCGAATTCACTCGGCCGCCTAACCGCCGCCTGACCGCCGCCGAGCGAGACGATGTTTCGTGCGGCCTGCATGAAATCGCTCGCTCCGGCGACGCGCGCGATTTCCTGTGGGTTGCGCCGGACATAGTCGAGAAACGCCTGGTGGTATTCATCGAGCTTGGCGCGACGCTGGCCGTTGCCCTGCCCGGCGGGCGTCTTCTGGCCCCGACACCAAGCTTGCCCGGCCAAGGTCAGCCTGCGCATATGCCAAGGCGCCGTCCGCCCCGCGCCAGTTCCCTCCTGCGCTACTTCTTCCATCTGCCACGCCGTACGTGCCGCGAGAAATTCCCCTCGAAACGTCGCCACCATTCTGCTGACGGCCTCGATCTTTTGTCCGGTTTGGATCGCCGCGAAGTAGGTCTCCGCCGCCGCCTGCAACTCGGACATCGCGGGCTCCGTCGCCGCGGCCTCGCGCGCTACGCGCTGACATTGGGCAAGCTCGTCTCCGCGCAGGCGAACGCGATTGCCTTTCCTTGCCTCCCCGTTCGCATCGCCGATCAGCGCAAGGCACTCGGCGAAGCGATCGAGCTTGGCAAAGGCGCGATCGATCTCGTCGGCTGGCCGCGGATCGTCGGGATAGCCGGCGGCGAGTTCGGCTGGCAACGGCTCTGGATCCGTGGGACTTGGCAGCGGCAGGCTGTGTCCAAGGCGGACTGACAGTTTCGCGCCAGGCTTGGCTTCAAAGGAAAAACGGCGGGTCACGCGTCCGGGTGCCGCGGCATTGAGCACGTGCGACGTGCCCGACTCGAACGACAGCTCACCCTTCGCCGCCGGAACATGATCGATCTGCAAGCTGGCGTCGCCTGGTTCCACGGAAAGAAAGATCCTGGCGTTGCCGCCTCGCCGCGCGAGCAGGCCGCCTTCGCCGCCCGGGCGCAAGGTGCTGTACGTAACCCGCGCGCCGACGAGAAGCGCGAGCAGAATGCCGGCCTTGACCAGCCGCGATCGCGCGCGCCGAGAGAAGAGTGGTTCCGGCGCCAGGGTTCCCTTGTCCCGCGTCTGGACGTGCTGCCGCGGCGGCGCGGCCAGTTCGAGCGGCGGCGGGTCGGATGCCGCAGACGCGTGATGTTGGGCCGCTGGCGAGCGCACCGCCAACGGCTGATCGAGATCGTCGGCCAGCAAGGGCAACATTTCGGCTTCCGGCGGCGGCGCGAACGGATCCGCGCCAGGTAAGGCGCGGCGCGATTTGCCTTCGGCTGGCCTGGTGACGGGCGACTCATCGAGCAAGCCGATCGATACTGGCTCTTGGTCGCTCTGTCCTTCGAGAGGCGAGAGCGAAATGCCCAGCGAATCGCCAATCGAGGCTGACATTGGCATCGGCGCCGGGGTCGCATCCTCGGTACCGAAAGAAATCGCCTCGCGCATGGCAGCCGCGTTCGGGAAGCGCTTCTCGATGTCGCGGTCGAGAGCGCGCGCGATGGCGGCCTCCAAGGCCGCCGGAATTTCCGGCCTCAGGCTGCGTGGCGGTGGATACTTGCCTTCCAGCAGTCCACACAAAATTTGCGCGTACCCCTCGCCGACGAACGGCGTGCGGCCACACAGCATCTCGTAGACAACGACGCCGGCGGAATAGATGTCGGTGCGGTGGTCGATGACCGACACTTGCCCGATGGCCTGCTCGGGCGACATGTAAAGCGGCGTGCCGAGGATCGCGCCCACCATGGTTCCCGCGACCTTCGCCGTGGCCGCCGGGCTGGATCCTTGCGGCCGCATCACCTTGGAAATGCCGAAGTCGACGATCTTGACGAAGTTGAGCCGGTCGTCGTTGTTGATGACGAAGATGTTGTCGGGCTTGAGATCGCGGTGAACGATGCCGTTCTTGTGCGCCGCCGACAGTCCGCCCAGCACCTGGACCATCAAATGAATCGCGAGCGGGATAGGCAGGCGCGGCGTCTTCTGGAGAATCGAACTCAAGGGCTCGCCGTCGAGCAACTCCATCACCATGAAGAGCAGCCCGTCGGTGGTGCGGCCCAGGTCGAATACGTCGACGATGTGCGGATGACCGATCGCGCTGGCGGCGCGCGCCTCGCGCTCGAAACGAGCCCCAAGCTGCGGGTCGGCGACCACCTCTTGCAGCAGGGTTTTGACCGCCACGCGCCGGCCGAGCGCAACGTGCAGGGCTTCATACACCACGCCCATCGCGCCACGCCCAAGTTCGCGGGTGATCTGGTACTTGCCGTCGAGCAACTCGCCCACGACGAGCGCGGCCGGCCGATCGGTCGCAATCGCCTGCCCCGTGATGGGACAAACGCTGGTTTCCCTCGGATGCGGGCTACCGCAATGTGGACATGCCACGTGGCGAGAATATCAGCAGGCCGTGCCCCTGTCAGGAAGCCACCCGGCTTCGCGAGCGTTCAAAGCCCAACACATCAAGTGGTGAAATCTCAACACTTGCCGCTTTGCCCACCGACGTCGGCGAGTGTTTTCCTCTAGTTAGGCGCCGATCTTCGTCTGGCGCGCGCCTTGCTGCATTGCCTGTTTGTCATGGAAGCCACCATCGAAGCCACCACCAACCTACGGCAGACCAACCGAGTTCCCGGCACCTCGCGACAGCGCGATATGTCGGTTTTGGCCCTGCCCAAGGTTCTGCTGTGCGACCTCGATGGGACGCTTGTCGATACCATGCCCGTGCTCGCCGACCTGGCGACGGAAGTCATGGTTGGGCTGTACGGCATTCCCAAGCCGCTCGCGCGCGAATTGTACCTGGCCACGTGCGGCCTGCCTTTCATCGCGCAGCTTGAGGATATTTTCCCGGGCGATGCCCGCAATCGCGAGGCCTCGGATCTGTTCGAGCGTAGCAAGCCGGCCCGCTGCGGCTCGGCGCGCATGCCGGCCGACACGCTCGCGGCCTTGACCGATCTCAAGCAGCGGGGCGTGCGCATCGCGGTTTCGTCGAACAACGGCCGCCAAAATGTTGAAGCCTTCGCCGGCGGCGCCGATTTTTCGTTCGACCTCGTCATGGGCTACGGCAACGGCCTTTCCAAAGGTCGGCCGCACGTGCAGATGGTCGAGCGCGCCTTCGGCGTGGGCCGCAGCGAGATGATGTTCATCGGCGATTCGCTTCACGACGGTGAAATCGCCCTCGTCGAGGGCCTGCCCT
>Ga0181529_10001779_pt1 | contig 27221 bp, 22 predicted proteins | sample PEATcosm2014_Bin_36_FD_119763 | JGI IMG/M metagenome (GOLD analysis project Ga0181529, IMG submission 119763) | Peatland microbial communities from MTU Mesocosm Facility, Houghton, MI, USA - PEATcosm2014_Bin10_30_metaG | ecosystem: Environmental > Terrestrial > Soil > Wetlands > Peat | place... | reverse complement strand
CGGATCCGCTCCACAATCTCCTGCCCCAGATAGCAGCCTTTCGAAAAGCTCACGGCGTGCATCTGTTGCGTCTCCTGCGGTAGCGACGTCTCGCGGATATCGTCGCCGTACCGCGGTTTGCCGTTCTCGATGCGCACCAGGCGCGCGTCTTCATCGCTGGCCGCCGGAACCCCCGCCGCCTCCAGTTGCGCCACCCAATCAGACCGCCGTTCCACCGGTCCATACAGCCGATACCCCGGCTGCCCGGTGACGCTGATGCGCGCCACCGTGGCGTCGCCCCAGGCCGCGTGAGCCAGATCGCTTTCCGGCAGCGGCGCGCCGCAGCCCGCCAGAATCGCCGCCGCGCCGGGACCCTCCACCGCCAGCGATGCCGTGGTTTCGGTCACGTCCTCCAGCTCAATCTGGTCGGCAACCCTATATTTCAGGATCAACCCCGGCACTTTCCCGTGCAGGTCGGGCTCCACGTCAATCAGGAAATGGTCGTCGAAGCAGAAGAGATGCAGATCGGCCTGAATCCGTCCCTGGGGTGTCAGCAGGAACGCATAGCAACCGCTGCCCGGAGTCAGCTTCTTGACCTCGTTGGAACTGACATTGTGCAGAAACCGCGCGCGGTCGCGTCCGCGGGCCACGAAGCGTCCGCGTGCGTCGAGGGCCAGCCACGCGGCGGAATCGCGCAGCGCCCGGTAACCATCCGTCATCTAAAAGATCCGTCCCAGCCAGGCCGAAATCAGCACAATCGCCACGCCCGAGATCACCACCCCGGTCATCATGCGTGTGCGCTTGGGGTTCTTGGGTTGCACGATCAAAATGGCCACCGAGAAGACATGCAGCACCAGCAGCATCTTGATGCCGAAGAGCATGTGGTAGCGCACCGAATGGCCCGTGGTGAGAAGAAATTTGTAAATCCCCGAGACGATCAGACCGAATATCGCGGTAATCACCAGCGGCCGGTACGCCATGGCGGCCTTATCGCCCAGCGAGTCGCGGGATTCCGGCGAGATGCCCTCGATGGAGCGCGCCATCACCAACCGGCCGAAAATCATTCCTCCCACCAGAACCGACATGGACGTGAGGTGAATCCATCGCATGACTACCGTGAGCGGCGTAAAGTCGGACATAGCTTCTAGAGTATACAATCGCCGTATGATCCATGAAATCCTCCCGGTGGGGATGCTGGCGTGCAATTGCTCGGTATTCGGCGACGAACAGACCCGCGAAGCGATGGTGGTAGACCCGGGCGACGACATCTCGGGCATTCTGCAAGTGGTCGCCAGGCACGGGCTTACGGTGAAAGCCATCGTCATTACGCATGCCCACATCGATCATATCGGCGGCGCGCAGCAGCTCAAGCAGGCTACCGGCGCTCCGGTCTACATGAACCTCAACGACCAGGCGCTGCAAAAGATGATGGACGTGCAGGCCGGCTGGCTGGGCGTGGAAACCCCCGACGCCGTGTCCATCGACGCGCCCGCCCGGGATGGCGACCGCCTGGTGATGGGCGCTACCGAATTCCACGTATTGCACACCCCTGGGCATACGCCGGGGAGCATCAGCCTGTGGATCCCGTCGGAAGGCAAACTGGTGGCCGGAGACACCGTGTTCCGCGACAGCATTGGCCGCACCGATCTGCCCGGCGGCGATGGAAAGCAGATCCTGCGATCCATCCGCGACAAGCTGCTGCCGCTGCCGGAGGAAACTATCGTGATCCCCGGACACGGCGGATTGACCACCGTCGGCCGGGAGAAGCAGTTCAATATGTTCCTGCGGGGTTTGTAGATCGGGTCTTCGACCAGAACTCCGCCGAGGTCACCACCGGGATCGCTTCGAAATCCACCAGATCGTTCCAGTGGCCCATCCACTCGTCCAGCAACTCCCGCGCGGAGGCCTCCATTACCTGGTAACAGCGGGCGCCATCCGCCTCCATCCAGCTCGCCACGTAGGTGACGCCTTCCGGCATCATGCGCCCCTTTTCCCGAAACCGCTCGCCGACCGGCGCCGGATCCCCGTTCTTGAATCGTTCGATCACCAGAAAGAGCATGGCTGTCAGTGTACCCTGGCTCTTGAATTACAACTGCTCCGATCGGGTGGCGCAATTTGGAACCGCGACCGCAGGGAGCGGCCCGACGAAGAACTGTAGCTTCATTCGCAAGAGAAACCGAGAAGGGGTGGTTGCCTCATCCGTTGACCGGACCGCTCGCTGTGGTCGCGGTTGCGGTTATGCTGTGCCGGATTTTCTGGCCCCGGCAGCCGCCTGCGATAGAATATCGGACTACCATAGAGGGCTCTTGGGACAGGAAATCGCCTGCACGCTTCGCTATCAACGGAAGACCCTGACCGGGAAGGCCTACCTGGAGACCGACTTCCTCCTCTTCCGCGGCGAAGAGCGTCTGAAAGTGCCGTTTCGCGACCTGAGCGCCGTGAAAGCCTCGGGCGGCGTCCTCAAGCTGGAGTTTCCGGGAGGACCGGCGGCGCTCGAGCTAGGACCCGCCGCTGAGACTTGGGAGCGGAAGATTCTCCATCCGCCGTCCCGCATCGACAAATTGGGCGTCAAAGACGGCCTTTCCGTCCGCCTGGTGGGAGACTTCGATGCCGCTTTTCTGGACGAGCTGAAGGCCAAGAATCTCGCGTCGAAAGCCAAATTCGATCTCATCTTCTTCGCCGCCGCGGCCGCGCGCGACCTCGACCGGATTCCCAAACTGGCCGCCACCATGAAACCCGAGGGTGGACTCTGGGTGGTCTATCCCAAAGGAGTCGCCACGATCCGCGAAATCGACGTCATCCAGGGCGGTCGCGCCGCCGGGCTGAAGGACGTCAAGGTCGCCAGCTTCTCCGCCACCCACACCGCATTGAAGTTCGTCGTTCCGGTCGCCGCCCGATAGCCGGGGGCCGCGGTGGACTACCATATCCCCTATGAACCGAATCCTGGCCACCCTGCTGCTGCTTCCCCTCACGCTCTGCGCGGCCGACAAGACCACCGCCATTAAAGCCGCGCGCCTGTTCGACGGCAAGAGCGACCACGTGGTCTCCCCGGGGCTGATCGTCGTCTCGGGCGGCAAGATCGTCGGCGTGGGACCGGGGACCGCCATACCCGCCGGCGCCGAGATCCTCGATTTGGGCGACGCCACGCTGCTGCCGGGATTGATGGACGCCCATACCCACCTCTCCGATCCCTACACTCCCGACTATCGCAACGCGGAACTCGACCTCCTCAAGAAGACCGTCGCCGAGCGGGCGCTGCTGGCCACCGAAAACACCCGCAAAACCTTGATGAAGGGCATCACCACGGTGCGCGACGTCGGGTCGGAGGACTTTATCGACGTGGGCCTGCGCAATGCCATCAATGCCGGGAAAATCGTAGGCCCGCGCATGCTGGTGTCGGTCCACGCCCTGGGCTCTACTGGCGGCCATTGCGACCCCTCGGCCGGCTTCAAACCGGGAATCTTCGGCCGCGAATCGGGCATCGAGGACGGCGTGATCAATAGTCCGGACGAGGCGCGCCAGGCGGTCCGCTTCAACATCAAGCACGGCGCTGACGTGATCAAGACCTGCGCTACCGGCGGCGTCCTGTCCCTCACCGACGACGTCGATACGCCGCAGTTGACCCAGGCGGAGCTCGACGCCCTCGTCGACGAAGCGCACGCCCTGCGACGCAAGACGGCCGCCCATGCCCATGGAGCCACCGGCGCCAAGCGCGCCATTCGCGCCGGGATCGATTCCATCGAACACGGGTCGTTTCTAGACGACGAGGCGCTGGACATGATGAAAGCGCACGGCACCTATTTCAATCCCACGCTGATGGCCGCCGAAGGCCTCAAAGAGATGATGACCGACGGCTACGTCCCGCCGCAGATCGCCGCCAAGAGCCGCCTGGCGACCGCCAGCCTGAACGGCGTGGTGCGCAAGGCGATCGCGCGCGGCATCAAAATCGGCATCGGGACGGATGCCGGCGTCTACCCTCATGGGCGCAATACCGAGGAGTACCATCTGCTGGTGGATCTGGGGATGAAGCCTATCGACGCCCTGAAAGCCGGTACGTCGGTGGACGCCCAGTTGCTCGGAATCGCCGACCGCACCGGCACACTGGAGACCGGCAAGTTGGCCGATATCGTGGCGTGCCCGGGGAATCCGGAGCAGAATATCCGCCAGGTGGAAAAGGTGTTCTTCGTCATGAAAGAAGGAGTGGTGTACCGTAACGGCGCCGAATGAAGGTCCTCCTGCGTACACCCGGGCCAGGGGGTAACTCACACAGCCGGCATAAGTTTTGTTACCATTGGGGAGGCCGTGAGGCCCCAAGCCAATTCGGACCCGGGGGGCTTCTTTTATGCTATTCTCCTTCTCCTTCGCGCTTCTGGTCTCCCAGACCGGCATCCAGAAACTGGGGCAGCGCCTGTCCGACAACACCTTCGCGGGCATCCACCAACTGGCCTGGTTCGATTGGGCGATGCTCATCCCCTACTTCACCGTGTTGGTGATTCTCTCGGTCTACGGCATCCACCGTTACGACGTCATCCACACCTATTTCAAGCATCGCAAGAAGGCCATGGGTGCGCCGCCTAGGCGTTTCGAACAACTCCCCCGCGTCACCGTGCAGCTCCCGCTTTTCAACGAGCGGTATGTGGTGGAGCAACTGATCGAAGAGGTGGTGAAAATCGAGTACCCGCGGGAACTCCTGGAAATCCAGGTGCTCGACGATTCCACCGATGAGACGGCTTCCTTCGCCGAAGCCCTGGTGGAACGATACAAGGCGATGGGGCACCCCATCGACTATATCCACCGTTCCAATCGTCACGGTTTCAAGGCCGGAGCGCTGCAAGAGGGCATGGCCAAGGCGTCGGGTGAGCTGTTCGCCATCTTCGACGCCGATTTCCTGCCGCCCGCCGATTTCCTGATGAAGACCGTGCACTACTTCGCCGATCCCGAGATCGGCGTGGTGCAGACCCGCTGGAGCTATACTAATCGCGATTACAATTTCCTCACCGAAGTGGAAGCCATGATGCTCGACGGCCACTTCATTCTGGAGCACGGAGCGCGGTCGCGGGCCGGATATTTCTTCAACTTCAACGGAACGGCCGGGATTTTGCGGCGCAAAATGATCGACGACGCCGGCGGCTGGCAGCATGACACCCTGACCGAGGATTCCGACCTGAGCTATCGCGCGCAGTTGAAGGGCTGGCGGTTTGTCTACTTGCCGGGCCTGGAATGCGCCTCCGAGTTGCCGGTGGAAATGCACGGCTTCCAGGTGCAGCAATCGCGTTGGGCCAAGGGTCTCACGCAGGTCGCCAAGAAGCTGCTGCCGTCCATTTGCCGGGCCGATATTCCCAGGCGCGTCAAAGTGGAAGCGTTTCTGCACCTCACGCCCAACATCTCCTACCCGCTGATGATTGTGGTTTCGGCGTTGATGCTGCCCGTCATGATCGTCCGCTTTTACATGGGCATCTGGCAGATGGTGTTCATCGACCTGCCGCTGATTGCAGCGTCCTTCTGGTCCATTTCCCTGTTCTATGTGGTGGCCTACCGCGAGCTGTTTCCCAGGAACTGGAAGCGCTCCATCATGCTGCTGCCCATGCTGATGGCTGTCGGGGTGGGCCTGACCATCATCAATACCCGCGCCGTTTTAGAAGCGCTCTTTGGGATTCAGAGCGGCTTCGTGCGGACCCCCAAATTCGCCATTGGCGAGCGGCGCGTCAACCTCGAGACCAAGAAGTACCGCCGCCGCAGCGGCTGGCTGCCGTACGCCGAAATCCTGGTGGGCAGTTACTTCCTCTTCATGATCGTGTTCGCCATCGAGACGTATAACTTCTTTTCCATTCCCTTCCTGGCGCTGTTCGTATTCGGCTATTATTGGGCCGGCTTCGGAACGCTGTACCAGGAGCACCAGAGCCGCCTGCGCTGGATGAGGCAGCAGCGCCTGGCCCCTATACAGCAGGCGTAAAATTACTTCACGTTCACATCCACCGATTGCGAAATGGTGTGGTGGTCCGCGCTTTCGGCGGTCAGAATATAGTGCGTGGTTTTGGCCGGACTGACTTCGAAGCAGCGCGTGAGCGACGGCCAGACGTCCGCATCCGGCGGCGTCAGCCGTACCGACGCAGCGTTCACCACCCCATAGCACAGAAGAGCTTTCTCGCCCGGCTTGACGGTTTCGGCGCGCGTGTAAAACTCCATGATCTTCAGCTCGTTCCCGTACGGATCGGGCCGCTCGTAGACCGGCCTCCGGACAACTTGGGTATGGTTCCTGTCCCAGATCACCCAGCCGCTGTATGCTACGGCCAGCAGCAGCGGAATCCACGTAAGTTTCAGGATCTTCGAGATCACAACTCCATGGTAGCGTCTGACCGGTGGCTGTAGAATAGGATTGGTATGGCGGATTACGACGAGGGCGTGGAAGGGCTGGTCGACTACGACGAAGCCGGCGTCGACCTGACGCTGATTCGCTATGCGCTGTCGCTCACTCCGGGAGAGCGCCTGCAGGATATGCAGGATTGCGTGAATTCGCTCCAGCGGATTCTTGACGAGAATGCCGACGCTTGATTACTTCTCCATCCTTCAAAGCTTGGCGGAGCGTGAGGTGGAGTTTATCGTTGTTGGAGGCATGAGCGCAGTGCTACGCGGGGCGCCGCTCACCACCCGCGATCTCGACATCGTCTACCGGAGAGACGCAAAGAACATCGAGCGAGCTCTAGCGGCCTTACACCGTCTGGATGCCAGGTTCCGCATTAAGCCTGAAATGTCGCCGAATGCTTCCCACCTCGAGTCGACCGGGCACAAGCTCTTGAACACCAATCGCGGCCGGCTCGACATGCTTGGCAGCATCGGCAAACAGCTGACCTATGAAGACCTGATCGAGTATTCCGATGAATTGCAGGTCGACGACCTCCGCGTCCGCGTCCTGCGGCTGGAGAAATTGATCGAACTCAAGGAAGAACTCCGCCGCGACACCGACGTCGCCATGCTCCCCGTTCTCCGCGCCACCCTCGCCGAAAAGCGCAAGCTCAACCGGAAATAATCTTGCCGTCGCGCATGTGCACCGTACGATGCCCGTAAGCCGCCGCTTCGGGATTGTGCGTGATCATCAGAATCGTCTGCCCCAGCCGCTCATTCAGCCCGCGCAGAACTTCCAGCACCGCTTTGGAGTTTTCGCTGTCCAGATTCCCGGTCGGTTCGTCGGCCAGCAGAATCGCCGGATGGTTCACGATGGCGCGCGCAATGGCGATGCGCTGCTGCTCGCCGCCGGAGAGCGCCGCCGGTTTGTGATCCAGCCGCTGCGCCACGCCGAGTAACAGCAGCACGTCCTCGAAATCCGCCTCCAGCGGTCCGCGGTTGCCGGCAATATACCGCGCCACCGCGATGTTGTGCCGCGCCGTCAGATTCGGCAGCAGGTTGAACTTCTGAAACACGAAACCCACCGATCGCTTGCGCAGCCGCGTGCGGTCCGCATCGGTCATGGTCGACAGGTCCTGTCCAGCCACCGACACCTGTCCTCCGGTGGGCGGCGTCAGGCCGCCGATAATGTGGAACAGCGTCGATTTGCCCGACCCCGACGGCCCCACAATCGACAGAAACTCGCCCGCCGTTACCGTCAGGTCCACGCCCCGCAAGGCTTGCACATCCACCTTGCCGACGCGGTAGACCTTGCGCAGATCGCGGGTCTCGATGATGGGGCCTTCACTCATATGCCAGCGCCTCAATGGGATCCTGCCGCGCCGCGTTCAATCCGGGGTATAGCGCCCCGAAGCCCGCGCCCGCCAGCGTGATCAGGCCCGCCGTAGGCCACCAGGATTGCACGATGATCATGGGGATCGAAGCCGGCACCACTGTCCGCACCAGCCAGCACGCTCCGAAGCTCATCAGAATTCCCAGTATCGTTCCTCCCACTCCCAACAACATGGCCTCCGCTTCAATAATGGTCAGAATGAATCCTTTGCTCGCGCCCAGCGACTTCAGAATGCCGATCTCGCGCGTCCGCTGCAGCACTGCCATGTACATCGAGAGGCCCACCACCAGGAAGCCGATCACCACCCCCAGCACCATAATGACGATGGTGAATTCCTTGACGCCGCTGATCTTGTCCGGCGTGTACATGGCCACGTACTCCTCCAGCGTGTTGATCTTGTAGCCCGTCTCCAGATCACTCAACTCGCGCATGACGGTGTCGATATTAGCCGCGTCGTCCACCTTCACGTAGATCTGGCCGACTTTGTCGGTGGCCGCGTCCAGATCCTGCAGCACCGGCAATTCCACCGCCAGGCGCGCCAGCTTCCCCGGTTCGATCACTCCCGCCACGTGCCACTCTTTGTTCAGCAGCGTCACCGTATCGCCCACCGTTTTGTGCGTCTGCGCGGCGTACGCTTCGTCGATCAGGATGTCGTCGGGGTGCTTCAGACGTCCGCCCTTCTTGTATACGAACCCGCCGCTCATCCGGTCGAACCGCGCCAGGTCCACGCCCGTGATCACCAGCGGCGGATCGATGGAGTGGTTCAACACTCCCACCGCCAGTTTCACATGCGGCAGTTGTTCGATCCTGGCCGCCACTTTTTCCGGAATGGGTGCGCCGCTGAAGCTGACCACGCCCGACGCCGTGGATCCGCGGATGATGATGTCGGCCCCCGTGTTCTGTTGCCGCCGCTGCGAATCCTGCAGTAACCCTTGCGTCAGCCCGACCAGCGCCAGAATCAAGGTGACCGGGACGCCCATCAGCAGAATGCTGAGCAGACTCCGCATGGGACGATGTTTGAGGTTTTCGAAAACCAGCCGGGCCCTCACGGAGTCGGTTCCTTGGTCTTCGGACCAATCACTTTGAGGACCGTTCCTTCGGGCTGAGTGAGCACAAATTTATCATCCGATACTCCCTTGTTGATGTCCATCTTGACGATGTCGATGGTGGCCCCGTACCCCTCGCGCGGGCGATGAATCTCCACGTGTTTGGGAAACGGCACGTTGTCGAACGGATGCCAATCGGAGTAGCGGTCGTCGCTGACGATGTTGCCCGCGCCGTCGAAAATCATCTGCCGCGCCATCGTCAGGTCCTGCCGGTTGAACCAGATGGTCCGGGTGAGGACCAGGTGTCCGTTCTCCTCGCGCACCAGGTGCAGGATGTAGTAAAAGTACTCCTCATCGGTGAGGTTTTCCGTGAAGACCTTGTCCACCGCGGTGTCGATGGGACGGACCCGGATGGCTTCCAGGAAGTGCTGCGGCCGCAGATCTTCTATCTTGTTATTGGACGGCGATTCCCCATCGTTGCGTCCCATGGTGAAGCTGTTGTCCTTGGGCACATAGAGCTTGAACTCGGTCCCGCTCGACACCATGTCGAATGCCGTGGTGCGGATCACCGGATACAGACCGAGCAGATGAAGATCGGACGGCCGCCGAAAGTACATGTACGCCCGAATATCCTTATATTCCGAGATCTGGTTCTTTTCGGAGCTTCCCACCAGCGCCGCCATGTCCACGGTGGCGCTGAAATCGCGGACCGCGTTGTACTGGCGAGTCACGGTGGCGATCAGAGCTGCCTGGTCGGCGACCAGTAATTGTTTGGTGGTGCTGCCGCCCTTTCGGGCAATCGCGATATGGTGCGAAATACAGGAAGAGAGCCCCGCGGAGAGCAGGCAGAGAGCTAGCCGAACAATAGGGACGCGCCCGAACCGCATTTTACCATTGTAGACATATTAGCCTTCAGCCATCAGCTTTTAGCCATCATCTCATTGCGAGCGTCGTAGGTGTATTGCAGGGCTTCGCTGCGGAGCACCACCCAGAGGTCCGGCGCGCACCGAAACAGCTCTCTAGAAACTGCTTCTCGGCTCCTGGAACCGCGAGCGTGAGCGAGCGGCCCGAGCGAGGTGACGCATTCCCCAAGACTCCCGATCCGCGAACGCTGAACAAGTCATCTGGCGCTCGGGCCGCTCGCTCACGCTCACGGTTCCAGGAAACCGCCGAGGCATACCAGTTTCAGACTATAATGGACCGCGTTTCGACGTGGTGCCCCGGCTGAAGGCTTTGCCGCTTATGCTACGCTGGTCTTTTCACCCATCCCCATGCGAAACGTGGTCATTATCGGCTCGGGCTGCGCCGGGAATACGGCTGCCATCTATACGGCGCGCGCCAATCTGAAGCCCCTCGTAGTCAGTGGCCATGAGGCGGGCGGTCAACTGTCAATGACCACCCTGGTGGAGAATTTCCCCGGCTTTCCGGAAGGCATCAACGGCCCCGATCTGGTGGAGAATATGAAGAAGCAGGCGCAGAATTTCGGCGCCGAATACCTCCACGGCGCAGTCGTCGATACCGACCTCTCGAAGGAACCGTTTCGCATCTCCATCGAAGGCGAGTGGATTGAGACCCGCACCTTGATCGTCGCTTCCGGAGCATCCGCGCGATGGCTGGGCCTGGAGTCGGAATACAAACTCATCGGCCACGGCGTCAGCTCCTGCGCCACCTGCGATGGCTTCTTCTACCGCGGCAAGAAGATCATGGTGATCGGCGGCGGCGATTCCGCCATGGAAGAAGCCAACTTCCTGACGCGCTTCGGCAGCGAAGTCTCCCTGGTCCATCGCCGCGAAGAGTTCCGCGCGTCCAAAATCATGCTCGACCGCGCCCGCCACAATCCCAAAATCCGGTTCCAGATGAACACCGTGGTGGAAGAGTTATTCGATGTCTCGCGGAAAATGGTAACCGGCGCGCGCATGCGGAATCTGAAGACCGGCGAGGTCTGGGACCAGGAGGTCGACGGTTTCTTCGTCGCCATCGGCCACATTCCGAATACCAAAATCTTTAAGGGCCAGATCGATACCGATCCCGACGGCTACATTCTCTCCAAAGGCGGCGCGCGCACCAACATTCCCGGCGTATTTCACGCCGGCGATGTGCAGGACCGGTCGTACCGCCAGGCCATTACGGCCTCGGGCGCCGGTTGCATGGCCGCCATTGAAGCCGAACGTTATCTAGAAGCGGAAGGACACTAACTCCATGATCGAGCGCTTTTCACCCGCCGGCGTTCCCGCCCCGCGCGGTCCCTACTCGCCGGCCGTACGGACCGGAGGGTTCATCTACGTTTCCGGCCAGGTTCCGGTCGACCCGGCCACCAACCAGGCGCTGCTGGGCGATATCGCCCACGAGACGCGCCAGGTGCTGAAGAACATCGAAGGCAACCTGGCCGCTTGCGGAGCCACCATGGCGGACGTAGTCCGCTGCACCGTCTACCTCACCAACATCGGCGATTTCGCCGCTATGAATGCCGTCTACGCCGAAGTCTTCGGCGATGCCAAACCGGCGCGCACCACCATCGGCGTGGCGGCTCTTCCGCTGCCCGGAGCCAAAGTGGAGATCGACGCCATCGCCTACAAGCCGTAAAAAGCCGTGCGGCGGACCCTGGCACTTGCGGCGCTGCTGGCGGCCGTCCTGGTCACCTACTCCAACCATTTCGAGAACGGCTTCGAGTTCGACGATTTCTACACCATTGTCAATAACCCCGCCGTCCGCACGCTGAACGTCGGCCGCTTCTTCAGCGACGGCAGCAGCCTCTCGATTGCGACCACCAACCAGGCGTATCGTCCGCTGCTGGTGACGTCGCTCGCTTTGGATTACCGGCTGGCCGGAGGATTGAAGCCCTTCTGGTTCCACGTCACGGCGTTCTTTTGGTACCTGGTGCTGCTGGCCCTGTTGTTCTGCCTGTGCGATTCCCTCTTTGCGGGTGCGCTCGCTCCCGCGCTGCTGGCTACGGCGCTGTTCGGACTGCATCCGGCGTCGGCTGAAACGGTGAATTATATCTGCCAGATCGCCGATCTGTACGTAGCGCTGGGCGTGGTTGCCGGAGTGGTGTTGTATGCCCGCCTTCCCGGCCTGCGGCGCTTCGGGTTGTACCTCATCCCACCCATCGGCGCCATTCTGGCCAAGCCGACCGCCGCCATCTTCGCTCCCATTCTGACGGTGTACCTTCTGCTGTTTGAGTGGCGCGGCAAACGGCCGCTGTTGCGCATCGCACTCGGCGTCCTGCCGGCCTACGCTCTCACCGCGGTGGGGCTCTACGTGGTCAGCGCCATGTCGTCGCCCACCTTCGCGGGGGCGCCCGCCTTTTTCGGACACGGCTACCGCATCACCCAGCCGTATGTGGCGCTGCGCTATTTCCGCACCTTCTTCGTCCCTCTGTTTCTGAGCGGCGACTCCGATCTCAAGCCGCTCGATTCCATCTGGACTCTCGCCGCCTTGGCCGGATTCGCGTTTCTGGCGCTGATGCTGGCGGCCGCGGTCTGGTCTTCCCGCCACCGCTCCTGGCGCCCGGTCGCTTTCGGACTCTGGTGGTTCCTGCTCGGTCTGATTCCCACTTCCGTCTACCCGCTCAGCGATCTGGAGAACGATCATCGCATGTTCCTGCCCTTCATCGGACTGAGTATCGCGGTGGTGGGTACCGCTCGATTGCTGCTGCCGCTCAGTGGCGCCGGGAAAGTTCGCCGATACGCCGCCGCGGCCGTGTCGCTTTTGATTCTGGCCGCGCTGGCGTGGGGCGCGCACCGCCGCAACGAAGTCTGGCGCACCGAGGAATCTCTCTGGGGCGATGTGGTGGCCAAGCGACCCGGCAGCGCCAGGGCACACCTCAATTATGGTTTCGCCTTGACCAAGGTGGGCAAAGCGGACCAGGCGTGGCCGGTGCTGCTGCGCGCCGCCGCCATGGACCCGAGGCAGTTCCTGGCGCCGGTGGAGCTTGCCGTGGCGGCCGCAGCCCTCGGCCACCCTGACGACGAGATCCGCGCTTACTTTAAGTGGGCCATTAAGCTGGCGCCGAATGAAGCCATGGCCTATACCGATTACGCCCAGTGGTGCCGCCGCCGCGGCCAGGCGGCGGAAGCGCAGGATCTGTACGAGCACGCCGCGTTTCTCAGTCCCACGGATCTCACCAGCCGCTACGCGCTGCTCGAGATCTACGCCGGCCGCAAGGACTGGACGCGTCTCAGCCAGACTGCCTACGGTCTGCTGGACCTGGTTCCCGGCGACGTCGCGGCGCAGAAATCTCTGCAGTTGGCTTCTAGCCGTTTGCACCGTCTCGAATCCGCCGAGCGCGCCGCGGACGGTCAGCCCACCGCCGCCAACTATACTTCACTGGCAGCCATCTACCAAGAGGACGATCGGTACGCGGACGCCGTCCGCACCGCCAAACGTGCCCTGGAATTGCAGCCGGGGTTCGCTGAGGCCCAGAAAGTCCTGCGGGAATCGCAATTGGCGGGCGGGGGACAATAGTCCGGCACTGCAAGGCTGGGGGCACCTGGAACCGCGAGCGCAAGCGAGCGGCCCGACGAAGAGTTACACCCTCATGTGTAGGAACAATCGGGAAGAGGTTGTCTCCCCTGTCGCTCGGGCCGCTCCCTGCCCGGTCGCGGTTCCAAAGCAGCGCCCTTGTGGGGAGTTCTCTGTGGGGCCAGGCAATCGTGCCTGCAGCCGCCTGTCGGGCGGCCGGACCCGCAAGAAAACCGATCTGCAGGCAGAAATTGTCTGCCCCAGGCGGCGGCTACCGCAGCCTCGCCAGAAACTCCGCATCCACTTTGGCCTTCACCGTCCGACGGTCCAAACTCAACCGCCGGGCCGTCTCCTCATAACTTCCCGTACGGCGGTAGACCAGCGTCACATAACGACCCAGCAACTCCTCCGCCGACAAGCTCCCGGCGCGCGCCGCGCTCAGGAATTCCTCCACCGCATCCGCCGATGCGCGGAACGATGGCCGGTAATTCCGCCGGATCAGCACGTTCTTAACGCACTGCTCCAGTTCGCGATAATTCCCCGGCCAGGGATACCGGCTGCCCAAATTGCCTTCGATCCACTCCATTACATCGCCCGCCAGTTCATCGCCCTCCGCGCCGGCCACGCGCCGCGACATGTAGAGCACCAGGTCGCGCAATACGCCCGGAGATGCCGCCAGTTGCTCGTCGAGCGACGGCGTGACCACCTGGTCGGAGCATAGCCGGTAGTACAAGTCCTCGCGAAAGCGACCGTCGCGCATCAGCGCTTCCAGGTCGCGATGCGTCGCCGTGATCAGCTTGCCGTGGAACTGCCGGCCCGCCGTATCGCCCACCGGATGGAACGTCCGCGTCTCAATCACGCGCAACAATTTCACCTGGATGGCCGGGTCCAGATCGCCCAACTCGTCCAGAAATACCGAGCCCGCTTCCGAACAAGTCTCCAGCCAGCCCTTGCGATCCCCCGCCGCGCCGGTGAACGACCCGCGCCGGTGGCCGAACAGTTCCGACTCCACTAGTGTCGGCGATAGCGCCGAGATGTTGATCGGGAAAAACGATCCCGCATCTTCCTCGGGAAAGATCAGCCTCTGCTCGTCGAACGCCACGTAGCGGGATTGCGCGATGGCTCGCGCCACCAGTTCTTTCCCGGTCCCTGACGGACCGGTGATGAGCGTCGCGAATTCTCCCATCCGCGCGAACAGCGTCCGCCGGTAGCGCCGCATATCGTGCGTGAAGATGGACTGCCAGATAGACGCCCGCAGCCGCGCCGCCGGCAGAGATCCGCCGATGATGTCGCGAAACACGTGTTCGAACGCACGCTGGATCTGCCGGAAACAGGCGAACGAGTGGCGCGGATCGTGGCCGGTCGGAAAGCGCACCCCTTCGATTTCCAGGAAGTGCCGCCAGTCGGCCAGAAACTGACCGTAGAAGCGCCATCGTCCCGCGTCGTTCCGCGCCGCCGCGCCGAATCCTGCTTCGAAGAATGCCAGGTGGTAGCGATGGAACAGCAGAAACAGCACCGCGTCCTCATACAACACCAGGTCGCGTCCCGCAGCATCGGCGGATTCAGCCAAACTGTCCCGCAGCCGTGAGACCAGCGGCTGCAGCCGCTCCACGATGCGGACGACGTTGGCGCGGGGCTTGTCCGGGTCGTTGACTGGCTGGCTCCAGACCGGTCCGCCTTCCACAAAATCCAGTCCCAGCGCCTCAAGTTCCCAGTCCACCCGCTCCGGAAGGAACGGGTTGCAGTAGCCCAGCCGCGCCACCGCTTCCAGAAACACCCGTTCCGGGGATGACAGTAGGTCCATGCTCCCATTGTACATTTCCTGTATGGAGCCATACAAAAAATGTATTCGACGGACCAACGTGACTTGTTGCAGGATTCCCCTTAAACTACTGAGACATCAGGCCATTCGGCCCCCGCCGACGGTGGGCCGCCGGCGTGCATACATGGGCCTACGAAAGGACCTCAGTCCATGGCGAACAGCGGCTTCCAAGGTGTTCTCAAGAACGGTGGATTTCAGGCATTTCTCTGGACGCAATTCCTCGGTGCGTTCAACGACAACGCCTACCGCATTCTGGTCTCGCTGCGCGCCGTCGACCTGGTGGCCAGCCCGGCCCTCCGCGACCGCTACCTGGCCGCCGCCACGGCCCTGTTCGTCCTGCCTTCGCTGCTCTTCACTGGATATGCCGGCCATCTGGCCGACGCTGTCAGCAAGCGCAAGGTGCTGATCGCCGTCAAGGCATTCGAGATCCTCGCTATGGCGGCCGGAATTCTGACCTTGACGTCTTCCAGCGTCTCCTGGATGTTCGTGGTGCTCTTCCTGATGGCCGTGCATTCCACGGTCTTTAGCCCCGCCAAGTACAGCATCGTTCCCGAGATTGTCGCCGAGAAGGACCTGTCCCGCGCCAACGCCCTGCTCGAAATGAGCACGCTGGTGGCGATCGTCCTCGGCATCGCCTCCGGCTCGTTCCTCTATAAGGAATGGAAACTCGAGGCCGGGAGAATCGGACTGGTGCTGCTGGGAATTGCCGTCGTGGGCTTCGTGGCCAGCCTGCGCATCACGCGGACTCCCGCGGCCGGCACCCGCCAGCGCTTCCAGCTCAACCCCTTCGCCGAAATTTCCACCGGCACGCGTCACCTGCTCCGCGATCGCGCGATGTGGCTCTCGGTGCTGGGAATCTCCTATTTCTGGTTCCTCGGCGCCTTGTTCCAATCGGACCTGGTGGACCTCGGAAAGGAAACCCTGCACGCCAGCGACGGTCAGGTCGGCCTGCTGCTCGCCGGCATTTCGCTCGGCATCGGCGTCGGCGCTATGCTTGCTGGACGCCTCTCCGGCGACAAAGTGGAAATCGGCCTGGTCCCGCTTGGCTCGATTCTGCTCGGGGTCTTCTCACTGGCCGTCTGGTTTGCCGGCGGTTCCTATTGGCTGGCTCTCGTGGCCCTGTTCTTTCTGGGTGTCGCGGCCGGCATCTTCTTCGTGCCGCTCAACGCCTTCCTGCAGCACCGCGCCGAGGACAGCGAAAAAGGCCGCGTCATCGCCACCAACAATATCTACAACACCGTCGGCATGCTGCTCGCTGCCGGCATCTTTGTGGTCTGCCGCAACGTGCTCTGGATGACCCCGCAGAGCATCATTCTGGTCTTCGGCCTGGGGACGTTCCTGGTGACCCTCTACATCGTCACCGTGGTCGACGATTATCTCATCCGCTTCGTGCTCTGGATGCTCACCCACACCATCTTCCGCATCCGCATCGTGGGGCAGGAACACGTGCCGTTCCGCGGTCCCGCGCTGCTGGTGTGCAACCATATGTCTCACGTCGATGGCTTCCTGGTGGGCGCCTGCGTGCAGCGCTTCATCCGCTTCATGGTGTGGAAGCCGTACTACGAGATGAAGTCGCTGAACTGGTTCCTCCGCAAGACCAAAGCCATTCCCGTAGGCAACAGCGGACCGCGCGACATGGTACACGCCATCCGTTCCGCGCGCCACGAACTGGAAGCCCGCCATGTGGTCTGCATCTTCGCCGAGGGCGCCATCAGCCGCACCGGCAACATGCTCCCATTCAAACGCGGCATGGAGAAAATTGTGGAAGGCCTGGAAGTCCCCGTCATCCCAGTCCACCTGGACCGCCTGTGGGGCAGCATTTTCAGTTTCGAGCGCGGCCGCTTCTTCTGGAAATGGCCGAAACGCATTCCCTATCCCGTCACCATCTCCTTCGGCGCTCCTATGCCGGCCGGGTCGACCGCCCTCGAAGTCCGCCAGGCCATCCAGGAACTCTCCGCCGCGGCAGTATCCCACCGCGCCACCCGCCGTGACACTTTGGGACGCCGCCTGGTTCGCCAAACTCGTCAGAACTGGTCGCAGTTCGCCATGGCCGATTCCACCGGCCGCGAATTGACCCGCGGACGCATGCTGACCGGCGGTCTGATCGTGGCCAACTGGATCCGCCGGAATTCCGCCGCGACGGAAATGATCGGTGTCCTGTTGCCGCCCAGCGCCGCCGGCGCGCTGGTGAACCTGGGCATCACGTTAGCCGGACGCGTCTCCGTCAACCTGAATTTCACCGCCGGACGGGAAGGTATGGCTGCCGCGGTTGGCCAATGTTCGATCGGCACTATCGTCACCTCTAAGACTTTCCTGGCCAAGGCCAAACTGGAAGCCATGCCTGGAATGGTGTACGTGGAAGACATCCTCGCCCGCGTGAGCAAGGCGTCGCAACTCCGAGCACTCCTCGCCGCGCGTTTCGCGCCGGTTAGTTTGATCTGCGGCAAAGCCCGTCCCCACTCGCTGGCCACCGTGATTTTCTCTAGCGGCAGTACCGGCCAGCCCAAGGGCGTCATGCTCTCGCATTACAACGTGCTGGCGAACATCGAAGCCATCGCCCAGGTCTTTTGGATCGGTCCGGACGACCGTATCGTCGGCGTGCTTCCGTTCTTCCACTCCTTCGGTTTCACCGTCACCCTCTGGTTCCCCGTGGTGGCCGGCTGCGGCGTGGTGTACCACCCCAACCCCGTCGACGCCAAGGCCATCGGCGAGCTCATCCGGAAATACCAGGCCACGCTCCTGCTCTCCACGCCGACCTTCTGCACCACCTACACCCGCAAATGCTCTCCCGAGGAGTTCGCCAGCCTCCGCTATGTCCTGGTGGGCGCCGAGAAACTCCGCGCTCCCGTAGCTGTGGCTTTCAAAGAGAAATTCGGCCTCGACCTGCTGGAGGGCTTTGGCTGCACCGAAATGGCTCCCGTGGTGGCCGTCAATGCTCCCGGTTTCGAAGCCGGAAAAGACACCCAGATCGGCAACAAGCCCGGCACCGTCGGCCATCCCCTACCCGGCGTGGCCGCACGCATCGTCGATCCCGTGACGTTCGCCCCGCGGCCGGCCAATACCGAAGGCCTGCTGTTGGTGCAGGGGTCCAACCGCATGATGGGCTATCTGGGACAGCCCGAACGCACCGCCGACGTCTTCCGCGATGGCTGGTACAGCACCGGCGATATCGCTCTCATCGACGACGAAGGCTTCCTGCGCATCACCGACCGCTTGTCGCGTTTCAGCAAGATTGGCGGCGAAATGGTGCCGCATATCCGCATCGAAGAGGCCATCGCCTCGATCATCGGCGACGCGCCCTGCGCCGTCGCCGCCGTGGCCGACGACCTGCGCGGCGAGCGTCTGGTGGCGATGTATGTCGTCCCCGACCTCTCTCCCGCCGACCTGTGGCAGAAACTGGCTGCGACCGATTTGCCACGTCTCTGGCTGCCTAAACGCGAAAACATTTACCCGGTTGAGCAACTCCCGGTACTCGGCACCGGCAAACTCGACCTCCGCGGCGTCCGCACGTTGGCTGAACGCCTGGCTTTCAGTGGGGCAGGCTGTCAGGGGTACCCTCTGGGTCCAGCGGGCTGTTAGCCCGTATTTCGAGACGTTTGTAAAGGTTCCTTAGCCTGAGGTGTTCCATGGAATTCATCGGCTTCATCCTCATATGTGCGTTTATTGCGCTGGTCGCCGGTGCGATCTGCGGATTCATCGCGTTGTCCCGGGTGAATCGCCTGAACGAGCGGGTCTCACAACTCTCGTCGCGTTTCGCCGCGGAGGAATTCAAGGTTCCATTGGCGGCTGCGCCGATGGCGCCGCCCGCCCTCGTGCCCGCACCACCGCCGCCCGTGGTCCCTGCACCCACCCCACCGCCTGGTCCGCCGCCCTCGCCACTGCGGCCGGAACCGGTCCCCGTGGCCGCGCCGCCGGTATTCGTCGTCCGTCCGCCGATTCCTGCTCCAGCTTTCGCTGCTGCTGCCGCGCCGAAGCGGACCACCCAGGAATGGGAAGCGCAACTCGGTGGAAACTGGCTCAACAAACTGGGAGTCCTCGTGCTGGTGATCGGACTCGCCCTGCTGCTTGGCTATTCGTTCACCCACATGGGACCCGGCGGCATCGTGGCCATCAGTCTCTTGGGTAGCGCCGCGATGTTGGCGGTGGGAGTGGTCCTTGAGCCGCGCGACCGATATCGGATGTTCGCCCGCGGCCTGATCAGCGGCGGATGGGCCGGCCTGTACGTCACCGTGTACTCCATGCACGCGGTGACCGCGGCGAAAGTCGTCGATAACCCGGTGCTCGCGGCCGTTCTTCTGATCGCCGTTGCCGCCGGCATGATTGCGCATTCGCTGCAATATAGTTCCGAAAGCGTGGTCGGCCTGGCGTATTTCATCGCTTTCGCCACCCTGGCTATCACCCAGAGCACATCCCTGTCCTTGATCGCGCTCATTCCGCTTGCGGCGTCACTCCTGTGGCTGGCCCGCCACTTCCGCTGGTCTCGAATGGCGTTGGGCGGGCTTATCGCCACCTATGCGACCGTCGCGCTGCGTCCCGACACCGGCGCGCCACTATGGGAAGGGCAGGCCATTTTTGCCGTATATTGGCTGCTCTTCGAGGCTTTCGACATCTTGGAAGCCGATTCCTGGCTGCTGCCGCTCAACGCCGCCGGCTTCATGGGTCTATCCCTCATCAAGTGGCATCGCGCCGACCCCGCGCACGCCTGGGTGTTTCTCGCCGCAGCTGCAGCCGCGTACCTGGTGAGCGCTCTGTTGCGCTCACGCCGCGGACGATGGCAGGGGGCTGCTACCCTCACCGCTGCACTCGGTGCCGCCGCGTTCTTCCAGCGGCTCGACCATCAGTGGGTCGCCTCGGCGCTCGTGGTGGAAGCCGAACTGTTCTATCTTGCAGGCATCCGCCTCCGGGCGCCGTATCTCCGTTGGCTTGGAACGGGGCTCTTCGGCGTCGAGGCCGCTCGCCTCGGTGTCGATATCGCCACGCTGCCGGTCGGTAGTTGGGTTCCGGTGGCCTCGCTCGATGCCATCGTCTTCTATGCCAATCGGTTCCTATGGGTAGCCGATCTGTTTTATGGGTATGCAGCGGCTTCCGCCGTCGCCGTGGTCGTCGGTTTCGAAGCCCCCGGCCCGTATCGTGGCTGCTGGTGGCTGCTGACGGCGGCAATTGCGTTCATGGTCGGATGGTGGCGTCGGCTGCCGGATCTTCGCCGTCACGGCTACCTGTTCTGGGGCCTCGGTTTGATCGGCGTCGGGTTCGCGTTGGGCAAGTTCTCGCTGTCGTGCGCGACCGCCGCCAGCTATGCCCTGGTGATCTGTGCTCTGAGGTCGCCAAATTGCCGCATGGAGGCCCACGAGCGAGGTGTCCTTCGCGTACTGGGTTCTCTCGCTGCAAGCGCCGCTCTGGCCATGCTGGTCTGGCGATCGGTCGATGCCCCGTATCTCGGAATCGCGTGGGTCGCTCTGGGCGTAGTCGTCATGGAATTGGGGGTGTCTGGCTGGCCAGGCGAAATTCGCAGCATTGGCATAGCGGTATCGGCTCTCGGCATTTGCCGCATTTTGATCAACGACTTCCCCGCGCTGCAGAATCACGGTGCCCTATTGCCGCGTCTACTGCCTGCAGTCGCGGGATTGCTGGCGTATTGGATCAGTTATCGTTCGCGCGCCAGCGGCCGGGGAGCGCCGCAAGTGGCCTCGTGGCTCGGCACCGGCCTCCTGGCGGTAGCACTATGGGCGACCCTGCCGTTCGCCTGGGTAGGGGCGGCGTGGGCGTCTTTCGCGCTCGTGCTGCTGGCGGCCAGTTGGAACTGGAAACAACGTGAGTTGCTCGGGGAGGGATGTTGCCTGGCGTCGTTAGCTTACGGCTGGGTTGCCGTGAACCTTCTGGACGCTGGCGGTGCGATCGCGGTCGCCCAACTGGCAGGCTGCGCCGCCGCAATCGCTTTTCTGTACGGCGCGCAACTCATGTCCCCGCGCGGTCCGGTGCTGCGGCTATACCTGTCGCTATTAGGAAGTACCCTGACGTCGCTATTGCTCTACGAAGAAGTCTCTGGCCGCATGCTGACCATTGCGTGGGGTATCCAGGGTCTGTGTTTGCTGGCTAGCGGGTTCCCGCTTCGAGACCGACTCTTGCGCGTGTCGGGCCTGGTGCTATTGCTGGTGTGCATCCTGAAGTTGTTCGTTTATGACCTTCGATACCTGGAAACTTTGCCGCGCATCGTATCGTTCCTGGCGCTGGGTTTGATTCTGGTCGCTGTTTCGTGGGTGTATACCCGTTTCCGCGGCCGCCTCATCAGAGACGATGGCTAGCTAGATTGGTGTTTGCGTTATGTGGGGCAGGATGGCATCCTGCGGCTGTGCGGCACTCGGCCCTCCGACGCGCAGTGCGGAGTCCGCCCGGTGTCGCAGGTCATTCCGTTGGTTGCGGCTCTGCTCCTTTGTGGGCAGGTTGTTAACCTGCGGCGGGTTGTCAACCCGCCTGCTGACCGGCGTACCGGAGCCCGAGGTGCCAGCCGAGAACGCGTTCGGGTGTTTCACGTGAAACAGCCCTAGTCCTGTTTCACGTGAAACATAGCCCGAACTGCCTCATGTACCGGCTTAGCTTAGGTCATGGCTACGCAGTCCCCCACTCTTGGCTTCGTTTCGTATTCCACCTACCCTCACGGAATTGCCGTCCCCTCCACCGCTGCCATGTTACTATGGCCGCTTGAGCAGAGTTTTCGCCATAGCCAACCAAAAAGGCGGCGTCGGAAAAACGACTACCGCCATCAACCTGGCCGCTTCTCTCGCAGCAAACGACCTCCGCGTCCTCGTCATCGATTCCGACCCACAAGGCAATGCCACCACCGGTCTCGGCGTCGCCAAAGATCCCACGCACCCCAGCCTCTACCACGTGCTCTTAGGCGACGTTCCCGCCGCCAAAGCCATTGTCTCCACCGATTTCGAAGGGCTGCACCTCATCACCGCCGACAAGAACCTTATCGGCGCCAATCTCGAATTGGTCGGTCTCGACGAGCGCGAATTCCGACTCCGCCAGCGCATCGCCTCCATCCGCAATGACTACCACTTCATCCTCATCGACTGCCCTCCCGCCCTCGACCTCCTCACGCTCAACGCCCTCCTGGCTGCGGACGCTGTCCTCGTTCCCATTCAATGCGAGTTCTTCGCCCTCGAGGGCATTTCCGAACTCATGGACACCATCCAGCGCATTCGCGAGTCCTTCAGCCACCCTTTGCAAATCGCCGGAATCCTCCTGACCATGTTCGACGACCGCACCAACCTCACTCGCCAAGTCGCTGCCGATCTCAAAGAGTTCTTCACCGATCAGGTGTTTCACACAGTCATCCCGCGCAGCATCCGCATCGCCGAAGCCCCCAGCTTCGGCAAACCGATCCTGGCCTACGACCCCCGGTCCCGCGGCGCGGAGAGCTATATCCAATTGGCAAAGGAGATTCTGGAGCATGAACAAACCGGACAACCCACGCCGGGCACTCGGTAAAGGCCTCGGCGCCCTCCTGCCAACCCGTCCGCCTCAACTGCCATCCAGCGATCCCGATCCGTCTCCCGCGCCGCACCTCGCGACCCATACCGTTCCCATCGACGCCATCGATGCCAACCCCATCCAGCCCCGGCGTATCTTCCAGGGCGAGCGTCTCGCCGAACTGGCACAGTCGATACGTGCCAACGGAATTATCCAGCCGCTGGTCGTCCGCAAGGTCGGCGACCGCTATCAACTCGTTGCCGGAGAACGCCGCTGGCGTGCGGCCAAACTGGCCGGGCTCGATCAGGTCCCTGTCGTGGTGCAGGACATCCCGGATGAGCGGCTCCTGGAAATCACTCTCGTCGAAAACATTCAGCGCGAAGATCTCAACCCTATCGAAACGGCTACGGCTTTCAGCCGCCTCAATACCGAACTATCCCTCAGCACCGAGGAAATCGGCCACCGCACCGGCAAGGATCGCACCACCATCGTCAATTCCCTCCGTTTGCTCCAGTTACCCGCCGATCTGCAGCAACTCGTCTCCGAACGCCGCCTCACCGCTGGACACGCCCGCTGTCTGCTCTCCCTCCCCAACGCGGAATTGCAGCGCGAAGTCGCCGAAAAGGCTGTTGCACAGGGCTGGTCCGTCCGTCAGATGGAGCGGACCACGCAGAAGATGACGGAGGGCCGCAAGCCCAAGCACGTCGACGAGGTCGATATCGACCCCAACGTCAAGGCCGCCATCGAAGAGATGTCGCGGGTATTGGGTACCAAGGTGAAGATCGTCGAAAAGGCCAATCAGAAGGGACGCATCGAGATCGAATACTATTCCGCTGAGGACCTCGACCGCATCTACGGCGCCATCGTCGGCGAGCCGTAGACTACTTCAGGCTCTTCAGAATCTCTTCCAGCTCTCTGCGAATCTCCGGCAGCGGATCCGATGTGAACAGTTCCTGCTGCACCCGTTTGGCGGCCGCCGCTTTTGGAGCCTTCGCCGACGCATGCAGCGATTGCCGCGCGCCCTCGATGGTGAACCGCTTTTCGTAGAGCAAGTGCTTGATGCGCAGCAGCAGTTCTACGTCCTTACGACGGTACAACCGGTGTCCCGTGCCCGATTTCTTGGGCGACAGCACCGCGAATTCCGTCTCCCAATACCGCAAGACATACGGTTCCAGCCCCAGCAACTCGCTGACTTCACCAATCTTGAAGTACAGCTTATCCGGGATCTCCGGCGGTCCAGGCTGTAACGCGACATCCATCATTCGTCATTCGCCATCCTAACTCAGTCGGTTGCCATTGTCACGAGATGTTGCCCTCGCGGCAGAAGAACCGTGTTCGGCCCGGCCAGCCGCACCGCTTCCGCCACGCCATCCACCCGCACCGATCGCACCGCTCGGTCCACGATGGCGATCGCCCGGCTTGCGCTCCCATAGCGAAACTCGATCTCCGTGGCACTTACCGTCCGAGCGCTTTTCAGTTCTCCGTTCAGCCGAAGCAGCCGCGGACCGCTCGCCGCGCCAGCCTCCAGGGTGTGCACTCCCGCGGGAATCCATACGGTTTCCCCATCCCACCCCGGCCAGGGTTGTCCATCTACGGTAGCCGCGCCGCGCCACACCACCCCAACCGCCGCGGCCGTATCCACCCGGATGCCGTCGCCCCGCTTTTCCACGCTCCGCACCGCCGCAGCCGCCGCCGGCAGCAACGGCAGATCGGGCGGCAACAGAGAGGCCTCGAAGTACAATGCCACCCGCGCGAAACTCCCGGCAGCCGAATGAACCAGTTCGAACAACTCCGTCCCGGTCTGCTGCTTGGTGGGATACACGTCCTGGTAGCGCTCCACGATGTTGATGTCGATCGCCAGTTGCTCCGTGTGGCTGGTCAATGCCCGGTATTTCCCGGCGATCGCCGGGTACCGTTCCGCGCCCAGATTCCACACCGTCGCCGGATCCTCCACCAGAAAGGTGAAGTCGTGTTTCTCCAGCATCGGTAGCACCTTGGCGGTATCCGCGCCGATGGCGTCCCGCATTCGCGTGTCGAACCGGTCGTCCACATGAGTCAGCACCAGGTCGAGTTCCGGCTTCTTCTGGCGGATGGTCTCCACTTCGCCGATCCACTCCGCCTGCATTTTCTGCACCAGCGTTCTGCGGAAGTCGAGGAACAGCCGCCGCGACGCCGCATCGCTCCGCGTTCCGAATACTTCCAGCGGATCAAACCCGCTTTGTTCCCGGAATAGCCGGCGGACGTCGTCGTTCATTGGGGTGAATCGGGCCTGATTATCCAGTCCCTCCAGCGATTCGAAATACAATTCCGCCAGGTTGACCCCGTCCCAATCGAACCGGTCCACTAGCCGGCCGACCCCAGTCGAGACTGCCCGGAAGCAATCCCGATTGGTCAGATTCATCAGCTTGCGCCAGTCCAGTTGGGCGTCCTGACGCAGTCCCGTCTTCTCGCGCCATTCCGGATGGTCGGCCCAGAACTTCTCGCTCACGTGCGGCAGATCCAGCCACGCGTACACCAGAATCCCTTCCCGATGGCAGGCCTCAATCAACCGCCGCATGTATCCGTCCTGCTCGGCGTCCGGCTCGTAACTGTGCCACGCCGCTACCTGAAGAGCCGAAATCCCCGCCTTGCGCCAGCGTGCCGCGAAGTAGTCCAAGTCCACCCGCGACCGGTACGCCGAGTCGAAGAACGCCCACAGCCGCGACGACCTGTACGGCGCAACCAGGCCGAGGTCCGTTAGCGCCTGGAGCACGTACGGAAATCGTTCATACCCCCCCTCGCCCAGTCCCACCGCCGACCATAAGACCGCCCCGCGCCCTCTTCGGAATCCTGCCAGCAGTGGCGTTCCCGACCACCGTTCCCGCGCGAAAACCTCGGCACCCGCCGGCACCGCGAACACTGGCACACTCGTGCAATTCCCCCAAATGATCGCCAGTTCGGGATTGTGCACATCCACAACGCTACTCACCCGCACCGACCGTTCACTCCACCGAAATCCAAACGATTCCGCCAGAGCCGACTTCCCTTCCAGCGTTAGGATGACGCCGCCATCCACCCGCCCCGCCCAACTCCCCGGCTCCGCGGTCCCCTGCCGGACCACCGCCACCCGTACCAGATCGCCGGACCGCGGCTCGAATCCGATCGACGATAGAATCTTCGGCCACGCCCCCGCATCCCCACCCGCCACGCCGTAATACGGCAGATCCCCCGCGCGCAGCAATACGCCCAGCAACACCAAAGCAACCCTAGCGCACAAACGCATACCACACCCCCACCCGGAAATCGTTGAACGGATGCCAATGCGGATCGCCGTTATTAATGAGGTACCTACCCCTCACCACGTTGCACACGACATACATCGAATCCGGCATGTACGCCGAGTGAAACCGCGCGCCCGGGCCGGTCTCCACGAAATTGGCCCAAGTTTGCCGCACCGTGTCCAGCGTCAGATTGCCGTTCCAATACGCTTGCAGCCGGAAGGACTTCGGCCCTACCGTATACCCGCCGCGCGACTGACTGTACAACAGGAAGTCGTTCCCAAATCGGCTCATGAACACGCCATCCGCCGTTGTGTCCGCGAACCAGCCCGCCGTCTCCCCACCCAGCGGCCGCCCGATCAGCCGGCTGGCCGACATCCCTCCCCGGTAATCCGGCAGCATATGACCATTCAGGTAGTTGGCCGCCGAACCGGCTTCGAACCAGCCGGTCACGCCGTGCCACGGCAACATCCGCACTCCCGCCGCCAAGATCAATGACGTCAGGGAATACAGCAGCGGCGGACTGTTGCTGCGCAAGTCGCTGTCCAGCCGGACGCTGACGTACGGCCGAAGTCGGAGCGGTGTGTGGACCTCCGCTTTGAATTGCGCGTAGCCGAAAGCGTCGCGCCATCGCGTGGAAAACAGCGGATAGAACCAGCCGGACACGCGGATCCATTCCTCCTCCGGTCGCAGGTTATGCCATGCCCGCGCGGCCTCGGACGCAATCTTGGGGTCGTCGCTCTTCCGCGCCAGGCCGAACCAATGGAATGCCTCCGAGTCCCGGTGCAGAACGTTGTCGGTCCATCCCATCTTCAGAATCACGCTGTAATCTGTCGGATCGGACTCGTACGCCTGACTCAGATACTGCAGCGCGTCCTTCAAGTAGCCGGCTTTGATGCTCAGGTCGGCCATCTCCTTCGGACCGAGCTCCCGAGCTTCTCCCGCGGAAACATGGCCGATTTGCGGCAACCGCAACACCGCGCGGACGCGGTTTGCCAGTTCCAGTTCCGGACCCGCCAGCACTCGATCCAGTAACACCAGCGCCGCTTCCCGTTCGCCTCGCCCCAAGAGCAGAAAACCCAATTGCGCCGAAGAAAGCAAGTCGTTGAAAGGCGCTTCCGTCAAAACGTGAAACTCCTTCTCGGCTTCCGCGTCACGGTCCATCTCCAGCAGCAGGTAGGCCACTTCGCGCCGCAAATCCACATTGGCCGGATCCAGATCCAACGCCGCCCGAAACTCGGGGAGATACGGATAGCGCTCGGGCAGCAGCGCGCGCGCCGTCTCGGCGGTCCGCGCATCCTGGCAGCGCGACGCGGCAAGCCATGCCGAGTTTGCCGCTTCCACCCGGTTCATGGCCTGCCAGACTCGACCCAGGTCCACCAGCGTAGCCCGCCGCTCCGGACGCAGGTCCCAGGCTCGGCGGTACTCCTTCGCCGCCAGTTCCAGTT
>Ga0181529_10001778_pt1 | contig 27225 bp, 21 predicted proteins | sample PEATcosm2014_Bin_36_FD_119763 | JGI IMG/M metagenome (GOLD analysis project Ga0181529, IMG submission 119763) | Peatland microbial communities from MTU Mesocosm Facility, Houghton, MI, USA - PEATcosm2014_Bin10_30_metaG | ecosystem: Environmental > Terrestrial > Soil > Wetlands > Peat | place... | reverse complement strand
GGCGAGCCCCTCCTGCGTCCCGGCCTCCTCGCCAGGCTGGCCTCCATACCCGGCTTGGCCATCCCCGTGTTCACCAACGGCACCCTCCTCGACGCCTCCGTCGCGCCTTTCTTCGGCAAGAGCCTCCTGCCAGTATTCAGCATCGAAGGGGACGCGGCTTTCACGGCCGAGCGCAGGGGGAGGGGAGTCCACGAGGCGGCCCTCATCCGAGCGCGCGCCCTGCGCGACGCCGGAGGGCTCTTCGGCATTTCCGTCACGGTCAGCTCGCGCAACATCGATAGCGCCCTCTCGCCCGCGTTTCTCGGGCGCGTCGCCGAGATGGGCGCCTCGGCCCTCTTCCTCGTCGAATACGTGCCGGTCGTTCCCGGCAGCGAGCATCTCGCGCTTTCCGACGGGCAACGAGGGCGGCTCAACGACGAGAGCCTCACCGAAGGCTTAGCCTACCCCGTAATCCGCCTGCCAAGCGACGAGGAGGCTTACGGCGGCTGTCTCGCGGCGGGCCGGGGCTTCATCCACCTCGCCCCCGACGGCCGGCTCGAAGCCTGTCCCTTCGCGCCTTTTTCCGATGCGAACGCCGGCGAAGGGGGCCTGCGAGAGGCCCTCGACTCGCCCCTGATGCGGGCGATACGCGAACGCCACCATGAGCTGACCGAGACCAGGGGCGGCTGCGCGCTGCGGGACAAGGCCGGCTGGATCGCGTCGCTCGGCGCCTGCTCCCCGCTCGAGCGGGACGAAGGAGCGGCATAGTGCCGGCCTCGGCGCCGTCGAGCGTTTTTTTCGGCGCCGGGACGCACGAAAACCTCGGATCGAACGTCATATAAGGTGCAATGCGGGAATGAACCGGGACACGCGGTCGAATCTGGAGACTGCATACCGCGAGAATCGGCGCGGATTCCTCGCCTGGGCGACCCGGGCTACGCGCAGCCTCACCGACGCCGAGGATCTCGTCCAGGACGCCTTCGTGACGGCCCTGGCGGGCGCCGAGAGCTTCTCCGCCGTGGACGACGTGGCCGCCTGGCTCTTCACCTCGGTTCGCAACAAGGTCAGGGATCTCTGGCGTAGAGGCGAGACGCGCAAGAGGGCCGGCGAGATCGCCGTCTCCGACGAGGCCATCGCCGAAATCGTCGCCACCGCCGGCCTGGACCCCGCGGATCTCGCCGCTTCTTCCGAGCTCCTCGAGGCTCTGTACGAGGCGATCGAGGATTTGCCCGACGAGCAGCGAATGGTCATCGAAGCCCAGGTCCTGGACGGCCTGACCTATAAAGAGCTCGCCGAGTCGAGCGGGATATCCCCGGATACCCTGGCCGCGCGGAAGCGATACGCGATAAAGCGGCTCGCGGCCGCGCTCCGGGAATGGATAGAGGAGTGAATATGTTTCACGATGAGCACATGCGGGCGCATAAGCGCTGGAAAGAGATGAGCGGCGGCAAGAAGACCCTCGCCATCTCCGGCTGGATCGTCCTCGCCGCCGCCGGCCTCGCCTTAGTCGGCCTCGTTGTCATGCTGCTATGGAACCGGATAATGTCCGGGATCCTCGGCCTCCCGGCTTTCGGGTTCTGGGAGGCAGTCGGTCTCTTCATATTGGCCAAGATCCTCTTGGGCGGACGACCGGGCGCGTTTATCGGCAGGATGCGGATGAGGCGGCTCATGCGCGAGCGGATGGCCGCGCGGACCGAGGAAGGCGAAGGGCTGCACGATTGAAGAATTCAAGTACGGCTCATCGAGGAGGACTGATTGCCGCGGCTATCGGGGCCCTCGCGCTCGCGGCGCCGGCAGTCGCCCAACAGGCCAGCCCCGCCGCTGCTGCGGCGAACGCCGCTACCGCGGCGAATGCCCCTACCGCGGCGAGCGTTCCCGCCGCATCGAAGGCCCCGGTTTCGATAACTATCGACGAAGCCGTAACCACGGCCCTGGCCAAAGACAACGGAGTCGCGAGCGCCAAGCTCGACTGGATGTCGGCCAGCGCCAAGGCGGATTCGGCGAAGTGGAAGCGAATCCCCTCGCTGTCCGCCAGCGCTGGCTATACGAGGCTCAGCGAGCTCCCGGCCTCGGATTCCGAAATATCATTCGACGGTATCTCTATACCCATTCCCTCGCTAGACAATGCTTTCTCCTTCGGCCTCAACCTCGAGTACCCCGTATACGACGGCAACCGTGTCAAGGAAGGCATGACCATCGCCGACCTCCAGGCCCAGGTCAAGGACGTGGCGCGGGAGACCGTAAAGCGTTCACTGTCCTTCAATGTGCGGAGGGCCTACTGGGAAGCGGTCCGAGCGACCTACAACCTCGACACCCTCGAGCAGAACCTCGATCTCATGAAGCAGAATTTCCAGCTCGTCGGCCAGCAGGTCGGGCAAGGCGTAGCGACTCGGGCCGATCAGCTCTCCGCCCAGATGCGTCTCGAGCAGGCCACCGAGGACCTCGGGGACGCGAGGGCTGCCCAAAGGCGCGCCTTCCTCTCCCTCGCCTCCCTGATGGGACAGGACCTCCCTTCCCTGGGCCTCTCGACCGCCGCGGACGACGCGCCCCTCCCCTTCGCGCTCTCTACCAAGCCCGACCAAGCGACCCTGCCCTCCTCGTCCAGTCCCCTGGACGAAGCCGCCCTGGTGTCGGGCGCCCTCGCCAGGCGTCCCGAGACCCGAACGGCGGAACTGGCGAGCAAGCTCGCCGAGCACGCTCTCGCTCTTTCCAAGGCCGCCCTGCAGCCGATCGTCGCGATAACGGGTAACTACACTTTGGCCGATCCCAACCAGCGCGTTCCCTTTCAAACCGATCCGACGCTCTTTACAGGGACCTGGGCTGTCGGGCTCCAGGTCAACTACGACATAGGCGGCGTCCCCGCCGCGCTCGACGACATCAAGGCCGGAAGCCTGGCCGCCTCGAAGGCCAAGTCGGACGAGGACGGTCAGCGCGACGCCGTCGCGATGGACGTCGAGAGCTGCATCGTCAACCTGGAGCGCGCGATGCGCGACCTCGCCTCCACCGAGTCGATGGTGGCCGAGGCCCAGGAGAACCTTCGAGTCATGCAGGACAGGGTCGCCGCGGGGACGGCCAAGGACATAGACCTGAGCACGGCCAAGTTCGACCTGCTCAGGATGAACTTCGCCGTGACCAACAAACGGATCGACGCCCTCGTCGCGCAAGCCGACCTCGTCCGGGCCACGGCCTCCGAGGAAATGCAGTGAGGCGGAAGCGATGCTGAGGCTTTTCCGATATCTCAAGCCCTACGCCATACCGGTAGCGGCGGTCATGGCGGTGGTCTTCCTCCAGTGCATGTCCGATCTCTACCTGCCCACGCTCATGTCCGACGTCGTGAACAAGGGCATCACGAACGGTGACATCTCCTTCATTCTCCAGACCGGCGGCCTCATGCTGCTCGTGGCCCTGGGCGGCTCGATCTGCGCCGTGATCGCGAGCTACCTGGCCTCGCACGCGGCCATGGGGATGGGAGCGCTGCTCCGGGACGACATATTCACCCACGTATCCGAGTTCTCCCTCCACGAGTTCGACAAGATCGGCACGCCTTCCCTGGTCACCCGCACGACCAACGACGTGACTCAGGTGCAGATGGTCGTCCTCATGATGGCGAGGATGATGATCAGCGCGCCGATCATGATGATCGGCGGGATAATCATGGCCGTGTCCAAGGATCCTGGCCTCGCCTGGGTCATCGTCGCCGTCATCCCCCTCCTCGCCTCGGTCATCATTACCGTCGCGGTAAAGGGCTTCCCCCTTTTCCGCGCCATCCAGAAGAAGATCGACAAGATCAACCTCGTGCTCCGCGAGGGCCTCACGGGCATTCGGGTAATACGCGCCTTCAATCGCGTCGACGACGAGAAGCGGCGCTTCGAGGAGGCGAACCTCGACTTGATGACCGTCTCGATCCAGGTCAACAGGCTCTTCGCCGTCCTCATCCCGATCATGATGTTCGTGATGAACTTCACCACGATCGCGATCATCTGGTTCGGGTCCATACGCGTCGATCGGGGAACCTCCAACGTCGGGAACATGATGGCCTTCCTCCAGTACGCCATGCAGATCCTCTTCTCCCTCCTCATGGCGAGCTTCATGTTCATCATGCTGCCGCGGGCCCAGGCCTCGGCGATCCGCATCAACGAGGTCCTCGATACCGTCCCCGAAATCACCGACCCCGCCTCGCCCAGGAGGCCCGACGAGGGGAAGAAAGGCTTCGTCGAGTTCCGGAACGTGAGCTTCAGCTATTTCGGCGCGGAAGTGCCCGCGCTCAGCGACATCAGCTTCTCGGCCGAGCCGGGCGAGGTCACCGCCATCATCGGCAGCACGGGCTCCGGCAAGTCGACGCTGATCAGCCTCATCCCGCGCTTCTACGACGTGGACTCCGGGTCCATCCTGATCGACGGCGTGGACGTCCGCGACATGGCCCAGGCCGAGCTTCGCTCGCGCATAGGCCTCGTCCCGCAGAAGGCCGTCCTCTTCTCGGGCAGCGTCGAGGGCAACATCGGCTACGGCTGCGACGGCGCCTGCCACGACGACGTCGCGAGCGCCGCCGAGACGGCGCAGGCGACCGAGTTCATCTCCGAGATGAAGGATGGCTTCGATTCCGCGATCGCCCAGGGCGGCACCAATGTCTCGGGAGGCCAGAAGCAGCGGCTTTCGATAGCGCGGGCCCTCGTGCGGGACCCCGAGATATACCTCTTCGACGACAGCTTCTCCGCCCTCGACTTCAAGACCGACGCGAGGCTCAGGGCCGCCCTTCGGGCCAAGACGGCGGACTCCACCGTCATCATCGTCGGGCAGCGCGTGGCCACCGTCATGGATGCGGACCGGATCATCGTCCTCGACGAGGGGAAGATAGCCGGCATGGGCACGCACCGGGAGCTCTACAGGGACTGCGAGGTCTACAAGGAGATCGTCGCGTCCCAGCTCTCCGAGGAGGAGATAGCATGAGCGACACGGCGAGGCGGGGTCCGTCGCCCAGCGGCGCGCCGGGCGCGCCTGGCGGGCCGGCCGGTGGAGGACAGCGGCCGATGGGACGGCCCGGCGGCGGCGGCCCCGGGATGATGTTCGGCCAGCGCGGGCCCGCGGAGAAGCCCAAGGACTCGAAGAAGACCATCAAGTTCCTCATGACCTATTTCGCGCCGCGGATGGGCAAGCTCACCATCGTCCTCGTCTTCGCGGTCCTCTCCACGATCTTCACGATCGTGGGGCCGAAGCTCATGGGCCACGTGACCACCAAGCTCTACGACGGGCTGATATCGAAGTACGTCGCCTATTTCACCCATAAGCCCATGCCATCGATGGACTTCAATTACATCGGCGGGACCCTCCTCCTCCTCATCGGCTTCTACCTCCTGAGCACTCTGTTCAGCTACATACAGCAATACACGATGGCCGGAGTCTCCCAGAGCATGGTCTACGACATGAGGAAGGACGTGAACGACAAGCTCGCGCGCCTGCCGCTCAAGTACTTCGACTCCAAGACCCACGGCGAGATCATGAGCCGCGTGACCAACGATATCGATAACATCAGCACGACCCTGCAGCAAAGCCTGACCCAGCTCATCACCTCGGTGTGCACGATCGTCGGCGTCCTCGTGATGATGGTGACCATCAGCCCCCTGCTGACGCTGATATCCCTGGTCACCCTGCCCGCGGCCCTCCTCGCGACCATGAACATCACAAAGCTCTCGCAGAAGAGCTTCGGAGCCCAGCAGAAGGAGCTGGGCGAGCTCAACGGCCACGTCGAGGAGATGTACACGGGCCACGTGATCGTCAAGGCCTTCGGACGCGAGGGGGAGTCGGTCCGCCAATTCAAGGAGATCAACTCGAGGCTCTTCGACGCCGCCTGGAAGGCCCAGTTCATCTCGGGCGTCATCATGCCGATGATGAATTTCATCAATAATATAGGCTATGTCGTCATCTGCGTCGTGGGCGGCATCATGACGGCGAGGAAGGCGCTCAAGCTGGGCGACATCCAGGCCTTCATCCAGTACTCGAGGCAGTTCACCCAGCCGATAGCCCAGACCGCCAACATCGCCAACGTCCTCCAGTCCACCCTCGCCTCGGCGGAGCGCGTCAACGAGGTCCTCGAGGAGGCCGAGGAAATCCCCGAGAAGGCCGACGCCGTCGGCGTCGAGGCGCCGAGGGGCCACGTCGAGTTCCGCCACGTGCGCTTCGGCTACAAGGAAGACGCGATCCTCATGCAGGACATGAACATCAAGGTCGAGCCCGGCCAGACCATAGCCATAGTCGGCCCGACGGGCGCGGGCAAGACCACCCTGGTCAACCTCCTCATGCGCTTCTACGAGATCTCGGGCGGCGCCATCCTGATCGACGGGATCGATACGCGCGACATGCGTCGCGGCGAGCTTCGCACCCTCTTCGGCATGGTCCTCCAAGACACCTGGCTCTTCAACGGGACGATACGCGAGAACATAGCCTACGGCCGCGAGGGCGCGACCGAAGGGGAGATCGTCGAGGCGGCGAAGGCGGCGCACGCGGACCACTTCATCCGCGCCCTTCCCGAGGGCTACGACACTCCCCTCAACGAGGAGGCCTCCAACATCTCCCAGGGAGAGAAGCAGCTCCTCACCATCGCCCGGGCCATACTCTCCGATCCCTCCATCCTGATCCTGGACGAGGCGACGAGCAGCGTGGACACAAGGACTGAGGTGCATATCCAGCATGCCATGAAGACGCTCATGCGGGGCCGCACGAGCTTCGTCATAGCGCACAGGCTCTCGACCATACGCGACGCGGAATCGATCCTCGTCATGAGGGACGGGAGCATAATAGAGATGGGCCGGCACTCGGAGCTGCTCGCGAAGGGAGGCTTCTACGCCGACCTCTACAACAGCCAGTTCACGGGCGCCTACGTAGACGAGCAAGGGGTGTAGCGATGAGCGATACGATTACGACTACGGACGGAAAGCGGACGACGATGGCGCGGCCGGGGGAAAAGCCGCAGGGGAGCGCGAAGAAGCCCGGAGGCGGGGACGAAGCGGGGAAGAAGGCCAGGAAGGGCCCCGTCCTCGTCGGGACCCTGATCCTCATCGTGCTCGTGGGCGGGGGCCTCGTGTTCGGCGTCCGCTGGCTCGTCGACGCGGTCAACAACGTCGGCACCGACGACGCCGCGATAGACGGGGACCACGTCGACGTCAGCGCCAAGACCCTGGGGCGCATCTCGAAGCTCCTGGCCGTCGAGGGCGACAAGGTGGCCGTGGGGACCCCCCTGGTCGTCCTCGACGATACCGACCTCCGCGCCCAGGAGGCCCAGGCCACGGCCTCGCTGAATTACGCGAACCAGAACGTCGCCCTCTCCAAGATCAACCTGGACCGCGCCGATAGCGACGCCGCCAGGGCCCGCACCCTGTTCGGCACCGGCGCGACGACGAAGGAGCAGAACGACCACGCCTCGAACGCCCTCGACGCCGCCAACGCCCAGTACGCCCTGGCCCTCGCCCAGGTCGACACCGCGCATGCCCAGCTCGGCGTCATCGAGAGCCAGATGCTCAATATGAAGATCGACTCTCCCATCGCCGGAGTCGTCGACAAGAAGTCCATGATGCCGGGCGACGTCGTCCAGCCGGGCCAGACCATCTACACGGTCAACGACCTGGACAGGGTCTGGGTGACCGCCAACTTCGAGGAGACCAAGATCGGCAGGATCGCGGTCGGCGCCCCGGTCGAGATCAACGTGGACGCGATCCCGGGCCATGCCTTCTCCGGCAAGGTCGAGCTGATCGGGGCTGGCATCCTCGCGCCGCCCTTCTCGATCGGCGATTTCACCAAGACGACCCAGCGAGTCCCAATACGAATTTCCATCGACGGCGATCGGAGCGGACTCATCCCCGGGCTCTCCGTCGAGGTGAAGGTCAGGACCAAGCCCCTGTTCACGCTGCCCAGGCTGAGGTTAGAGTCATAAAGGGAGATCGATCATGGAATGGAAAGCCAGCCACATTCTCGTCAAGGATAGAGGATTAGCCCAGCAGCTCCTCATCAAGATAAAGCAGGGAGCCGATTTCGGCTCGCTCGCGCGCGAGCACTCGACCTGTCCCTCGAAGTCGCAATCGGGGGACCTCGGCTGGTTCGGGCCCGGAAAGATGGTGCCGAGCTTCGAGTCGGCCTGCAAGAGCCTGGGCGTCGGCTCGGTCTCCGACGTCGTCTCGACCCAGTTCGGCTACCACATCATCAAGGTGACGGGGAAGCGGGACTAGCGAGCCCTACTTCCAGAATTCCAGGACTATCCTGGTCCCCCCGCGCCGATCGATGCGGACGCTGCCTTTCAGCTGCTTCGTCAGTCCCTCGACGAGCATCAGGCCGAAGCCGTTCGAGTGGCGGAAGTCGATCGATTCGGGGAGTCCGTCGCCGTCGTCCCGTATCGCGACGGCGACCAGGCCCCCGACCGACGACGCTTCGACGATTATCTCGCCCTCGCCCTTACCGACGAAGGCGTATTTCATGATATTGGTCAGAAGCTCGTTCACTATCACCCCGAGGTGCTGCAGTCTGTTGGCGTCCAGGGAAAAGGCCTCGATGCGCTTAAGGACCCTCACGGATTCCCGGTTCGGGAAGACCTCCAGTATCTGGTCGATCAGCGGAGAGAGGTACAAGTCGACTCGCATGCTGCCGAAGCTGTCCGACTGGTAGAGCCTGTCGTAAAGCAGGAGCATGCTCTGCACGCGGCTTCCCGCGTCCATCAAGGCCCTTCTCGCGAAGGGCTCTCCCGTCGAGTCGGCTTGGAGAGTCAGGAAACTGTAGATGGTGTTCAGGTTGTTCTTAACGCGATGATGCACTTCCTTGAGGATGAGTTCCTTCTCGTCGAGGAGTTCCCCGACCTTCTCCTCGGTGCGCTTGCGGTCGGAGATATCGATCACCGCTCCGAGGTAGCGCAAGGCCCGGCCCGATCCGTCGAATTCCGGCTTGCCCCTCGACATGAGCCAACGATCCTCGCCGCCCGCGCCCCGGACGCGCCATTCGATGTCGATATCGGTCCCGGCCCGGACCGCCGCGTCCAGCGCCGCGACGATGCGCTCGCGGTCGCTCGGGGCGACGGTCGCCAGCCATGAATCGTAGGACGGGGAAACGCTATCCCGCGAAAGGCCGAAGAGCTGCCATAATTCGTCCGACCAGACGTTTTCTCCCGTTCGCAGGTCCCATTCCCAGGTCCCCGCCTTGGCCGCCCCCAGGGCGAGCCTCAAGCGCTCTTCGCTCGCCCTCAATCTGAGGTCGGCGTTCTTGCGCTCGGTGATCACGTCGAATACGGCTATGAAGTATTCCCGCTGCGGGCTGTATACGGAGACCTCGAACCACATCCCGAGCGACTCTACGAAATACTCTATGCGCTCGGGCTTTCCGAGTCTCGCCACGCGTCCGTAAACCTCGAAGAGGGCGTCGTCGCTTTCGCGGATGCCCGGTATGACCTCGGTCACCCTCCTGCCTTCGACGCTCTTGAGGCCGGTCTGGGCCTCGAACGCCGCATTTACGGAGAGATAGGTGAAATCGACGGGCCTGCCTCCTTCGTCGTACTGCATCCTGCAGTAGGCGACGCCGTTCAGCATATTCTCGAAGAGGGAGCGATAGAGCTTCTCGCTCTTCTTGAGCGCATCGAGGACCGCGTAGTCGCGAGTCACGTCCCTGAAGACCAGGATGACCCCGGATGCGCCCCCGTCCCCGTCGCGGATGGGAGCCGCCGAATCCGCGATCTGATGCTCGGCGCCGTAGCGTGAAATGAGGACCGTGTGGTTAGCGAGACCCACGATGGCCCCGAGCTCGAGGACCCTCTTCACCGGGTCCTCGACCGGCTCCCTCGTAATCGCGTTGACGATGCGGAATACCTCGCCGATCGGCCTGCCCTCGGCCTGGCCGATCGGCCAACCCGTGAGGCGCTCAGCCACGGGATTCATTCGCGTGACCTTCCCGGAGGCGTCCGTAGCCATCACCGCGTCCCCGATGGAGTCGAGGGTCGTCCTCAGGAGCTCCTTCTCGATCCAGAGGCTTTTCCTGGCCTCGTAGAGCTTGATCGCGGTCTTTATCGACGCGTCGATGACGGCGATGCCGGCGCTCTTGACTATGTACCCGTAGGAAGTGATCGCCTCGGTCCTCTCCACGACCTCCCGCTCCGAATGCGCGGAGAGGAAGATTATGGGGATTTCGCGCCTCTTCAGTATCGCCCTGGCCGCGCCCGGGCCGTCGATGCCCTCGCCCAGGTCTATATCCATCAGGATCAGGTCGAGCGAAGGATCGGCTTCGCAACGTTCCATCGCCTCCTCCCCGGAGCTCGCGGCCAGCACCCGGTACCCGCGTTCCTCGAGGCCCTTCCTCTCGGCCAGGGCAGTCATGAAATCGTCTTCCACCAGGAGGATAGCGTTTTTCTCAGGGATGCCCATTTTCATCCTTCCCGCTCACCAGCGCGATTGCGTCGGCTCAAGGCGATCATCATGAGAAGCTTGAGGCTTTCCCCTCCCATTATAGCGCGCCCCTGCTCGTAAATGCGGACTTCCTCCAGCGCCGCATGGGAACTTGATTCGACCGGCCTCCCCGGCATTAAATGAGACATGCCGAAGACAGTCTTCGTCGTGGACGGCCTGGGCGGGGGCATAGGCGCCCAGATCGTCGCGCGCGTACGCAAAGAGATAAAGGCGGACATAAGCCTCCTCGCCCTGGCCACCAACGCCTTCGCCGCCCAGCGAATGGTCGACGCGGGAGCGGCCCGAGGCGCGTCCGGCGAGAACGCTTTCCGCGTCTCGCTCCCCGAAGCCGACTTTATCCTCGGCCCCTTGGGAATCGTCCTGCCTAACGCGATGATGGGCGAATTGACGCCGGCGATGGCCGAGGCCGTCCTCGCGTCCCGCGCGAGGCGGATACTCATTCCCTTCGCGCAATCTCACGTCACCGTGATGGGGCTGGCCCAGCGGAGTCTCGGCGAGCTTATCGACGAGGCCCTGGCCGCCCTGACGCAGGCGCTGCCTGATGGCGGTCGCTAGCGCCTCCCCGACGGCCCGGAGTCGCGGCGGATTGACTCGAGAAATTCCCGGCGTGTATACTGCTCCTGCCGGTATGAATACCGGCGCCTCGCCGATTGCCTCCCGGCGCGTCGGCGCTGCCGCTGGACGAATCCAGCCGATGACTTCTTCCCCGCGACATAGCCCAGGTCTCAGGAGACGAACTCCTTCTTTCATCGAGGAGAGGGTATGCACATTCCCGACAATTACCTCGGTCCCGCGACCTGCGCAGTCATGGCGGTCGCGGTCGCGCCGGCCTGGATCCTCTCCGTCAAGAAGGCCGCCAAGGATCTGCCCAAGGAGAAGGTACCTCTCCTCGGCATCGGCGCGGCCTTCTCCTTCCTCATCATGATGCTCAACCTGCCCGTCCCGGGCGGAACGACCGTGCACGCGGTCGGCGGCACCCTCCTGGCCGTCCTCGTCGGGCCCTATGCCGCCTGCATATCGATCAGTACCGCCCTCCTCATCCAGGCCCTCGTCTTCGGCGACGGAGGTATCCTGTCCTTCGGCGCCAACTGCTTCAACATGGCTTTCGTCATTCCTTTCTTGGGTTATTTCATCTACGAATTCGTGAAGGAAAGGGCAAAGTCCAAGAGGGGCGAGTATATCGGCCTCGCGATCGCATCGTATCTTGCGATTAACTTCGCCGCCCTCTGCGCCGCGATCGAGTTCGGCCTGCAGCCCCTCGTCGCCAAGGACGCGGCGGGCCTGCCTCTCTATTGTCCCTATCCGCTCTCGGCGTCGATCCCGGCCATGCTGATCCCGCATCTCGCGGTGGCGGGCATCATCGAGGCGGCCTTCACCGTCGCGATTGTCGCCTTCGTCGCGAAAGCCTCTCCTGGCAGTATCTACCTCGGCTCTCCCGTGAAGATGAAGCCTCTCTATGCCCTGGTCGTCGCGCTCATCCTGGCCTCGCCCCTCGGCCTGATCGCGGCCGGCCCCGCCTGGGGCGAGTGGGGCCCCGATGAAATAAAGAGCATCGTCAACGGCGGCAGGTCTCTCGGCTTCGTCCCGGCCGGCATGGAGAAGGGCTTTCATCTCCCGTCGCCGTTTCCGAATTATGGGCTCAAGGGGCTTCCGGATATCATCGGCTACGTCCTTTCGGCCATGCTCGGCGTCGCCGTCTTCATCATCGCGTATAAGCTCCTGGGCCTCCTCAGGAAGGGCAAGAAGAGCGACGCGGCAGGGGCGGGGGCCTAGCGGCTTGGGCAGGCAAAGCGTTCCGGCATGGCTCGTCGCGCGAGAGCGCTACGAAGCACCCTCGGACAGAGGTCGCTATCTCGAGAAGAGCGTCCTGTCGATCCTCGGCGTCCTAGCCGCGCTCAGGGAGCGGCCGGGAGCGGGGAAGGACGGAGAAAGGCTCTCCCCGGCCCTGAAGCTCCTCTCCGCATTCCTCGTCATCGTCCTGGTCTCGCTATCCCGCGGCGCCCTTTTCCTCGAGGCCGCGGCCGCCTTCGAGCTCGGTTGCCTTTGCCTGCTCCGCGGCGAGACCATAGCCCTCGTCCTCCGCAGGGTACTCGCGGCCGGGCTCTTCGCGCTCGCGATCTTCCTGCCCGCATTCCTGCTGGGCCGCGACTCCAACCTGCCCATCCTCTGCGGGAAGGTGCTGCTCGCGGCGCTCGCGGCGGCCCTTTTCTCGGCCACGACGCCCTGGTCCTCCGCTACGGCGGCTTTCTCGGCCCTGCGCGCGCCGGACATCTTCGTGATGACCCTCGACCTGACGGTCAAGTACATCTCCCTCCTCGGGGGCCTCTTGCTCGACACGCTCTACGCGATGAAGCTTAGGTCCGTGGGCCGCGACGCGCGCAAGATATCGACGCTCGCAGGCTCAGCGGGAACCCTCTTCCTGAAATCGAAGGAAGCCGCGGAGGCGCAGTACCAGGCGATGAGATGCCGCTGCTTTTCCGGCAGCTATCGCGTCGCGCGCCGACGAGGCTTCGGCCAAGGCGACGCGGCGCTCGCCGACTCGGCGCTCGCCGCCGCCGCGCTGGCCGTCCTCGCCGCCTTTTTCGCCCTCGGAGCGAGCCGTTGATCGAGCTCCGCGGCATCAGCTTCGCCTATCCCGAGGCTCCGGCCCTGCGCGGGGTCGACTTGAGCGTCGAGGAAGGGGATTCCGTCGCGATAATCGGGCCGAACGGCTCGGGCAAATCCACGCTGCTCCGGACGCTCGCCGGCCTCGCGCCCTCGTTCTCCGGGACCTATCGCTTCGACGGGGAGGCGATGACGGCGGCCCGGCTCTCCGACGAGCGCGCCGCCAAGGCCTTCCATCGGCGGGTGGGACTGCTTTTCCAGGATTCCGACGCCCAGCTCTTCTGCGCGTCGGTCTTCGAGGAGATAGCCTTCGGGCCGCGCCAAATGGGGCTGTGCGAGGCCGAGATAGGGACGAGGGTCTCGGGCCTCATCCGGCTCTTCGACCTCGACGGCCTCGAGTCGCGAGTCCCCTACCACCTGAGCGGCGGCGAGAAGCGCAAGGTGGCCCTCGCGAGCGTCCTCGCCCTCAATCCCGACCTCCTCTGCCTCGACGAGCCCATGGGCGGCCTCGACCCGAGGACGAAGCGCGGCCTGAGCTCCCTCTTGCGGTCGCTCAACGCGGCGGGCAAGACGATAGTCTGCGCGACGCACGACTTCGAGTACGTCGGGGGGATCTTCAGGCGCGCCGTGGCGCTGTCGCGCGACGGCCGCGTCGCCCGCGACGGGCCCTACGACGAGGTCATAGGCGACAGGGCCTTCCTCGAGGCCATGAATATCGTTTGAAGGCGGGAAGCATGACGATCGAAGCGAAGCGCGAGCGGCTGGGGGAGATCCTGAGGAGCTACGGGAAGGCGGCGGTGGCCTTCTCGGGCGGAGTGGACAGCTCCTTCCTCTGCGCGGCGGCCCGCGAGGAGCTCGGCGCCGGGGCACTGGCCGTCACGATAGTCTCGCCCATGCTGCCGCGGAGCGAGCTGGCCGACGCTCGGAAAGTCGCCGCCCTGGTCGGGATCCGCCACGTCCTCGTCGAGGCCGCGGAGATCGAGGAGGCCGTCGCCTCCAATCCGAAGGACCGCTGCTATCATTGCAAGAGGCGCGAGTTCGGGTCGATCGCCGGCGCGGCGCGCGAGCTGGGCGTCGAGATCGTGCTCGACGGCACCAACCTCGACGACGAGGACGATTACAGGCCGGGGATGCGAGCCATCGCGGAGCTCGGGGTCGCGAGCCCCCTGCGCGAGGCGGGCCTGACGAAGGAGGACATACGCGAGCTTTCCCGTCGCATCGGCCTGCCGACCTCCGACAAGCCGGCCTTCGCCTGCCTGGCCTCCCGCATACCCTACGGCGAGCGCATCGACGCCGCCAAGCTCGATCGAGTCGAGAGGGCCGAGGAGTACCTGCGCTCCCTGGGCTTCCGGCAGTTCCGCGTCCGCAGCCACGGAGACCTCGCGCGCATCGAGGTCGACCCGGCGGAGAGGCCGAAGCTGTTCTCGGAGGAAAGGCTCGACGCCATGGCCGCGGCCTTCGAATCCTTCGGCTTCCTTTATTCCAGCGTGGATCTCGCGGGCTATCGCCGCGGGAACCTCAATAAGGCAGACATCGGGAAAGGAGCGGAGCCGTGAACGCGACGGAGAAGGTACTATACTTCGATTGCTTCTCGGGAATATCGGGCGACATGACCCTGGCCGCCCTCGTCGATCTCGGCGTGCCCCGCGAGCATCTCGACTCCGAGCTCGCGAAGCTCGGCCTGGCCGGCTGGAGGCTGCGCTTCTCGCCGGGCTCGAAGATGGGGATACGGGGAACGAGGGCCGACGTCGACATCCTGCCCGTCCCGATACCGGCGGGATCGCACGCGATGGGGCCGAGGCCCGAGGCCCACAGCCATCGTGCGTACCGCGACATCAGGTCGATGATCGAGGGCTGCGGCCTCCCCGCAGGAACGAAGGATCTCGCCCTCTCCATCTTCGGGAAGCTCGCCGAGGCCGAGGGGAAGGTGCACGGCGCGAAGCCGGAGGACGTGGCCTTCCACGAGGTCGGCGCCGTCGACTCCATCGTGGACATCGTCGGGTCCGCGATCGGCATCGAGTACCTCGCCCCCGATCGCGTGCTCTGCTCCCGCGTCGAGCTCGGCGGGGGCTTCGTGAAATGCCAGCACGGCCTCATTCCCGTACCGGCCCCCGCCGTAGTCGAGCTCCTCGCGGGCGTTCCGGTGAAGAGCGGGGCCGTTCCCTTCGAGACGACGACGCCTACGGGCGCCGCCATCCTCGCCGCCTGCGTCGACGAGTTCACGGACGACAAGCGCTTCGCCATCTCGAGGACGGCCTACGGCGTGGGGCATCGCGACACCGAAATACCGAATCTCCTCAGGCTCTTCACGGGCGAGCGGGCGGCCGTCGGGGCGGCGGTGGCCGAAGCCGGACTGCCGGCTCCCGTCCTCGGCGTCGTCATCGAATGCAATATCGACGACATGAGCCCCGAGCTCCACGGCTACCTCTTCGAAAAGCTCCTCGGCGCCGGCGCGGACGACGTATGGCTCACGCCCATCGTGATGAAGAAATCGCGTCCGGCCGTCGCCCTCTCGGTCCTCTGCCCGCCGGAAGCGGAGGCGCGGATCGCCGGCCTTATCGTTGCCGAGACTTCCACCTTCGGCTTCAGGCGCCGCTCGATCGACAAGTACGCGCTTGAGCGACTCGTCGAGACCGTGGATACCAGCCTGGGCTCGCTGCGGGTCAAGACGGCCCTGCTGGGCGGAAAGCCGTTCAAGTCCAAGCCGGAGTTCGAGGACCTGAGGCGCATCGCCATGGAGCGCGGCCTCTCGCTCCGCGAAGTCCAGGAGCGCGTCGCCCTCGAGATCCGATCCCGTCGGGGAACTTTCGAATGACGCCCGGAGGACTCGCGACGATACTCGAACGCTACAAGGCGGGCATTATCGACCTCGACTCGGCGCTCGACGAGCTCGCGGGCTTCCCCTCCAAGGACCTGGGCTTCGCGGTCCTCGATTCGCAGCGCCAACTCAGGCAGGGCTATCCCGAGGTGATCTACGCCGAAGGCAAGAGTCCCGAGCAGCTCGCGGCCATCGTCGCCGAGATCCTCGGCCGCGGATCGTCCCTGCTGGCGACTCGAGCCCGCGCGGAGCACTTCGAGGCCGTGCGACCCCTGTCCCCCGACCTCGTCTACGATCCGCTGTCGCGAACCATCGCGGCCCGCCGCGGCCCGAAGCCTTCCCCCGCGGCCTCGTACATCGCGGTCGTCTCCGCGGGCACGTCCGACATCCCTGTGGCGGAGGAGGCCGCGGTCACGGCCGAATTCTTCGGCAACAGGGTCGAGCGGATCTACGACGTCGGGGTCGCCGGCATCCATAGGCTTTTCGCGAGACTCGATGCCATCCGGGGCGCGGCCGCGATAGTCGCGGTGGCGGGAATGGAGGGGGCCCTCGCGAGCGTCCTCGGCGGCCTCGTCGCGGTACCGGTGATCGCGGTCCCGACGAGCGTAGGCTACGGCGCGAGCTTCGGCGGAATCTCGGCCCTCCTCACCATGCTCAACAGCTGCGCCGCGGGGGTGTCCGTCGTCAACATCGACAACGGCTTCGGCGCTGGCTACGTGGCGAGCATGGTCAATAAGGGAGCCGCTATGGACCGCTCCGCGCGGCGTTGATCGTCCTGATAGCCTGGCTTACCAGCTGTCTCGCCTCCACGTAGGCTTCTTTGCGGGTATCGATCGGATCGGTCGCGGAGAGCTGATTCAAGAGCCTTCGGGCTTCGTATAATTTAGTCAGCGGGTCGTTGGGGTCCATCGCCGACGGCGCCCTCCCGATCCGATTCGGCCTGACGGGCCGGGTCCTGCCCCTGTCCGCGGCCATCGTTGGGCGGCTTCCCCTCGTCGAACCGGGAACGCGAACCCTCGCGCCGGAGGGAGGAGGCGTCCGCGCGGCTCCGACAGGAGGCGTCCTGACCGGCGCATTGCCGAACTTAGGCTGTTGCGCTGAGTTGTCTTCGCCGGGCCTGGGACTTTTTTGGGCGATGGGCGACGGGCTCGGCGCGGGGCGCTTGGCGATCGGCTTGACGCTCGCGCCGACGGCGGGATGGACGGCGGGAGCGCCAGCGGGCGGGCGGGCGGCGGGCGCGACCGCGGGTTGGACGCTCGGCTGGGTCTTATTCTTCTTGAGGAGGGCGTCATCCGCATTCGCGGTCTGCGCGTAGGCCGAAGCCATGGAGACCAGGAATACTATGGCGAGGGCGAACAGGGCCTTTCTCATCATGACGCCTCCGTGAATGCCTATCCTATAAGCCCCGACGATACCCGGACAGGGCTCTCGGCTCGCCGGAGCCGATAAGTCATGACCGCCCTTTAATATCGGCATCGCCGGCTATCGCCTTGAGAAAGTCGATTCCGTTCTCGGCCTCGATATGCGAATGCCCGGCTCAGCGTCCCCACAATAGGGCGATTCCTACAGTTTGTACTATCGCTCGAAATGGACATACTTAAACTTGAAGCCCGAATTCGCCTTACCGGGCACGGAGAGCGCGATTTGAAGAAAGAACGGCCGGAGCCGGAAAAAATGATTCGCCCGACGCCTAACTCGATTCCGGGCGCGGTCGCGGCTTCGGGAGGCGCGATCGCCCTGGCCTTCGGCCTCCTGGCCCTCATTGGCTGGGCGACGGACGCGCCCTTCCTGGCGTCCTTGGGAGACGGTAAGATCCCGATGGCTCCGAGCGCCGCCCTCCTGTTCGCGATCAGCGGATCGGCCATCCTGATTCGCGCCGCGGGATCCCCATCGTCGCGCGTCCTGGGCGCCGCTCGAACGGGCATTCTCGCGACCTCGGCTCTCGCCCTCCTCCTGCTCTGCTCATCCTTCCTCGGGCTGCATTCAGGCGTGGAATCCCTCGGCCTGCGCTTCAGCCGGGGCTTCCCGGGCATGACCCTCGGCCGAATCTCGCCGGTGACATCCTTCTGCTTCCTGGTCGCCGCCTCCTCCTACCTCCTCGCCGAGCCGCGTTCGGCGCCTTCCCTCCGCCGCGTCGCGTCGGCCCTCATAGCGGCCTACCTGCTCCTGTCCGTCTGCCTCGTCTTCCTTCTCGGCTATTTCTTCGAGAAGCCCTTGCTCTATGGCAGCGGCCAGGTCCCGCCCGCCCTTTCCACCATTCTCGCCTTCACGGCGATCGGGGTCGCCCTGGCCGTCTCGGGCTCGGAGCGGTACGAGGACGCCGCCGGAGCGGCGGAGCCCGCGACCTCGGCGCGGGGGAGCTACCTGATCCCCAGCTTCGTGCTATTCACCGTCGGCGTAGTCACCGCCGGCTACCTGAACTACCTGGAATACGCCGCCGGAGTCCGCGCCGGGATCGAAGGCCAGCTGACCGCCGTCTCGAAGCTTAAAGTGGAAGAGCTCGTCCAATACAGGAAAGAGAGGTTGAGCGATGCGGACATGCTTTCCGAGAGATTGACTTTATCCGGCGCCGCCCAGCGATTCTTTCGAAATCCGCGCGACCTCGAAGCCGAAGCCCTCCTCGAATCCGGGCTGGATAAATACGCCGACCAATATCAGTACGACAGGGCGACCCTGGTCGACGCCGAAGGCGCGATTTACATTTCGAAGCCCGATGGAGCCGGGCCGCTTCCCGTCCCGGTCGCGCGGGCCGTCGCGGCGAGCATGGACTCGGGCCGCACCGTCTTCCAGGATTTCTACCGGGACGAGACCGACGGCAAGGTCTATCTCGGCTTGGTCATTCCCCTGCCGGGCGATGGTCGGAAGGATCGCCCCGCGGGAGCCGTGATCCTTCGCATCGACCCGACGACCTACATCTACCCCTTCATCCAGGAATGGCCCGTCCCGAGCGAGACCGCGGAGACCCTCCTGGTGCGCAGGGACGGGGATTCGGTGCTCTTCCTCAACGAGCTCAGGTTCCGAGGCGGTACCGCGCTCAGGCTGCGCGATCCGATGGTCGACAGGGACCTGCCCGCCGTGAGAGCGGTCCTCGGCGAGGAAGGGATCATAAGGGCGAAGGATTACCGAGGAGTCGAGGTCGTGGCCTCGCTGCGCCCCGTGCCGGACTCGCCCTGGTTCGTAGTGGCCAAGATCGACGCCTCCGAGGCTTTCGCCGCCCTGGGCGAACGCCTGTGGATGCTGATCATACTCATCGGAGCCCTCGCGCTGGGGGAGGCCGCCGCGATCGCGATATCCTGGAGGAGCCAGAAGCTGCGCTACTACCGCGAGAAGTACGAGTCCGCCGAGGCCCTGCGGGAGACTACCGACTTCCTCGAAAACCTCATTAAATACGCGAACGCGCCGATCATCGTATGGGACCCCGATTTCAGGATAACCCGCTTCAACCACGCCTTCGAGTCCCTGACCGGCCTGGACGCCTCGCGGGTCCTGGGCGGGCCCCCGGATATGCTCTTCCCCCCCGACCAGGCCGAGAGCTCCCTGCGGCTGATCAAATCGACCGGGATGGGAGAGCGCTGGGACGCGGTCGAGATCGACATACGAAACGTCGACGGCTCGGTGCATACGGTCCTTTGGAACTCGGCTACGGTCCTATCGGCCGACGGCAAGAGACTGGTGGCGACGATAGCCCAGGGACAGGACATCAGCGGCATGAAGACGGCCGAAGACGAGACCCGGCGCGCGAAGGAAGACCTCGAGCTTCGCGTCGCCGAGCGCACCGCCCAACTGGAGAACGCCAATCGCGAGATGGAGGCCTTCACCTATTCCGTGTCCCACGACCTCCGCGCCCCGCTCCGCGCGATCGACGGCTTCTCCAGCTTTCTCCTGGAGGATTATTCGGCGAGCCTGGACTCCGAGGGCAGGCGTCTCCTCGGCGTGATCAGGAAGAACTCCCAGCGCATGGGACAGCTCATCACCGACCTCCTCAGCCTGTCGAAAGTCTCTCGGACCGAGATCAGGTCCTCTCGGGTGGACATGACGGCCCTCGTGGCCTCCGCGCTTTCCGAGGCCGCGCCTCCCGATGCGGGCGCCTTCGAGATGGACCTGCGCTCGCTTCCCGACGCCTGGGGCGATCCCTCTCTCCTGCGTCAGGTCTGGGTCAACCTGATCTCCAATGCCTTCAAGTACTCGATGAAATCCCCGGTGAAGCGGATCGAGATCGGCGGCTACACGGACGGCGGCGATCTGGTCTACTATGTCCGGGACGAGGGGGCGGGCTTCGAGCCGGAATACGCCGACAAGCTCTTCACTCCATTCCAGCGCCTCCACAAGACCGAGGAGTTCGCCGGCAACGGAATAGGCCTTGCCCTCGTCCAGCGCATCGTGGCCCGGCACGACGGAAAGGTCCGGGCCGAGGGCAGGCCCGGCAAGGGAGCGACTTTCTACTTCTCCCTGCCCGATAAGGAGGATGAGGCATGAGCGAGGCCGACGAAATAGAGATCCTCCTGGTAGAGGACAATCCCGACGACGCTGAGATAGCGCTCCGCGCCCTGACCAAGCACAAGATAGCGAACAGGATCGTCCACGTGCGCGACGGCAAGGAAGCCCTCGATTTCCTGCGCGCCGAGGGGGCCTACGCGGGCAGGGACGGCAGCCCGAAGCCCAAGCTCGTCCTCCTGGACCTGAAGCTCCCCAGGATAGGCGGGCTCGAGGTGCTCAAGGCCGTCAAGGACGATCCCGAGCTGAAGGTCATCCCCGTCGTCATCCTCACCTCCTCGAGCGAGGAGAGGGACCTCCTCCAGAGCTACCGGCTCGGCGCGAACAGCTACCTCGTCAAGCCGGTGGATTTCGACAAGTTCGGCGAGGCCATGCGGGAAGTGGGCCTTTATTGGCTCCTGCTCAATCGCCTGCCATCAGCCTGACCGACCGGAGTCATTCGTGGAGCCTAAGCCCGAGATAAGCATACTCTTCGTCGAGGACATACCCGAGGACGCGGAGATGGCGACGCGAGAGCTTCGGAAGGCGGGGCTGGCCTTCGCTTCGCTGCGAGTGGAGACTCGCGGGGATTTCCTCGAGGCCCTCGAGAATTTCCATCCCGATCTCATCATCTCGGATTACTCGATGCCCGAGTTCGACGGGATGAAGGCCCTGAAGCTCAGCCTCGAACGGGATCCCTCGATCCCCTTCATCATCCTGACCGGGTCCAAGAACGAGGAGACGGCCGTCCTCTGCCTCAAGTCGGGCGCCACCGATTACGTCCTCAAGGGCAGCATGAGCCGCCTCCCCTTCGCCGCGCGCGAGGCGCTGGAGCATGCGCGGGCGGCTCGGGAAAGCGAGGCCTCGGCGCGCGAGCTGCGGGAGAGCGAGCATCGGTACAGGACTCTCGCCGATTCGGGGCAGGCCCTCATCTGGACCTCGGGCGTCGACAAGCTCCTGACCTGGTTCAACGAGCCCTGGCTCGAGTTCACCGGCCGCGGGCTCGACGAGGAGCGAGGGAACGGCTGGACGCGGGGCGTGCACCCCGAGGACCTCGAGCGCTGCGTCGCCGCCTACGAGTCGGCCTTCGATCGGCGGCAGAAATTCAGCATGGAGTATCGGCTCAGGCGGCGCGACGGAGCCTATCGCTGGATACAGGACGACGGATGCCCCCGCTACGGCTCGGAGGGCGAGTTCCTCGGCTATATCGGCCACTGCCTCGACATCACGGAGCGCGTGCTGGACAAGGAGAGGATCAGGCGCTCGCTCGAGGACAAGGAAGCCCTGCTGCGCGAGCTCTTCCACCGCACCCGGAACAACATGCAGATAATCATGGCCATCTTGGCCTTCGAGGAAAGGGCCGCCCACGACGAGCGCGTCGGCGAAGCCCTCCGCAGGACGAGCGACCGCATCCTATCCATGTCCCTCGTGCACGAGGAGCTCTACGAGTCGCTCGACCTCTCGCGCATCGATCTCAAGGACTATACGGAAGACCTCATCGGCCTCCTGACCAGCGACGACGCCTTCCCGCGCGACAGGATCTCCGTAAAATGCAGGGCGGACAGCATAACCGTGCCGGTAGACGTCGCCATGCCCTTCGGTCTCGTCCTGCACGAGCTCCTCGCCAACGCGTACCGGCACGCCTTCCCGCGAGGGGCGGTCGGGGAGGTCGCGGTCGACTTGAGGGGGAGCTCCGAGGGAGGCATCGAGCTCGAGGTCTCGGACGACGGCATCGGCCTTCCCGATGCCGTCGAGTTCGGCGGGAGGGACGGCTTCGGGCTCCAGCTCATCCAGGACCTCGTGGAAGAGCAGATGAAAGGCAGCTTGAAGCTCAGCTCGGGGCATGGCCTATCCTGCCGCGTCAGCTTCGTGCCAACGAAGGCGGTATCCGGTACCTGAACGATAGACGACGCGCGGCGAAGCCGAGGCGTCAAATCCGTCGCCTTCCCCTAAATCTCGTACTCCTCGCCGTCGGCGCTCCTCTCGGCGCTCTCGACTCCCGATTTCCTCGCGCGTTTCCTGGATTTCGCCGCGGCTAGAGGTTCCTCCACGAGGCCGGCCCTCGCTTCCAGCGTTCCGGTCGCGACATCGGCTACCGCCGGCGTCTCCTCGGGCTCGCAGGCATCGGGCATGATACCCTCCTCCAGCTCGGCGCAGGCCTCGTCGATCTCGGCCTTGGCGGTATTGAAGGACACGTTCTGCCTATTCTTCTCGAAGGTATAGAAAGCCGCTGGCACCACGAAGAAGGTGAGGACGGCGGAGAAGAGGATGCCTCCGAAGGTTACTATGCCGAGCCCCTGGCCGAACTCCGAGCCCTGGCCGCCCCCGAAGATGAGGGGGAAGCTGGTCACGAGCACGGTTAGGGTGGTCATGACTATCGGCCGGAACCTGAGTCTTCCGGCCTCTACCAGGGCGTCCACGAAGGGCATCTTGCCGATGCGCTCCACGACGAAATCGAGGTAGAGGATGGCGTTCTTGGCCGACAAGCCTATGAGCATGAGCATGCCGAGGAGGCCGAAGATGTCGAGCCCGCTGCCCTTGATGAAGACCACGAACAGGGCTCCCACGAGGGCGAGAGGCACGGGAAGAAGCAGGTAGATCGGGTAGCGCCAGGAGTTGAACTGGGCGCCCATGACGAGGTAGGCGAGGAAGAGTGCCAGGAGGAAGGTCAGGGGCGCCTGGGTCTGGAGCTGCTTGGCGAGGGCCGCCATGCCGACGCTGCTATTGGACGTGATCTGGAGGTCGCCGGTAAGCACGTGCTTGCTCTCGAGCTCCTGTCCGAGTTCATCCTGCACCGATAGAGGAGGCGGGGCGTTGGGCTTCATGTTGATCGTGTACTGGGCGTAGTAGATGCGGTTATAGCGGGTCATGCTCGTGGGGGCCTGGGTCAGGGAGAAACTGCCCACCTGCCCTACCTGGAGATTGGACTGGAGCACGGGAGAGTATATCGGTAGATTAAGCAGGGATTGGCCGTCCGCCAGATAGACCGGATCGACCATGACTTCGATGGGGTAGCTGTCTCCGCCGATCTGCACGCTCGAAGCCTGGATCCCCGATGTCGCTATCTGCAGCGCGGAGCCTATCGAGGCGGGTGTCAGTCCCGTCCCCTGAAGCTGGGTCGGGCTCGGATAGAAATCGTTCTCGAGCGTAGTGTCGGAAAGGCTCGACGAGACGTCCGAGACCCAGCGATCTGCCTGAATGGCCTGAATTATGGACGCGTCGCGCTGCCTGAGGAGATCGAAGCTCGCCGAGGTGATATTGACTTGGAGCGAGCTCGAGCCCCCGAAACCGCCGCCGGCGCTCACGAAGACGCGGCCCGAGGGGAACTGGCTATGGATTATGCTGAGGAGATTCTGGCGGTAGACGGGAATGAGGACGAAGATGTTCTGGCGCTTGCGGACCGACCCGAGGGTCAAGGTCATCGACGAGCGGTAAGTGAATCTCGAGCCGGTGAAGAAGTTAGTGCTTGCCACGACCGTCTGGACGGTGCGCACCTCGGGCTGCCGCTGGACATAGGCCTCGAGTCTCCCCGTCATTTCGTTCGTGACGTCGATCGGCGTACCCACGGGCAGGGATAAATTGATCGACATGAAGCCGTTGTCGGCCTGCGGAACGAAGTTGAAGGGGATATGCGGGGCTACGAGGACGACCGTGACGACGAGGAAGACGGCGGCGGTTACGAGAATCCAAACGCTCCGCTTGACGACGCCCACGAGGGCGCGGGCATATGCGTCCCTGACCCAGTCGATCAATCTCTCGGTCAAGTTGTGGAGGGTCATCGTGAGGGCCTGGAAGAACGTAAGGAATATCCGCCCAAGGTAGTACACTATGCCGAGGGCCGCCGGGTAGAGGATCATCGCTGGCAGGAAGAGGAGATGGTGGGTGAAAGCCAGCGCCGCGGCGACGCCGAGCCCGAGGACGATGAAGAATCCCTTTCTCCAATTTCGGAAGCCCCAGTCCATGGACTTCCTCAGCATGCCGAAGCTCTCGGCGAAGTCCTTCCAGTCGAATACCTTCGCCTCGGGGGTGTAGGCCAGCCGCACGGTAAGGAAGAGGAGTGCCTCGAAAAGCGAGAAGGCTACTGCCGCCGCCAGGCCGAGGGAGAATTGCTGTATGTAGCGGCCGACGAAACCGCCTATGAAGCTTACCGGAATGAGAACTGAGAGGAGGGAGAGCGAGGCGGCGATTACGGCGCTGAAAACCTCGCTCGCGCCCTTGAGGACCGACTCCTTGAGCGAAAAGCCCATCACCCTGTAGCGCTCCACGTTCTCCGAGACCACGATCGAGTCGTCGACCACGATTCCGATCGCGCTGACCAGCGCGAGGAGGGAAACGAGGTTGAAGTTGAAGCCGCAGAGCTTGTACAGGATGGGCGAGGCGGAGAGGGCGATGGGGATGGCCAGGATGACGGACAGGGCCGTGTTGAGCTTGCCGAGGAACAGCAGGACGATTATCGCCACCACGAGGCTCGTTATGAGGAGCTCGCTATAGGTATTGTTGATCGAGGCCGAGATCGGGCCGGTAGAATCGTAGCTGACGACGTAAGAGTAGCCGGTGGGAAGCCTCGTCTTCGCCATGAGCTTCTCGACGTCGTGGACTACCGCGACGGTATTCGAGTCCGTGGTCTTCTGGACGTCGACGAGGACCATGGGGGTCCCATTGACCCGCGCGTAGCTGTCGACGGAGGCGGTATTGCGAATGCTCGCCACGTCGCCCACGCTGACTCCGCGGGTCGAGTCCACGAGAAGCTTCGAGATAGAGACCGGGTCCGTAGGGATGTCGACGGTAGAGAAGGTGAGCACGTTGCGCTGATGGTTGATGGTCCCGATCGAGGTATTGATGGCCGAGTTCGTTATCGCCGAGGCGACCTGCTGCGGGGTCAGGTTGTAAGCCCGCAGCTTGTTCGGATTGAGAAGTACCTGGAACTCCCGCGTGGGGGCGCCGTCCGTGGTGATATTGGCGACGCCTTCGATGCGCTCGAGGTTGGGCAGGAGGTCGTTCGTCACGTAATCGGACACTACGTCGAGCCCGACGCCAGTGGCGGTTAGGCCCAGCTGTACGACGGCCGCGGAGTTGGGGTCGAAGGTCTTGACCGTCGGCGCGTTGACGCCGGGCGGAAGCTGCTTGATCGCCGCCGATACCTGCGAGGCCACCTGATTGGCATCGGAGTTCTTGTCCGTGCTCTGATCGAACATGACGCTGACGATGCTCGAGCCGGTTTGGCTCGAGGAGTTGATGTCGGTGATGCCGCTTATGGTCGAGACGGTGTTCTCGAGGACTTGGGTGATTTGCTGGTCGATGACCGAAGGCGTCGCTCCCGGATAAAGCGTGGTTACTATGACGACGGGAATGTTGATCGTGGGAAGCTGATCGATGCCCAGGCCGAGCGCCGAAGAGATGCCGAATACCACGATGGCGACGAAGACGCCTACGGCCAGGACGTAGCGCGTCACCGAGAACTTTATCGCAGGGTTGATCTTGTTGAATATCTTCGCCTCGAAGTCGCGTAGCGCGCTCATGGCCGTCCTGCCTGGCCGCCGGGCCCCGGGGCTGCGTTACTTATAGGCTGAGCCGAAGCGCCCGGAGCCCCGGTCGATCCTTCGGCCTGGACTACCTGGACGACGGAGCCGCTCAGGAGGCCCGGCGGCGGACTTACTATGACCTGGGCATTGGGGTCGATGCCCGAAACGGCGGCGTTCACTCCGCTTTCCGCTACGATCGTGATGGTCTGCATCAGGGCCTTCCCGTCCTTGATGACGAAGACGTAGTTCTTGTCCTCGGTCGTCTGAAGGGTCGCGATCGGGATGAGGATTCCCTGCGCCAGGTTGAGCGTGTAGCCCACGGTTCCTACCGCGCCGTAGGCGATGGGGAAGGCCGTGGGGACCGAGGCCACCATGGGCACCATCCCGTTCACCGGAGCCGACGGCAGCTGACGGACGGCGATTTGAAAGATCTTGCCGTCGTAGGCGAAGCTCAGCTTGCTGCCGACCGAAAGGTGGGTGGCGTCGGTCGGCGGGACGTTGAAGTCCACTTCCTTATCGGCGCTGACGAGGACGAAGGCCGTCGTGCTCACGCTGACGTACTCGCCGGGGGTCATGTTGATGACCGAAATCTGCCCCGAGAAAGGCGCCTTGACCGCGGCGTACTGCAAGTTCAGCTGGGCCTGCTTGAGCTGGTTATCCGCCTGTTCCACCGCTATCCTGAGCTGGGCGAGGGTCTGCACATCCGCCTTCTGGTTCTGATCGAGGTTGGTCTTCGCGGTCGCGAGGTTGGCCTGGGCCGACTGGAGCTGGCTCTGGGCGCTATCCACCTGAGAGGAAGTGGCCCCGCCGGCCTTGAAGAGGGCCTGAGCCGAGTCGTAGTTCTTCTGGGCGGCCGCGAGCGCCGCCTCGTCGGACTGGACCTGGAGCGCGAGCATGGGATTGGCTTGGCGGGTCGTGTCCTCGGCCGTCGAGAGGGTGATCTTGGCGTTGTCAAGAGTGGAGCCGGCGGTCTTGACCGTGAGCTGGAGCTGCGAGTCGTCGAGTTGAATGACCGTCTCGCCTGCCTTGACCCAGTCCCCCCCCAGATGGTTCACCTTGGCCACCGTGCCGGCGATCTGCGCCGCCACGTTACTTTGCGTAACCGGATTGACGGTACCCGAAGTCTCGCTTACTACCGTCAGCTGTCCCTCTGGCACAATCTGCGCCATGACCTGTATGGCGGCGCCGCGCGGGCCGCCGGCGGTCCCCTGCCCCGCTCCCCCGGGCCGTCCCCCCGAGGAGGCGCTTCCCTGTCCCGCGCCGCAACCGGCGAGGACCAGGAAGGCGGCGCCCAGGATGGTCGGGAGGGAGCGATACGCTAGCGGTCGTAATTGATTCATATCCTGATCTCCTACAAGCCTATGTCGTTCTGAAGCTGGAGAATGGCGAGCTCGAGGGC
>Ga0181529_10001772_pt1 | contig 27310 bp, 26 predicted proteins | sample PEATcosm2014_Bin_36_FD_119763 | JGI IMG/M metagenome (GOLD analysis project Ga0181529, IMG submission 119763) | Peatland microbial communities from MTU Mesocosm Facility, Houghton, MI, USA - PEATcosm2014_Bin10_30_metaG | ecosystem: Environmental > Terrestrial > Soil > Wetlands > Peat | place... | reverse complement strand
CGTGCCCGCAACGGGGGTCGTAGCTGTCCTCGCGCCGGGTTTTGGGGGCTTGTACGAGGTGGTGGTGACCGTCCCGGCCGCGCTGGCGAATGGAGACTATGCGGTGGTCGCGACGGTGGGCGGTGTGTCCACGGCGGCCACGACGATACTTACCGTGCAGAATTGATGGGCGGATGCGGCGCGCCGACTGCCGATCGTCGATAGCTCCCCACCGCCCGGTACAGCAGCAACATCCCCACCAGGCTCCCATACAGCAGCGGCAGCCGAATGTCCGACTTCACCAGCCAGTAGTAGTGCACCACCCCGGCAATCGCGCTGAAGTACACCAGCCGATGCAGCAGTTGCCACCGCCGACCGCCCAGGCGGCGAATCCAGCCGGCCGTGGAAGTCAGCGCCAGCGGAACCATCAGCACGAACGCCGCGAAGCCCGCCGTGATGAACGGACGCTTGCTTACGTCCTTCAGCATCTCCCGCACTTCGAAATCCTTGTCCAGCCACAGGAACGCCAGAAAGTGCAGACAGCCGTAGAAAAACGCGAACAGCCCGATCATGCGGCGGAAGCGGATCAACCCCGGCAGACCCAGCACTTTGCGCAGCGGCGTAACCGCTAGTGCGATCACCAGCAGGCGGATGGTCCAGTCGCCCGAGAAGTGCGTCAAATACTCCACGGGATTGGCGGTCAGATCCTGGTTCCATGCGCGCCATCCCGCCCACAATAGCGGCCCCAGACACAGCGCAAAAACCAGAACCTTCGCCCAGCGGCTGCGCATGGGCTTAGTAATTCTTCCTCAAGTCCATGCCCTGGTACAGGCTGGCCACCTGGTCGCCGTAGCCGTTGAACATCAGCGTGGGGCGCCGCCGGAACTCGCCCAACCGGTGTTCCGTCGCCTGGCTCCAGCGCGGATGGTCCACCTGTGGATTGACGCTCGAATAGAAACCGTACTCGCCCGGGTTCGACAGGTTCCACGTGGTGGGCGGCTGCTTCTCCACCAGCCGGATCTTGACGATCGATTTGATGCTCTTGAAGCCGTATTTCCACGGCGCCACCAACCGCACCGGCGCACCGTCCTGCGGCGGCAAGTCCTCGCCGTAGAGGCCTACGCACAGCATCGCCAGCGGATGCATCGCCTCGTCCAGCCGCAATCCCTCCACGTACGGAAACGGCAGCCCGGCGTTGCTCGCATGGGGCATCTGGGACGTGCTGAAATAGCTCTCGAACGCGGCGTACCGGGCCTTCTCCGTGGGTTGAACCTGCTTCAACAGCACGCTAAGCGAATAGCCCACCCAGGGCGCCACCATCGACCAGCCTTCCACGCATCGATGCCGGTAGATCCGCTCCTCCAGCGGCGCCAGTTTCAGAATCTCGTCCATCGAGAACTTGCGCGGCTGCTTCACCAGGCCCTCCACGGACACGCTCCAGGGACTGGTTTTGAAGTTCTTCGCCTGGTCGGCCACCGCTTCCTTGCTGGTGGTGAACTCGTAGAAGTTGTTGTAGTGGGTGATGTCTTTGTACGATGTCGGCGGGTCCGCGACGCTCAGCGGACTCTTGCCGACATTGGCGAATTTGCCGGCCGCCCGCGCACGCCCCGAAGGCGCGAGCAGTTCCCGCCCCGCCAGCAATGCAGCCGGCAACGAGGCGAGAAACTTCCGCCGTTCCAGATACAGTTGCTTGGGAGTGATCTCCGAATACCGCAGCCCCTCAGATGTCTTGACTAGCATCTCGCCTCAGTCCTACCCTTTCAGACGAAGCGGGAGGGCCGCCGGATTCGGTGTTTTGTAGAAATTTACGCCGCTAGACCGACCGCACCGCGAACAGCGCTTCCCCGTATTCCACGGGTTGGCCGTTGATCACCAACTTGCTTTCCACCACGCCCGCGACTTCCGCTTCGATCTCGTTCATCAGCTTCATCGATTCGATGATGCACAGAACCTTCCCTGGCTGCACGCGTTCGCCCACCCGGACGAACGGCGGCGCCTCCGGCGACGGGCTTTCATAGAAAGTGCCGACGATCGGGGATTTCACCAGCACCAACCCCGGATCCGCCTGCTTTTCGCCGGCCTTCTCCTTGGCTGGCTCACCAGCGGGTGGGGCGGGCTGCTGCACTACCGCGGACATGGAATGGGCCGGCATCAGAAATTCCTGGCTCGAGGCGAATGCCGCGCGGCGAATGCGCACGCGGTTCTCCCCACGCTGCACTTCCAACTCGGCAATCCCGGTCTCCGACGCCAGATTGATCAGCTCGCGGATCTCATCGACGGTCATCAATGGTTGAGTGTATCAGAGTTAAGTGCCCCCGGCCCGGCCGCCTCCCGCAGCACCTGCAACGTGGCCTCCGCCGCCGACCGCCAGGAGAACTCCGCCGCGCGCCGTGGACCCGCTTCCGACAGACGCCCCCGCAGTGTCTCGTCGCACGAGATCCGCCACATCGCTTCCGCCATCGCTCCGCTGTCCAGGGGATCGAACTGCACGGCCGCATTCTGCACGATGCCGCTCAACGGTTCGATCGCCGAGCAGGCCGTGGGCACGCCCGCCGCCATCGCCTCCAGCACGGGCATCCCGAAACCCTCGAACCGCGACGGGTAAATGAACGCCCAGGCCCGCGCGAACCGGTCGTACAACTCGGCCCGTGGAATCCAACCGGGGAATTCCACCGCGTCCGACAGTCCCAGCGAACGGCGTAAATCGTGTAGCGGTCCCGTGAAGAACCCGTGCAAACCGCACACCACCAGGCGGAACTCCGGTTTCCGGCGCCGGAACTCCGCGAATGCCCGCATCAGCCCGTCCAGGTTTTTGTGCGGATGCAACGTGGATACCGCCAGCAGATACGGTTCCGGCCGGCGATGCCGCGCAATCTCCTGAAACTCCGGATCTACCCCGTGCCGCACCACCGAAATCTTCGTGTCCGGTACGCGGTAGTAGCGCCTCAAATCGGCAGCGGTCGCGTCCGACACCGCAATCAGCTTCGTGGAAACGTGGGCCGACCAGAACAGGAAGAAGTTCCAGAACGGCAGATCGAACCAGCGAAAGTACTCGGGGTGCCGCTTGTGCTGCAGGTCGTGGAACACCGTCACCTGCGGACACCCACACAGGAACGGCGCCGTGAAGCCGGGGTTGAACATCGCGTCGAGCCCCAATCGCACTGCCGCCAGAGGCAATCCCGTCTGCTCCCACAGCATCCGCGCTGGCCGGGATTCCGCGTAGACCGATTGCGGAACCGTCGTGAAGTTGCGCGCCGCGGGAGCCAGGTCCCCGCCCGTCTCGCGGTTGGTAAAGACGAAGTACCGGTTCTCCCGGTCCACCTGCGCCAGCGCCCGCAGCAAACTCCGCAGATAGATCTCCGTGCCCCCGACCCCTCCGGGGATCAGGTAGAGCGCATTCACGCCGATGCGCAGCGCCTTCATAATGTGGGGCAGGATGGTATCCTGCGGCCGATTGTCAATCGGCCTGCCGACCAGCATGCAAATGCCGACCAGGCCGAGTGCCACTCGGCCGCAGGATACCATCCTGCACCACATAAAACATCTCTCGAAATCTCCCGCTTCATCGCGCCCCCACCGCGCAAGCCTCCGCCCGGGGCAGATACTGCCGGGCCTGATCGTTCGCCGGATCCCCCGCTGGCGCCAGTTCCAACGCCTTCTTGAAATCCAGCACCGCCTCGGCGCACCGGCCGGTGACCAGGTGGACCTTGCCACGGCTCACATAGCTATACGGAAACGACGCGTCTCGCGACACCGCCACCGCCAGGGCGTCCAGCGCCTCCTGCCAGCGCGCCATCTTGCCGTATGCCTCGGCCACCTGGGTCCAGGCGTGCGCGCTATTGTCCAGCATGGTGGCCTGCTGGAATTTCGCCAGGGCCTTTTCCGGCTGGCCGTCATTCAAATAGGCGACGCCCCAGTCCACCAGCAGGTCGCCAGTCGGCGGACCGTGCAGGGCCGCCTGCTCATACTCTCGGATGGCGTCGCCCCAGCGCTGTTGTTCCGCCCAGGCAAACGCCAGGTGAAAATGCGCCCGGTCGTTCTCCGGCGCCTTCTGAACCGTGTCCCGCCAGAACGATTCGTCGTCGGCCCACACCGCCGCCCGTCCGTGCGTGCCGATGGCGCACACCAGCACCACCACCGCGCATCCCATCGCCAGTTTCTTGCGGTCCACGCGCACGCGGCTCAGCAGGTCCACCAGGACCAGGAGCAACCCCAGCACCGCGAAGTAGAGACGCCGCTCGGCCACGGGGTCTTTAATAGGGATAACCGACGAGGTGGGCGCCATCAGCAGCAGGTACGCCAGGAACCCGTACGACGCCAGCGGAAAGCGCCGCCGGAAATGCCAAGCCACCCCCGCCAGCACCAGCAGCACCGCCAGTCCCAGGATGGCGCCATGCTCGAAGAGGCTCCTCGAAATCGGGAAATACCAGTCCGCGGTCAGGTTGATGGGCAGCAGAAACTCCTGGATATAGACGAACAGCGCGCGGAACTCCGTGAAGAGGTATTGATACCACGCGATTCCGATCCCGAACCCCGCGCCGCTGCCGCCGGTGATCAGGTGCCACGCCAGCACCACCGCCACCGCCGCGCCCGCCGCCATCGGCAAGTACAGCTTCCAGTTTCCGCGGATGCCTTTGAATGAGAACCCCGGGTTCCACCAGAAGTCCGTCAGCAGCAGCAGGGCCGGCAGCGCTACGGTGTTCTCTTTGGATGCCAGCGCCACGCCGAACAGCAGGAACACCCCCGCCACCGTTCCCCACGAAACTTCCGGCTTGGGACGGTATAGGAACAGCGCAAAGGCCGCCAGCGTCCACATGGTGCTGAAGGATTCCGACCGGCCCGCGGTATACGCCACGGCTTCGGTCATCGCCGGGTGCAGCAGAAAAACTCCCGCCGCAAAGCCGGCCAGCAGACTGCGCCTGGACGCTTCCACGCCCGCCCATTCCAGCAGCCTCCGTACGATGAAAAACATCAGTCCGCCGGCTATCAGGTGAATCAGCACGTTGACCACGTGGTAAGGATATGTGTTTCCCTCCGCCGCGAGCTGCTTGTTCAGCCAGTAGCTGAACATCAGCACCGGGCGCACCTGGCTCACCCAGGCGGAGAGGTCCGGCGGCATCGACGTGCGGCCGTACGGCAACACCGTATCGTCGAACACCCACGCGCCGTTGAGCGCCGGGCCGTATGCCCAGAAGACCAGTACGATTGCCGCCGCGGCCCAGGCCCAGGGTTGCCAACCCCATGCGGACGCGCCGGCTGGCGCAGCACCGGCTCTTGCACCGACTGGCGCCGCACCGGAACTCTTGAGACTCGCCGGCTTTTTAGGTTTCATATTTCCCGCTGGGATCTCACGTGGTACTCCAGAATGGCCACCCTCTGGGCCAGGGCGATATTGTCGTCGCGCAGGTGCGAAAGGATCACCGAGAAGCGAAAGACCATGATCAGGAAGACGCCCGCGCCGATCAGGAATAACGTCAGCGGCGTATCGGGCAGGCCGCTGAGACGGCGCAGTACCTCCAGCAGCGGGCGGACCCTCGACAGTACCAGCATGGCCGCGGCTGCAAACAGCCAGGTCACCGAGTATTCCGGCCGAATGTGCGCCCGGCGCACGGAAACCAGCACAATCACCAGCAGCAGAGCGCTCAAAACGGTGGTGACGTTCAACAGGCGGTCCATTACTCCTCCTTTACTCCTCGTTGGGCGGTACGCGCCGCCGCCCTTCGAATCGCAGCACGTTGATGAACACCCCCAACAGCACGTGGACGATGTAGTATAGCGATTTCAGCGCGGTGATCGACGACCGCCCCGCCATCCGCGGCCGCATCCGGCACGGCACTTCCTCGAAGCGGAACCGCTTGCGCTGCAGCACCACCAGGGCCTCGATTTCGGGGTATTCCAGCGGAAAACTGCGGCTGAACAGGTCCAGCGCGCGCCGGTTCACGCCCACAAATCCCGACGTCGGATCGTGTACTGGCTTTCCCAGTATGGGCCGCAACACCATGCGGAAAAAGCGGATGCCCAGCGACCGGGCCGCCCCGGTCCGCGCCCCGTTGTCTTCGGCGAAACGCGACCCGATCACCATCTCGCATCCCGAGGTCTTCAGCTTATCGAGGATGCGCGGGATGTCGGCGGGATCGTGCTGCCCATCGCCATCCACCCGAATGACGTACTCGAAGCCCAGTTCATAGGCCAGTTTGTAGCCCGCCTGCACACATCCGCCCAGACCCAGATGGTGAGGCAATGCAAGCACTTCGGCGCCCGCCCGGCGCGCCACGTCCAGCGTGGAATCTTCCGAGCAATCGTCGATCACCAGCACCGGCGCGCCCGGAACATGCGCATTCACCGACGCCACCACCTCGGCCAGCGCGCCCTGTTCGTTGTAGGCCGGAATGATCACCAGAAACGCGCCGGGCCCGGTGGGCCGAATGCCGCCACGTCCGGTTCGGGGTCCATTCTTCGCGCGCCCGTTTGCCCGCGTGCCGCTTCCCCCTGGACTGCTCACAGTTCGGCCACCTTTCTGGCGCTGATGGAATGGCTGGCGATCAGCCTGCGGAATACCGCCGGGGTGATGCGGGCCCTCCCCTGGATCTCGTGCCGCGCGGTCCACAATCGGCCGGCGCTTGCCAGCAGAACGGCGTGCGCCCGCACGACGTACCAGATCATCCGCAGTCCGGCGTTCCCTTCCGCGCGGAAACGGGCGGCGCTGCCCCGGCCCCGTAAAATGTACCACACGTGCCAAAGATAGCGCGCCAGCGACACCCATGGCGCGGCCAGCAGCATGCGCAGCGGAAAATTCTTGGCCACCACGAACAGCCGGTTCCGTTCCACGTAGTAGGCTTTCAGCTTCGACGCACGGCCCGCCGAGTGCGAATAGTGATGCTCCACCACGGCGTCCGCTACGTACAGGCACTTCCATCCGGCCCAGCGCGCCCGCAGCCCCAAATCGGTGTCTTCGCAGTACAGAAAAAACGAGCCGTCGAAAAGCCCGATATCCGCCAGCATGGCGCGCCGGTAGAGCGCCGCCGAGCCGCTGGGGAACAGCGCCTCTTCGGTCTCCGGAAAATCCTCGGGACGCCGCCCATGGCCGCGCTGCTTGCTCGATCCGTCGCGCGCCACCAGCATACCGGCCGAATCCAGCCGCTCCTCGCCGAACAGCCGCACCTGCGACGCGCACATTCCCACATCCGGCCGCGCTTCCATGGCCGCCACCAGCCTCTCCAACCAATTCGGATGGGCCACTGCATCGTCGTTGAGCACCGCCAGATACGGCGCATTCCCGGCTTGGAAGCCCTGGTTTACGGCCGCCCCGAACCCGGCATTCTCGGAGTTTTCCACAAGCCGGATCCCCCGGCCGAGGTTGGCGGCGCGAACCCGCCCCCGTCCGCTATTGTCCACGACGATGGTTTCAAACCCGCGCAGCGTCTGTCTCCCGAGCGACTCCAGGCACTCCCGAAGCCTCGCATCCGCGGCCAGTGTGGGGATCACAACCGTTACCAGGCAGTCAGGCAAACAACAATTCTACCCCGCGGGTCAAGGCCGCGCCTCGCCAACTCGGCAGGCCATCGCACAGCCCGTGGCCGACAGGTTCCAACCTCCCCATCCCCCTCTGTTAAGCTGTTGTAGTAATCATGAAATCTCGTCCCACCAGCTTTGCGCCGATTTCGTCCGGGGAGGCTCTGTTTGCCGTCCGCGCCATTTAAGAAGATCCTCATCGCCAATCGCGGCGAGATCGCCGTTCGCGTCATCAGCGCCTGTAAGGAACTGGGAATTCAGACCGTCGCCGTCTATTCCGAAGCGGATCGTTACAGTTCCCACGTCCGCTTTGCCGACCAGGCCATCTGCATCGGCCCCGCCAAGAGCGCCCGCAGCTATCTGGACGTGCCCTCCATCATCAGCGCCGCCGAGATCACCAACGTCGATGCCATCCACCCCGGCTACGGCTTCCTCAGCGAGAACGCCGGGTTCGCCGAAGTCTGCGAAGCCTCCGGCCTCAAGTTCATTGGCCCCCGCCCGGACGTCATCCGCATGATGGGCATCAAGGAACGCGCCCGCGCCTTCATGCGCGAAATGGGTGTGCCCGTGCTGCCCGGTTCGCCAGGGGTCCTGGCCACCCCGGAAGAAGCTATCGAACTGGCCGAAAAGATCGGCTATCCCGTGATTTTGAAGGCTTCGGCCGGCGGCGGTGGACGCGGAATGCGGGTGGTGCAGCGGTCCGAGGACCTGCCGTTCCTGTTCTCCCAAGCCCGAAACGAAGCCGGCGCGGCCTTCAGTTCGGCGGACGTATACCTGGAGAAATTCGTCGGCGCGCCACGGCATATCGAGTTCCAGATCCTCGCCGACGAGCACGGCAACGTCGAAATCCTGGGCGAACGCGAGTGTACCATCCAACGCCGCCACCAGAAACTGCTGGAGGAATCGCCGTCGCCCGCCATGACGCCGCAATTGCGCCATCAAATCGCTGGAGCGCTGCGCAAGGCCCTGTCGTCGGCCGGATACAGCAATGCCGGCACGGTGGAGTTTCTCATGGACGAGACCGGCATGGTCTACTTCATCGAGGTCAACGCCCGCGTCCAGGTGGAGCACCCCGTCACGGAATTCGTCACCGGCATCGACATCGTCAAGAGCCAGATCCGCATCGCCCAGGGTGAGCGTCTGGACGAAGTCCTACCCGGCCCGGTGCAGTTGCGCGGCCACGCCATCGAGTGCCGCATCAACGCCGAAAACCCGGTCACGTTCGTGCCCTCGCCCGGCCGCATCACCGGCTTCCATCTGCCCGGAGGCATCGGCGTGCGCGTGGACACGTTTGCGTACACCGATTGCGTAATCCCGCCCTACTACGATTCGCTGGTGGCCAAGCTGATCGTCTACGGGAACGACCGCGCCGAGGCCATCTGCCGTATGCGCCGCGCCCTGGAGATGTTCATCGTGGAAGGCATCCACACCTCCATCCCCATGCACCTGCGCATTCTGGCCGACCCCGATTTTCAGGCCGGCAACTTCGATACCAATTTCATCAAGCGTTTCATGCCGGCCGCTAAAGGGTCGCCGGCGTAATATGCCGCGCCGCTGCTGGTTCCCGGCCCTCGTCTGCACGTTGCTAGGGCTGAGCTGGCAACTTTCGACCGTCCACTTCAACTACGCGGACCATGCGACCGCGCTCTTCTGCACCGGCTCCGCCAACCCGCCTCCGCCTGGCCTGGCCTTCGAGCGCATCTACCTCTTTCCCCATAGCAACGGGTACGACGGCCAGGCCTACCACTACATGGCGCACGATCCGCTCTACCGCAACGGCATCGGCCGCGCCGTGGATGCGCCCACCGTGCGCTACCGCCGCATTCTCATCCCCGCCCTGGCCTGGCTGCTGGCCCTCGGCCGGCCGGATTGGATCGACTTCGCCTACTTCGCCTGCAACCTGGCTTTTCTCTTTCTGGGCGCCTGGTGGTTGGCGTGCCTGATGGCACGGACCGGCATCGGCATCTGGTTCTCCTTGCTGTACCTGGCCGTACCCTCCACGCTGATTTCGCTCGACCGAATGACGGTCGATTTGGCCCTGACCTCGCTGGCGGTGGGCTTCGCGGTGTACGCCGGCTCGAACTCGCGCGGCAAACTCTACCTGGTGCTCGCGCTGGCCGCGTTATGCCGCGATACCGGCGCTTTTCTGGCAGTCGCTTGCGTGGTTCCGCTGCTCTTCCACCGGCGCTTTCGAGAGGCTGCGGTGTGCTCGAGCGCCCTCATCCCGGCGGCGATCTGGAATGTCTTCGTGAGCTGGCACATTCCGTCGAACCTCGCCGTCCCGAACGGGAAACTGGTCCCCTTCCTCGGCTGGCTGGGCCCCTGGCTCCATCCCGCCGCGTACAACCTCTCCGCGGCCCTGGCGACGGCCGTGCGGGCGCTCGACTGGCTGCAGCTTGCGGGCCTCCTGCTGGCGTTCCTTCTGGGACTGTCGGCCTGGCGCGAAGCGCGTAACAGCCCCATCCAGGCGGCCTGTCTTCTCTGGTCGGCCATGGGGATTCTGTTGCCGCCGTTCTGGCAGGAGGATGCGTACTTTTCGCGGCTGTTCTCGCCGTTGCTGGTTCTGCTGGCGGCTGAGAGCCTGCGTGAGAGAACGCTTCTGCCTCGCCTGCCCCTGGCGATGGTTGCCCCGCGTATCTGTGTGCAGCTTACGCCGCAAGCATTGGGCGTTCTTCGGGGCCTATTGGGCGGCTGACCCGGCCTTGTTGTGGCGCACGCACGCTACGTAATGCCACTTACTGTTCCCAATATTGGAGATACTGCAGAATTCGTGGGGCAGGATGCCAACCTGCCCAACATAAGACGGGGTACGAGACTCAATCAATACCGGTGTCCGGTTGCGGGAAAACTTAGTGGCATTACGCAGCGGGTGCCACAACTTTCGGCATTCTGGCCCGTGAGATAGAAGGGCTAATTCAGCTCAATCTCGCTGAACGACAGCGGCCGGTCCAGGATCATTTCGACAGTCGTCCCTTTAGGCAGGACGGCATCGGGCCCGTGGGAGGCCATAATGGCGATCAGCCCGGCGGCCGCGCCCGCTCCGGCGCCAATGCCCAGACCGGCGATGGAGTGGCCCGAGGCCGCTCCGGCAATTCCTCCCACCGAGGCGCCGATGCCCGCGGTTTCGCCTACCGTCCGCGCCTCGCCCGACCGGTTCGGATCGGCCGTCACCTTGCCCTCGGCGCGGTCTACGGTCACATCCACCGTTCCGTCCGTGCCGCCCATGCGGGCGCTGAAATTCCGCGTCACCCCGTTGGGCAGTGTGAGCGATTCGAACCGCACGTACAGCTCCGCCTTCCCCTTCGACCGGCTGGGCCGTTTGACTTCGGTCACCGTGCCCGTGACATAGCTCCCCACGGGGATCACGATCCGCCCTTTCACCAGCACCGGAAAGGCCGTTTGCAGGTACACCTTATCGCCCGTTTCGGAGTGCTTCGTACTGATGCTGTTCAGGAGATTCAGTGGAATTCGGACCCCGGTTTGCACGGTATAGACCACCGGTTTGGGCGCCTCGCTCTCGGCTTTGGGCGTCGGATCGGGCGGGCGGGTCGCCAGTTTCTGAGCTGCGGCCACGCCCGCGAGCAGTAGTATCGTCAGCAATCGGCGTCTAAGCATGCGGATCCCCTTCACCATGATATCCCGGTCTATTCAACGCATTTCGGAAGTGGAAGGTTACGTTTTAAGGAAAAATGCCCGGGCGGCGCGCTTCACTGGACCGCCAGTTTGCACCCGGCTGCACTGACCTGATCCCCGGCGGAGACCTGCACCTCCGGATTAGTCCCGGAATTCGACGGCAATACGAGATTAATCTGGTACAATCCCGCGGATCCGGGCGTCAATCCTGCATACAGAATCGCCGACGCATTCAGGACCGTCCCGTTGATGATCACTTTCAGGCCGCTCAAATTGACCACCGACGAGGCGTACTCCGCCAATTCCCCCGAAGCCGTCGCCGGCGCCACGGCCCCCAATCCGGTGGCGTAAAGGATCAGGATATCTCCTCCCCGCGCCGGGGCAGCCGGCGTGATGACGGCGCTGCCGGCGTTCCAGTCCTGCGCCAGGACGTACCCCGCGTTGCCGGGGTCGCTGAAGAGTTGGGGCGCCGCCGAAACCAGGTTGACGGTCACGGTGGGTCCGTTAACCCCCTGCCGCACCACCGTAACCTGAGCATTGCCGGCGATTTCGGTCATCGGCACCAGGAAGTTGATTTGCAGAGGGGAAACATACAGCAGCGGGACCAGCGACCCGTCCACATACACTCCCACACCAGCCATTACGGTGGGCAATTCGCCCCCTACGATCAGGTCCGAGGTCAGGCTTTGGGTAGCGTACGCCAGGCTGGTCCCGAACAGCGACAGGGCGGAGTTCGGCGCAAAGGGACCAGGCGCGTAGTTCGACGCGTTGACGACCCCGGCGGCCGAGTAGGAAGGCGCCTGTGCCCCGGCTACGCCTGCGAACAAAACCGCCAGTGCGAGCCAAGCTCGTAGAAACACTCCCACGTCGTGATAGTGGTAGCCCGCCCTCGGTGCTCTCTGGTATTCCCGCAGACATCGGTTCCAGGAGAGGGGTTGGCCAGGGTTGGGCCGGGGAATGGCCGGGGTTTCGGGCCGGAGCCGTGACTGCGTTTCCACCCCCCGCGGTAAACTGGAGGTACCCGCGTCCGACTTTTTGCGGATGCCGTGCGTCTACACACCAGGAGCCAGAGTTTGATATTTCGGGCGGTCGAAGATGCTGACCTGATTCAGCGGGCTGCCAAAGGCAACGTGGAGGCCTACAACCTCCTCGTATCCCGATGGGAGAAACGTGTGTATAACTATCTCCTGCGGATTACCGGCAACCGCGAAGACGCTCTGGACTTGGCGCAGGATGTATTTTTGAAGGCCTATCAGAACCTCAGGAAGCTCGCAGAACCGGGGCGATTCGCGCCCTGGCTCTACCGCATCGCACACAACGAGGCCTACTCCATGTTCCGCAAACGCCGGCCCGAAACCGACGTGGACGATATGGAGCCGCGCAGCACGGAAGGCGGTATCACGGTGGGCGGCAGTTCGGTTTTTCCCATCGAACTGAGCCTTTCGGTGGCAAGCGCGCTGGGCCGTCTGTCGGATGAGCAGCGCGAAGCCGTGGTGCTCAAGATCTATCAGGGCTTCAAGTTCGAGGAAATGGCCGAAATCCTGGAGTGTCCGGTTTCCACCGTCAAGTCCCGTCTGTACACCGCTCTCGACCTGCTCAAAGAGGAACTGGCTCCGCTAGAGGCACGGGGTGTGTAATGAATTGTTCGCCGTTTGATTTAAAGGACTTCCTCCTCCAGGAGCTGACTGATCCGCAGCGGCGCCAGGTGGAAACGCACGTTCAGGCCTGCCCGTCCTGCCAAGTGGAGCTGGACCGGCTACGTCTTACCCAAACCGCATTATCGTCGCTGCCCGACGAAGAGATTCCGCAGCGTATCGGGTTTGTCTCCGACCGGATCTTCGAACCGTCTCCCTGGCGGCGATGGTGGACAACGTTCTGGGGATCGGCGGCGCGCCTGGGGTTCGCCTCGGCCGCCATGCTTTCCGTGGCGCTGGTGGTCTTCTCGATGAACCGGCCGGCGTCGGCGCTGCGCCCAGTCCAAGCCGCGAAAACCGTCTCCGACGCGGAAATCGGGCAGCGCATCGAGACCGCCGTGCAGCGCGCCGTGGCCGCGATCGAAGTGCGCTATGCCCAGCGGACCGAGCAGTTGGTGAAGGATATCGAACGCCGCGACCAGGCCGAACGCGTCAACATTCAAAAAGCGGCCGACCTGGATATCGACTATTTGCGTCACAGCCTGCAGGCGGCGGAACGCAAGAGTTATGTGGCGGCCTACCGCGAAGGAGACGCGAAATGAGGACCGCGGGACTTTGGCTTCTGCTGGCCGCCTTGCCGGCGTGCGCCCAGACCGTCAAGCGGCCGGTGGCGGCCCAGATCGCCGAGCGGCCGGCCGCCGCAGTCGCCTCGATCAATCAAGCGCACTTTTCGCTCAACGTCATTACCTACCTGGAAGCGTATTTCGATGGGAAGCTGCAGGCGGCCGGGCCGGAGCGTATGAGAATGATGGGGGAGACGCGCGGCGTGTACCTTCCCGGCTACGGCCTGGTGTTCACCGCCGAGGTGGACCTGGCCCTGACGCCCATCGCCGGCGGCATCGTGCGCCACGAGATCACTCCCGCCGAAATCGTTAGCTTTCACCAGAAAAAGCTGGACCAGTTGCCCATCGTGTCCCAGCTCATGCGGGACATGCTGACCACCGCGGCGCAAAAGGCCGACCTGCTGCCGGATAGCGAACGCATCGTGGTGGCCGTCCGCCTGATGTACCAAAGCTGGGAGGACCAGACTCACCTGCCCAGGCAAATTCTCATGACTGCAGACCGCAAATCGGCCATCGCCGGCCAGATCAGGGAAGAACTCACGCAGTGACCCCCACCCATCCCATGCCGGAATCCGACACGGGCGCGAGCGTCCGCTATATGCGCCTGGGCGAAATTCTTGTCGAGCGCGGGAAGATCGCTCCCGACGAACTGGAACGCGCCCTCGATTTGCAGCGCGAGCGCGGCGACAAGCTGGGCAAGATCGTGGTGGACATGGGCCTCATCGCCCACCGCGACGTGTTGGCGGCGCTCTCCGACCAGCTCGGGTTGCCGCTGGTGACGGTGGACGGGCCGCCGCCCCAAGCGCCCGAAATCGAAGGTCTGTCGCACCGGTTCCTGCGGCAAGCCAAGGCCTACCCGGTGGGGCTGGCCGATTCCAAGCTGACCGTCGCCATGGCGGACCCGCTGGATTTCGAAACCGTGGCGGCGCTGCGGGCCTTTTCCGGCCTGGAAATTTTGACCGTACTGGCGTCCGAGCAGGAAATCCTGGACGCCATCGACCGGCACTACGGCGAGGCCGAGCGGGAAACCGTAGGCGCCGAGGGCGACGACGAGCAGGCCAATGCCGATCTGGAACACCTCCGCGACATGGCGAGCGAAGCGCCCGTCATCCGCCTGGTGAACGCCATGATCGCCAGCGCCATCGAGATCCGCGCCAGCGACATTCACATCGAACCGTTCGAGAAGGAATTCCGCGTCCGCTACCGCGTGGACGGCGTGCTCTACAACCAGGAAGCGCCGCCGCGCGAACTGAAAGCGGCCATCATCTCGCGCCTAAAACTGATGGCCAAGTTGAATATCGCGGAGCGGCGCCTCCCGCAGGACGGCCGCATCAAGATCAAGATTCTGGGCCGCGAAGTGGATCTGCGCGTTTCCACGTTGCCCACCCTGTACGGCGAGAGCGTGGTGATGCGCCTGCTGGACCGCTCGGCCGGGGATTTCTACGACCTCCGCAGCCTGGGCTTCGACGAATATATGCTGGCGCGCATGGAGTATTTCACCGGCCTGCCGCACGGCATCTTCCTGGTGACCGGGCCTACCGGCAGCGGCAAATCCACCACGCTGTATTCGGCGCTCAAGCGCATCAACCTGCCCGACAAGAAGATCATCACCATCGAAGACCCGGTGGAATACCAGATGGACGGCATCAACCAGATCCACGTCAATCCGCAGATCGGCCTGACGTTCGCCTCCGGGCTGCGCCACATCGTGCGCCAGGATCCGGACGTGATCATGGTGGGCGAAATCCGCGACCGCGAGACCGCCGATATCGCCATCCGCGCGGCACTTACCGGGCACCTGGTGTTCTCCACCTTGCATACCAACGACGCACCCAGCGCCATCACCCGCCTGGTGGACATGGGAGTCGAGAACTATCTCATTACGTCGTCGCTGGTGGCGGTACTGGCGCAGCGCCTGGTGCGCGTGATCTGCCCCACGTGCAAGACGCCGGCGGGAACGGCGCTCTCGCCCGACGGGGTTCTGATCGACACCTTTCGCGGGGCCGGGTGCGACGAGTGCGGCGGCCGGGGGTATGCCTCGCGCATGGGCATTTTCGAATTGATGGAGCTGAACGACGAGAGCCGCAAACTGATCATGAATAATGAGGACGCCGGAGTGCTGACCAAGGCCGCGCGCCGCAACGGTATGCGCAATCTGCGCGAAGACGGCTGGATGAAAATTTCCACCGGCATCACCACGGTGCGCGAAGTCCTGCGCGTCACCCAGGAGTTCTGATGAGCGGGCCGATGCGTTTTGTTATGTGGGGCAGGATGGCATCCTGCGGCCGAGTGGTACTCGGCCTGGGCGGCTATTTTTGCACACGTCGGCAGGCCGAGTACCACTCGGCCGCAGGTTACCAACCTGCCCCACATAAGCAGGCCCCTCGATGACCACCTATTTCTTCCGCGCGGTGGCCTCGGACGGCAAGGTCCGCTCGGGGCGCATGGCGGGCGACAACGAGAAGGTGGTGGCGCGCGAGCTGCGTAAGCAGGGGCTGACGCCGGTGTATGTGGGCATGGCGCCCAAGGGCTCGCCGCTCGAAATCAAACTGCCCTCCTTCGGCGGCGGACGGCGGCGCGATACGCTCTTCTTCACGCAGGAACTGTCCACCCTGCTCAGCGCCGGCGTGCCGCTCGACCGGGCGCTCTCGATCACCGCCGAGCTCACGGAGAAAGCCGAGTTCCGCCTGATCGTGCTGGACGTGCTGCGCATCCTCAAGAGCGGCCGGACGCTGGGCGACAGCCTGGCCGCGCATCCCGATTATTTTTCCGAGCTGTACACCAACATGGTGCGCGCCGGGGAAGCCTCCGGAGCGCTGGCGCCGATCTTCGAAAGGCTGGCCGATTTCGAGCGCACCCGCGACGACCTGCGCAACTACATTGTCTCGTCGATGGTCTATCCCATCCTGCTCTCCTGCGTGGGCCTGGGGTCCATCTTCATCCTGATGTACTTCGTGGTGCCGCGTTTCGCTCAGATTTTCGCCGACGGGCGCATGAAGATTCCCACGCCCACCCGGATCATGCTGGACGGCAGTTACTACGTGAAGACCTACTGGTGGATGGCGGCCTCGCTGCTGGTAGGCGGGCTGGCTTTTTGGCGGGTTTATACCAATACCACCGCCGGCCGTTTGTGGTGGGACCGGCTGCGGCTGCGCATTCCCTTGCTGGGCGACGCGCTGTTGAAGGCCGAAACCGCGCGTTTCGCCCGCGCCATGGCGACGCTGGTGAGCAATACCGTGCCGCTGGTGCAATCCATCGCCATTTCGGCGGCCACTCTCAATAACAAAATGATCGCCTCCGCCATGACTTTCGTGGCTCAGGGCGTGAAGCGCGGTGAAGGCATCGCCGGGCCGCTACGCAAGGCAGCGGTCTTTCCGCCGTTGGCCGCTCACCTGCTGATGGTGGGCGAGGAAACCGGCCGGCTGGACCAGATGTTTTCCCGCATGGCCGACATATACGAAAATGATACGCGGGTCTCCATCAGGCGCTTCACTTCGGTGTTCGAGCCGGTTGTGATCCTGGTCATGGGAGTGATCGTGGGAGGCCTGATTCTGAGCATGCTGCTCGCAATCACGAGCATCAACGACGTGGCGATATGAGAACAAATCAACCAGAGAGACATGGCAAGAGACGGGCGCAGGCCGGCGTAACCCTGATCGAAATGCTGGTGGTGATGACCATCATCGCGCTGTTCGCGGCGTTGGTGGTGCCCAATATGCTGCACCACGGCGATGCCGCCCGCGTCACCAAGGCGCATGCCGACATTTCCAGCTTCATGACGGCGCTGGCCGCTTACAAGCTGGATACCGGCGTGTTCCCCACCACCGAACAGGGGCTGCGCGCGCTGCGCGAAAAGCCTAACGACCTGGGCCAGTGGGCCGGCCCGTACATCCAGCAGGATGTGCCCAAGGATCCCTGGAACCACGATTACGTGTACCGTTTCCCCGGGGAGCAAGGTCCCGATCCGGAAATCATCTGCTATGGGGCCGATGGCCAACCCGGCGGCGAAGGGATCAATGCCGATATCGTCAGTTGGAAGAGCCAGTAAAACGCGCGGCGTCACACTGATCGAGATGCTGGTGGTGGTGTGCATCATCGGCCTGATCTCGGCTGTCGCACTGCCTTCGATTGCCGCGGGGATCGACAGCGTTCGCCTGCGGACCGCATCGGATTCCATCGCCGGTTTCCTGAATGCCGCCGTCAACCGCGCCGAACGGCTGCAGCAGGCGATTGTGGTGGTGATCTCGCCCAAGGACAACTGTTTGACGCTCTATTCGAACGAACCCGGATTCATGCGCGAATTGAGAATGCCGAGCGGAGTGACAATCGAGGCGGTGCTGCCGAAACTCCCCGGCGGATCGGACGGCGATGAAGGCCGCCTGGTGCTGTTGCCCGGCGCCGCGGTTCCCGGGATCGGCGTGCGGATCGTCAACGAGCACGGTTCGCGCCGGTTGATCCACCTGGACCCCATGACCGGCTTTCCGCACGTGGAAAGCGTCGATAGAGCAGAGTGAGAAAAACGATTTTGGCCGCGGATGAACGCCGATGAACGCAGATAACCCCAACTCTGTTCTATTTGCGTTCATCCGCGTTCATCGGCGGCCAATGATGCTTTGGGGCTTTGGGGCGGCAGGGCAACGCAGCATAGCAGCAACCAATGGTGGGACAGACCATCGCCTCTTGTGGTCTGTCGCTTCTCGCCAAGCCGGGGGCCCGGCAGACGACAAAAGACGATCGTCTGTCCCACCAAATCGTCGCAGGCTGCGAGGGCCGGACGCGGTTGGAGTACATAACGCCCGCGGATTCACGCTGCTGGAGATGATCGTCGCCACTTTGATCATGGCTATCGCGGTGGTCGGATTGCTCAACGGCATCTCGGGCGCGGTGCGCAATGCCTCGCGGGTTCGCGACTACGACCGGGTAGTACAACTGGCGCGGCTGCGTATGAACGATCTGCTGCTCGACCCGACGTTGACGGCCAATAATTCGCAGGCCAACCGTTTCGACCCGGCGATCACCGGCGGCCTGGATGCCGGCTGGCAGGCCCGCTCCTCCATCTTCGAAGTGCCGCCCGACCCGGCGCCCGGCATGGCGGCGCTGGACCGGATCGAATTGCAAGTGTGGTGGATGTCGGGAAAGGACCGCCGCACGTTTACGCTGGAAGCTTTCCGCGAGCGCCTTCTGACGGCCGACGACATGGGCACGGGGGTTCGGCAATGACGCGAACGCGTCTCACGGCCGGCGTCACCCTGGTGGAGGTCCTGATCGCGGTTACCCTGCTCAGCCTGCTCACCCTGGGGATGTTGATGGTGATGCGCGTGGGGCTGATGGCCTACTCCAAGACCGGCGACAAACTGATGGACGACCGGCGCGTGACCGGGGCGCAGCGCATTCTGGAAGACGAACTGATGGGTCTGATACCGGTGACGCCGCCGTGCTCGGGCAACAAGGACACGGCCAGCCTGCATTTCAATTTTCTGCAGGCGGAGGCGCAGAAAATGCGGATGGTGTCGGCGTATTCGCTGCAGGAGGGTTGGCGCGGCCACCCGCAAATCCTGGAATTTCAGGTGATTCCGGGTAAGGACGGCCGTGGAGTCCGGTTGGTGGTGAATGAGATTCCCTACAGCCCGAACACGGCGGGCAGGTCGTGCGTGGGCGTCGCTCCGGCCCCGGACCTGGGTGTCACGGTGCCGGTGTTCGCGCCGATCGAGACCGGGCCCAAGTCCTTCATTCTCGCCGATGAACTGGAGTTCTGCCGCTTCAGTTACTACTCGGGTAAAGGGAAGAGCGACGACCCGTTCGTGTGGCGTCCCCAGGCGACCGGCCGCGGTTGGCCCGCGGGCATCCGCATCGAGATGGGGGCGATCGAGCCCGACCCATCGCGGCTGCAGCCGATCACGGTTACGGCGCCCCTGTTCCTGCACCGCTCGATAGAGGCCAAGTATGAGGACAAGTAGGGCCGTGGCGTACGCACTCGTCGGTGCCGCCACCTGCTTTTCTCGGAACCGGACACAGGCATCCATTGAGGCCGCAAGATGCCTTATGTGGGGCAGGTTGTCAACCCGCCTGGCCGGCTTGGGCAGACTGGTCGGCAGGCGGGTTGACAACCCGCCGCAGGCTGACAGCCCAATGCCGCAAACTTTTCCCAGTATTGGGAATGCTGCAGAATTTGTGGGGCAGGATGGTATCCTGCGGCCGAGTGGTACTCGGCCTGGTCGGCATTTGCATACTGGTCGGCAGGCCGAGTGCCACTCGGCCGCAGGTTGCCAACCTGCCCCACATAAAACCGCGTGCGAAACTCAATCAACACCAGTGTCCGGTTGTGGGAGAAGTATGCGGCATTGGGCTGACAGCCTGCCCCACGAACTCCGCAGAATCTCCAATGCCGGGAAAACCAAGTGGCATTGCGCGCTCGTTGGGATGCATGGCGTGCGGCAGGCCAAATCGGCGGGCGGCGGTGTCATCAGGCACAAAGGACGCCAACGGGGAAGCGCTTTGCTGACGGTAATGTGGCTTTCGGCGGCGCTGGCGGCCATCGCATTCTCGCTGGCGATCACGGTGCGCGGGGAGACGGAACGGACCTCCACGGCGATCGATGGCCTGCGCGCCTATTACCTGGCGCGGGGCGGAGTGGAGCGGGCTGCGCTGGAGTTGCTCTGGTCGATATCGCAAGATCCCAGCAAACGGCTGATCCCTCAGTATTCCACCCAGGTGCTGTACCATTTTGCCAGCGGCGATGTGCGTGTGGAGTTTATCCCCGAGGCCTCCAAACTGAATGTCAATAAGGAGACGCCGGAAGTATTGGGCCGTCTGATGCTGGCCTTGGGAATCGACCCGGGACGCGCGGCCGAGATCGTCCTGGCGATTGACGATTGGCGGGGCCAGGCGGCTGAAGGCGGGCTTTACGATGGGTATTATTCCACCCAGACTCCGTCTTTTTTGGCCCCTCATGCGTCTTTTCAAGAGATTGAGGAACTGCTTCAAGTGAAAGGCGTTACCCCCGAAATCTACTACGGAAGCTACGTCCCCTACGGCCAACAGACCCTGAGTGGGCCGCGCCCGTTGGTGCGCTCGTCCGGGCTGGCGGATTGCCTGTCGGTTTACGGCGCCCGCGGCCCGGTGGACGTCAATACCGCCAACCCCGCGGTGCTGGCCGCGGTGGGGGTCCCGGCGGGAGCGATTTCGATGATCCTGGAGCACCGAAAGACGGCGCCGTTTACGCAGCAGCAGTTGAGCGATTTCATGGGATCGATGGGCATCCCCGGCGCTGCGCTGCGGGTAGAGGGCAACAGCATGCTGACCATTCGGGCGACCGCGCGGTTACGGGTGGCCAACGGACAGCTTTCGGACCTGCGCCGCACGCTGGCAGTGCAAGTGAAGTACATGCCGCGGGAGGCGGACACGCCTATCCACTATCTCCGCTGGTACGATACCGCCTGGAGCGATTGACACGATGCCTTTTCCCAGGGAAGTCCGCAAACTGCTGGCATTCGGCACGGGTGTTGGAGTGGAAATCGGCGCTGCCGATCTGGAAGTGGTGGCCGCGCGCGTACGGCCCACCGGAGTACAGGTGGCCGGCCATCTGATGATCCACAATTTCGCGGGGCGGCCGGCGGCGGAATGGGGCGCGGAGTACGGACATTTTCTGAAGTCGTTGGGGATGGGGCACTTGAGCGCCACGGTGTTGCTGCCGCGGCGCGACGTGATTGTCCGCTATGTGCCGCTTCCCGGCGTGGCGACGAAGGACATGGAAAACGCCATCCGTTTCCAGGTGGACACGCTTCACCCTTATGGGGACGACGAGGTGGTGTGGGGTTGGACCGCGGTTGGCCCCGGCGCGGCGCTGGCAGGCATCGTGCGGCAGTCCACCGTGGACCGGTATGTACAACTTTTTACTGAAGCGGGCGTGGCCGTGTGCAGTTTCACCTTCTCGGCTGCCGCGGTCCACGCCGCTATTCGGCTGAATGGCCACTCCGTGTCGGACGGATTCGTAGCACTCAGCCGCAGTGCCACGGGCGCAGTGGAAGTATACGGCGAAAGCCCCTCGCGCCCGGTATTTTCCGCGGAATTCGACCTGCCTCCGGAGCGGGCCACGGTGCTGGCGCTATCGGAGTTGCGTCTCAATCCCGAGTCGGCGGCGCTGAAACTGGAAGACGTGCTTCCCCAGCCGTCGGCCAACCCGGTGGAGAACGATCTATCCCGCAATGCACTGCCGTACGCCACGGCGCTGGCTGGGGCCTGTCCCCACTTGGCGCCGTCGGCCAACGTGCTGCCGCGCGAGTTTCGGAAATCGAGCTCGCGCATGGTGTTCGTGCCCACCGTCGTGCTGGCGGGTATGTTGATTCTGCTGGCGGGCGGCATGGCGGTCTATGCGAAATACGCCGAGAATCAGTACCTGAAGAGGATCGACGCGGAAATCGCACAACTCGGCCCGCAAAAAGTGCGCGCCGATAATCTTCAAAAGGCCTACGACGACGCGCGGGCGCGGACGAAAATGTTGGACGAGATTCGCGGCCGGGCGCGCGCCGATATGGACGTGCTGAACGAATTGACCCGGCTACTGGAACCGCCCACATGGACGAACTCGATCGAGCTGAACCGGGACACGGTACGGATCGGCGGAGAATCTCCGCAGGCCACCTCGCTGGTGAAGATCCTGGATTCGTCGCCGCTGTTTAAGAATTCCACGTTGAGGGTGACGATGAACCAGTCGTTCCAGATCGAGACCACCCGGCGAGGGACGCCATGAACATCCAGCTAGGGACGGTCAACCGCAAGCTGCTGGTGGTGTTTGTGGTCTCCGTAGCGGCGATTCTGTGGGTGCGTTTTAGCGTATTGAGCGACCATCCAACTTCGACGGTGGTGGTGTCGGAGACCATCCCGCAGGCCGAGCAGCGGCTGCAGAAACTGCGGCAGGTGAACGCCACGATTCCAGGCAAGGAAGAATCGCTCAAGAAGGCCAAAGCCGAGCTGGCGGAGCGCGAAAAGGGAATCCTGCAAGCGCCCACCGAAGCGCAGGCCCAGGCACTGTTGCTGGAAACCCTGAACAACCTGGCTCGGGGTAACGGAATTTCGACGCAGGGCGGCGAGTTCCGCGATAAGCCGCTCTCCAAGGACTACGGGGAAGTTTCCGTGACGGTGCGCTTCAACTGCGACATTGTGCAGTTGGTCAACCTGATGGCGGCGCTGGCCGACCAGCCGCAAATCCTGGCGACCAACGAGATGCGCGTCACCGGCGGCAGCGACAAGAAGAAGACGGTGCAGGTGATGATGACGGTCTCCTGCATAGTGGTGCGCAAACTGCTTCCCGAGAAGAAAGGGGGGACACTATTTTGAACCGGAAACTGATGGTTCTGAACGTGGCGCTGGTGGGCGCCGTAGTGTATGCCGGCGTGGAAGGCCGGCGGCAGTGGGTGGCCGCGAAGGAACGGCAAGCGGAAATCCAGAGGATAGGCCAAGTGCCGCCCGTGCCCGCGCCTCCCTTCACCAGGCAGCCCGAAGTGCAGCCGGTGTTGGCTTCCGGGTATGCCCCCATTGCCCAACGGTTTCTCCTCGATCCGTCGCGCAACCCCGACGTTCCCATCGAAAAGCCGCCAGCCCCTCCACCACCACCGCCCAGGCCGCCGCTGCCGTTTTTTCACGGCATGATGAACATCGGCGACGGTCCGGAGGTTAGCATGAGCGCGACCGCCAACGCGGTACACAAATGGTTGCACGCCGGGGAAAAGATCGGCGAGTTCAAACTGGTGGCGTTCGACGCGGAAAACATCGAGCTGGAATGGAATGGCGACCGGATTATCAAGCCGCTCGCGGAACTCTCGGGACACAGCGCCCAGGGGCAGGCAGTCGAAGCGCCGCCCGATAACGACCAACCTCCCACGCGGGTGATACCGCCGCCCGCGCCGGTCGGTCCCGGACCGGAAAACGTGGCTGGAGAACGGTCGTGCCAGGCTAACGACACCATGCCGGTAGGCACGGTGATGAACGGCGTGGTCAAAACGATCGTGAAGAACCCGTTGTTCGGCAGCGAAAACTGCATATGGAAACCGGTGGGGCGTTGACACGACCCACTTCGCAAGATTCGTCTAGGAAGAAACCGATGCGTCAATCTTTGGTTCGTTTGATATTGGCCGGGTATGCCGTGGCCGCGATTTTGTCCGCACAGGGAGGGGTGGCCAACGGCCCCGGACACGTCCCCGGGATACCGCCTCCTCTGCCGGAGCCGGTGCAGGAAGCGAAGCCGGAGGCGCAAAAGCCCACGACGAAGCCGGAATCGACAGCCCCGGCTGCGTTGAAGCTGGACAGCAACGTCCCGTTCCTGATGGACAATGTGCCGCTGACGGAGATGATCGAAGTGCTGGCCAAGCAGCTCCACATGAAGTACATTCTGGACCCGCGCGTGAAGGGGTCGGTGACCATCCACACTTACGGCGAGGTCAAGCCGGTGGAGTTGATGCCGCTATTCCAGACCATCCTCCGCGTGAATGGCATGGCCATGGTGGAGGTGGGGGACCTGTGGCGCATTCTACCCGCGAGCGCGGTCTCGAACCTGCCGATGGAGCCGATGCAGGTAACCGATGGGAAGACGCTGCCGGACGATGAGCGGATGATCCTGAACCTGGTCTTCCTGAAATACACCACAGCCAAGGAAATGGACTCGCTGCTTTCCCCGTTCATGGGCGAACACGCCACGCATAGTTCGTACGATCCGGCGAATCTGCTGTTCATCGAAGACAATGCCCGGAGCATGAAGCGCACCATGGAACTGGTGGCGATGTTCGACTCGGAAATCTTCGTGGACAAACGCGTGCGCTCCTATGAGATTTTGAACGGCCGCCCGTCGGAACTGGTGAAGGAACTGGACCAGGTGATGAAGGCGTACTCGGTGACCGAGAAGAGCGGCGTCCACTTCATCGCCATCGACCGCATCAATACGCTGCTCGCGGTGGCGCCCAACCCCGGCGTCTTCGACGAGGTGAAGAAGTGGATCGACAAGCTGGACGTCAAGGCGAAAATCACCAGCGGAACGACCAGCCTGTGGGTATACCAATTGAAGTACCAGCGCGCCGAGATTGTGGCGCTGGCCATTGAAGCCCTGTATACCGGGAACATCGGGGCGCTCATCCAGATGTCGGAGATGATGAATGCCAGCTCCTACTCCCAAGGCATCGGCAACAACGGAACCGGAGGCATGGGCATGGGGATGGGGATGGGGATGAGCAGCTACGGGACCGGCTACGGCATGGGTAGCTCCGGCTATGGTGCGAGCGGTTATGGGAGTGGCTACGGTACGAGCGGCTACGGAATGAACGGCAATACCTACGTCAATGGCTACGCCGGGGGGGCTCAATCGCTGGCGGCGAGCGGCGGATTCCAGGCGCCGGCCGGAATTGCGCCAACCGGCGGCAACGACGCAACCGGAATGTATCTGGGCGCGCAACTGGGCGCCGCGTCGAGCTCTCAGAGGAGGCCGCACGTGGTTCCCAACCCGTTCAACAACACGCTGATGATCCAGGGGACCGAGGAGGAATACGACCAGATCGTCAATCTGCTGCACCAGCTTGACGTGGCGCCGCGCCAGGTCCTGATCGATATCAAAATTTATGAGGTGGACCTGGACGACGCGTTTGCCGCCGGCGTGGCGAGTTACTTGCAGGATAAAGGAACCAGTCAAGCGACGAGCGTGACGGGCACTTCGGTGAGTAGCTCCAGCTCCAGTTCCAGTTCCAGCAGCACTACGATAAGCGGCTTGAGTGCGTTGCAAGGGCTCGCCGGCGCGGCAGGTTCGGGTGGTCTGCAATTGACCGCCGGAGCGGTGGTGTTCGGCAGCAAACAACTGCTGGGGCTGCTCACCGCCTCGGAAACCCGGGGCCACTCGCGGGTGATTTCGGCGCCGAGCATTATTGCGACCGACGGAATGGCGGCCACCATGAACGTGGGCACGCAGACCCCGGTGCTGACGTCGCAGGGCACGACATCGCTGACGTCGAGCGGTTCAGTGTTCGCCAGCACGGTGAGCAACGAGAGCTCCGGTACGACCGTGAGCATTACACCGCATATCAGCGCGAGTGGCGTGGTAACCATGGCGATCAGCCAGCAGGTGAGTGCGCCGGTTGCCGCGTCGGCCAGTTCCACGATCCAGTCGCCCTCGTTTACCAACCGGTCGATGAGTACGCAGCTCACCGTCATGGACGGGGACACAGTGGCCCTGGGCGGCGCCATTTTGGAGCAACACACCGAAAGCACCGGCGGCGTACCCTTCCTGAGCCGCATCCCGATCATTGGCCCGATTTTCGGAGCCAAGAGCGTCAGCACGTCGCGCACCGAGTTGATCATTTTCATCACGCCGCGCGTGATCTACGACTCCAACCAACTGGTGGACGCCACCGAAGAGCTGAAGACCAATCTGAAGCGCGTGGGCAAGCTGATGAAGAACGACCAGTAGACGGTGGGCGGCGCGGGCTACTGGAAACTGTTCACCAGTTTCAACAAGTCGTCCTCGTCGATCACCTCGACGCCCAGCTTTGCGGCTTTATCCAGCTTGGAGCCGGGGTCGGCGCCGGCGACTACGAAGTTGGTCTTCTTGCTGACGGAAGCGACGACTTTGCCGCCGGCCGATTCGATCAGCGATTTGGCTTCCTCGCGGCTGAGAGTGGGAAGCGTACCGGTCAGGACAAAAGCGATGCCGTCGAGCGGACCGGCGTCCACGCGGGTGGTCTGGTGGGTGAAGGTGAGACCGGCGGAGCGCAGACGCTCCACCAGGTCGCGGTTGTTGGATTCCCGGAAGAACTGGAAAATACTTTCAGCCACCTTGGGGCCGACTTCTTCGGCGCACTTCAGCTCTTCGATTCCCGCGGCGGCGATGGCGTCCATGCTTCCAAAGTGTTGGGCCAGGAAGACCGCCGTCCGTTCGCCGACGAAGCGAATCCCCAGCGCGGCGAGGACCCGCGGCAACGGAAGGGACCGGGACTTGGCGATATTGCGAATCATGTTGGTGGCGGATTTCGGCCCCATGCGGTCGAGCTCCATCAACTGGTCGAGGGTCAGCGAGTAGATATCGGCCACGCTGCGAAGGATTCCGCGATCCACCAATTGATCGACAAGGGCTTCGCCCATGCCGTCGATGTTCATGACGCCGCGCGAGGCGAAGTGCAGAATCGACTCCTTCAACCGGGCCGAGCAGTTGGTATTGATGCAGCGGCTGGCGGCCTCGCCCTCCTCGCGCACCACCTTGCCGCCGCACACCGGGCAATTGGCGGGCATGGCGAACGGCCGGCGGTAGGAGCCCAACTCGAAGACGCGAACCACTTTGGGAATGACGTCGCCGGAGCGCTCGATCACCACCTCGTCGCCGACGGCCAGGCCCAGCCGCGCAATTTCGTCCTCATTGTGCAGGGTGGCGCGCGACACGGTGACGCCGCCGACTTCCACGGGTTTGAGAACCGCCACGGGGGTGAGCGCGCCGGTGCGTCCGACTTGCACGTCGATGTTTTCGACGGTGGTCACGGCCTGGCGCGCCGGATACTTGTAGGCGATGGCCCAGCGCGGAGCCTTGGCGGTGAAGCCGAGCGCGCGCTGCTGATCCACGGAATCGACTTTCACCACGACACCATCGATCTCGTAGGGCAACTCGCCGCGGCGGGCTTCCCACTGAGCGCAGAAATCAACGACCTCGTCCACGCCGGCACAGAGGCGGCGATGGGGATTCACCTTGAAACCCATGCGGGACAGTTCGTCGAGGGATTGCCAGTGGCTCTCCATGGCGGGGCGCCCGTCGGCGAGCAGGAAGTAGGTGTAGTAGTCCAGGCGGCGCGAGGCGGTGATCTTGGGTTCGAGCAGGCGCAGCGATCCGGCGGCGGCGTTGCGGGGGTTGGCGAAGCGCGAGAGGGAGCGCTCGTCGCGTTCGGCATTCAGGCGCTCGAAGGCGCG
>Ga0181529_10001769_pt1 | contig 27344 bp, 26 predicted proteins | sample PEATcosm2014_Bin_36_FD_119763 | JGI IMG/M metagenome (GOLD analysis project Ga0181529, IMG submission 119763) | Peatland microbial communities from MTU Mesocosm Facility, Houghton, MI, USA - PEATcosm2014_Bin10_30_metaG | ecosystem: Environmental > Terrestrial > Soil > Wetlands > Peat | place... | reverse complement strand
TCTTGTTCCTCCTGTCCTTGCTCGTGATTATGCATCCCGTTCCTTTAAATCTTGTGGTAGAACGAGTCGGATTGGGAAACGAGATGATTAATCGTGCGGGATTATGTATGCGGGGAATATTTTGGGGGATTCGGGTACCCCATGGGTCAGACTTCTTCCGGAATTATCAGCTCGCGATCCGAACATTTTTAAAAATCTTCAGCTGCTGAGTCACTCTTTTTCCGGAATCCTCAAGCTCATGGCTTGGATTTTTTTCAAAATGTTCGACCGGGTCTTACGGATCGTCCGGATTTTGAGGATCATGATGATGGGGGCTGATGCTCCCCTACCCCAACGAGCGAGAAGTGCCGCCGCCCCCGAAGGGACGCCCCCGCGGCGGATCAATTACGGGCAAGAGTCGCAAATATTCATTTGCCCCACCGTGCCTCGGAGAGGCCCTGAGGCGGGGAGCCCTCCCCATTCTTCGGTTCGAGCCTTTAGTCTTCCAAAAAAAGCCCGATACTCCGGTCTCACACCATCAGCAGGTACGCCAGAAGCGATAACAAAAACGCCAGCAGCAGCATCGCAAGCGATAGCGGCGCCACGAAGATCAGCATCGCGTTCACGGTACTCGCGAGCTGGGAGATCCGGTTTGACCCAAAGACGACCACATGCTCGCACTGCGCCGTGGTTGCCGCACACTCGGCCGGTTCGAGATCGTCAATGGCAGCCTGCACGGTGTGCAGGACTGCGGGAAGGAACGTTTCGACCGGGATTGCCAGGCCCACCGGGTTCTTCCCGGTGATCGTGTTGACCACATGGGAGTCGGTGGTCATCACTTCTGCCGCATCGACAAGCGTGAGGATCTTTGCAAGCAGGATGTCACGGACACCGGTCGCCATATTGTTCCCATCGAACAGCACATAGGCGGTCTTCTGGCCGGCGGTCTCCACGACCATGACCTGCACCCCGAGATCGCCAAATCCCTCCTCCCGGGAGTATGGCAGGTGCTGGCAGGCGTAACCGATGGAGAACGGTTTGAGGTCTGCCGTCCGGCATGCCTCCATAGCCTGCATCGCGCTGTGCTGGTACTCAAGGGCCGTCTGGGTTGCCTGGAGGACAGGGGATGAGAGATCGGTCATGCAGTTGTGGCCGTCGACAAACGCGACATGCGGGAACCAGCGGTGCCCTTCGGCCATGATGCTCATTCCAATCGAGAAATCGAGGTCCTCGGTCTTCTGCGGCGACCGGGTCGTAACAATCAGCATCGCCTCGCCAAATCGCTGGTACAGCACCTGAACGGAACCACATGAGAGCCGGGCGGAACGGGTCGCACCCGGGGTATACGTGCGATCCTTTTTGGTGCGCTCGATCGCGTCGATCACTTTTTCGATCTCGCTCTCTGATACAAGGTTGAAGTCATGCGTGGCGCACCCGTGGGCGACGAGCGTCTCCTCTTCCATCCGGTCATGGATCACCCGGGGCAGGTTGCCGCCCCCGATCTCGCCCATCGGGCCGGGGTGGAGGTTGGGGACGGTAAAGAGTACAGGCTTCTTTGATGTCCGGCGGAAGAAGAGGCAGACCTGCGGGACGAAGATCTCCTCGCCGATCTCGCGGAAGAAGTTCTCCATGCCCTTCGAGGACCCGTCGGTCATGTGGGCGATGAACGCGTTCACAAACGCGAGCCCCCGTATATGGAACGCCCGGTAGAGCGGCCGCTCGATCAGCCAGATGAGGATCGCAAAGCCGAGGCCAAAAACGATATGGAGGACGATTGCAAAGAGTCCCCATTCCGGCGAGAAGAGGAAACATCCGACAAGGACGCCCACACCGCTCTGGGTCACGGCCGGCAGGATCATCCGGGGCACGCGGTAATCCGAGATCGCGACGAGCACGAAGAGGCGCAGGCCGAATACAAACCCGAGCGAGACCCCATAAAAGAGCGGGAGATACCGTATACCACCGGCGAGCGAAGCGAAGGTAATGATAACGGCAAAGACCGTGCTCGCGAGCGCAAGGAGCGCCGACCGGTTCCAGGTCATCGTCTTGCCGGAGTACTCGATGATCGGTTTTGTCAGGAGGAATGCGGCAATTGCCGGGAGGGTAAAGGCAAGCGTTCCCGAGAACGGGAGGTAGACCCAGGCGCGGGCACTTGCGCCATCAATGATGAGGCCAAGGATAACGAGGATCAGGAGCGAGACTGGCCATGAGGGTGCCGTAAAGAGGTACTTGGTGAGCTGCCCGAGCTTGACATCGCTTCCGGTCGCCATCAGGCACAACCCCCGGGGATCAGTTCAGACCGGTCGCTGCCCGCCCGGATCTCCGGGTACCGGACACCCTGCCCCGGATCGATCACTTTCCGGCGGGCAGTGACCGGCTCCCCGCCCCAATATGCAGGTAATAACCGGCTCACTGTATTACCCCCTCGTTGGGAGCGCTTCAATCGTGCCGAAGTTTGCACGGTACCGTTCGAGCATCTGCGACCATGTGGGCAGGTGTGTCTGGCAGCCAACGTGTTCCACGACATAGGACGCGGTGACTGTCCCGACCCGGCAGCAGGTCAGGGGCGTGTAGCCCCGGACATATGAGGAAAGGAACCCGGACCGGTATGAATCGCCGGCGCCGGTGGGGTCAGCGAGCGTAACCGGTACTGCTGGGATGAAATGCTCCGCTTCACCCATATACAGCGTGCTCCCGTCGCCGCTCATGGTAAAGATTGCCATGGTGACCTCTTTTGTCAGCGCCTCCCTTGTCACCCCAAGCGTCGTGCACATCTGCTGTACCTCATGCTGGTTCGCGAACAGGATGTCGGTGTTGGAAATAATGGATTCGAGCTGCTCTTTTGTGTACCAGAACACGTCCTGCCCCGGGTCAAAGGAGACAAACTCGCTTTTTTCTGCCACCCGGCAGTTGAACTCGGGATCGGCGGTCGCCATGTGCACGAGAGGCAGCGCCGGGGCCTCCGCCGTCGCAAACGCTTTTGAGGCGCCCCATTCAAAGAAGGTCATCTGGCTGCCGGCGTCATCCGTAAACATAAACGCGGTCGGTGTGTGGGTTTTTGGCACCACAAAGAACTGCCGGTGGATACCCAGCTTGTCCATCCAGATCTCATACTCGCTGCCGGCAAAGTCGTCGCCGACACAGGAGTGGAGCGTAACTGCTTCGCCGAGCACGGCAATCCCTGCCGCGATGTTCGCCGCCCCCCCGCCGAAAAAAACCTGCCGGTCCGTGATATGGGTCGAGTGGTTTTCTTCCGGGAGATGGTGCACGCGGGAGATATGATCGACTGCCGTGTGCCCGACGATATGGATCATAGTTCCTGCACGTCCAGCTGTTTTAAGGGGATCTCGCGGAGGGCTTTACCGATCACCGACTTTGCAATCCGTGCGGCATGCTCCTTGGATTCAGCCCTGAAAACTTTCATCTCAAGCACGAGACCGACAAGCGCGGTGTCAGCGACGACAATCGCGCTTGAGAGCGGCTGGTCGCAGAACGGGCAGGAAAGCATGCCCGCCTCGACTTCCACGAACTTTGCAGACGGGTTGAGCCGTTTCCCCGCTTCGCTGATTGCGATCCCGATGGCATCGTCAAGCGACTTTGCTTCCTTGATATACCACGCAGATTCCAGTGTCACCAGATAGTCAGGCATTTTTTATCACCCTGTTTAATTCCCGCCGTTTTACCACTCGTCGCGGTGGACGTGTTCCCCAATATCCATGCGCTCCGCCAGCCGTGCCGGCGGATGACCGTGCCCTGTGGCAAGGATCGCAATCGGCCGTATATGCGGGGGCAGACCAAGAATTTCCCGCACCCCGTCCTCGTCAAACGCACCGGTCCAGCAGGAGTGGAGGCCGCGGGCATGGGCGGCAAGCATCATGTACGTGCAAACGATGGTTGCGTCCTCGACAGCGTAGAGGATGCCCCTCTCGCCGTACTGCGACATCGAACGCACATAATTGGCGCAGACCACAAAGAGGGCGGGCGCGTCCTCAACATGCTGCTGGCCGAACGCCGCTTCCGCAAGCGCGATCCGGGTGTCATCGTCGGTCACCACGACGACATCCCATGCTTCGAGGTTGCCGGCGCTCGGTGCCGTGCCCGCACAGGATAGAATATACCCAGTCTCGTCATCCGAAAGCGGCGTTTCGTCGTATTCCCGCACCGATGACCGGTACGAGAGAAATCCCAGAAAATCAGAGGAGTCCATGATCCGAGAGTACCTGCCATGCTGCCTGCGCCGGGGTGGTAGACGCGCTGATAGCCGCGGCGAGCTTTTCTGCGGCCTGCTCGGGCTGGTCGCTCTCCACAAGTGAGATCGCCTCGTTTAAGGAATCTGCCGCCCGCTCGAACTCCCGTTCACCCGTGCCCTTTGCGGCAAAGAGCACTTCGCTCCTGACCTGCTCCATGAGGAGGAGAAGCATTTTTTTGCCGCCGCCCTTCTGGGTATCCGAAAAGCCGGTGAGCGCCGAACAGAGCTGGGAGACGACGATCAGTTCGGATTTTGCCCGTTCTCCGAACTGGTAACTTTTCACTGCGGTTGGAAGATCCATACTCACCATAGTCGCTGGAGATAAATGATAATTATGATTGGAGCGGACGAAACGAAAGAACGGTTCGTAGCAGATGCTCCGGAAAACGGGTCAAAAAATTGCTTTGCGGGGCAGGACAACTGCCCCGTTTATTATTCACTGATCACAAGTCTGCCGTCAGGATTACCTGGCTGCTTTTGCCTTCGCGCCAAGCATGGAGACTTTCGCGCGGCGCATGCGCCTGCGGATGAGCGGGCTTGCAGTAGACTCGTTCAGGCCCGAGCCGCCGGACCGGTCGCCGCCGCTGCGTCTTCCGCCACGGCTGCCACCGCGCCGTGCACCACCCCGGCCACCCCGACCGCCGCGTTGCTCTTCAGCTGCGGCCTGATCGATCTTCTTTAAGTTGATGCTTGACTTGAATCTCTGGTTGGGTCCCGGGCTCTTGCGTTCTCCTTCTTTTTTGGGAACGAGCCGGATCTGGCCCTTGACGCCTTTTACCTGTGACCAGAGGGTTGTACCTGTCTTGCCCATGTGTTAAAACTCCTTATCTAATTCTGCCGTGCGACTGATAAAGGTTGGGGAGGGGTTCCTTCCCCCGGACGCACACAAATTCCCTGATCATTCGGGTTTCCGTGCATCCACACAGATGTTATACGCGAGCTGGGGAATCCGGCGTTCGATGAACGGTTCCACCCTTTGTGCAAGGTTGAAGAGCGGATCGAACATGTCGATATGCGCAAACGAGCACCAGCTGACCCGGACATCCCAGAACCCGGCTTCACTGAAGAGATCGTACATCTCATGTTCGTCATAGTAATGCTCGCCGAAATCCTTCATCACGACATGTTTTACCCGGATCTTCTCGCTTATGTGGTAGATGGCCGGTATGCCGGAGGTGAGCAGTTTTTTCCCGAGCGTGCAGATCGAGATCGCACCGCCCGGGCGCAGCACCCGGTATGCCTCGCTGAGCATGGCCACGGGATCCCGCAGGTAACTGAAGACAAGGAGGCTGGAGACCGCATCAAATGAGTTGTCATGGAACGGGATTGATTCCCCTGTTCCCTCGATAAAATCGCAGCACGCACAGCGGCCCCGTGCCCGTCCGATCATGTTCCTGCTCAGGTCGATACCCACAGCAGTCCCACCATTATGGAGATATTTCTCGACAAATAGGCCGGTGCCGCACCCGATATCAAGGAGTGCACCACCTTTGGGGAGGGCTTTCATCACATGGCGGCTGAGGTGCGTATGGTAGCACCGCCCGCGCGGGTAATCGTAGTGAGTGTCGTAGACGTCGGCAATATCATCGTAATGCTGCTGGATTTTCTCCTGTTTTACGGAGCTCATGAGAATATCTCCTTTACGCCGGTTGCAAAGGCATCGATCTGGATATACTCGCTGTTCGCGTGCCCGAGACGGGCATCTGCATCGGCGAGGGCAAGTGCAAGCAGAGGGTGGTTGTACTCCCGGTGGGCAATAGTCCGGATCTCCGAGAGGACTTCCCGGCCCGAGAGCCCGTAATCGATCATCAGGGATTCAAGCAGGCGGATGCCCCCCTTCAGGTCACCGGACTTTATCAGGGTGAGAGCCGAGGCGGCGACCGTGCCGGTCTCCGATTGGGACAACTCGGCAAGATTGCTGCACGAGCCGGCTTCAGACGCAACCTGAAGCATCAGGATCGCCCTGCGCATGTCCCCCTGCGCGGCCTCGGCAATCAGTTCGAGGTCGTCGTTTGAACACGAGAAGGCTGTACCCTGCTGTTCCCGCTCCCGGATCGCCGCAAGCTGATTGATAATGATATCCAGAGCTACCGGTGCAAAGAAGAGCGGGAGGCAGCGCGAGCTGATCGCCGGGATGATCGCGCTCTGGTTTGTGGTGGAGAAAACAAACCGGCAGGTGCCGCTGTACTGTTCCATGATCCTGCGTAACCCCTGCTGGGCATCGCGGGTGAGGGCATGTGCATCCTCAAAAACCATGAGCTTAAAGTCCGCATCGAGCGGGCGCATCGAGGCATACCATTTCAGGATGTACTTGAAGTTCACGATCAGGCTCTGGCTCTTCTGGTACAGATGGGTATACCGCTCGTCCTCTTCAAGCAGTTTTTTCCCCTGCGAGAAAAGATCGGCGGTCTGGAAAATCGATGTGTTTGCCTCCCAGTTCTCACCATAGAGCCGCTCTGCGAAGCACCGTATCGCTGCGCTCTTGCCGGTCCCGTGCGGGCCGGTGAGCATCAGGTGCGGGATCGTGCCGGATGCCGCGCAGGAAACAAGGAGTTCTGTGACCCGGTCCTGACCCCTGATATCCTCAAGCCGCGCCGGGCGGTAACGTTCAGTCCAGAGCATGGTTAAGCCTCCCGGCCATTTCGTCCCGTGCTTCCTTGAGGAATGCGAGGTTGTCCAGCGCCGCGACGAAATCGCGGCACTCTTCATCAGTAAGCGACATGCAGGCATCGGTGATCACCGGAAGGGCCCGGGTCACTTCGTCCACGATGGTCAGGGTCGCCTTCTTTGCCGTGCGGGAGAGGGGATTGAGATCGATCGCGATCACCTTTTTCCCCATCCCGACAAGCACCTCGCACCGGTCCCCGTCTTCGAGCGGGACGAGTACCACGTCCGCTGCATACACCCCTTCGCGCCGACAGAAGGCCCGGTCGTGAGAGAGCGGGAGCAGGCGTTCGGCCTCACCGGAAAAAACGTCGGCCCCTGCATCGCGGAGAAGGGCTTCGATCTGCTGCATGCGTTCCGGAGTCCGGTGGAAGAGGTTGACCTCGACTTTTGCACCGCATGTCTTCTGGAGGAGCGCGATCTCACGTGCGGCAAGCGCTGCGGTGTTCCCGTTCACCGAGATGACCGGGCGGTTCGCGGTGCGGAGCAAGGCAGCGGCTGTTCTTTCGGCCCTGCGGGCGCTTGTGCTCGTTTTTTCCCCGAGCAGGTAATCGAATGCCTCGCCGCGCCCGTGAGAGGTCAGTCCTTCCCACGAGACAATGCCCTTTCGTGCGCAGTCAGCAAGGTGTTCGCGGGTGACAAGCGATGTGTACCTGGGGTGGTCTTTTGGGATCATGCGGCAGCCTCCATGATCTTGACCCCGGCTTCTGCCATACCCATTTCGTACACTTCCCCAAACGGGCGAAGCACGTCGCAGGCCCGGTCTCCATAGGCAAATACCCCTTCGCCAAGCATCGTCATGGCCGAGGGGATACGGTGTCGGTCGCATTCGGCAAGAACACGCTGCACCGCTGGCGTCTCAAGTCCGCTTTTTGCGGAAAATTCCCGGCAGCATGCAAAAAAGTCCGTGAAGGTTTCAGGCTGCTGGTCAGGGAACGCCGCGGACACCTGTGCCATCTGCGCGGGAGAGCCGAGCACATCCGGCGTATGGATCGGACCGAAACTGACGGCACAGACCGGGGCATCAAGATCGAAACAGCGGAGGATCGTGCCATGGATACCGGGGCCTGTCCTTACCACGCGCCCGCCTCCCTGGCATGCGGCGACATCCCCGAGGCCGGTGCGAAAAATGACCTCGGTCTCGTGGGCCACCTCGGCAATCTCATCGGCCGACAGCCCGAGGTCGAGCAGCCGGTTTGTGGCGGTGAGCGTGGCAAGCAGCGCCGCTGCCGAAAGCCCGAAGCCGGCGCTGATGGGGAGACGGCAGGAGGTTTCAACCGCAACCGTGACACCCAGTTTCTCAAGCGCCGATGTGAGGGGAGGGGACGAACGGGAAACTTCCACGAGCACTCCTTCGGGCGACCGCACCCGTACGACAACGGAGGCCCGCTCTGCCGGTCTCACGGTCGCTGTTACCCCCTCGTTTATCACAATACCGGCGCCAAGGCTCCCTGTTGTTGCCGGATCACGCCCGTCCACTCTCTTAAAATACCCTGATATGTGGCCGGGGCAGAATGCTGTAACGAATGCAGGTGTCATTGCAGTCTGGTACCTGTCATACACTGTTGGACGTCCGGCTTTTTTAGGGGTTGTGTTCAACAGGAGTATGCGGGGAGATGCCGGTTAGACGGAACTGGTATCTTTCATACCCGACAGGATCTCCTGCCAGATCCGGGCAGCAATCTCATCTTTTGTCCCGGAAACGGGTTTACCAGTCTTTGTTTTTCTGGTCAGGACGCGGTAGGAACCGGTGGCGACACCCATACTATCAGGGGTGTTCGTCACCACCATCCATGCGCCGCGTTTGAGCATGGCCTTCGCCTCAGGCATGGGTGTCCTCCCGATCTTAAACGCGATCACCCGGGCCTTGTGCTTCAGGACACTGTCGATCAGCTTTGGGAGCGGGGAAAGATCGATCGTAACCGGTTTCCCGCTTGCGATCTTACCGTCAACCTTTTTCGGGGCAAAATCCGAGATGGCAGCCGCACTGATATACAGGTCAGGGATCCCTTTTTTCAGGTACTTTTTTACCGCTTCGCGCATCTCTCCTGATGTCTCAACCGACACGTTCTGCACGCAGGGGAGGGTATCGCTATGGACGATGGTGACATCTGCGCCGAGCCGGTATGCTTCGAGCGCGAGTTCCTGTCCCATCCGGCCGCTCGACCGGGTCGTGAGCACCCGCACGTCATCCACCGGCTCGCGGCAGGCCCCGCTCGTAATAAGCACCTTCTTCCCGTCAAGCGGGCGACCGAGGATCGCCCGTTCGCACCTGATCACGATCTCATCACTATCAACGATCTTTGCCTTCTCTTCCTCGATCCTCGGGCCGGCAAACCCGACTCCCCACAATTCAAGGGTCTTGATATTCCGGATAACCGCCGGGTGCCGGTACATGCTGTGGTGCATTGCAGGCACCACAAGCACCGGCATCCCGCTCCCGATCGCCGTGGTCGCAAAGGTCGTGACCGGGGTGTCGTCGATCCCGTACGCAATCTTCCCGATCGTGTTTGCCGTGCAGGGCGCAATGAGCAGGAGCGATGCGCTCCCGCCGTCGCCGCAGTAGGTCACGTGCTCCACCATGCCCGAGAGCCGGGTGATAGTCTCGCGGCCGCTTGCGTACGTGAGCGCATCGGGGTGGATGATCCCCTGTGCCGCTGCGCTCATGACCGGTTGGACAATGGCGCCTTTCCTGCGCAGCGCATGGATCAGTTTTACCGTCTCGACCGCCGCGATGCTCCCGGTCACACCGATCACGATCTCTTTTCCGGCAAGGGACTGTACGGTCATGTGAGGGTCACGTCCTGCACCACGTGCCACGTGTGCGGGCGGTATTTCTTTACCTTATGTACTTCGATAGTGGGAGAAAAACCTGCGCCTTCCACCGAGGCCCGGATCGCTTCGGTCATGTCGCCGATGCTGTGGACGTGGAGGACGCTTCCCGCATGCACGTGGGGAAAGACTGCGGGCAGGATCTTTACCGCGTCGAAATGCCCCATAACCACCCGGTCGTAGTCGCCGGAAAGAAGCGTGCGGCAGTCCCCGCAGGCCGCCTCTACCCGTTCGCCAAGCCCGTTTTCTGCAATATTCCGCTGCAGGTACCCGAACGCAACCGGGTTGATCTCCATCGCGTGGACCCGAGCCCCGCTCCCCGCCACCGGGATCGTGAAGTAGCCGATACCGGCAAACATGTCTGCGACACGGGCATCCTTTGCGCCCTCACGGATAAGTCGTGCCATCCGCATCTTCTCGTCTCGGTTCCCTTGAGCAAACATAACATTCCGGGGATCGAGATGGTACGTATACCCGCTCTCCCGGTGGCATACCTCACCGATATCGCCCCACATGCACTCCGTTTCCGGGGTGCGGGTCACATCAGCGAGCGCCTCGATCCAGAGCACGCCGCGCGGGTGCCGGAACCTGACAATCCCGTCTACTTCCTGTTGAGCGGGCCGGGTCCCATGGATGACCGCCACATCGCCCAGCATAAAAAAGCCACGGCCGCCATAGGTACAGCGGTCAGGCAGCTCGCGCTCGAACAAAAATCCTTCCCTCACCGGCACCCATGCAGTCTCCCCTTCCACGTAGGGGTGCCGGGCCGGATCGACCCAGTCTGCATCGCGGACCACCGCCAGTTGATCCGTCCTGACTGCCCGCACACGCATAGTATGCCGTTACCTCATGACGATAAGAGTGTTCCCGTCGCGGAGCACCTGCACGTTCTCCCCGACGTTCGCCACATGCCACGGTTTTTCCTGCACTTCTTTTGTGACTCCGGTATCAGGGTCGAGAAGACCCATCATTCCACCCGCAATGTACGCGACAAGCGCCGGCTGCGCATTCCGCGCATTACCGATTCTCCGGAGGATCTCGTCCTCTTTTATTGAACGGTTCCTGCCTTCTGACAGGTCAAAAACCCGGACATGCCGGGAGTCCACCTGTTCCACTTCCACGTAGACCCGTTCGAGTTTCACCACATCGTGCCGCTGGTACCGGGGCAGGCGGACAAGATACGTGATACGGAAGAGTTGCCTCCCGTTTTTCTCCCCGACAAGTTTCGGGTGGGTCGTGTACCTTCCGCCAAACTGCGCTGTTATTGCCTGCACGATCATAAGGCCGATATGCTGTGAGCCGACCGTGATGTCAAGGCCGTCCCGGTTCACCGTCACATCAGAGATGAACGAGAGCCGCTCGCCCCCCGCGATGAGGGATTCCTCGATCTGGGTTGCAATGGCGGCCGCCGACTCCAGTTCAAACGGGCTCAAGTCGCGTTCGTCCGCACGCACCTGCACGATCCCTTCGTAATAACTGCCGGTGATCCGGTTGCACCGGTCGCACTGCTCCTTGTGCCAGACCAGTTCGACCGTGCAGGTCTTCTCCATGGATAGGCCGTACAGGGTACCGGTGATCGTGAGGTAGGCTCTCGACCGGTTGGGACTGATGTCGCGCACCTCCACGGCAATCGAGCGTTTCTTCACATCGGGGTGGAAGTGTACCGCACTCCGTGCAACGTCAGGCGCAATCTCTGCCTGTTCGCGGTCGGTATCCGTCCAGGTGTTCACCTGCTTTGTAGCACCGCAGCTGGGGCAGTGGGTGCTTGCCACCCGCGTGTCGCATACGGCCCACGGGGTATCTGCCGCCCGGCAGCTCGGGCAGAACCCATCGGTCTCCAATGGTTTGCCGCATTTCGGGCAGAACCGGTCCTGAATTGTCATGTTTAAAACCTGTATATCTGAACATGCGGTACGCTGCCAATCATGATGCAGTCCGCCCGGGAGATAAGTCCCAGTTTTACGGCCACTCTGACAGAGCGTTCACCGATGAGGTTGACGTTGTCTCCCTTGCTCAGTGCCTCTGTGACTGCAGCCTCGTCCACGGGAGCGCCGCCGTAGAAATATTCAGATACGGTTACCTTGAGGGCACCGTCAGTGATGGTCGTATTGAGCAGTTCGCGGTCACAGACCGCAACCACATCACCCGTCCCGGGTGACCGGTGGATTTTGAGATACATTGATCAGCTCTTTTGCCGAGCCACCAGATAAAAGATGGGAACAAAGACCACGTCACGCACAGGGTTCTACAGCGTGATCCTGACGCCATAGACTTTTTCCGGGGTCTCACCGTGGATACGCCAGCAGTCCTCCTCGGTGATCACCTCAGATTCAAGGAGTTTCTTTGTGATCCGCGGGACCGATTTGGGGCCGGTGACAGCGCCGGGCCGCGAGTTTTCGTCCATGAAATCGCTCTCCATCGTAAACGGCCGGCGTTCACGCGCAAGGACCGGTACCGCCTCGTGCCGGGCGACAAGCGAGGGGTGGAGCGGTGTCTCGGGTGAGCCGTAGTGCTTGACCACGCGTCCTGTCGGCATGCCCACGGCATTTGCCATATCCACGACATCGGCACACGGCCCGCTCTCCGCGTGGATCTGGAGGGCGCACCGGTATCCTGCAGCAAGTTCGAGCGCGTGGGAAAGTACCTCGTTTGAGGCCGCAAACACCTCGGGAGGTACTTCGTAATGCGGCCGCCCGCTCTTGAGCGCCACGGCTCGGCCATCCTTGACGTAGCCTGCCGCGCAGTCAAGCCCGCCTTTCATCACGTCAACTGCTTCGGAGAGGGACATGCGCTCGTCAAGCCGGCTGATCTCGGCCGGGTGCACTCCAAGGATGGGAAAGACCACAATGCCGGTCTCCCGTATCATTCCTGCAACGCGGAGCGTTTCATCAAAAACTTTCGCGTAATCGGCGCCGGTAACCGGTGCGATTCCAAGCGACCACGAAGGTTTCGAAACCAGGAATATATGCGTCCCGCCTGCGTGCAGGAAATCCTTCGCCGCTTCGACCCCGCGCCCGTTCGCCGGATCGAAATGGATATGATCGTCAGTGATCGGGAAGAGGCGCGATCTCATGGCACTCCACAATCCTCATGAGCGGGTAGCCATTCTCCGGTGCAAGAGCGGCCCGGCAGTATGAGAATCCCACCCGGGTCACGATCTCCACATCAAACATCAGACCGGAGAGTTCGCTGTACCCGAATACATTCTTTTTCATTGCCGAACGGTCGAGCCTCACCGTGATCTCCTCGACAAAAGGCTGGAGGATCACAGCTTTCTCAATGGCTGCTTCCACGCTAGATGCCGACTCCTGCGAGATCGGAGTTCCCACCCACTGGTGGTAGAGCGCACCGAGTTTGATCCCTGCCTCGAAGATTGCCTTTTTGCGATCGCTTATTTTTTCGGTTCCCCGTGCATGTTTCATCCCGTTTTCCCCCGGTTCAGATCAGCTGGATAATCCCCTGTTTTGGTTCCATCGCCTCACCATGCCGCAGGAGCATGTCGATACCTTCCCGCACCTTGTCGTGCGCAAAGCCCTTCGAGGAGACTGACTCGATCACCTGCTCGATAGCAGCGCGCCGGCCCTCGCCGCCGATGTCACGGATGGCATCCTTGATCACCCGGATGATATCGCGCTTCTCTTTTGATATACCGGTCGCCACCTTGTCGATATCGAAGTTGCCGGTCTTTGCATCATAGGCAATCTGGCGCAGGCAGGCATCCACGATATGGATCACACGCTCCGCGTCGGTTACTTCAATCTTGTTCGAAAGCCGGATCCGGGCGCTCGCCTCTGCAAGCCGGACAAGTGCTTCCAGTTGCCGGGCCGTTACCGGGACCGGCTTGTTGGGTTCCGCGATCCCCCTGAGCTTGAGGTAGTAACCGACAATCGCCTCCTTTGCCTCAGCAGAGAGGATAGGAAAACATGTGCGTTTGGAATATGCAACGTACTTCCGGAAAAATGCGGGATCAATATCCGGCATGACCGGCTTGAGCTGCTGGTCGATGAACTCCTGCGTGACCCCGGGGATAGGAGTTTTCTTGTGCTGGGCGATGAGTTCCCCTACACCGTGCGCCTTGAGGATGTGCTCGGCAATTGCCAGATCCCGTTTCTGCTCCGGCTGGTCGGTCATGATAAAGATCAGGTCAAACCGCGAGAGGAGGGAGGGGGGCATGTTGATCTGGTCGGCGATGTCGCCATACATGTCGAACCGCCCGTACTTCGGGTTAGCCGCCCCGAGAAGGGCGCACCGGGACTTGAGCGTCGCGGTGATACCGGCCTTTGCGACGCTGATGGACTGCTGCTCCATCGCCTCGTGGAGCGCGGAACGGTCTTCCTTCTGCATCTTGTCCATCTCATCGACGGCGGCGATACCCATGTCGGCGAGCACGAGCGCCCCCGCCTCAAGCGTCCAGCGCCCTTCGCCGAACTCGTCCTTCACTGCGGTCGCCGTGAGACCGGCAGAGGTCGATGATTGGCCGCTCGTGTAGATGGCACGAGGCGAACACTTCACGACGTAGCGAAGCAATTGGCTCTTTGCGATACCCGGGTCACCTATCAGGAGCACATGGATATCCCCCCGCAGGTGGGTCCCGTCCGGCATCTCCTTTGCAATCCCGCCGAAGAGCTGGAGGGTGATCGCCTCCTTGACATCCTCGTTCCCGTAGATCGTGGGGGCGATCGAGTGGGTGACCATCCGGTAGATCATCGGATCGCAGGACAGTTTTTTGATCTCGTCCTCCGCCTTTTCATCGATCTCGACCTCCTCGAACTCTTTTTCCGCGATCTCGATCGAGTTGCATTCGAGGAAGATATCGAAGACCGTGTGTTTCTCCCCCTTGACAACCCGCTGCATCGAGCGGAGGATACCGTTGATCACGACACGGTCACCCGGCGCAACCATGCCCGAGAGGTCGTCGGTCACATCGACATCAAGCGTCTGCGGCTGTTCGCCGCCCCGCAGGCCCTCGGGGGATTCCTGCACCCGGAGTTTCTGGGAGTCGACAAACGTGGAGCGTTTGGGGATTAGTTCCAGTTTCTTGAACGTGCAGCCATCTGTTGCGCAGCCATCCGGTTCGATAAACTTGCCGTATTTCTGGGTTTTTTTAGTGAAGTGACCGGCCGGGCACTTGAAGACCGCTTCGACGATCCTGGGGCGAACCTCGGTAGTCTTCCGCAGGATACCCTCGACCGAAATAAATTTGTTGATGTCATCGGAACGGATTTCGCGGATAGCGGTCTTCTTGGGGAGGTTCGTGAACCGGATGTTGAGACCTTTTGGCTCTTTGCCATCCTTCGTACGGATCAGCTGGTCGTTTTTGATCGAGTCCCAGACATCTTCAAGCACCTTACCGGGGTTCTCCACGAGTTCATCAGCGAGGGTGATACCCGTTTTCCCGAACCGCTCGATCTGCCGGTAATCGATAACCAGCGAGCGCTTGTGCGGGAAGAGGCGCGAGATCTCGCCGAGCTCCTTTTTGTATCGGCTTTTGAGGAACCGTCCCCAGTCATCAGCCCGGTCCCCCTGGTGCAGTTCGGGTGCCTTGTCCATCGTCCCCCCTCACCGCTTCTTTGTGCTGGCAAGCACGAACCGGGCGATCAGCGCCTCCATCTGGATGTCGCCACCAGCTCCTTCGGAGAGCCGGAAATCGGTCTCTCCGAGGGCGTCTATCAGTTCCACCTTGAGCCCCCGGTCCATCGTGCGTTTCACGAGCGCCCGGTAACACTGGTTGATCAGTTCATTCGGGGCAATCCCCCGCTCGTGGAGCAGCTGCATCAGCAGGGATTCGGCGCTGTCAAATTCCCCGGCAAGGGCCAGGCGGAGGAGTTCCTCGATCTCATCCGGCCTGGCATTGGAGGTGATGGCATAGACCATCGGGGCCTCGATGGTGGTACTGATGATCGCGGCACCCTGCAGGGCGTTTATGGCCTTGCGCATGTCACCCTGCGCGATATAGACCATCGCATCCATCGCACCGGGCGTAACTTTGAGGCCCTCCTTTCCCGCGATCCGGCCAATCTCCTCTTTTACTGCTTCAGGTGCGAGCGGCCGGAACCGGTAGATCGCACACCGGCTCTGGATGGGGTCGATGATCTTCGAAGAGTAGTTGCACGAGAGGATGAAACGGCAGGTCTTCGCGTAGCTCTCCATGGTCCTGCGCAGCGCGGCCTGCGCATCGGTTGTAAGCGCATCGGCCTCGTCCAGGAACAGGATCTTGAAGGTGGCATCCCCCAGCGGCGTCGTGCGGGCGAACTGCTTGATCTGGTTGCGCACCACGTCAATCCCGCGTTCGTCAGACGCATTGAGCTCGCGGAAGTTCATCTGCCACGATGCGCCAAAGAACTCCCGCGCGAGAGTGACGGCTGCCGTGGTCTTTCCCACGCCGGCACTCCCGGTAAAAAGGAGGTGCGGGAGGTTGCCGGACTTTACGTATGAAGAGAGCCGCTCGATTATCTCGTCCTGCCCGACAATATCTGCCAGTCTTGCCGGTCGGTATTTCTCTATCCAGATGGTGTGGGTCTCGTCCATGCGCATCATCCTGCTGTGTACTGACTAGATTGTCTTTGGACTATGTTGTTTTTCCTGCACAAAGTGTCTGGTGCATCCGGGTACGATCAGATCCGGCCCGAAAAATGTCCTTTGGCTATCAATACAATGTAATAATCTTTATCATAAGAGTTTTGAAATTACTTTTCATGATACCGAGCCGAATTCCCCTTGTTTTTCTCCTTCTCATGTGCATTATTCTCATCCCGGCCACGGCAAGCCTGACAAAGGTCGTTAATAGTGCACCGGTCTTTATCGGTGAGCGCAACCTGGATCTCACCGCCTGCGTGAACGGACACACCGTTATCGCATGGTGGCCCGAGGGTGCGGACCGGAGCGGCGATCCGTCAAAGACCGTGACAATTTCCGGGGATGTAACGTCATTTTACATAGACCCCGCTATTTTCACCGGATACACCGGCACCTGGTACACGCACGACACAAAACCCGATGTCCCGGCCTTTGTCCTGTACAACCCCCAGATCAACCTCTCAGTCTGGGATGTGGATACCAATACTGATATCACCGGTCAGTCAGTCCCGATGTCCACGAATATTACTTACAGGATCGATACGAACCTGTACATGGCGCTTAACTATACAGAACGTCCCAATTATAACCCTTCAGACAGTTTCTTTACCGTAACACTCACGTCACCCTCCGGAGCGAATATCCCCCAGATCTATACCGGGAACCTGGGAGCGTCGACCACCCAGATCATCAAGTTTGACAGTGCACCGGTGATCAAGTCCTCGCCGTATACCTGGATTAACGGCCCTGCATGGAACCGGAACGCTAAAAGTACTGATGGCAGCAACGCGTACCAGACCGGAACCTACACATTTGTGGTCACGCAGAACCTCAATCAGATGAGCAGCAGTTACAGCGGCACTGCGGCTTTCGGAACGGTAACAAGCGGGGACAAGACCGTCACCTTCATCCCCGATGCGTCTGCCACCACTACGACCATCGTGCCCTCCCTGACGGCACCGACTGGGGCGACAGCCATAACGACGCAAACAATGACCCTGACGCAGCAGGCAACCGCGCAGCCGACGGCAACAGTTATCGCGAAAAAGACCACCTATTCCCCGCTGCCGGCTGGAACAGCCCTCATCGGCCTTGGTATCGCGACACTCGCTCTTGCGGCGAAACGGAAGTATTAATCATCCAGTTCTCCTTTTTTTAACAGATGAGTCAGACCAGCGGCAAAAGCCGGAAAAATCAGCCGGAGAAAAAGAAGGTCTCGCGAAAAACGGTTATTGCAATCGGCATCGTGCTTGTCATCTGCATTGTAATCGTTGCCGGTGTTGTTATCCTGCGGCAGGGACCTCTTGCCCCGGCGACGGCTGCGAATGCCAAGGATCCCTTTACCACGGCGGGTGCGTATTATTGTACGAGCGTTGATCTCGCTTATGCCGGAAATTATCAAGCTGCGCTCGATGATGCCAATCTTGCACTCGAACAAAATGTCAGCTCGCTCACTCCCCTGATCCAGTCAAACCGGGCGGGGATCCTTGTAGCACTGGGCCATTATGATGATGCGATTGCCGCCGCAGATGTCGCAATTAACACGCCCGGAAACCTCACAACCCTGCGGTCCATTGCATGGTACAACAAGGCACACGCGCTTCAGGGATTAAACAGGACTGCAGATGCAGCAGCGGCTTTTGCCAATGCATCAGCCCTCGATCCGACACACCAGAATATCCCAGATCATCTATAGATGAGCGCAAAAAAGTAGTGCTGCTTAAACAAATTCATCGGGGCTGAAACCGACACTAAAAAAATCTATAATGCAATTCTTTTTGAGGCGTTCCTCGTTTAAAATTCCTGCGACATCACATTTGCGTACCCCAAAAATCCCACCCTTTTTATCAATGCCTATACCTTGAATATCTCTCTTTTGCAAGTACTAATCACAATCATGGAAGGTGCAGCGCGGGTATTTGCCGGAGATTTTTCCGGCTCGACACTTTCAGTGCCGGCTGATGATGCAGGAAGTCCCGCATGGGTCGTAACCCCGGGAGGGGCGTGGTGCCGGTCACTGTACCTCTGTGGGGCGCTCATCGAAGTTGTGGAAATCGCTGACGTGCTGCACTGCCGGCTCGCCGACCCGACCGGGGCGTTTGACATTGTTTCAGGCGGACGAAGGGCCACGATCACGGAACATATCCGCGCAATCCCGGTACCATCCTTTATCGCAGTCACCGGTACCGCCCAACTGTACCACAGGAACGGCGGCGATGCAGTCTCGGTCCGGCCCGAGCACGTGCAGGTGATCGACCGAGCTGTCCGTGACCGGTGGATAACGGTTACCGCTGACATGACGATTGCCCGGCTCGAACAGCTGCTTGCTGCACTCGAAGGGAGCACCGGGGATATGCGGGCATGCGGGGTCATCCGGCATTATGGGCTCACCCGGGAGCGGCTCCGCGACATGATCGCAATGATCGATAGTGCGCTTGCCGGTGTCAGCGCCGCCCCGGCGGTACCCCCGTCCGCAGAGGTGGATATCAGCGTGATCATCATGGAGATCATCAGGGAAAAAAGCGGCCCCCGGGGGGTTGCCGTTGAAGATGTCCTTGCAGCAGCAAGAACAAATGGCTATTCCGGCGACGCAGTGCTCGCCGCAATCCGGACGCTGGTCGCAAACGACGATTGTTACCAGCCCCAGAAAGGATACGTCAAACCGCTATGAAACTGGAGTTTATAAAAGACGGCCCGGCGCTTGTGATCGAGAATACCGAGCGCCTGCTCATCGTTGCCGACCTCCACTTCGGGATCGAAGCAGATCTTGCGGCGCACGGCATGCACTTTAAGAGCCACAGCAACGAGCGCCTTCGCCGGCTTATGCGGACCATCGATACCGCAGAACCGGACCGGCTCATCCTTCTCGGGGACACCAAGCACAGCATCCCCTCGCTCACCCGTCAGGAGTGGGCAGAGATCCCGGGCATCCTCAGTACTATCCGGAGTCGTATTCCGATCCTTGTCTTCCCGGGGAACCACGACATCGGTATCGAACGGTTCCTCGAACAGGGAGAACTCCAGCCAAAGGAGGGCGCAGTCATCGATGATATCGCGTACCTCCATGGCCACACCTACCCGGCGCCTGATCTCGGGGGGCACCTCATTGTCACCGGCCACCATCATCCGCAGGTCAGCCTGCACGACGAGGTGGGCTGTTCCCTCCAGGCACCGGCATACCTCCGGGCGGCAGTCGATGGAAAAGCGCTCGGCCTTAAAACACCGGACCGGGCCGGGCCGGCCATTGTCCGGGCCCTCTTTGTACCCGCATTCAACGAGATCGCCGGCTACGACATCGTCAAAATCGCCCGCGACCCGTTCTCACCCATCTCACGGTGCATGAAACAGGATGACGCAGAGATCATTCTCGCTGATGGGACATACATCGGCCGCTTAAAGATGCTGCTGGACGATGATGGCGATAAGGGACGTGACTGACCGTGGTGCTGGAACTGCTCGATACAAAAGTCCGCGAGTGCATCAGGAAACGGGGCTTTACCCGGCTTTCGCCTGCGCAGGAGCAGGCGATCCCCCTTGTCTTAAGAAAGAAAAATCTCATTTTGATCGCCCCCACCGGCACCGGCAAGACCGAGAGCGCGATGTTCCCGGTCTTTGACGCACTCCTGAAAATGCCGGCGGGCGGCGGGTTCAAGGCAATCTATGTCACGCCCCTGCGTTCCCTCAACCGGGATATTCTCGCGCGGATGGAATGGTGGTGCCACGAACTGGGCCTCACGGTTGGCGTCCGTCACGGGGACACCCCCCTTGGCGAGCGGAGGAAGCAGGCGCTTTCGCCTCCCGACCTGCTCATCACGACCCCGGAAACGCTCCAGGCACTCTTCATGGGAAAGCGCCTCCGTAAGCACCTTGAGAACGTGCAGTTCGTGATCATTGATGAGATCCACGAGATGGCCGGGAGCAAGCGGGGGGCGCAGCTCACAGTCGCGCTCGAACGCCTTGCGGAGTATGCCGGGGAGTTCCAGCGCATCGGGCTCTCCGCGACCGTCGGGAACCCGGAGACCATCGGCCGGTTCCTCTGCGGGGAGCGGCCCTGTGAGATCGTTCAGGTGCCGGTTGCAAAACAGCTGGAGATCACCGTCAGTTTTGTCGGTGACAATTTCAAGCACCAGGTGCAGGCGCTCGACCGGCTGCTCGGGCACGAAGGTTCGACACTCGTCTTTGTCAACACCCGGGTGACCGCCGAGGCGCTCGGCCATGCCCTGTACTCCCGGGGCGACGTGGAGGTGCACCACGGCTCGCTCTCAAAAGAGATCCGTATCGATGCCGAGGAGCGGTTTAAGAAAGGCGAGATCCGCACCCTCATCTGTACCTCATCCATGGAACTCGGGATCGATATCGGCCGGGTCGACCACGTGATCCAGTTCGGCTCCCCGAGGGAAGTCGCCCGGCTCGTCCAGAGGGTCGGCCGGGCCGGCCACCAGCTCAACACGATCTCGCGCGGCACGATCCTTGCGACAGGATTTGACGACCTCCTGGAATCGCTCGTCATCGCCCGGCGGGCAAAAGCAAACGAGATCGAGCCGGTGGTTCCCGATACGAATGCCGGTGACGTGCTCGCCAACCAGATCGCCGCGATTGCCGTGGAGTACGGCGAGATCGAACGCTCCCGGATCCGGAATATCGTGGAGCGGACCGCGATCTTTGCCGGGTGCGGCATGCTCCTTGACGAGGTCTGCACCCAGCTCGAAGAGCACCGGCTTATCCGGATTGATGGCAGCCGGATCGTCACAACCGCCCGGGCCCGGCGCTACCTCTCGGGCAACCTCTCAATGATCCACGACGAGCGCAAGATCCCCATATTCGACATGGTCTCACGCCGGACCGTGGGCACGCTGGATGAATCGTTCGTGGTCGGCTGGGTGCACACCGGTGCAGTCTTCATCACCAAGGGCCAGCTCTGGCGGGTGCTGGAGATGAACGATGGCCGGCTCACCGTTGAACCGGCAAAAAAGGCGATCGGCGAATTGCCGTCATGGGAAGGCGAGCAGATACCGGTCCCGTTTGCGGTCGCCCGCGAGGTCGGGGCGATCCGGCGCGAGCGCACTACGGGGGAATACACAAAAGAAAAAGAGAGCATCGCGTTTGCTGGTCACATCCTATCAGAGATGGAGAAGAACCGGTGCAGGATCCCAACCGACCGGCTCATCACCTTCGAGAACATCGATGACGGCGTAGTCTGCAATGTCTGCGCCGGCCACAAGGCAAATGAGGCGCTCGGCCGGGTGCTCTCGATTTTGATCTCTGCACGGTACGGGACCACGGTCGGGATCGAACTGGACGCGTACCGGATCCTGCTGCGCCTGCCTTCCGCAATCCGCGCCGCCGATGTCCGGGATTTTCTCCTGTCCCTTGAACCCGCCCATATGCCCGGTATCCTCAAGCTCGCCCTCAAGCGCACGGCGCTCTTCAAGTGGAAACTGGTGCAGATCGCAAAGAAGTTCGGCGCAATCGATCCGGATGCGGACTACGAGAAGATCAGCATCCAGCGCCTGCTCGACTATTTCGACAATACCGTTGTCCAGCAGGAAGCGTACCGCGAGTTGTTGTCCAGTTACATGGACGTGGAAGCCGCAGCGCAGGTAGTTGGCATGATTAAGGAGGGCACCATCGAGGTCGCCATCGGCCCCCATTCGATCATCGGGGCTGACGGCATCCTCTCCTCCCGCGACCAGATCCCGCCGCCGACCGCAGACCAGGCCGTGCTCTCGACCCTGAAACGCCGGCTCGAACAGGACGAAGTCGTGCTTGCCTGCATGAACTGCCGGGACTGGAAGAGCCGCACGGTTGTCTCCCGGGTCCCCGAGCAGCCCCAGTGCCCGAAATGCGGCGCCCGGCTGATCGCCGCGATCAAGCCCTATGAGGCCGAGACATATGCGGTGGTCTCAAAGACAAAGAAAACTTCGGAAGAAAGGGCGGTCGAGCAACGTTTGCTCCGGAATGCAAACATCGTCCTTTCGAGCGGGAAAAAAGCAGTGATAGCACTCTCGGCACGCGGGGTAGGGCCCGAAAACGCGTCCCGGATCCTTGCCACGCTCGCGGATGGCGATGCATTCTACCGCGAGATCCTCAAGGCAGAGCGGAACTTCATCCAGACGCACCGCTACTGGATGTAAATTTACTTTTTTAGTCATTCACGAAAAATCCCAAAAGGATCTGCAATGAAGCGCCTTTTTAGGAACGTGCAGGATAGAGAAGCACCAGCGGGGGATCGAATGCCTGATGATGAATGATTTTTCCCTGAGGATAAGGTAAAAAAGATCGTGGTGCAGGTACGATGCCGACACCCGTATTACATGATGCTTTCGAGTTTCTGTTCGAGGAAATCAAGGCCTTTTTTGATATCTTCGAGATTTTTTCCGCCGGTCAGGATGATCTTCCCAGAAGAGAAGAGGAGTGCGACAATTTTTGGATCCTTGATACGGTACACGAGGCCCGGGAACTGCTCGGGTTCGTACTCGATGTTTTCCAGATTGAGCGTAACAACGACCTTGTTGAGGTTGATATACTTGCCGATATCGTAGGAACAGACGATATTGGTGACCGCAACCCGGGGAACGTCGAGCGTGTCGACACCGGCTTCCTTGAGGGACTTGATAATGATCGCAAGCCCTTCTTTTAATGCCTTGTCGTCACGGATACCGGTGAGCACTACTTTTCCCGAGGAAAAGATCAGGGATGCAATCTTTGGTTTCTCGATACGGTAGACCGCACCTGGGAACCTTTTCGTGTTGAGCTCGCAGCTTTTGATCTTGCTGGATACCATGTTAAGATCAATGGACTCGGCGATGACTCCGGAAGCCACGACATTCTCAATTTTCAATGAATCGTACCGTTTATCAGCCATCTCTATACTATGCAGTGTATCGAATCATAATACTAATGGAGAATCTTTATGTCCCGATCCGTATCCTCTGACGGGGAACTGGATCCTGTGGGAACAACCAGGATCCGGTCACAAGACCGCGTGTCCCGGCCAAAAGACAGATTGAAATGGAAATACCATCAATACTCCGGCTGATTCTATGGGAGAAGACATTGGCGAAGAACGGCATAACATGGAGGACTACGAGAAGACAAAGGCGACATTTGCCATAGAGGTTCCCGAATATTTCAACTTCGGGTACGATGTCGTCGATGCCTGGGCAAGAAAGGACCGGAACAAGCTTGCCATGATCTGGACCAACCAGCAGGGCGAGGAAAAGAAGTTTAGTTTCCTCGATATGTCCAACCTCTCCAACCAGGCGGCAAACGTCCTGTTGAAATACGGGATCAACAAGGGCGACCGGATCTTCATCATGCTCCCCCGGGTCCCCGAGTGGTGGATTTTTGTTGTGGGCCTTATCAAGCTCGGTGCGGTTTTCTGCCCCTGCCCGACCATGCTAACCCCACGTGACATAAAATACCGGGTGAACAAGGGAGGATTCAAGATGGTCATTACCAATCTTGAAAACTCATCCAAGATCGAGGAGATCTGCAGCGAGTGCCCCACCCTGACCTGCCGGTTTTTGGTGGACGGGGAGCTCGACGGCTGGGCCAGCTGGCCGTACGAACTGCTCTATCCTGCCCCGGTCTCCCACCGGTCAGTGAGTATCCCTGATGAGCAGAAAACGAAAAGTACCGACCCGATGCTGATATACTTTACCTCTGGCACTGCAGCTGATCCAAAAATGGTGCTCCACAACCACGGCCACCCGCTGGGCCAGATCGTGACGGCCCGGTACTGGCAGGATCTCCGTTCAAACGACCTGCACTTTACGGTCACCGATACCGGCTGGGCCAAGTGCGGGTGGGGGAAAATCTTTGGCCAGTGGATTGAGGGCACCTGCCTCTTTGTCTATAACTTCAATGGGAAGTTTAATGCGACAGAATTACTTCCACTCCTGGAAAAATACCAGGTGACTACCTTCTGCTGCCCGCCCACGATCTACCGGATGCTGATCCTTGCCGATCTCGGCAGGTTCGATCTCTCGTCCCTGCGCCACTGCACGAGCGCCGGCGAGCCGCTCAACCCCGAGGTCATCCGGGTCTGGAAAGAGGGGACGGGTCTTACGATCCGCGAGGGGTACGGCCAGAGCGAGACCTGCTGCTGCGTGGCGTCGTTCCCGTGCCTTGAGGCCCGGCCCGGTTCGATGGGCAAACCCTCACCCTGCTGGAATGTGGAACTCCACGATGACAACGGGAAACCGGTCGGCGTCCGCGAGGAAGGACGCATCGCGATCTCCTGTACCCCCCCGCCACCCGGTCTTATTGTGGAATACGTCGATAACCCTGAGGAGAACGCAAAGTCGTTTGTGAACGGCTGGTACTACACGGGCGACAAGGCATATAAGGATGAAGAGGGTTTCTTCTGGTTTATCGGCAGGGACGACGATGTGATCAAATCGTCCGGCTACCGTATCGGGCCGTTTGAAGTGGAGAGCGCACTCATTGAACACCCGGCCGTGCAGGAAGCGGCGGTAGTCGGCGCACCGGACCGGATCCGGGGCCTGATCGTGAAAGCGTTCGTAGTCCTCAACAAGGATTACACGCCATCCGAGGCACTCGTCAAGGAGATCAAGTCGTTTGTGAAACGCACCACGGCGCCGTACAAGTACCCGCGTGCGATCGAGTTTGTAAGTGAACTCCCAAAAACCCATTCCGGGAAGATCCGGAGGGCCGAGCTCCGCGAGAAGGAACTGCGGAAGTTCCGGGAATTCAAGTAAGCCGGTGGTGGTCCGTCAGGGTCAGCGCACCCTGATCGGGTGATCCGTAAGGATGCCACCATGGAATTTTGTGCCGGCGCAAATCCACAGCACCAGTTTCAATAAAGTACATGTCCCCCCACGGGTCCACCCAGCCCTATAGAGTTCTGCACAGAACGCGGAGGGTGCATATGAGATTTTCTTTATTCGGGACTGACCCTTTTGAGGGACGGTGCATTGATCCTGCATGATGAATTCATAACTGGTACGAGAGGAACCAAATCCTGGATCCTATCGCGTACCACTTGGGGAGTGGTGCAGTAAAAAACAAAATCCTCATAAACTGCACCATCAAACAGATCAGGCATGGTGCGGTATTCGGTTTCCATGGATGATACCTTAACGGAAAATATCGACAAGATCTGCGAACAGCGGAAGCTCTCGCGCTCTGACTGGATTGCAGAAGCCTGCACCAGTCACCTGACCGTCAATGCACCAACACTTGCGTGCGCACTACCTGCACCCGGTTCGGCCGGGCCGAACGTGCAGGACTATGATACGACGTACCGGGACTTCCATATTGATGTCCCCGAGTACTTCAACTTCGGGTTTGACGTGGTCGATGCCTGGGCAAAGAAAGACCGGAACAAGATTGCGATGATCTGGACCAACCAGAATGGCGCGGAGAAAAAGTTCACGTTCTGGGACCTTATGCGGCTCTCCAACCAGATCGTGAACATGCTCATCAAGTACGGAGTTAACAAAGGAGACCGGGTCCTCATCATGTTGCCCCGGTTACCGGAGTGGTGGATCGCAACCATCGCCCTTATCAAGCGCGGCGCAGTCTACTGCCCGGCTCCCACCATGCTCACGACTCAAGACCTGAAATACCGGATCAATGCCGCAGAGATCAAGATGGTAATCACCACGGAAGAGCAAGCAGACAAGATCGATTCCATCATGGACGAGTGCCCGTCCCTGACATGCCGTTTCCTGGTGGATGGCAAGCGCGAGCACTGGATCAGCTACCCGGTCGAACTCGACTACCCGGCGCCGGTTTCATCAAAACTGGTCAACCTTCCCGGCATGAAAAAGACGAAATCCACCGACCCGATGGTGATCTTTTTTACGTCAGGAACTACCGGTGAGGCAAAGATGGTCATGCACAACCAGAGTTACGCGCTCGGTCACATCGCCACATCCCGGTTCTGGCACGATATCCACACAAACGATCTCCACTTCACATTCTCGGACACCGGGTGGGCAAAAAGCGCATGGGGGAAACTATACGGACCCTGGTTGGAGGGCGCGGCAATTCTTGTCTACGACATCCGGGGCCGTTTCAACGCGACCGAACTCCTGCCACTGATTGAAAAATACGGCATCTCGACATTCTGTGTCCCACCCACGATCTACCGGATGCTCATCCTCGCCGATCTCGACAAATTCGATTTCACAGAGCTCCGTCACTGCGTGAGTGCCGGCGAACCGCTCAACCCAGAGGTGATCAAGGCATGGAAGGATGCAACGGGCCTGACCATCTACGAGGGCTACGGCCAGACCGAAACCGTGCTCTGCATCGGTACCTTCCCCTGCATGGAGGCACGGTTTGGGTCGATGGGTAAACCCGCGCCCGGCTGGGTGATCGAGCTCCACGATGAAAACGGGAAACCGGTCGGCGTCCACGAAGAGGGCAGGATCGCGATCAAAATCGAGCCACGGCCGGTCGGGATGTTTGTGGAATATCTCGACAACCCTGAAGAAAACCAAAAATCATTTGTCGACGGCTGGTATTACACCGGAGACAAGGCCTACAAGGACAAGGACGGGTACTTCTGGTTCATCGGCCGTGACGATGACGTGATCAAAGCATCCGGTTACCGGATCGGGCCGTTCGAGGTAGAGAGTGCACTCATCGAGCACTCCGCTGTGCAGGAGGCAGCCGTTGTGGCTTCACCAGACGATATCCGGGGTATGATCGTCAAGGCCTTTGTAATCTTAAAACCCGGCATTGCACCATCGGAGGCATTGGCCAAGGATCTCCAGACCTATGTGAAAAAGGTCACGGCTCCGTACAAGTACCCAAGGGTGATCGAATTCGTCGATTCCCTCCCAAAAACCATCTCCGGTAAGATCCGCAGGATCGAACTGCGGGAACGGAAACTCAAACAGTACTCAAACGGGCAGAAACGGTAACCACCCCTCCCACACCCGGTTGTACCATTTTCCCCCTACATTTATTAAACCGGGAACATAATCTATACAGGCGCGAGGGTAGCCAAGCCAGGTCAACGGCGCCAGGTTCAGGGCCTGGTCTCGCAGGAGTTCTTGGGTTCGAATCC